>Ga0180434_10008967_pt1 | contig 10955 bp, 22 predicted proteins | sample SS_ome_7_FD_132453 | JGI IMG/M metagenome (GOLD analysis project Ga0180434, IMG submission 132453) | Hypersaline lake sediment archaeal communities from the Salton Sea, California, USA - SS_1_D_2 metaG | ecosystem: Environmental > Aquatic > Non-marine Saline and Alkaline > Hypersaline >... | reverse complement strand
TAGTCACATTCCATCCTGACTACGAGTGAAGTCTCAACGTCTTCAGGAACACTTGCCATGAGGGATTCGACGGTCTTTAGCACGGAATGCCTGCTTTTTGATCGTGCAGTTTTCACAATGCTTGGTCTCCTTGCATATGTGTAGAAGGTCAGACAAATATTGGAAAGCTTGGGGATCGTGGAAATCTACTAAGGCTTTTTGGCAATATTCTACAGAAGTGCGACCCACTCTGATAGTAACAAATCCTTCCCACTTATCACCGCCGTCTGTCTCGTCCATTCTTATACTAACATCTTCTATTCCGTTGTTGATGTAAGTCCAGGTCGGCCTACTGCATGTTTCCCACCCTTTATCGGCAAGATATTCCTTGATAATTATTGGCAGCAAGTGTTCATTCAAAATCACTCTCTTGCGGCCACGCTGAGTCGTCATTGCATATTTCCATAACGTCTAGGACGCCTAATTCGCCTTCAAAGACCTTGCTAGTTATGAATTCAAAGCATTTGAGGGTTTCCATTAATAATTCTAGGCTGCGAGGGTGGTGTAGCCCAACCTTACGCCCACCCTCCATTAGTTTGCATGTGACATAATCTGCGCCAAAGAATAAAGTTGCGACCAGCGCTTTACCTCTGTAAATATTTAGGGCTGCGTCACGAGCCAATACCCGATATCTTCTTTGCTCGGTTTTGAGATAGGCTCGTACGAGATCACTAGTCTCAATCATAGTTTTTTAGATACAAGTTCCGGGCCGGGTAAACTTACCCGGCCCGGTACATAGCAACATCATTTTTTATTAATTATATGGGGTATCGAACATGATGCTAGTGGTCCGGAACATTTGTGCTCCTACAAGACTAACCAGGATCATGTCTTACCACCTCATTCGTGGGGGCGAGGCTACCCCACTTGTATCACAATCTCACGGGGTTTCCGGCTGTACTTGGTCACCATTTTTGCTCCTTTACCTTGCTGGTGGGCCGCTCACCATTAATTATAAGTTGCCATCGATCAAGAGCAGGACCCCGTTCAGGCCCAGACGCCGTACCCTTGTCTCGGCACCCCTTTGGCTTTCGCAATCCTGAGCCCCAATGGGGCCAATACAACTCAGGATCATTGCATTATCATTGGCTGCCGCTTCGATCCGCTACTTGGGTTTGGATCGCCGCTTATAACTCTTCTTCTCAAGGTCCTTCCTCTTCTTTTCCAGAGCCTTCTCGTCAGCAAGCTGGTAACTGACACCGTCCGGATTCTTCTTCTTTTCCTTGGCCTTCTTGCCAAGTACCCCATTATAGGTGTTAAACACCCTATAGGACTTTTGATCCGGCGCGATTGCGCAGTGCGCTTCTGCTTTGATGCCAGGAATGTCGTTCTGGTCTTTGTCCGTGAATTTGACCTGCTTCGACCAGACTTCCCATCCATCGATGGCCATCTGCTTGAAGTTGACACGCTCTGGCTTCTTTGGCTTCGGCTTCGGCTGCTTCTTGGCTTCTGGCTTTTCTGCTGTTTTGTCCATGACCTTTTGAACCTCCTCTAAATCCTTGTCATCAACTAGAATCTTTGCGATTCTTGTCTTATGTACTCTGTGAAACTTTCCAGTCTCGACGTTTTCCAATTCCACAATAGATTGTCTGAACCCCGTGACTGTATAAACAAAAGGGTCTACTTTCCCATCCCCTTGTGCAGTATAAATCTGCACATTATCACCCTTCTTGGCAACTTCGCTCAGATTACCCATCAGGAATTATCTCCTAAAACTTCACCAAGATTATTTGAAATACATCCTTGTTTTGGCGTAAATTATTATTCTTAGGACTTCAACAACGGACTCAACCCATTCCCAGTTTTTTCGATGTACTGGGATACCAGCCTGTCAGGAATACGATTGGGATCTCCGACTTTAGCAACTTTGCTGGTGTCCAGGATCATCCAATAGCTTGGCACCTTGGTCTTCTTGCCATAATCATCCCACTTCCATGCGTACCACTGGATCAGAATGATGCTGCCCTTCAGCTCCTTGACAAATTTGGTCTTCTTGATATCGCTCATGGCGTGGATCATCCACCCTTCCCGATATATGGGACCACTGACGTCTTTGACGTCAACATCATGGTGTATTCTGCATACAAGGGCCTTCTCGCCGTTGATTTTGGTTACTCTCCAACGTAGCTTATTGGTGGCTACTTCTTCTTTCTCTTTGTCGTTCTTCATCGAGACGAGAGCCCCCAGTGCGACAAGACTTATTAGGACGCCCACGATAATGTAATCGCGTAGCGAAGTCCCTTTCTTCTCTGCTTTTTCATTCCCCATTTATACCTCCTAACTATTATGATTCTCTTTCTAGCAATATCTTGGAGACCTTGATATCTAATTCTGTCAGTACTCTACTCGGGTTGGCCATCTTCTTTACCCAATTGGGATCCAAGCGTTCAAGGAATTTTTGGAATAGCCGGTCATTCTCTTCCTTGCCCAAGCATGTCTCACATGTAAACCACGACCATAAGGAGGCCATGCTGCCTTCGTCGTCAGCCTCTTTTTCCTGGTGCGCCAGCCTTGGGACATCCCGGATATCCAGAGAGTGGTATTCTGTATTGAAACATTGATCGGTGGTGAAGATCTCGCCACACACATTACAAATCTTGTGGGTCTGTTCACACGATTCACACAAACCGCCAGTCAAGATTGGTGTTCGATCTTCTTTCCAGATTTCACCGCAGAATTCGCAGCGAAAGCTGGCAGAGCTGGAGTTGCTTACAAATCCCAGGCGAATTTTCATTTGTCATATCCGATTAATCACTATGTTGCCGTCAAGATCGACGATTTGGGCACCACGAGCTAATATCTCTAGTCGTGATTTCAGCCACAAAGGACCCAGGGCTGTAAAATGTGACTTGGTGCTTGCATTTATTTTCCAAGTTTCTTCAGGCGCACGGGCGGGCATCGCTTGCATCTAGTGACGTCGCCGCCTTCAGCCGATGTTTCTTTGCAATATTTAATAGTTTTTAAAATGAGCTGGAAACTGTCGGGTGAAGCCAACTCAATCTCCTGTAGATCATCACAGATGCATACTTTTGTGCCATCTTTACTTGTGATCAGGAATGCCCCGCGATCATCCACGCGTATTGTATCGTGTTTGATAGGGGTGACGAGATAACCTGTTTCCTCTTGGAGATACTTCCCCAACAGAATCATCTTTTCAAGGCATTCTTTGGAATTCTCTAAACTTTTCATCATATCCCTCTTCCCATGGAAATATATTGTGCTCATCTGGCCATATAGCTTGAATTGTGCGGAATGAGTGATCTCGATAATACCATAGAGCTAGGTTAAAAACTCCTTCTACTCTCTCGACTGGGAATTCTTTGAAGACGGTGTCATAATCATGAGCAATTCCAGGCACTTTCTTGTCAATCTCAATATCCCAACCACCGCCAACCATATCCTTGATCGTGTTGAGGATCGCATGCGCCGACTTGGTTGGCAGCCCATATACCACAATCTCGGGGGTGTGGAAATTCTTTTCCATACCAATAGTATATGAAAATTGTGGGTGCTTTTCAGACTCCTGCACCGTAATAATAAAAATATCTTCCTTTAAGTCTACCCATTCAATAAGGTGGCTCACTACGGCAGCTTTACCACCAATCTGATCATCATTACACATCGGGCATTCTTCGTTGTCTGCCATTCTTTAATTCTCGATTGGGATGTTGTTGCTATTCGCCATCCCTTTTAGATACTTCTGCTTCCTTTAGCTATTTCCAATATCGTAGGGAATGTTTCAGGATCGTGAAGGTCAAACATCATAATGCGGCCTGTGCGCGATGTCGTGCCTGGCTGATGTAGGAATAGCTTCATATTATCAGGGTCAATGCGTATCAAGAACCGTGGCGAACAACCTCGACCGAAGGATGAATATCTACGCCATCCTTCAACATAACCATGCTTGCGGACGACAAAAAGAAGACCATTTTCCTCAAGCCATCTGGCTATTTCGTTAAGCAAATCGTGTTTTGTTTCATTATCCATAGCCAGCCTTCAATGGTAGCACATTCACTGCACCGCAATTAGGACATCTGGCAGGCGGATTATCAACCATGGCTACTCTTTTGCTGAATTGCTCATAGCAGTTGCCGCAGATGATGGTGAATTTCGGGCCAGACCCCCACAATTGGGCCACACTCATATTCCATCCTTCGAAATAATGTGGTTTGACAATATCCATATCTTCCATCCTTCGAATGTGGTTTGACAATATCCATATCTGTGTTATTGTTCGCAATTATCGCAATCCCATATCAAACCCTTGCGCTTGGTTCCTGTGATAAGATCAGGGATCATCCCCTCCTTGACGCATTTCTTGAGCCTGTCAATGATTTTCTTGGGCCAATCGGGGTCGCCCATATCAACCATCCATCCACAATGCAGTTTCACGGTGGCATTTTCATCAACAAGAAGATCATAGCTCACATCTGCCCTGAACGAGACAGAAACGCGATTGTTCTGATCCAGGATCTCCAAACTTGTGATTTGGTGAGGGAAAACAGGGAAGAAACCCCCGATGAACGTATGCAGGCTGGTTATTAAGTCGTGTGATACCATGTTCTCTACCCGAACTTCTTTTTGAGACGCTCGAACTCTTTCCGTTCACGCTCTTCGCGAGCCTTTCTCTTTTTGGCTTCGCGTTTCTTGGCGGCAGCTTTGGCATTCTTGATTCTCTCCAGCCTCTTCTGTAGCTCCTCTTTAGTCTCCAGGCGGTACCCATATAGCTCGTTCTCCACGCCGCCTTCATAGCCTGGCCTAGGGTCAATGGTGACTTGGCGATACCCCTGCTCTTCATAGTAGTCGCGCACCATTTGAAGGCGGCCCATTACCTCAGAGATAGGGCCGCAAAAAGCGCTCTCGTCGTGCAGGCTGAATATAACGCTACCCGCCTCATAGAGGGCCGCGCTGTGGGCCTGATTGAAGAGATTGTTGTATTGCGTGGTGGATAGCTGCTGTCTGATCCACTTGCGTCCATCTTTTCTAGGGGTCAGTTTGTCTTTCGTTCTCATAGCCATCCTCTCTGAGCTAGAAATCCGTAAGGGTTTGGCCGTCCGCACCATCTCTCCACTTGATTTTATACCACCCGTTGTTTTTCTTGCTTTCCTTGCGGTCCAAGATGAGCTTTCCCTTTTTGAGTTTGATGACGATACCCTCGTTGGACCAATCTTGCTTGCTCTTTTCGAAGAAGTCCCTAAAATTGCAGTCAGTATGTGCCGGGAACTTCAGGTAGTTGCCATCAATGGGAAGTTCAATTGTCTTGGTCCATCTCTCCTCTTCGGAAGTTCTGGCCATCCATTTTCCTCCCCATCGGAGGATGCCGAAGATTGTGACGCAGTTTGCACCTTCTTTGTTACCAGCCCTTCTTCGCTCCCATTCACCATCGATCTGCGTGTCGTGGGGTACGTCCAGAGTCTTGAAGGCTTCAATGATGGCCGGGTCGAAGTCATTCATCGTGTCCAGACGCTTGCCATGTCGGGACCAAACCTGATGATTTCCTTCAGGCGTCCGCACAAGAACCGCTCTCCAACCGTCGCGCTTGAAGGTTGCGATATATTGACCGTTGTCCAGTTCGTCCAGACGGTCCTGGGAAATGCGGATTGGCTTGTCGGGATATCTATTAAGCATTTTTGACTCCTATCGAAAAAGGGCCGGGGGAAACACCCCCGGCCCGGAGCCATGGCTTACGACCGTTTGACAGACGGTTTGTAGGGCTTGACCAGCCCCTCGTCCTGGAGCTTTCCGTACAGCTCGCCCACGTCCTGAGAGGTCGCTCTCTGCTCGTGGAAGGCACGGGTAGGGGTGATGCTCTGGCTGACCTTGAAGTACCGCTCGAAGTCTTCGCCCACGGCTTCCATCAGCTTGCCGAGAAGCTCCTCGTCGGCGAGAGCAGCGGGGGTCAGGGATACGGCGGTCTGTTCCTTGAAGAACTCGTCGTACTTGTCGCCGACAATTTCCTTGATCTCGTCTTCGGTCTCGGGATCGATGGAAGAATAGCGGGACTGGACGGATACGGTGACCTTGCCGTTGACCTTGACAGCGGAGTGGAATTCGCCATCGGCGCGGCATGCCTTGATGCGCTCATCTTCGATGTCGTCGAGCATCGCGGCTTCGGCCTGGGCCTTGAGGGCTTTGGCGTCCTTCTCCATCTTGGACGCTTCAAGCCACTTGTCCAGGGCATCGTTGAGGTCGTCACGCTGCACGTCGGGGGTCTTGGACTTGGACTTGGAGGTCTTCTTTTTGGCAGCTTTCTTGAGGGCGTCTTTGAATGACTTCATTTCTCTTTCTCCTATTTCTAACGAGTGGTCCCAGGAGCACCGTGCTCGTGGTTCCGTTCGCCTGTCTGCCATCAACCCACAACAATTATTGGTTGGGAGGAATTATTGCCAAAAAGCCCGTACACGGATGTCGTTTCTACGATATTCAAAGTTAGCCTTCTCTACCTCGTCATGAAAGCTGATGTGCGGCCCGATGGCCTCGTTGTCCATCAGTTTTACCAAGCCATGGTGGTGTCTCATATTTAAGCTGATATATGCATCAAGCATCTCTGGCAATATTTCGGATGGGTCGAAACGAGGGTCGGCCAGGATAGTGCCTATTTTGCCATCGAACATGGCGCTTCTGTATTCAACTCCCCTCCTCTTTCCTCGTCCCCACCACATCAGAAGAAATGTAAAACCAGCACAGGCAATACCAAACCCGACTATAAATAGAATTTTCATGTTAAATAATAACTTATCAAAGCTTGGGTTTTCTCAAATGCCTCTGGGTCAGCTAGAAAAATACTCAATCCGAAGGAATCTTTAAAGATGGCACGAGCAGGGTAACCACCAACGAATGGCCATAATGTTATCTTACCATCCTCAAAATCGATTCCAACCCCTACTCTCTTATCGTTCCAAACCGATTTAACAATTAAACGACCAATCCTGCCTGGCTGGACCCTGACCCTAACATTGTTGCCGCTTAACATGTCGATAACATTATTGACAATATGTTGATGTAATGCCTCGTCTGTCATAAAAAGTCTCTCACGAAGTGTTGTTTCTCGCGACCCATCTCTTTTGTCATTTGCTTCCAATCAGAATTGAAGATTCTTTCATCAGTTCGTGGAACAGCTCTGTACACCGCTATCCTTGCGCCACCAACTTCTCGGACTTCGAGGCGGCAAGTCACAATATACGCGGTCTTTCTGTCGAATGGGACGAATACAAACTCGTCTAACCTAGCCGCATGCTTATGCGCAAAAAGACATCCTGGACGAGCATGCGGTTCGACCATCATGGGCAACAGGCCATACCAGTCACCACCATATGACTGGAAGTAAACCTTATCGTGTATGAGAATTGCTGGCCGCATATTATGGCTCTGATAATTTTCTGGCAACCCAAGGGAATAATTCAGCTAATTTTTCTAACACCTCAAAGGGAGTCTTCAATTTGCCGTTGATTTTAAACCCTTCTTTATATGATGTGAATGCAAACCCGCCCAAATTCCATCTGTAATTTTTCCATATATCAGGATAATCATAACCATCCCACTCAGGACGAGATACTCCGCTCTTTTTTATGATGCAATATATGGCCTCCTTTTCAGTTAGCGTGCGAGAGTATCCACATTCAATGCACTTCATTACCAGAATCATCGATGAAGGTCCAGTACATGAAAATGTCTCCCCCCTGCAGGTGGCAGTAGGTATGGGCCAAATGGAGTTGCATATGGCCTTTCCGGGATGTAGGGTTCCTCCACATTTTGGGCATTTTCGTGGCTGGATCATCAGTTGTTACTCCATTCTCCGTAGATAAGGCGAACATCTCGGAAATTATTAAACCCTGCTGCCTTTCCGATCATATTAGCTGCTTTTTGCCTCCACTCGGTGGTGTCTTTTGGCAAGTCTATCTCCACACCATCTCTGCCAATTAGCATGCCGACGTGGACGATGCTGCCATCATAGTCTACGAAAATTTCGAGGTCTTCGATGGTGGGGTGGCTGATTGTCCCAAAACAACGCCCTTCGTGCTTTTGCATGAACTCCCATAGATCATCTCTCTCCACACCTGATATACCAATTGCTTCTGCTATCGCTTTGCAGATCATGTTGTCGCTTGTGCCTAGAATTAGAAATGAAGAGGATGATGAGTTGGACACAAAGCCAGTGCGAATTTTCATGTTTGATCTCCGTTTTAAATAGTTGCACACTTCGGTTGCGTTTCTGACAATAATTGCAGCAAACCCACCCAATAAGTAAGATACAGCCAAAAAGTTAAAGGAATTAGGCATGAAATCGCTGGTATTTCCCCACCCTCCTACTCCTATTCATAATGCGGAGAGATTGCCGGAGTCAGACCTTCCCAGGATTATCTTGAACCACCTCGACGACGAAGGCTACGCCTTAGCATGGCGCGATGTCAACCATAATGGCACAATTTTGATAGAGATATGGAATGGGAATGTTTATCTCGGCAACGTAGCCATTCGAGACATGTTGATGCACACTTGTAGTCAGGCTTATACACCTGATATTACAATTGATTTTCATAATCCAGACTCTTTCGAAACCTTGGACAAATATTTGCTGCGTTTGTGCGCCGAGCTAGGCGATTTGATTAAATAGATAAGTTTCGAGAATCCAAAAAGAATGCCAAATAGACATTATTATGACAAATATGTATGGGATGCATATCTGATAGGTGACCAGTATCTCAATGATCTTAGCCAGATTATAAAGTGCCATCTTAGAAAACTTGACTATTACGTTTATATGAGCCGTACTATCAAGAATGAAATGAGGATCTATTGGGAACGATCGTGGATAGCAGTCTTATATTATAATGATGCGTCCGTGCTCGTACGTGATCCACATGGGTCTAAGTTTATTGATTTTCACAACCCAGACTCTTTTGTGATGTTGGAAGCATATCTTGAAAAGTGTAAGACAAACAATGCAGTATGGACTACCCGTCGTTGGTAGGTGGCATGACTGAATCAGAAGAAATGTTCTTAATACTCGCGGAGATCCTAGACAAGGCCGGGGTCAAAGCGACATCTCTGTGCTGCCTGATGGAAGATAGAAGTGTAATCCGCGTCAGCGCCGAGGAGGATTATAGCGCCCAGCCTTCCTCTATTATGGTGGAAGGCAAGGTAGAGCGCGTCACCGCTGATATCTGTGTTGGCCATCGCGCATCTGCTAGTGTCAGTATCTCGACCAACCCCCTCGTCATGTATCGCTCGATCCAACCTTGCAATTTCAAGATTGACCTGAGGGAGCCCGGAAGCATCCCCCGTGCTATTGCCACTGTTCGTAGATGTTTTGGCAAGCCAGATAGTTTAGGTCGGCACAAGATGTCAAAGAAATGCCATGAATGCGAATTCAAGCCCTCGTCGAGGCCGCCGCTGGAGCCTAAATGTGCTGAATGTGGTGGTTCGTTAGATGGCAGACATAAGACACCCCTTAAAGGCATGGCATACGATCTCTATTTCTGCTGTGATGAATGTTTAAACGCCTACTATCATGGAACTGACAATGGATATTGATGATGTCATATTTGAGTGGATACACGATCTCGAATATTATATAGGATATTATACACGCATAGATGACTATCGCAAGCCACCAGGCTTGGTAGACTTCATCATAGAAAAAAGTGGGACTAATCTGCCAATAATCGTGTCTGGCAAAGGCACAACAATATATGTTAGGTCTGCTGTCAGATTAGAAGAAATAGATGTTCATGATCCAAATAGCAAGGAAAAACTGCTTACCATCATACGAGATTTTTATATGACGTTATGATATAAAACAGGCCCCGCAAGTCGGTGAGGTTCAGGAACTTACTTTGACCTGATTGCGGAGCCTAAACCTGAAATACGTGGAAAATATACTGAAAATGGAGGTTATACTCGATGCCGCTCGATGATTCGACAGTCCTCAAAAAGGGTCAGATGAATTGGCTAGCCAATCATCCTCCCAATCGGTGGATGGATAATATCAACCTGCTCACTCTCCCTCTGGCAGAGCAAGAATTTTGGATTGCCCAGGTAGAACTCGGGATGGATTTTGAACGTTTGGATAGATTGAACTTGCTCGCCATCCCCGATGGATAGGTATTTCAGATCTAGGCCCCGCAATCTCTTTTGGTCAGAATTTCCAAACCCTACGATTTAAGATTGCGGGGCCTGTTTTATATCCAGTCGACTGCGGGGATACTCAATCAGATTATTGTTATATGTCGCAAGAAAATATCCCTATGCATAAGAAGACATTATATAATAGAGCAAAAGCGGTATGCGTAAGACAAAAATAGGCAAGAAGAGAAAATTTGTTTATGGGCTGAAATGAGACTATCGCTACTATATGAGGATGCATGGGAGCGCGACCCAGACTTCTGGAAGCCAGAAGAGGATATAGAGGAAGGACCAGATATGCTCCCTGCTCTCAAAAAATCCCTTTTTGGAAACATGACTCCCGAACAGTACGCGGCGATGCAGTCTGGTATATTAGACAAGGCTGAATCGATACAGGGACATCTAGAAAGATTAGACAAATATTCCCCAAAAGAACTCAACGTCCGCGATGAATCCTATCGTTTTTTCTTCATAGATGGTGATGACTGGGTCGCGACTTACTATCACAATCTAGAAGAAACTGACATCATATTTGGCTACGTCTTCGATTTTAGAATAGAAATAGGCAAGCCGATCGACTGGCAAAATGCTTTATCTCAGGGCTTTAGGAAGAGTTCCTTCGCAGGCAAGCGCGGACGAGTGGTAACATATACTAGCAAGAAACAAGTGGCTATCGTAATCCATGACCCGAATAGCACTAATGAAGAAGACTCCAAGGTGTTGTGGCACCCCATGCCAGAAGACGTCGATTTATTGGACTATGGATTAAAATTAGCTCACAAATATAATTT
>Ga0180434_10008965_pt1 | contig 10956 bp, 8 predicted proteins | sample SS_ome_7_FD_132453 | JGI IMG/M metagenome (GOLD analysis project Ga0180434, IMG submission 132453) | Hypersaline lake sediment archaeal communities from the Salton Sea, California, USA - SS_1_D_2 metaG | ecosystem: Environmental > Aquatic > Non-marine Saline and Alkaline > Hypersaline > Sediment... | reverse complement strand
TCCAGAAATCAGGAAAAGATTTTTCCACGCAGCGTGCGTTGCGGATCACAACGCCCGGCACCACCAGACCGGCGATGGCAAAGCTCATGGCGATGCGGTGGTCGTCGTGCGGATCGATCACCGCCCCGCAAGGCTTTCCACCGCAAACAACGAGTCCGTCGCCGGTTTGGCGTACACGGACGCCCATTTTTTCAAGCGCACCGGCGACCACGGCCAGGCGATCGCTTTCTTTGGCCTTCAGATGGCCCACGTTGCGGATAACCGTGTCCCCCCGGGCAAAAGCGGCCACCACCGCCAGGGTCGGCACCACATCCGGGATGTCCGCCATGTCCGCTGTGACGGCCCTTGCCGCGCGGCCGGCCAGGGTCAGGCCCTGCGGGCTTTCAATGCTCCGGCAGCCCATTTTTTCAAACAGGGACAGCAGCCGGATGTCCCCCTGTTTGGACTGCCGGGAAATGCCGGCCACCGTCACCGGTGTGCCGGTAACCGCCGCTGCGGCCCAGAAATACCCGGCCTGGGAGCAGTCCGGTTCCACGACATGACGACCGCATCGATATGCCTGCCGCCCCGCCACCTGGAATTGTGCATAGCCGCGGCGTGCGATGTCGATGCCGAAGCGCTGCATGACATCCACGGTCAGATCGATGTAGGGTCTGGACACCGGGCCTTCCTGTACGTTAATCGTCAGACCCTTCGGCAGGCAGGGTCCGATGAGCAGCAGGGCCGACAGGAACTGGCTGCTGACAGCGCAGCGCAGATCGACGGCGCCGCCCTGAACCGGCCCGCCGCTGATTTCGACCGGCGGGCAGCCGTTTTGCGCCGGCGAACGGGCGGTGGCACCCAGCTGTGTCAGGCCCTGCAGCAGATCCCCGACCGGCCGCTGCTGCAGACGGGGGGTGCCGGTGATGACGGTCCGGCCCCGGGCCAGTGCCGCCAGGGCGGTGACAAAGCGCATCGAGGTCCCTGAATTGCCGAGAAAAACCGGTTTGTCCGGGGCGTCCAGCCGGCCGCCGCTTCCCCGGACGGTCAAAGGGTCGCTTCCCTGAATATCGATGCCGAAACAGCGCAAAGCGCCCGCGGTCAATTCGGTGTCCTGGCTGGCAAGCGGGTTGACAAGCGTGCACGCGCCGTCGGACAGCGCGGCGGCAATCAGCATGCGGTGAGTGTAGCTTTTTGATCCCGGGACCCGCACCGCACCGCCGCGGATGGTTCGGGGCATAATCTCCATACTCATGAGGCATCCTGCTTTTTGCGGTGTTCATCGTCCGGCGAGAGCACGCTTTCGACCGCCCGGCGCATGGCATCCACCGGTGCTTTGCGGCCGGTCCAGAGTTCGAACTGAAAAGCCCCCTGGTGCACGAACATTTCCAGTCCGTCCACGATCCGGCAGCCGGCCTGCGCCGCCGCACGCAGCCATCTGGTTTTCAGGGGCGTGTAAACGATGTCCATCACGGTCATGTGGCGGCGGAAAGCCGATGGAGACAGGGGCATGGCATCGGTGTGCGGGGCCATGCCTACGGCGGTGGCGTTGATCAAAATGTCGGCCGGAACACGCGCCGCCTCCGAAAGAGGAATAAAGTCCGCGCCCAGTGCCGCAGCCAGCTGCCGTCCGCGCGGTTCGGACCGGTTGGCGACGGTCAGCCGGCCGCCTTGCTGCACGATGCTGAAACCAATGGCGCGGGCGGCGCCGCCGGCGCCGAGCAGCAGAACCCCCCGACCCGCCGGCGACACGTTGCGCTTAAGGGCCGCCATGGCGCCTGCACCATCCGAGTTGTAGCCGGTCAGCACGCCGTCGCGGTTGAAAACGGTGTTGACGGCGCCGATTTTCTGCGCACTGTCATCCAAGCGGTCCATCAGCGCCACCGCCGCCACTTTGTGGGGCAGCGTGATGCTCACCCCTTTGATGCCGAGGGTGCGTACGGCGTTGATGCCGGCGGCGATGTCTTTGATGCAAAAGGCCAGGTAAACGCCGTCCGCCCCCGTCCGTGAAAAGGCGCGTCCGTGCATCAGCGGACTGAGGCTGTGGGCGATGGGGTCGCCGAACACGCCGTACAGGGGGATAAGGCCGGAGGGTTGGGCGCGGCCGGGGTCTTGTTCCGGCTGCTGCACCTTTTTCGCGGCTTTCATGATGCAATCGAAAATGTGCGTCAAGTCCGCGTTGGCCAGCGGTCCCCGGTTTTGGGCGATGAGGTTTTTTACTACGGCGGTTTCCCGCGCCGGATCCAGGATGCGGCCGCCATGTCGCCGTTTCAGATCCCCGATGGCCCGGGCGGCGCGCAGCCGTCGGTTTAAAAGCGCCAGGATTTCCGCGTCGATGCAGTCGATTTCCATGCGCCGGGAAGCGAGGCGGCGCTGTAGTTCCGTGTCAGGTTTCATCTGCAAGGCTTCCTCCTGCCGCGAACATCCGTCGGGTGAATCGTCTGAGCTCCGCCAGGGCGATGGATTCGACAACCGCCTTGCCGATGCCGTCCAGCAGTACGAAATTCAAGCGGTCGTGTTCACGTTTCTTGTCTTTGATCACGGCGTCGAAGAGTGCATCCGGTTCCAGCGCTATGGTTGTGGGCAGATCGAGTCGTTTCAGAAGGCGGATCAGGCGGGCGCTTTCTTTTTGGGACAGGCGGCCTTTTTCCCGGGCTATGAAGGCGGCCGCCGCCATGCCGATGCTGACGGCGGCGCCGTGGGGAAGTCCGCTGATTTTTTCAATGGCATGGCCGAAGGTGTGGCCGAAGTTGAGCTTGCGCCGCAATCCGCTTTCCTTCTCATCCTGATTGACGATGCGCGCTTTGATGACCACCGAATCGGTGACCAGACGTTCGATCACCGCCGGGTTCAGCCGCCGTGCATCCTGGGCCCGGTCTTCGAGAAAGGCAAACATGCGCGCGTCCTGGATGGCGGCGTGCTTGACAATTTCCGCCATTCCATTGGAAATCTCACTGGCGGGAAGCGTTTTCAGCACCATCGGATCGCAGATGACAAACCGCGGCTGGCGGAAAACACCAGCCATGTTTTTGTAGCCCGCGACATTCACCCCGGTTTTGCCGCCGACGCTGGCATCGACCTGGGCCAGCAGCGTGGTGGCGACATAGCCGCAAGGCACCCCGCGCATGTAGGTGGCGGCCGCGAACCCAGTGACGTCGCACACAATGCCGCCGCCGATGCCCACCAGAAATGTCGAGCGGTTGGCTTCCAGGGCGATCAGCTCGCGATAAATACGCTCGATGGTCTCAAGGTTTTTAATTGTTTCCCCCCGGCCGATGCGGATGCACGGCAGGCAAGGCAGCACCGGTGCATACAGTTCGGCGACGCGGTGATCGGTCACCATAATCGCGTTTTCCGACGGCAGGTAGTGCGGCAGCCGGGAAAGGCGTTCGCCGACCCAAATATGCGACGGGCCGGCCGGGGTGTCGATGGCAATGTTTTTCATATGTTTTTCAGTGTTTCATGCGCTGACAGAATCAGCTGTTCCGTGGTTTCCCAGGAGATGCATTCGTCCGTGATGGAAACACCGTATTTGAGATCCGCAAGGGCCGGGCAAAAGGGCTGATTGCCCTCAAAGAGGTTGCTTTCCAGCATCAAACCGATAATGGCGTCATTGTCCGCCGTACGCTGTCGGAGGATGTTGTTCCAGACAATGGCCTGACCCTGAAATTTTTTCCTGGAGTTGGCGTGCGCGCAGTCCACCAGAATGGCCTGGGGCAGGTTGTGGGTCGCCAGGTCCAGTCTTGCCTCTTCGATGCTCAAGGCATCATAGTTGGGACGGCCGCCGCCGCGCAGTACGATGTGGCCGGTGGGATTGCCACTGGTCTTGACGATACAGGTGCGTCCTTTTTGATCGATGCCCAGAAAACTCTGGGGGGCCCGGGCGGCCAGCATGGCGTTGATGGCGATGGACAGATTGCCGTCGGTGGCGTTTTTAAAACCCACCGGCATGGACAGGCCGCTGGCCATTTCCCGATGGATTTGGGATTCGGTTGTCCGCGCGCCGATGGCCGCCCAGCTGATGAGGTCATCGACATACTGCGGGGTGATGGTTTCCAAAAATTCGGTGGCGGTCGGCAGGCCCATTTCCGTAATTTGCAGCAGCAGCCTGCGTGCTTTTTTCAGACCGCTGAGAATGTCACAGCTGCCGTCCAGGTTGGGGTCGTTGATCAGCCCCTTCCAGCCGAGAGATGTGCGCGGCTTTTCAAAATAGACGCGCATCACCACAAAAAGCGTGTCCGCCACGGTTCGCCGAAGCGTGTCCAGACGCCGGGCGTACTCGCGGGCGGCGGCCTCATCGTGGATGGAACAGGGGCCGACAATCACCAGCATCCGGCGGTCTTTTTTGGAAAGAATGTTTTCGATCCCGCGCCGTCCGAACAAAACCGTCCGGGTGGCGGCGTCGCTGACCGGCATCTCCTGTTTCAGCGCGGCCGGTGCGATCAGATGGGTGTAGTGTTCTACGCGGACATCAATTGTTTTCTGCATGGTCTGCAACCTTTGTTGTGCGTTCGGCCGGCGCGGCCCCAACCGGCCATAAAAAAAGCCGTGGGCGTTGCGTCTGCCCACGGCTTTGAATTGATTTTTGTTTCAGCGGCGTTTCAGTGCACCCCGGGCAGCGCGGCTTTTTTATAAAGCCAATAATAAAAACAGTAATAAATTATGCCGGAGTGGGATTGCATGCTGCTGCACCTTTTTTACATACCCGCCTACTCCATCGGCGGATGCATGTCAAGCCTTTTGTGCTTGAAAGGACGACGCCTTTACGATAAATTTTATGAGCGCTGGAAACGATGCCGCGCACGCAGGCCGGGGAGGCTTGCAGACCGCGGACGGCGTTTGGTTGCAACCCGTCAAAATTTATTTTGAATTGAAAGAGAAACGGTTGATGACGTCTAACGACATTAAATCCGTCGCTGCCGCGTTGACCCGCGGGGGCCGCAACACCGCTTTTACCGGTGCGGGCATTTCCACGGAGAGCGGCATACCCGACTACCGCAGCCAGGGCGGCATCTGGGACAAGTACCGGCCGGTTTACTTTGATGAATTCATGTCGTCGCGCGAAGCCCGCGTCGAATACTGGCGTCGATGGCTGGAAAGTTATACGGGGATGGAAGAGGCCCGGCCCAATGCCGGCCACACGGCCCTGGCCCAGCTGTACGCGCGCGGTTTCATCAAGGCCGTGATCACCCAGAATATAGACGGTCTGCACCAGGCCTCGGGCCTGCCCGACGCAGCGGTGATTGAGCTGCACGGCAACACCCGCCGCGTACGCTGCATGCGCTGTAAAACAATCGTCTCACGTCAGGCGGCGCGACAGCGCCTGCTGGACGGCGATCCGGCGCCCGAATGCGACTGCGGGGGATATCTCAAGCCCGACACCGTTTCCTTCGGCCAGTCCATGCCGCTGGACAAGGTCAACCAGGCCGTCGCACTGGCGCAAAACAGCGACGTGTTTGTGGTCGTCGGCTCCACCCTGCTGGTGCAGCCGGCCGCCCATATACCGGTCCTTTCCAAAGAAAACCAGGCCTTTCTGGCCATTATCAATCTTTCCAAAACCCCCTGCGACGATCTGGCCGACGCCGTCATCCGCGACGAGGCCGGCCGGACGCTGGCCGCCATCGCCCGGGCCGTGCTGGACACGGTATGAAAACGTATCCGTCAACCAGTAAATGGAGGCTGTCATGCCGAATGTTCTGACGCTCTTTTGTCATGGTACAGACTATCACCGGGACAAGGATCCCACCAAGCAGGAAATGATAACCGCGCTCAGTGAAAACATCAAAGGTTCTGAGGCCTTGATCGAAAAGACCGGAGAGCCGACACCGGACAATTTTTTTCCATATGCTCTGCGAAGCAAGAGTGCGAACTATCTGATTCTGGAAGGGCCCGGATCGGATACGGTCGCGTCCGGATCGAAAAAATCCATCGCCAGGAGCAAGACCACGCATTCACACCCCGGCAGCGACAATCCCATGTTCGGTGGGAGCAAGAAAAGCGCCGCTTCGATTAAGGCGCCGACGGGCCGGAAGAAAGGACTTTTTAACCGCCCGGTGAAAGCCGATGCTTTCGGGAGCAAAGCGAATATTCGCGACGAATTCGGGAATATAACGGGAACCCGCAAGTTTACGAAAGAGGAAAAAAAATTTCGTGAATCCTTCGTCGGGAACACGGATTCTCCCTGGCAATTAAGCGGCAGGATATATGGTTCCGGATGGGATGACAATGTCTACCGGGCCGTTTACCTGGTAACCCACCTGCTGGGTATGGGCCGGGAGCCTAAATACATCAATATTATCGGATGGAGTCGGGGCGCGGTGACGTGTCTCAAGATCGCCAACAAGTTATTTGAAGTGTTTGCGGACACGATTTACATCAATATCTTTGCGGTGGATCCGGTGCCGGGCGGCAAAACGACGATTACACCGGATATCACGACGATTCCACCCAATGTGAACGCCTATTTGGGCGTACTCGCGTTAAACGACAATCGTTCCAATTTTGATTGTCTCGATCGGGAAAAATTGAAGATTCTCAGGCCTGTAAGAACGCCTCAATTTATTTTAACACCTAAAATCCATCTGTTGCCGATGTTCGGCAATCACTCGGATGTCGTATGCGCGGGGAAAACTTCCAGCGCCGATGCCGCTTTGAGCGGCAAACTGGTTCTGCATTTAGCCTGGAGATTTCTCACCCATTTCGGCACGAAATTCGAAGAACCGTTCAACAGCATATCCACGTTCAACCTGCCCGCTTCCGCTCTGGCCGCGATATACGATCACCTGTTGGCGCAAAGAAAGAGCATCCATGCGGCGGCATCGATCAAGAAAGGCGGTATTGTTTCGGGATCGCCCCGGCTGCGTGATGTCCTTGTCCATCGGGAAAAGTACGTGAGCAATAAACATCGGTTTGTCAACGAACATCACGCCCTTTGTATGCAGGGCGGAGGATCGAAGCCGTCCCGGATCCTGCCGCCCCCGCCGGAGGCCGGCGTTGTTCCGCCCAGCAGGGAGGAAGATTGGGCTGCCTGGAAATTGATCGGATTGCAGAAGCAGGCGTCTCTTTCCTCCATGGGGATCACCTGCTGAACGGTTCAGGCGAAGAGGGTGCATCTTATCTTTTTTTAAGACGCTCCCGTTGTCTTTACAAACCACTGCATGACTTCATTGAACCTTGAGATCAGGTCGTGGGGCATGGAGCAACGGTGATATGTTTTTCCAGATGGAAGCCGCTGGTTTTACTGGATTCCGGCGTGCGCCGGAATGACGATGGGTTGACAAAAAGCAAATAGCCCCTGTTTGACCCATCACCATCCAGATCATCCGCCCGCAATGACGGGAATCAAAAAGACCTCGGCGCCGTCGGGGACGACGACGGCATCAAAATTGTGGCGTGCCACATAACGGTCGTTGACGCGCACCACGGCGCAGTCGTGCGCGTCGTCGACAAGCTGCAGCAGATCGCTGACGGTCATTTTTTCGCGCCAGGGGATTTCGCGGTCGTTTACGCGGATCATTCGGACACACCGGCCGCCTTCAAAACGTCCAGCACTTCGGGAAAGTCGATTCCCAGCCGTTTTGCCGTCGCAATGGTGGGAATGCCGTCGGCGGTCCAGCCGCGCCGCTGGTAAACGGCGTCTTTCAGCTTTTCGTACTGTTCCTCCCGGTATTTTCGCAGCAGGGCCACCTTTTCACCGGTGGTTTTGCCGTTTAAGGCGATGCCGCCGTTTTCCTGCAGCTGTTTGTCATAGCGCTCCCGGCGCGATTCGTATTCCTCCTCGGTCACCGGCCCCATGGCCCGATAGGGTAAAGTGTCCTGGGCGCGGCGGCCGTAGCCCATTTTGAGACTCAAAATACGCTGAAAGTTGTAGACCGCTTCGCTCATTTTTATCAGGTCATCGGGGCGGACCTGACGTCCGGTGGTGGCGCTGAAGTATTCCGCATACCACTCAATGTGCTTCATGACCTTGGCCGGCTCGGCGGTGTCCTTGTTGTCTTCCGGGACGATGTCGTTCCACGGCAGTTTGCACAGGCCGCACAGGCCGAACCAGGTGCGGAACATGGGAAACCAGTGCAATGCCTCCGCTTTCTTCTCGAAGGTGGGCATGTAGTTGTGAACCATGTCCAGGAAAATCAGCCAGGCCTCGTCGTGCTGCGGCCCTTTGAGGGCCATGCCGTAGCCGCCCTGCTGGGCCAGGGACTCCTTGGTCATGTATTCCGAAAATTCGAGGCCCTTGGATTCCATGCCGATGTCCTGCATGAAATCCGGATCCGCGCCGAATTTTTCGGCGAAAATCTGCTTCATGCGCCGTATGCCCTGGCCGACGATCTTGCCGAAGCCTTCGCCGCGGCCCATCTGATGGACCAGCTCCAGGGCGGCATCGCGGTTGCCGAAATGAAGCGGCAGCCCGCCGGTATGATCCTGATGGATCAGGCCGTTTTCATAACATTCCATGACAAAGGCGATGGCTGTACCCACGGAGATGGTGTCCAGGCCGTACGCATCGCAGTAGAAATTCATTTCGACGATGGCGTAGGGATCGAAAACGCCCAGATTGGAGCCGCATCCGGCGATGGTTTCATATTCCGGTCCATCCACGTAGACCCTGCGGCCCTTGTAGGGCCCGGTAAAAGGCACAAAATCTTTCACGCCGTGCGAGCAGGCGACGGTGCAGCCCATCCAGCAGCCGTCGAAGCCGGGATCGAAAATCGGCGTGTAGGCGTCTTTGCCGATCAGCACCGCCCCCTTGTGGCTGCCGAACTTGAAATTGTGGGTGGGCAGCAGATCAAAGTCGTTCATGATGGGGACCAGGTGGGTGGTGCCGACTTTTGCCATGTGATTCTGCTTGGGGTCCAGCTGTACGATTTCTTTGGAATACGCACGCGACACCTGCTTGAGCCCGTCCAGATCGTCCGGGTTGTTGATGCCGATGGGCACCGCATCCCAGCGCGCCACGACGGCGCGGACGCCCTTGTCGTGAAAGACGGTGCCCAGGCCGCCGCGGCCGGCCTGCTTGTAGCGCACCTGTTTGCGTTTGGTGTCGTACCAGGTGAAGTTGAGACACCCCAGAAAGGTCGAGGCGGCGCCCGGGCCGGTGGACACCACTGAAATGCTGCGCGGCTTTCCGTCGCTGAAATGTTCGGTCAAGGCGGCGGACAGGCCGTAGGATTCTTCCGGCAGACCGCTGACCTGCAGCAGGTGGATTTTCTGTTCGATGCCGTCGATGTAGATCACTTGCTCCCGGGCGGCCTTGCCGGTGATTTCGAGAGCGTCAAAGCCGGAAAATTTGAGGTAGGGGCCGAAGTAGCCACCCACATTGGAATCCATCACCGAGCCGGTCAACGGTGAAATGCCGGTGACGATGCTTTTGCCGGAGCCGGGATACGACGGTGTTCCCCCCATGGGGCCGGAGGCGATGCACAGGGCGTTTTCCGGGTCGTTCCAGCGGGTATCCGGCGTCACCGCGTGCCACAGCAGCCACAGATCAAATCCCTTCCCGCCCACGAATACACGCTTCATTTCTTCCGTCACCGGTCTGATGTCGACCGCGGGCTGCGCCAGATCGATGTGCAGGGTTTGGTTGGCATACCCCTTGTCAATGTCCTGCTTTTCGTAAGCAATGGTTTGCATCGTTTTCAGCTGCATTGCCGCCATTTTTCATCCTCCAATTTTTATCGCCGTAAAGGATTCCGTTTGTGGCCGTTTTGAATGAGGCAGCCCCCAGACGGCCGGTTGGCCTTGTCGCAAAATCAACATGGTCAGCGCGGAAATCTTCAAACTGACCAATAATTTCAATATCTAACAGAAATGATTTGCTTTGGCAATAGGGGCCGGTGAATTTTAAATGCCATTTACAACGCGGCGGGGGGCCGCATCACATCCCTGCCGGCCACCCCGGAAAAGGTTCTGGCCGGGCTAAAAGTTAAATAAGCGGCTCGGCGGCGGATCAAATGCGATGCAACCGCCGCGCGCGGGGTAGCACACGGGCGGGGTTTATCCCCGCCCGATTGTTTTTGTAAGGGCTTCCAGGGGGGCTATGGGCTGGAGTATAAGGAGTGTGTTTTCTGCGGATCTGATTTAAGATATCATTCAGTTATATATTGCTTGAAAAATGGGTAGTCTACTTCAAAAACAGTTTTCCGTTTTATCCCTAGTTCCAGGCTTTCAAACATTTCTACAAGTTTTTCGCCGTCTACCAATTCAACAGGCGGCGCGCCTTCCCTGTCTGCTCTTCCTATCATTGCATTGCGGAAATCGCCGACTTGCGCTCTGGAAACAGCGCCTTTGTATCGCTTACATTGAAAAAGAACTTTAAAACTGACAAAGGGATTTACCTGCAAGACACCCATTCCATCGATGCCTTCATCTTTAGGTCCGCCTTTTACTTCCACTTTTTCAAATCCAGATTCACGGAGCAGCCTTGCGCATATTCTTTCAAAAGCCTCAGGGGAAACCGTCTTTAATATTTCCAACAGATCTTCTTTATAGGCGGTTTCGTCAATCACCGAATCCGATTCTTCGTTTGTAATCGTCTCTTTTTCCATCGGGCACATTCATCATACAGTATCCAGCATCTCTTTCCTACAAGCGGGGGCCGCTGGCCCGTCTACGCTCTGCGAGCTGCGCCGCGGCAGGCGGCGGAGCATCCGGATTTATCAGAAAAGAAACTCCAAATCGAAATCGAAATCGAAATCGGGATCGAAGAGAAATGGCCTGCGGAGATGAGGGAATCGATTTCGATAACGATTTCGATTTCGATCCCGACAAACCCTTGGACCCTTATTCGAAGTTTCAGACAAGCGGGGGCCGCCGGCCCGTCTACGCTCTGCGAGCTGCGCCGCGGCAGGCGGCGGAGCACCCGGATTTATCAGGAAAGAAACTTTATCGCACCCGACAAAAGGCGATAGCCCACGTAATCGTGCTCGTACACGTACACGTACACGTGCTCGTGCACGTGCTCGGCAGTTGGGCTTTAAC
>Ga0180434_10008964_pt1 | contig 10956 bp, 9 predicted proteins | sample SS_ome_7_FD_132453 | JGI IMG/M metagenome (GOLD analysis project Ga0180434, IMG submission 132453) | Hypersaline lake sediment archaeal communities from the Salton Sea, California, USA - SS_1_D_2 metaG | ecosystem: Environmental > Aquatic > Non-marine Saline and Alkaline > Hypersaline > Sediment... | reverse complement strand
TTTCGCGATCCCCTCGGAATTGGCCCCCCGCCGCTGAAATGTTGCGTATTTTCATGATTCCAGGCCGCAGAAGCGGCATGACGGACTTCGCGGGAATGACGAACTTCAGATGGCTGAATAGTTGCCTGATTTCGAGATTCGTATTTCGGATTTCAACCCAAGCGAGCTTCCCATGACCAAGCACGTCTTCTCCGCGATCCTCTTGTCTGCCGCATTGGCCGCAACCGCCTTGGCCCAAGGGCCGCGGCCCGAGCTTGACCTGCCGGGCTTTGAGGACCCGGCCGTGGCGGCGATCCTGGAGACGAACCCGACCACGCCGGCCGAATGCGCCCGGGCGGCGAAGATCTTTGCCGATCTCCACGAACCGGAGTATAGCAAGCAGTTCCTTCAGAAGGTGCTCGACGCGAAGCTCAAGCCGGCGCAACTGGTCGAGCTGGCCGACAAGTTCGGCGCGGAGATGTTCATCAACATGGGGGCCCGGCCGGAGTTGCAGCCCGAGGCGGGCAAGCTCGCCGATGCCGTGCTTAAGGCGGTCACGACCAAGCTGGAAGATCCAAAGCGGATCGACACCTTGATCGATCAGCTCGACGCGCCTTCGGCCGACAGTCGCGGTCTGGCGATAGACGAGCTTGCCCGCGTCGGCCCGAGTGCGGTAGGGCCGCTGCTTGGGGCGTTGGCCGATCCGCAGCGAGCGGGCGTACACCAGGAGGCGCGCGCCGCGCTGATCGGGCTGGGAAGCGAGGCCGTCGGCCCGTTGCTCGCCGCGGTGCAGAGCGAGGAACCGACGATCCAGGCCGAAGCCGCTAGGGCATTGGCCGCGTTGGACGCTCCGCGGGCGGTGCTCTACTTGCCGCGGCCGTTTCTGACCGCGCCGCGCGATTCGGCTGTCGGGAAGGCGGCCGGCGCGGCGCTGACGCACCTGACCGGCACGCTGTCCACGCCCGGCGACGCGGTGGAGATGCTTCTTCAGCAGTCGCGTGACTACCTCGACCGTGGTCAGCCGATCGAAGGCACGGTCCTGGGCGAGGTCGAGCTTTGGCAATGGGATGCGAAGAAGAAGCAGCCGGTCGCGAAGACCTATGCCGAGGATGTTGCCCGACGGATGCTGGCCGCGCGGCTTGCCCGGGAAGCGTACGAGATCGAAGCGGCCACCCGTCGTGCGGCCGGCTTGGAGGCTCGGCCCGAGGTGCGGCGGTATTGCCTGGCCGCGATGCTCGAGGCGGCCGTTTTCGAGCAAGGGCTCGACGAGCCGCTGCCCGAGGGCGAAGGGACGCTGGCGGCCGAGGCCGCGGCGCTGGGTCCGGAAGCGGTCGAGGGCGTGTTGCGCGACGCGCTGGACCGGGGCCATGTCGGCGCCGCGAAGGCTGCCGCACGGATCCTTGGCGAGATTGGATCTGCCGACCAGCTTCGCAGCCCAGGCACCGAGCCGGCGCCGCTGGTCCGCGCCACCTACCACGCCGACCGCCGCGTGCGGATGGCGGCGTTGGAAAGCATCGTCGGGCTGAAGCCGACCGAGCCGTTCGCCGGGTCGAGCAACGTACCCCGGGCGTTGGCCTACTTCGTAGCGCTGCGCGGCTCGCGCCGCGTGTTGGTCGCTGCTCCGAACACGGCGTTGGCCGGCCAACTCGGGGGGCTGCTGGCCGAGCAGGGTCTAACGATGGATTCCGCCACAAGCGGCAGCCAGGCCATGCAATTCGCCACCGCCTCGCCGGGCTACGAACTGGCGTTGATCGACGCGGGCATCGACAACCCGCCGATCCATCTCCTCTTGCGGCAACTGCGGCACGACTACCGCACGGCCGATTTGCGTGTTGGGGTGATTGCCCGAGACGGCTTGTTGCCCCGGGCGCGGAAGGCGGCGCGGAGCGACCCGTTGGCGATGGCCTTCTCGCGTGCCCACACGGCGGAGGACGCCGCCTGGCAGGTCGAGCGACTCGCCACGCTACGGCCGCGGACGTTTGTCGACCACGAGTTACGGCGGAAGCAGGCGGATCGGGCGATGGACCTGCTGGCCAAACTGGCCGCCGACGAGGATCAGCCGTTCGATCTCGCGGACGTTGAGCCGGCGGTTCTGGTCGCTTTGGACGTGCCGGAGCGAAGCGTCAAGGCCGCCGAGATGCTCGGCCATATCAACAGTGTTCGCAGTCAACGGGCACTGGTCGATCGGGCGAGTCTCTGGTCGCTGCCGGTGGAGATTCGCAAGGCCGCCGCCGACGCGTTTTGCCGAAGCGTTGAGCGATACGGCATCCTGCTGACGACCGACCAGATCGCGCGGCAATACGAGCGTTACAACCAGAGCGAGACCCTCGACCGCGATACACAGCGAGTTCTTGCCCAGCTCCTCGATTGCATCGAAACCCCAGCCGGAAACCGGCCGAGGCGGTGACGAATGCAGAGGATGTTGAAGCATCGGAGAAAGAATAGTTGAACGTCGGGTAACGCAAATACAAGCTCGACGCGCAAGCGATTGGGCGCGCCGGCATCCACGTTCCATACCCGCTCGCTTGCGCGTCGAGCTTGTATCCGCCGAGCTATGGAAGATGAACTCCATGCCCACAATTCCCCCGAACAACCTGCCTGACAGTGGCCCGCCGATACCGGCATTGATCGGCTCGGGGCCGGCAATGCAGGAAGTCTACCGGCTCACGCGCCAGGTGGCGCGGTCCAACGCTTCGGTGTTGCTCTTGGGCGAAACCGGCACCGGCAAGGAACTGATCGCCAAGGCCATCCACCAGCTCAGCCCGCGCGGCAGCGGGCCGTTCGTTCGGGTCAACTGCGGCGCGTTGGCCGAGAACCTGCTGGAAAGCGAGTTGTTCGGCCATGTCCGCGGCGCGTTCACCGGCGCCGTCGACAACCGTACCGGGCGTTTCGAGGCGGCCCATACCGGCACCGTTTTTCTCGACGAGATCAACTCGACCACCGCCAAGTTGCAGGTGAAGCTGCTGCGCGTGTTGCAGGAGCACGAGTTCGAGCGGGTCGGCGATACGCACACGATCCGTGTGGACACCCGCATTGTGGCCGCCAGCAATCGCGACCTGCTCGAAGAGGCCGAGGCCGGCCGGTTCCGCGAGGACCTCTACTATCGGCTGAATGTGATCACCATCGAGCTGCCGCCGCTGCGCCAGCGCCGCGAGGATATCCCCGAGCTGGTCGGCCACTTCCTGCGAATCTACAACCAGGAGAACAACCGCCACGTGCCGCATATCCAACGCGAAGCATTGGCGGCCATGCAGGCCTACGATTGGCCGGGCAATGTCCGCGAGCTGCAGAACTACGTCGAACGGGCCGTCGTCCTGGCCACCGGCGACGAACTGACCGTCGACCTGTTGCCCGAGACGGTCCGCGGCCAGAAGCCCCGGCGGATCGGCCGGCATCGCGGGCTCGACATGGAAACACTCACGGCCGAATTGGTCGAGCAAGGCATCACCAGCGCCGGCTCGCAGGCCGACAACCTCCACGCGATGGTCGTCGACCGCGTCGAACGCGAACTGATCGCCCAGGTGATGCTCGCCTGCGACGGCGTGCAGACGAAAGCCGCCAGCCGATTGGGCATCAACCGCAACACCCTGCACAAGAAGCTCAAGCAGTTCGGCATGGAGGGGTGATGGCGTTGTTTGGAGTCCCGCCCGGGGAAACGGCTCAAGAATCGGATTCACGGACGACAATGTAGTCATCACACTCCGTGTGATGTCACTGCAACGACTAAAGCCGGTGGACTGGAATGGGGCGCCGGTCCGCACGGCAAGGAACTCCGCGCGATAGACGCCGATGCTCTGGCTTCAGCGGTGACATCACACGGAGTGTGATGACTACATTAGACGCGAATTTCTTCCACGATGTCCGTGAAACCACCATCCAATCACTCTTGCTCGTTGGCTCGGCGCAAAGCCCTGCTTGGCGCTCTGCTTGCGGGAACGTTCTGCGGAGTGCTGCTGGCCGTCACGTCGCCGGGGCTGCCGATGGCGTGGGACGAAGGCAATGCGATCCTGCGGGCTGAGGCGCTCACCCAGGGCAAATGGCTCTATACGACGCAGATCGAAGGCCATCCGGCGCTGTATGGCATCGTCATTGCCGCCGGCCGCGCCGTGTCGGCCGCGTGGCTTTCGCCGCTTCAGTCCGCGCGGCTGGGGCCGATCGCGCTGTTCAGTCTGGCCGCCGGGGCCATGTTCTATCGGCTGGCTCGCGAGCGTTCGCTGCCGGCCGCGGTGGCCGGCGTGGCCGCGCTGGTGACCTTGCCGCGACTGTTCGCCCACGCCCATTTCGCGTCGATCGACGGGCCGCTGACGAGTTGCTGGATCCTCGCCTGGGCCACCTTCGCCGCCGCGCGGACCAGCCGCCGCGGCGCGGTGCTCTGGGGCGTGGCCCTGGGAGCGACCCTCAGCGCCAAGGCGACCGGCTGGATCGCCCCGATCCCGTTCCTGCTGGTCACGGCCGCCTATCGCGACCGCGCGGGAATGAAGGCCCTGGGCGTCGGCCTGCCGGTCGCGATGCTGGCCTTCTTCGTGCTCAACCCACCACTGTGGCACGAGCCAATCGCCGGCTCGATGCGTTTCTTCGAGTTGAACCTGCACCGCGCCGATCAGCCGGGCTTGAACATCTCGACCTGGTTCCTCGGCCGGATGTACAACCTCGACTTCCCGCTGCCCTGGTACAACACGCTCTTCTGGACCGCCGTGGTTGTGCCCTCCGGCACGCTCGTATTGGCGGTCGTCGGGCTCGGCGGTACCTCGCGGCGCTGGCGATCCGCCCGGTGGGAAATGCTCATCGTCGCCAACTGGGCAATCCTGCTGGTCGTTCGCGCGTTGCCCGGGGCACCGCCGCACGACGGCGTGCGGCTGTTTCTGCCGAGCTTCGCGTTCCTGGCCGCGCTGGCCGGGCTGGGATGCGACGATCTGATCGGCTACGTAGCACGGCGATGGCCCGACCGTCGACGCCCGGTGCGGATCGCGGGCGCCGCGGTGTTGCTCGTCCTGCTGGTCAACACGGTCGAGTTGGTCCGTTACGGCCCGCAATGGCTGTCGCACTACAACCGGCTGATTGGCGGCCTGCCTGGGGCGACCGCGGCCGGCATGGAGCCGACCTACTACTGGGACGCGTTGGACGCCTCGGTGCTGGATTGGCTCCACGCCCACACCAAACCGGACGAGAAGGTATGGTTCGCCGCCGGGTCGTTCGAGAACCTTGTGCTGATGCAGCGATGGGGCTTGCTGCGGCGGGAAATCAGCACCGATAGGCCGGGGACGTATCGCTGGTACGTGATCCAGCATCGGCCCAGTGCCTGGCCGCCGGTCGACCGACGCTTGTTTCTCGACGGCGAGGCCGCCTACAGCAAGAGACTCTTGGGCGTCCCGCTGGTGAAGGTGTTCGCCTTCGAGGATTACATCGAAGCCGTGCGAGAGCAAACGCAATAGTGTCCCACGCTGGACCATTTCGGGAGGGCGAGGCTCCCGCCGAGCCGCCGAAACCGCTGAAATCCATGGCTCAGTAGGAGCTTCGCCCTCCCACGATGGGGTATCGCGCCGCCAAACCTGGAACTACTACATCCGCTATGGCGCACTGAAAGGCAACTCGACCTGCTCACTTTTGGCGAGGATCGCGGCGAGTTCCTCGGTCGTCAGCGGGCCGTCGGTGCTGGGAGTCGCACGCAGCACATAGACCGGCGGATCGGTCAGCGACGGGTCGGCTTCCGGATCGCTGGTTTCGATTTGTGCTTCGGCCAGCAACGGGCGAAGCCGTTCGGCCGCCTCGCGACCTTGGGTGTAGATATTCCAGGAAACGGGACGAATCTTGGTGACTTTGATCTTCTCCATTCGCATTCTCCCATGGTTCGCGTGATCGCAGCCATTGAAATTCAACAGTTCCCCTCCGGCAGGGCAAGGCTGCAACCGAGCCGCTGGGCCAAAATCCGCGGCTTAGTAGGAGCTTCGCCCTCCCGAGCCAAACCGTTGGGCATGGAACTCGGACCTACCACCATTCTATCCACGCAGGGTCCGCGAGAGTCAAGGCGCAAGAAAGAGGGGCAGGGCCCAGACTCCGGGCTGCATGGCGTTTTGGGCAAGATGGCCGCAAGGACGCCAAACGGGGGGTCAACAGGCTTTCATCAACCCATAGAATCCGTTACGGGACAGAAAGGTGGGCCGCGGTGCCTGCCACCGACTCAAACTTGAACCAAACGGAGGTAGCCATGCTGCGTTATGCGATCATCGAAGTCGACAACGGGATGACGGTGGTGGAAGTGGGCGAAGATCAGTCGGCCGAAGAGGTGGCGGTGCGTTACGGGGGCGTGGTGGTCGATCCGGGCCCCTATCCGACCTTCGAAGAGGCGTCCGAGGCCCTGATGGCGTTGCCCGACGAGCAGGACGAGGCCGAAGGGCGGTGAGGAGCCCGCGGGCAGAATGCCTCATTGCCCCAAAGCGGTGCGAATCAGCCGCACGGACCCGTCGATGCCGCACGAAGCGACATTGACAACAAGGTCATAGAGATGGGGATCGTTGATGTCGCGATGGAAGTGCCGCCGGACGAAATCCCGACGCCCCTGATCCCGCTCCTTAATCAGCCGCTGGGCCGTTTTCATGGGCACTTCTTCGAGGAGGGTGAACTGCTCGAGGCGATACCGCAACGGGGCAATAAGCCGAACAGACAAGCCCTTTTTCGGAGGCAAGAGGAACTGGGCTCCCCGCCCGACGAAGACCACATGGCGCTGTCTGGCCGCCATCAGCACAAAGCGGCCGAGTTGAACCACATAGCGTTCATGGGTTACCAGCCGCCGGTCGAACCAGGTCCCAAACACGTCGTGGACCCAGTTCGGGGTGGTCTCGTCGACATGATCGAGCATCGGCCGCGAGACCTGGAAGTGGTGGGCGATCTGATCGAGCAGGTTCTTGTCGAGGACCTCCCAGCCCAACTGGCGGCCGAGTTCTTGGGCAATCTCGCTACCGCAGACCCCTTCTTCCCGAGAGATCGTCACATAGGTTTGGACCCCTTTGGTAATCTCATGAGGGGGATGCAGACGGATCGACTGCTCCTCCACTTCGGCCGACCGCACCCAAGTCTGCATCAGACGTTCGGCGGCGCCCAGAGTGGTCCGCTCCTGCCGCACGGAGTCTGTCATGGCTGGTCCTCCTGGAACAGAGGCGAGGAGTAAGAGAAGCCAAGCACGCCCACTATACCAATAAATTATAGCAAGCCAGGCGTTCGACGGGAAGCCGCGACCACGGGAAGGAAAAGGACCAAGACTGGAACCACCCCACAGGGGGGGCAGCTCCAGTCAACGCACTAGGGGTCTTGGTCGTTGGTCGTGACAGCGTCACTGGATTTTAGTCATTCGTCTCTCTGCTGCTCCTCGCGAGAAGGGGGCTTCGTCGGTCGCGCGCTGTCGACCCAGTCGAGGTATTCCTCGATTTCGTGCAAGGGCATGCCCAGCGAGAGCGCCGTTTCGATCGCTTCGGTACGTTCGAGGAACGTATCGGCGTGCTCGAGCAGGAGCTTGGCGATCTCGTGTGCCATACCGTCAGCTTATTGTGGTAGCCCTGGAAAAGCGGCGGCGCGACGCCTCGCAGAAGACTGTATCATAAGGGGGCTTCCCCCCTGGAACAAGAGTGCATTCGGCCCTTCGCCGCCCATACTGAGGACGGACATGAACCCCTCCTGTGGGTAGATCCGAAGGACTGTTGGCTACGCCTTTCGACCGCAACTGGTGTTTTCGAGGCACTTATGTAATACTAAAATCTCGGGCAAATGTGCGAGAAGCCGGCGTACGACGCCTTCCGCCCCGGACCGCCCTGCTTATCGAGGAGACCTACGCCATGGCCGATCACTCCCGCGACCACGACGATCAGCAGTCGTACCACGAGGGATTTGGCACCTACGACAATCTGCCGCTCGACGACCCGCTCCGCGCCGCCAACGAGGGCCGGCTGTTAGGCAAAAAAGGGAAACAATCGTTCAGTCTCGCCGAATTGCGGGAAAAACCGCTGGTGCTGGCCGGCATCGGCGTCGGGGGCGTCGTGCTGCTGGGGCTGGTCGTCTGGATGCTGATCGGTTTGTTCGGAGGGCAGGACGACTTCGGTGCCGTGCGAAAAGAGTCGCGGGTAGCCCGACAGTTGGTGCCGCCCGGCGCTGATAAGCCGAAGCCGGGCAAGACGCCCCCAGCCGAGCAGCCCGAGCCGGAAGAGAATGACCAACAGCCACCGCCTCCTACACCGCCAAAGATCGAAGAGGAGGCCCCGCCGCCGAGACCCGACGACGTTGCCCAATGGAAGAAGGAGGACTATTTCTCCGCGCGGGTCGAGGGGGACCCCCGGCTGCTGGACGCAGTCGCGCACCTCGCCCAGTTTGTCGATAGCGCATCGGTCGCCGAAGGCCTGGCCGACTTGCTCAAACCGCCCCCGTCGCCGCCGGAGCCGAACCCCACAACGACCGGCCGGCGGCCGCCGCACCAGCGGGTAGCTCGGATCAGTCGTGAACTGACCCAAAAGATTGTCGATGCGCTGGCAACCAACCAGACCGACGCGGCTCGGGCAGCGCTGATCGAGTTGTTGGCTGGAACGTTTCCGGCCGAAGACGCCCGCGCGGCCGCCGACGCCGTGTTGCAGGCCATGGCCGATCACCCCAGCGGGCGCAACGAAGCCATTCTCCTCGAGGTGGCTACCGAGCCGGGCAAGTTCCAGCAGGCGGGCCAACCGCATCATGCCGGTGTCCAGGGACCCCGGCAGGCCCTTCTTGCGTTGATCGACAAACACGGCTCGGCCGAATTGCGCGCGAAATTAGCCGAATACCTACTGCAACCGTCGACCTCAATCCAGGACCGCGAAACGCTAAGCAACATTCTCTTGAAGAAGAGCGCCGAGAACCTTCATGCCCAGGCCATTCTTTACCAAAGCGACCAGATTCCGGACCCCATCCGGGCGACGATGACGAACCACTTCACCGACCATAGCGTCACGCTGATGCGGCATGTGTTGGGGCTTCCCGCCGTCGCGTCGGAGCGGCACCAGGCGAAGCCGCCAGCGCCGGTTGCAGGGTGGGGGCGGCCTGCGCCGGCGGCCCATTCCGGTTGGGGGCAACCGGCGGCGCCCACGGCATCGCAGCCGGCGGTTGCGTCGGATTTGCCGTTCCGGATTGCCCAACAGTTGTGGAGTCCCGCGCTGGTCGAGGCCTTCGGTACACGGCTGGAAGGGGTCGGCTCGCTGAAGGATCGCGACGCGGCCTTGGTGAAGCTTGCCGCGGCGATGCCGGTCGACGCGCTTCGGGCCGGGGTCCATCGCGTGCTCGAGCGGCATTGGCAACTCGGCCCGCGGGGGCTCGAAGCGGCCGGGCTTTCCGGGCAGGCGCTGACCGATCCGGCCCTGCTGCTATCGGTCAAAGCGTTGCCTCGGGTCGACCCGGAGGAGGCGGCCGCACTTCTCAAGCAGTCGCCGCGCCGACCGGTTCCACGGTTCGGCCGACCTGCCCCCGCCACGCCGACCAACCCCGACGAACAGGCGAAACTCGCCTGGACCGAGACCTCCGAGGCGCTGGTCGAAGCATGGTGCGCGCGGCTGCACGAGGCGGCCCAGGCTGCTCGCCAGCAGGGCGTGCTGAAGAGCCTGCCCGTCGACGTCCGCCCGGATGCGAATGTGACGGCCCAATACCGCGTCAGTTGGCCCGGCGCTGATCGTGCGAAGTACAACGGCCTTCCCGTCGGGCCGATGCTGGTCCATTATGTCCGCGTCGAGGAGACCAACCGGCCGGACATTGTCGAGGGATTCTACCGCCGCGCGTTGCGGATTCGCGACCCTCGGCCGCTGAAGGACGGCGTCTGGATGGACTCCAGCGAGCAGGTACCCGATACGCCGCGCCGGCGTTCGATCGACGTGCTCATCCATCGGCTGAAGCCCAGCGCCGACCCCAATTCTCGGCAACCGGAGGAGCTGGTTGTTGAGATTCTCACCGTCGAGATGAACGACCCGACGCGGTAAGCGAATCACCTACTTGAAGGAATCCGGAAATTGGGAGGGCGAAGCTCCCGCTGAGCCCTCCCACGACTTTCCCCGTTTTCAATTCCCGGACACCGTCGCCTATTTCGGCGAGGGGCCGGCGGTGTCTTCCATGCCGTTGATGTAGCAGCGGAGCCGCTCCAACTCGTCGGTCACCTCGCGCAGCCGGAGCATGTTCTCGACCCGCTTGAGCAGTTCGAGCTTGTTGACCGGCTTGCTCAGGAAATCGTCGCAACCGGCGGCCACGGCCCGCTCGATATCGCCCAGCTCGTTCAGGGCCGTCACCATCAGGATCATGATCCCGGAGGTGGCCGAGTCGCCCTTGAGCGTCTTGCAGACCTCGAAGCCGCTGAGCTTCGGCATCATGATGTCCAGCAGGATCAAATCCGGCTGGAATTCGGCGACCTTCTCGAGCGTATCGTGTCCGTCGACGGCGATGCCGATCTCGCAGTCGGTTCCGCTGAGATAGGCTTCCAGCAGTTCGACGTTCGTCGGATTGTCGTCGGCAATGAGAATGCGGCTTGCGGCCATGGTTGTTCACACTTCGGGTAAGAAAAGAAAGAAGCGTCGGCCGGGGACGTTCCGCCGACTAGTTCGCCGATTATAGAGTGGTTCCTCCCGCGTGCAAAGGGCAAGCAATGTTCGTCGTCCCGCCTTGAGTCGGCCTTCATGGTCGCTCGAACGCACAGGCCGCCCAAAGGCGGGACGACGAATACCCCCTACACCGCGTCGGACGGCACGGGGTACTGGCGGCATAGCTCGGCCACCTCGCCGCGAATCCGCTCGCTTAAGGCCTCGTCGTCCGGCGCCTTGAGGGCTGCGAGAATCCAGCCGCCGATCGTCCGCATTTCGTCGGCGCCCATCCCGCGCGTGGTCAACGCCGGCGTACCCAGCCGCACGCCCGAGGGATCCATCGGCTTGCGCGGATCGAACGGGATCATGTTCTTGTTGACCGTGATGCCGCAGCGGTCCAATGCCT
>Ga0180434_10008963_pt1 | contig 10957 bp, 2 predicted proteins | sample SS_ome_7_FD_132453 | JGI IMG/M metagenome (GOLD analysis project Ga0180434, IMG submission 132453) | Hypersaline lake sediment archaeal communities from the Salton Sea, California, USA - SS_1_D_2 metaG | ecosystem: Environmental > Aquatic > Non-marine Saline and Alkaline > Hypersaline > Sediment... | reverse complement strand
GGGCCTGCACACGGGGCATACGCCAGTTCGAGGCAATAAGGAATACAAGCCCGAAGGCCAGCATCCGTTGCCTGCCGATTCAGTGACGGTGGCGGAGATTCTGAAGAAGGCCGGCTACAAGACCGGCGCATTCGGCAAATGGGGACTTGGGTATCCCGGCTCGGAGGGCGATCCGAACAATCAGGGCTTCGATGAGTTTTACGGCTACAATTGCCAGCGGTATGCCCACAATTATTATCCCTACTTCCTGCGTCACAACGACAAGAAAGCCATGCTGCCCGGCAACGAAGGCAAGAAGACCGAGCAATACGGGCCCGATTTGATTCAGGAGCAAACGCTCAAGTTCATCGAGGCGAATAAGGACCGCCCGTTCTTTTTGTTTGTGCCGCACGTGATTCCGCACGCCGAACTGTTTGTGCCCGAGGACGACATTGTCAAAAGCTACCGGGGTAAATTTCCTGAAAAGCCCTACAAGGGTATCGACGATGGTCCGAACTATAAGATCGGAGGTTATGGATCGGTCGAGACTCCGCGGGCGAATTTCGCCGCGATGGTGACGCGACTGGACCGGCACGTCGGCGAGATACTCGATAAGCTCAAGAAACTCGGCCTGGACAAGAAAACACTGGTGATGTTCACAAGCGATAACGGCCCGCACGGCGAGGGCGGCGCCAATCCGAAGTATTTCAACAGTAACGGCGGGCTTCGCGGCATGAAGCGCGACCTTTACGAAGGCGGGATTCGGGTGCCTATGATAGCAAGGTGGCCGGGTAAAATACAGGCCGGCAGCGGCAGCGAGCACGTCTCGGCATTCTGGGATGTGATGCCGACCCTCGCCGAGATTGCCGGGATCAATGTTCCCAAAGACATCGACGGAATATCTTTCGCGCCGACACTTCTGGGCAGGCCGCAGGAAGAACATCAATATCTTTACTGGGAGTTTCACGAGCAAGGCGGCAGGCAGGCCGTGCGCCAGGGCAAATGGAAAGCGATCCGCCTTCAGGTCAAGCGCGACCCGAACGGCCCTCTGGAACTCTACGATCTGCAGGCCGATCCGCAGGAGGAGAACAACGTAGCCTCGCAGCATCCGGATATTATTGAAAGGATGGAACGGATAATGAAAGATGCGCATACGGATTCGGACGTCTTCCTGTTCGGCCAGTCGCAGTATCGCGGAGACAGACAGGGCAAGTGAGAGAAAGAGAAATGAACAAGACTCATTTGGCAGACACATGGAACCTCAGTCGACGGGACATGCTTCGTCGTGCGGCGACATTACCACACGGCGGGCCATCCGGGCAGGCACGAACTCGACGACACACAGGAAATCAACTATGGGGCGGTCTTTAAAGCCATTGCGGAAACTCGTTTTGCCGGCTATGTCGGCCATGAATTCATCCCAACCCGCGATCCAGTGGAAAGTCTTCGAGGGGCTGTCAGTCTCTGTGCGATATAACGCGGATGGAACACGGCCGTTGTATCACAGCTCGCTGCCATACCGCGCGCACACGGAGTAGTCTCTTACTTTCGACAAATGGACGTCACCACTGTTGTCCGGATACAGGTAGACACTAATGGCAAAATCCGGGCCGGGTTTTGTAAAGCGTTCGAGCTCGCCTGCCTGGGAGAATCCCTGAGATTCGAGTTTCCCGGCGGTATCGAGCCAGTTTGCCCCTACCTGGATTCCGAAGAAGCCGAACTCACTGCCCAAAATAACTGCACTACTAAGCACGTATTGATTTTGGGGATCGAACAGGAAGATACAGTCGGCGATCTCAATAGAGCCTGCGGGCTCGGCATAATCCAGCCCCAGCAAGTGACAGACTTCTCCGAATGGAGTTTTGAGTATCCTGATATGTTTTTCAAGGTTGAGGGAATCGGCCGGTGGCAGGTGTTTCGACTGCACTTACATCGTCTCCTTATGTTTTCAGGCACTGCTTCTTCGCGTGCATTCATCATTGGATTCATAGATTCTAAGCATTATGCCTTCCGTGTCAAGAGAGTAACTCGAGCGGAGAACTTCATAATCAGTCAACAGAATCTGAACTGCGGCGATGACGGAACTTAAGTCCGGAATTGACTTTACCAAAAATATGTTATGACTTACACTTTTTTGGAAATTAAATCGCTTGAAAAATCGAGATGTACATGATATTTTTGTCACGAGGAGTTGGGTCATCACTTTGCGACCCCTGACCCCCGTAGAGTTTCGACAGCAGTACTGGTTATGAGCAGATGGGTATGGATGAGAAGAAACCTCAGGATGAGGTCAAGACCGGCCCTGATACATCTCAGGGACCGGCCGGGTTGCGTGACGAGAAATTTGTGCCTACGTGCAGTATTTGCGGAGAAAAGCACTGGCCGCATCATCCCTTAGTGCCTTGCGTCAACAAGAAGAAGGCCAGAGCGAAGGCCAAGGCCGATAAAAAGGCCAAGGCGAAAGCCGCAGCCAAGGCCAAAGCTGACGCCAAAGCCAAAGTAAGAGCCGAAGCTCAGGAGAAAGCCCGTGCCGAAGCCGAGGCCAAAGCTCAAAGGCGAGCCTATATTGATGCCGTTGCCAAGGCCGAAGAGAGGCTGAGGGTCGAATCCAAAGCAAGGGCCGAAGCCGAAAAGCGAGCCCGTGCCGAGGCGAAAGCTCGTGATGAGGCCGTAGCAAAGGCCAGGGCCGAGGCTGAAGCCAGGCTCAAGGCCGAAAAAGCTGTTCATGCCGAGGCGATGGCCAAATTACAGGAACGGCTCAGTGCCGAGGTTGATTTGAGAGCTGAAGCAGAGAAAAAAAACGCACTCGAATCCGAGCATCGCAACAGAGCTGAAGCTGAGGCGGAAGAAGCTCTCTCCGCTGCCAGAATCCAGGCAAAAAAAGAGGCCAAAGCGCATGCCGAAGCCTTGAGAAAGATGGAGACAAAGTTAAAAGAGCAGACCGATGAAAGAACCAGGGCTGAGGCGAGAGCAGAAAGCGAAGCGGCTGCTCGACTCGAATCCGAAGAAAAGGCTGCCCGAGAAGCCCGCGCAAAATCCGAGTTAGAGCACAAGCTTAAAGCCGAATCAGAGCAAAGAGCGAGGATCGAGGCCGAGGCAACAGAGGCTTTTTCGACAGCAGCCACGGAAGCGGAAAAAGAAGCTAAATCACACACCGAAGCTATAAAGGAATTGGAAAAGAGGCTCCGGGCGGAGGCCGAAGTCAAGTCCAAGGCGCAAAAGGAAGTCGAAACTCAGACAAAAGAGAGGATCAAGGCCGAAGGCAAAGCGGAAGCTGAAGCTGCCGCAAGGCTTCAGGCTGAGCAAAACGCCAGAGAAGAAGCCGAAGAACGGGCAAGACTCGAAGAGCGGCTCAGTGCTGAATCCAGGGAGCGCGCCAGAATCGCGGCCGAATCTGAAGAAGCTCTGGCGGCTGCCAGGGCCACGGCGAGAGAGGAAGCTGAGTCCTATTCCGCGAAATTCAAGGAGTCTCAGGATAAATTAAAGGGGCAAACCGAGGCGAGGTTGGGGCTTGAGCAGAAGCTTGCGGCTCTTGAGCAAGAGAGAGCAGACGCCGACCAGAGGGCTGAGGCCGAATCTCAGTCGGGCAAGGAGGCTCTGGACAAAGCCGAATACTATCGTAAAGCCTTGAACAAAGCCGAGAGAAGACTTGAGGCTCAAGCCAGGGAGATCGCAAAAGCTAAAACAAGGATCGAGGCCGCAGCGAGCCAAAAAGATCAGGCGGAGCAGATATCACTACAGGAGGCCGCGGAAAGGGCAAAAGTCGAGCAGAGACTCGCCGCCGAGTCCGAACAGCGTGCGAAGTTAGAGGCCGGGGTTGCCGAGGCGTCAATTAAGGCCGAAAACAAGGCCCGGAAGCAGGCTGAATCTTATTCCGCAGCGATGAAAGAGATTGAGGATAGGCTTAAGGCTGAAACTGAAGAAAGAATCAAGGCCGAAGCTCAGGCTCGGAGCCAGACGAAGGCCAGAGCGGAACTGGAGAACAAGCTAAGGGCTGAATCCGAGGCTCGGTCAGAGGCTGAGAAGCAAATTCAAGCTCTCGCTGAAGCGAGAACCAAATCCGAGGCACAAGCTGAATCCGAAGCGGCCGCTCGCCTCGAAGCTCTGGAGAAGGCCGACCGAGAAGCGGCGGAAAGAGCAAAGCTCGAACAGAGGCTCCAGGCTGAAATCGAAGAACGAGCGAGGGTAGAGGGCCAGGCTAAGCAGGATGTTTTGGCTGCTTCATCGCTGGCGCAGGAGAAACTGGACGTTGAGAGCGAGGCGCGGGCTACGGCCGAACAGCAAGCCCGGGCTCAGGAGCAGGCCAAAGCCAGGGCTGAAGAAAGAGCCGAGTCCGAGAAAGCGGCCAGAATCCAGCAGGCCCAGCGGGCTGATGCCGAATCTGAGATAAGAGCTAAGGTCGAGGAACGACTTGCTGCCCAGAAAGAAGAGTCGGAGCGTATCAAGGCCGAGGCGGAAAAGACCATTGAAGCAGCCAGAGCCGAGGCCGAGAAAGAGGAAAAGGCGCACGCTGCTGCCTTGAAGCAGGCCCGGAAAGAAATAAGTGTGCAAGCTGAGGCCAAGGCGAAAGCCGAATCACTCGCTCAGGATCGCGGGCTGACGAATGCCGAACTGGAGAAACGGCTACTGGCCGAGACCGAAGCCAAATCGGAGGCACTTCGCCAGGCTCAAACAGAAGCGGATCACAAAGCGGCACTTGAGGAACAGATACAGGTTCAGGAACGGTCGATAGCCGAGGCGCAGGAAAGAGCCGAGAATTATCGCAAAGCGGTCGCCAAGGCTGAACGAAGACTGACAACCCTTGCCGAGGACATCGCGAAAGTCAGGACAAAAGCCGAGACGGAGGCGGAATACAGGAATCAGGCCGAAATACGGGCCCGGCAAGAGGCCGAGACAAGAGCCAAAGTTGAAGAGAGACTCAGCGCGGAAATCGAAGAACGAGCGAGAGTCGAAAAGGAAGCAACCGAAGCTGTATCGGCAACCAGGCAGGAGGCAGAGGAGAAGGCAAGAGAATACACTGAGACGTTGAACCATTCGCAAGAGAAGCTAACTGAGCAAACCCAGGCAAGAATCAAGCTCGAAGAGAGGCTCAAGACGGAGACCGAAAAGCGCGCCAAGGTTGAGAAGGATGCTGCCGAGGAGCTTTTAGCCGCCCGGGCGGAGGCGAAGTCACATGCTGACGCTGCCGGGAAAATTGAGCAGGAGCTTAAAAATCAAGCTGAGCAACGATCAAAGATCGAGGCGGAAATTCAGGACCTGACCCGTGCAAAGGCTGCTCTTGAAAAAGAGTCGAATATCCGGAAAGAACTAATATCTCAGGCGCAAGAGCAAATTGACGCCCAATCGAAGGAAATAGCCAGAGTTGAAGCCAAAGCAGAAGCTGAGTCCGCAGCGCGACAGGAGGCTCAGGAGAAAGCCGCTCAGGAGGCTGAGGCAAGAGCCGGACTTCAGGAGAGACTTAAGGCCGAATCCCAGGAGCGGCGGAGGATCGAAACTGAGGCGGCAGAGGCCATATCGCAGGCCAATACAAAGGCCCGGGAGGAGGTCGAGTCATACTCACAGGCTCTAAGGCAGGCGGAAGATAAGCTTGAAGCTCAAATCAAAGCTATGCAACAGGGCGAGGCGGCAATTCAGGCGGAAGCTCAGGCGAGAATGACAGCCGAGGAGAAGGCCACATCTGAAGCTGCCGCTAAGCTCGAGGCGCGAAAGAAGGCCGCCCATGAGGCCGAAGCGAGAGCAAAGCTCGAAGAGAGACTGAGAGCAGAGTCCGAAGAAAGAAAAAGGGTGCAGTCGGAAGCTGCTAAGGAACTCTCAACGGCCAAAGCAGAAGCACGGAAACAGTCTGAAGCGCACACTGAGGCCCTGACCGTTGCCCGGGAGAAGTTGAGTGTCGAATCTGAGGCCAGGGCAAAATACGAATCACTTGCCCAAGCAACGGCTAAGGCGAATGCCGATCTGGAAGAAAAACTTCGGGCGGCGAATGAAACCATATCCAGAGCCGAGCAACAGGCGCAGGTCTCGGCACAGGAAAGAGTTGCTTTCGAAAAGCAGGCATCCGCTGCGGTACAGGCGCGCGACGAGGCTCAGGAACGTGCCGGCAATCTGCGAAAAGCCGTGGCGAGTGCCGAGAAAAGACTGGAGGCCCAGGCGCAGGAGATTGTTACAGCTCGCAGCAGAATCGAAGAGCAGGGCATAGCCAGAGAGCAGGCGGAACTTAAAACGGCAGAAGAGATCGCTTTACGGGCGAAGATCGAGGAAAGACTTAGGGCTGAGGCCGAAAAGCGGGCCCGAATAGAGACCGAATCAGCAGAAGCCCTCTCGGCTGCTAAGGTCAAGCTGGAAGACCAGGCGAAATCTCATGCCGCGGCTTTGAAAGAAGCGGATGAGAAATTGGCTGCCCAGGCCAACGCAACAAGTAAAGCTGAATTTGCGCTCCAATCCGAGGTTGACGCGAAGATTGCGCTTGAAGAGAAACTTGAGGCGGCGAATGAAACCATTTCCAGAGCCGAAAAAGAGGCTCAGGTCCTGGCACAAGAAAAGACCGCATTCGAAGAGCAAGCCCGCGCTGCGGCACAGGCTCGCGACGAGGCTCAGGAACGTGTCGATAATCTGCGCAAAGCCGTGGCGAGCGCAGAGAAGAGACTCGAGGCTCAAGAACAAGAGATTGCCAAAGCTCACAGTAGAGCCGAAGAGCAGGTTAAAGCCAGAGAGCAGGCGGAACTCAAAACGGCGGAAGAGATTGCTTTACGTGCGAAGATCGAGGAAAGGCTTCGCGCCGAAGCCGAAGGGCAAGCCCGAATAGAGGCTGAATACGCAGAGGCTCTCTCGACTATTAAAGCCGAGCTTAAAGACCAGGCACAATCTCACGCCGCGGCGCTAAAGGAAGCGGATGAGAAATTGGCCGCCCGGGCCAACGCGACCCGCAAAGCCGAAGCCGCACTTAAGTCAGAGATAGACGCAAGGAATGCGATGGAGGACAAGCTCAAGTCTGAAGCCGACGGCAGATCCGTGGCTGAGAAAAAGCTTCAATCGCAGGCCGAAGCGAGGGCGGCCGCTGAAGCAAAGGCCCAAACAGAAGCTGCTGAACGACAAAAGGCTCAGGAACGCGCCGATGCCGAAGCCAAAGCCGGAGCCGTTGCGAAAGAGAGACTCAAAGCCGAAAGCGAGGCTCGTGAGAGGATCGAAAGCGAGGCCGTAGAGGCGATCTCGGCAGCCGAAGCAAAAGCAGACGACATAGCCAAAGAGCATAACGCGGCTATCAAGCAGTTAGAACAAAAACTCAGCGAGCAAATTGAGGCGAAAGCCAAGCTCGAAGAACGCCTCAAGGCGCAGGTCGAGCAACGGGCCGGAATTGAAGCCGGGGCCGCAGAATCAATTTCTAAAGCCAGAACTGAAGCAGGGAAGAAAATCGCCGAGTATGCCGAAGCGGCTAAGCAGAGCGAGCAACAGCTAAAAGCGCAAATCGAACAAACAGAACGCGCCCGTGCCGAAGCTCGAACACAAGCGCAGGCCGGGGCTAAGCTGGAAAAGAAGCTGAAGGATGAGGTCGCAGCTAAGTCCGCCGCTCAAAAGCAAACCGAGATCGAATCGCAGGCCAGAGTCAAAGCCGAGGCAATTGCGGAATCAGCAAATGCTGCCCTGGTCGAGGCGCAGAAGCAGGCCTCCCGCGAAGCCGAGGCGAGAGTTAGGCTGCAGGAGAGGTTGAAGGCCGAGTCCGATGAGCGGGCGCGGATAGAGGCCGAAGCAGCCGAAGCTCTCCGGAATTCTCAGGCCGAGGCACAAAAGCTGACCGAATCCCACATGGAGGCTTTGGCCGAGGCGGAGAAGAAACTCAATGCTGAAACGAAAGCCAGGGAAAAGGCTCAAAATGAGGCGCGGCGACAGACCGATGCAAGGGCTGCCCTTGAGCAGGAACTAAAGAACCGTATTGAGGAAATTGCGCGGATTCAGCATGAGACTCAGAACTTAACACAGGAAAAAGCTCGCGCAGAGGCTAAAGTTGAATCAGAAGCAGCGGCGAGACTTCAAGCCCGGCAGCAGGCCGACGATGAAGCGCGTGCCCGAGCCAAAGTGGAAGAAAGGCTTGTCGTCGAAAGAGATGAACGAGCCAAAAACGAGGCTGACGCTGAGAAGGCTATTTCAGCGGCAAAAGCAGAGCTGCGGCAGCGAGAGAAATCCCATGCCGCAACCTTACAGCGGCTTCAGGAACAGTTGCAGGCTCAAACTGAAGCCGTGGCGAAAGCCGACTCGGTTGCGCAGTCCCGTTCTGAGACTAATGCAGAGTTGCAGGAAAAGCTCAAGGCCGAGAGTGCAGCCAGGTCCAAAGTCGAACAACAACTTCAGGCCATAATGCAGGAAAAGATCGCGGCTGATGAACGAGCCGGAACCGAAGCACAAGCAGCCACCGAGGCGACAGAGCGTGCCGAGTATTTCCGCAAAGCAGCAGCAAAGGCCGAACGAAGGCTTGAGGCCCAGGCTCAGGAAATTGCCAAATTTAGATCCAGAGTCGAGGCGGAGAAGGACTCAAGAGAGCAGACCGAGTCCAGAATCCTTGAAGAGACAGCGGCAAGAGCTAGGGCCGAGGCCGAACTTAGGGCCGAACGAAAGGAACTCGCCAGAATCGAGATAGAATCCGCCGAGGCGATTCGGGCCGTTAAGGCGCAAATCGACGAGAAGGTTGCCTCGTATGCCGCCGCGGCGAAAGAAGCTAAGGACCGTCTGGAAGCCGAAGTTGCAGCGAGGTCCAAAACAGAGCAACGGGCACAGGCTCTGCAGAACGCCAGCTCCAAAGCGGAAACCCAGGCTCAAACCGAGGCTGCCGCCCGGCTTGAGGCCCAGAAAAGAGCGGACGACGAAGCTGCGGCAAGAGCCAAACTCGAAGAGCGGCTCAGAGCCGAAACCAAAGAGAGAGAGAAGATCGAGGCGGCATCAGCGGCGGCGCTTTCAGCCGCAAGAGCGGAAGCGGATAAGAAAGCGAAGTCACATGCTGAGTCCATAAGGCAATTAGAAAAGAAGCTGGCCGGACAGAGCGAAGCTGCGACAAGTGCCGAAGCGAAGTTTCAGGCTCAGGCCGAGATCAAGGCCGAGTTGGAAGAAAGGCTGCGGGCTGAGATCGAAACCAGAGCCGAACTGGAAAAACAGCTTCAAGCTCAAGGTGCCGCAAGAACGCAAGCTGCGGCTAAGGCCGAATCCGAAGCTGCGCGGCGGCTCGATGCGCAGAAAATCGCCGAAAAGGAAGCCGGCGCTCGGACCGAACTCGAAAAGCAGCTCAAAGCCGAGAGAGAGCAGCGGTCTCGATTGGAGGCCGGTACCGCTGAGGCGATCGAAGCCGCCGGAGCTGACTCCGAGGATAAGATCAAGTCTCTTGCTGCGACTGTAGCCGATTTGGAGAAGAAGTTGCGGGTCGAGAGCAAAACCAGTGCAGAGATTCAAAAACAGGCCCAGAGCCTTATCCAGGCGAAGAATGATTTGGAGAAGAAACTCGAAACCGAGATCAAAGCGAGGTCTAATGCCGAAAGGCAAGGGCACCAGAAGGCTCAAAAAGTAGCCGAGGCTAATGCCAAAATCGATGCTGAAACCGCGGCCAGAATCAAAGCTCAGGAGCGAGCCGAGCAGGAGGCCGATGCAAGAATCAGACTCGAAGAGCGCCTCCACGTCGAACTCGATCAGCGCAAAAAGGCGGAGGCTTCCGCCGCCGAGTCCATCTCAGCCGCACGTCAAAGCGCCAAGGAGAAGGCAGATTCGACCGCTGCGGCTATGGCGGAAATGAAGGCAAAGCTAAAATCAGAAGTCGAAGCCAAGTCCGAGGCTCAGCGGCAGGCACAGGCTCAGGCCGAGAAAAACGCGGCCCTGCAGGCGAGAATCGACGCCGAAGCAGCGGCACGGCTTGAAGCCCGGGAGGAATTCAGGGCCGAGACTGAAGCGAGGGTTAGGCTCGAGGAGAAACTGCGTGCCGAATCGGAGCAGCGAGATGCAGTTCAGGCCGCTGCGGACAAGCGCATAGCAACGGCTGCGGCGGAAGCTGAGAGGAAAATCGAGCTGCTTGCCGAAGCTGTCAAAGAAGCCGAAGAGAAGCTCAAGACCGAAAGCGAAGCTCTATCCAAGGCTCGGCAGGAAGTTCGAGCGCAGGCACAGCAGAGGGCCCAGGCCGAGGCAATGGCCGAGGCGGAAGCGAACACCCGCCGTGAAGCGCAAGAAAGGGTCGCGGCCGAGGCCAAAGCAAGAGCCGAAGCCGATGAGAGGCTTCGAGCCGAAATCGAAAAACGTGCTGCAATCGAGGCAGGAGCCGATAAAACCGTCTCGGCCGCCCGGGCGGAAGCGGAGAAGAACAACCAGGCATTTGCCGCGAAACTAAAGGAGTACGAAGCAAAGTTGCGGGCCGAAACTGATGCCAGAACCAAAGCTGAGCAGGAGATGCAGAGTCAGGCTCAACAACGCGCCAGGGCCGAAGCTCAGGCAAAAGCCGAGACAGAATCGCGGCTCAGAGCGCAGAAAAGGGCGGCTGAAGAGGCAAAGGCCAGGGAAAATCTCGAAGACAAACTTCGTGCCGAGACCGAAGAACGAGTCAAACTTCAGGCTGCTCGGGATAGCGAGGTCGCCGACGTTACTCCGGCGGTCGGCGTCTGCGATTGCTGCGGCAAAAAGAACATAGGGACAAATAACCTGGTGAGGATCGACTCGGGTCAACTGTTTTGCACCGACTGCCTGGCGGAGCTGCGACGCTAAGATTTACCGTAGGATCCGCTCATATCCCTGCATTTCACGTACGCGCCTGGTTTGGTATACTCTTTATTGTTGGTTTGTTCTCTTCAATCCAGTGGTTACGAGACATCTATCACGGGAACGTTGACAGCCGATAGACTTTGTTTGTGCCGTGTTGTTATTCCTCGTGCGAATTACCTGGAGACTGTTTGCCTTATGTACCGATCCAACAGGCGGTTGAGCTGTTCGTCGGATGGATGTTCGGCTATCGCCGCCT
>Ga0180434_10008961_pt1 | contig 10958 bp, 13 predicted proteins | sample SS_ome_7_FD_132453 | JGI IMG/M metagenome (GOLD analysis project Ga0180434, IMG submission 132453) | Hypersaline lake sediment archaeal communities from the Salton Sea, California, USA - SS_1_D_2 metaG | ecosystem: Environmental > Aquatic > Non-marine Saline and Alkaline > Hypersaline >... | reverse complement strand
TATACCGGCAACTGCGACGGTGCAGGAGACTGCGCTGTCTATTCTGGAGGAGAACAGGGAACGTGCTCTGACTGCTACTACTGCAATGACAGCGACTCTGACTGTGACTTGGTAGCTGCCGGCAACGACCCCAATGGTGACTGCGCAGCCATTACTTGTACCAACTATATTTATGGCTGGAGCGGGAATGATTGTTTAAAATATTCAGGAGATACAATGAATAACGGTAATTGTAACGGTTCGGGCGCCTGTTATGGGATAGTTGATTCCTGTACTGGGCTTGGTGCTGTTTCAGCTAGCTGTGGAAGCGCAGGCTGTAAAAAAGCTTGTGTAGCTACAGAACCCGCCACATCTTATGACACAGTAGCTGAAGTTTGCTATACTTCAGATCAGCACTCTTGCTCAACCTGTAAAGGCTGTAACGCTTCTGGAACTTGCGCTAACGTATCAGAGTGTAACAACTGTTACGGTTGCTTAGGATCCTGTAGTTGGTGCTATTCGGGGTCCTGTTACTCCTGTGACTGGACCTATACCGGTGAATACCATGAATCAGGAGGTTGGCCGGGTGGTCCTAGCCCGTATTGTAAACCGAGTATTGATAATGAGGAATACTGGTATGGGCAAGAAGCAACAACCTGCTCTCAGCAAGTGTGGGAGTTTGACTACGGGAGTATGCCGATGTATTTCCAAAGATGTGATTGTAGTTTTGAAGGAGAGGAACTTTTGGGGTTAGGAGAGGAATGTTCTGGAAATGGTGCTATGTGCGAATCAGGGCACTGCGTTGATGGTGTTTGTTGTGATAGCGACTGTCCTTATTCTTGTGAGGCATGCAACCTACCTGGAACAGAAGGAACCTGTACTATAAGGGGAGCTGGTGATAACACCGAAGTCGAGCTGATTGCTAATACTTGCGCTTATTGTGACGGTATCAGCGGTATAATGACAATGTATCAAGGAGAATGTAATGACTGTTACACTTGCTTAGGGTCATGTAGTTGGTGCTATTCGGGGTCCTGTTACTCCTGTGGCTGGACTTATACTGGCGAAAATAACCCAGCATATGCGTTTGCTCCGGCTGGTGAATCTTTGACCTGTAAACCAAGCATAGACAACCAAGAGGGTGACTACCCCGATGATACAGTGTCGTGTAATGCTACGAATGTATGGGAAGGCCACACCCAAGGAGTACTACCATATTGGGTACATAGGTGTGATTGTGTCTGGGTACCGCCAGAGTGGCCATAATTGTATTTACGTATGGCTAAACTCATTATATTAAGACACTTCAAATCTCAATGGAACGAAGAAAATCGCTTCACGGAATGGGTTGACGCACCTTTACTGAGAACTGATTTTGAAATACCAACACTTGAAAAGGAGTAATTAATTCTAAACATATTTCCTAAATTACTCTTGTAGTAAGTCGTATGGTATAAAATAGCTAAAACCACAAAAGATGGGCATAAAGAAAAGACAAAATACCAGCTTCACTATGGCGGAACTGTTGATTGTTGTCAGCATCATTATTGTTTTGCCGGTAATAGTTATTTTGGCCATCAATCCTGCCGAGCGCCAGGCCGGGGAAATCGAGGCAGGAGATTTATTGTTGAATCAAAACGGTGATTACGTTGAAGTGCTTCAGATAAAGAGGGTTTATCAGCCCATTGACGTTTATAATTTATCAATAGACCAAACCCACGTATTTATTGCCAACGGCTTAGTAGTTAGTAACGAGGCCAAACCCTACGGACCGTACTAGAAGAATATGAAAAAGATAAAGAAAAAAAAGACCCCCGGCTTTACCTTAATAGAGTTTGTAATATACAGCGCCCTTATTACAATAATAGTGGGAATGATTGTGCTGGTGAGCGTTAACGTAATGGGAGCCAGGGCCAGGATTATTACCAGAGAAGAGATAAGCCATAACGTCAGATTCGTTTTGGAAACGATTAGGCACGAGATTCGCAATGCCCAGGAAATAGACACAGCCGGCGGTTCACAGTTGCAACTTATCGATGCCGTTGGGGATACAGTTACCTTTGACCTCGACGAAGGAGCGGTGACAATGGCTAAATTCGGCGGCACCGCTGTTGCCTTGACCAGCGATTTGGTTAATGTCAGCTCATTGCAATTTACCGATGTTTCTTACGAGGACACGCCAGGGACAATAAAAATAGAAATGACAATAAATTTTGTTAATGATCTGGAAAGACCGGAGTGGGAATTTGAGAAAACTTTTTACACTACAGAAAGCTTGAGGGGATAGGGGCTGTGGAAAACTTCTTGCATCCCTCTCCCTACATGTGTTATCATAAAAAAAGGTCGACATGCTAATAAATAATTAATTTTTTATGATGAAAAATTATATAATAAAAGGCACGGGTTTTACCTTGATTGAGCTTTTGATTGTTGTAGCTATTATCGCTATTTTAGCCGGTACCGTAATCATGATTCTTAATCCCGGAGAGAGAATGTTTGACGCCAGAGAGGCAGCGCGCGAATCTCACATGATTACTATCGGCGAAGCTATTCATTTAGCGGTGGTAGACTGCACAGAAGACACTGCGACCTATTGTTCCAACGTTGCAGCCGTTGTCGATTACTGTCAAACAGACGCAGCCGGGGATGATTTTACGCTGGACGCAGACAAGGCTGATTGTCAGCTAGATGACGAATTAGATCCGAGCGATCCTCTAGTAACCGGCGGAGAATTTAGCGAAGATGCTTATATCATAGAGCACGATGGCGACCACAATGTGGAGGTTTGGTCTCCTTCAGCTGAGTCTACGTGGTTTTGTGATCCGGACGGAGAAGGCGTCTGTGGAGGCACTTCTAAACGATTCTGATCCGTTTTTTATAAATAAAATTGTTAGTAAAAATTATCTGGGAGACGGCCCAATTTTAGGGTCGTTTTTCAATAACAGCTGATTATGCTATAATAACCAAATGCTAAAGCAGGCCAACGATCAGAACAAGGAAAATAAGGAGCTCCAAAAAATTTTCTCCCTGGCCGTCAAGTTTTTTGAAAAAGGAGATTTTGAGCTGGCCCGGAAAGGTTTTGAGATTGTTATCAAAGATACAAAAGAACAAAGGAAAAAGGGGCCCTTCCCCAGGCTTTTTAGGGAACCGTCTTTGCGAGACAAAGCAGAGCAGTACCTTAAAAAGATGGTGGGGCGTCAGACTCAGCCCGAGCGAAAAACCAAAGAGAAGCCCAGGGAAATAAAAGCAGGCAAGCCGAGCTTCTCTGCCCGTATCACAAAAAAATTCAGAAAAATAATCCGGCATCCCCTGATAGTCGGCGTTGATATCAGCGATCACTCAATAGAAATACTGCAGCTCGACGAGGACAGAAATATCAAGCTGTGCGCCAGGTCGGTGCTGGAAAAGGGAATTGTGGAGTCGGCCGAAATTAAAGACGCAGACAGATTAGGAGAAGCCCTCCACCAAACCATCAAGGGGGCGGGCCTGGATGTTTTGATGGCCAAGAAACGTCTTAGAATAAAGGGCCTGTTCAGTCTGCCCGAGTCAAAGGTTTTTATCAGGGAGTTCGGTCTTGAAACAAAAGATAATTTACAAGACCAAGTCAAGAAAAAGATAGAGGAAACCGTTCCCCTTTCTCTCGGTGAGATATACTGGGACTATATTAATCTTGGCGAGCAAGCCAATCAGACAAGAATTTTGGCAGTGGCCGTTTTTAAAAAAACAATAGATGATTACCTGCAGTTCTTTTGGGGGGAGGGGATTGATCCGGTTGTCTTCGATACGGAGGCGGCTTCGGTGGCCAGGGCTCTTTTGCCCGCAGAAAAGCAAAAAAGCAGCACCGCCATCATTGACATAGGGGCAAGAACGAGTATAATAAACATATTTGATCCCAGGAATGATTTGAGCTTGTCAGTGAGCGTTTCGTGCGCTGGCAACTATTTCACCCAGCAGATTGCCAAGAAACTAAGCACCTCAGAAGAAGAAGCAGAAAAAGAAAAACAGGGGTCCGGCTTCAAAAAAGAGCCGGTTTCAGGCGTTTTGAAAGAATGCTCGCTGGTTTTGCTCGGGGAGATTAAAGATGCTTTAAAATATTATCAGAACAGATTTGGGCTCAGAGTGGGAAAGATAATACTCAGTGGAGGATCATCTCTTCTGCCCGGAATCGCAGAACATTTCCAGGAGAACCTCGAAGAAAAAGTGGAGACAGGCGATCCTCTGCGCAACATAAAGCCCGGCTCCTTTTTCGGGGATAAGAAAGAAGCTCTGCTTTTTGCCAACGTAATCGGGCTGGCAATGAGGGGGCTGGATAAAGATTATATAGACAAAGGCCTTAATCTTTTAACAGACGATGTGAAGAACCAGGAAAAGGTGTTGCAAAAGGAGAGAGAAAAGTTTTTCCTCTACATTATATTGTATTTTATAGTAATTTTTATAGCCCTTTTGGCAATTCTTTTCACCCTGCATCGTTTGGGGTTAATTAAACTAGCTATATGAAATTATCAGAAGAAAAAAAGCCAGGCCGGGCGCATATTCCCCGCCGTACGGAAGGTTTCAGAAAAAGAGCTCTTATCATCGCCCTGATTATGGCTTTGATTGGCTTCTTCTTTTTGGGAGGAGTTTTATACTTCACGGGAATTTTGCAGATATTTTGACCAGCTCATTTAAATTTTAGAAAGGAGGCTATCAAATGGACATTAATATTGGAATATTTCTCTTGGCGGTTTTTTTGCTCTTGCTCTTGCTGACGGTCATTATCTTAATTGCGCTGCGAAGAACCATAAGCAAGCTAGAAGAGGACCTTAACTACATTCGTCACACTTTTGTCATCTGGTTTATAACTCCGCTGATCAGGCTTTATTTCTGGCTTCTTGAACGCTTCGGCAAGCTTCGGATTAATATAAACGGTCATATTCCCTGGGAAGGCGGGAAGTTGGTTTTTGTCTTTAACCACCCCTTTGCAAAACTTCAAGACACCTTTTTGCTTCCCATAATCATCTTTTATCTGAAGTTTAACCACTACAGCAATCCCATACAGTATTTTCCCGTGCTTGTCGCCGACCAGTCTTTTGGCAATTCACCGTTATTTGAGATTATCGGAAAAACCTTCTTCGTTACTGTTGACCGCAGCATGCTGAAAAAAACCAGCAGACGCTCCTTAACGCTGGAAGAACTAAAAAGGCGCTTTCAAGAGTGTCGCAGCATCTACGCTGTTTTTTTTCCAGAAGGAGGAAGAACCCTTAGCGCGGAAAGGCACAGAAAAATCTTGCGAGTAAGCCAGGAAGGCAGCAAACTGGCCACACCTCTTGAAAAGGGGGCTGCTAAATTAGCATTGGACATAGACGCCCCGATTATTGTTGGCTGGAGCAGCGGAGAGATTAGTAAGCGGCTTTTCAGAGCCAGACCGACTGTTATTATTCTTGGCCTTTTAGAGCTTTTGTTTGATCCCAGATTGAGATTGAAAATAGATATAGGCCATCCCAGTGGACCCTTGAGGCCGGCACCCGGAGAGAGCACGTTTGATCTTACCCAAAGAATAGAGAATAAACTCCTTGAACTTGGAGACTACCAAAGCAAACGTTCCAACAGGGGCGGGAAATGAATTCTTAAAAACAGATTCCCGCCCTATGATTTGGGCCCGTAGCTCAGTTGGTTAGAGCGCGTGTATGGCATACACGAGGTCGAGGGTTCGAGTCCCTCTGGGTCCACAAAAAGCCTCGGTATTTTTTACCGAAGCTTTTTATTGTTTCGCTTATATTTTTTGGAGAAACAGCGTTGCGAACAGATCCTTTTTGATTATTTTGCCCTCGCTGTTGCACATATCGTCGTATGATTCCCGGATAAGATGCAAACCGCAACTTTTGGCCGACTCAATAATCGTTCGCGCTCTTGGCTGAGAAAAGTATTTTATTTCTCCCGTACTTGAGGCTAAGAGCTTGTCGTATCCTTCGCTGTCTTGAGCCTGCGTGAAGCTGGTTCCAAAAACCCCGCCTCTTTTAAGCCCATTTGCTATCTGAGAAAGCGCGGGCCTTATTAGCTCTTTTGGTGTATGGGTAAACAGGGCCGCGCAAGACCATATACCGTCAAACAAACCATTTTCTATATTAGGCTCATGCATATTGTCGCAGACAAGGCAGGGATTGTCTGTAAGCTCGGGATGCATCTCCGATAGTTCTTTTTGTCTTTTCTGCGCGATGGAAAATAGTCTTGAGGAACCCTCTATTGCCAAAACATTGAATTGTTTTATTGGCACTCGGTATTGATCACGCGTTAAGATGCCGTTTTTCTTCCTTGCCATCATTTTCCAGCGCAACTCGCGGCTTCTCGACGACATAAAGAAAGCGTCTCTGCCAGTGCCAGCGCCCAGATCAATTATGGAAGAACCGTTATGAAAAACGTCTAGCTCCATAAAATCTATCAACTCGTTGGTAATATTTGTATGTAGGGGGTTGTTTGCGTAAACATCGGCCGTTGCGTCATAAATTGCAATGGTGTGATTTTCTAAGTCTTTAGCCGCTACTTTCTTCATCACATCCGGCGTAATATCATCAAGAATTGCCTGCTTCACAGATTGCTCCGTTGCCTTATTAATTTCTGGCCAGCGCCTATGTGCTTTTATGGCCTCTATAACTCTTGTTTTCAACTTTTACCTCCTTTTTAATGATCTACAAGCCAATCTATCTTAGTCGGTAAAAAATGTCAAGGATATGTCTTTAACGCAACGCTTTATTTGCTTCTTTGACTTTTTAAGAGTAAAATGATAGGAATATAAGTTGATTTGCGGCGGGTTGTGTCGAATTGGTAAGACGCTGGTCCCGAAAACCAGTGGGAGAAATCCCTTGCAGGTTCGAGTCCTGCGCCCGCCGCCCCGGTTTTTATGATCAATCTTTTCAAAAAAGAAAAAAAGAAACCAAAAGACATAAAAGAGGTTTTAGAGCAGCTCGAGGCTTTGGAAGAAAAGCACCAAGATCTTTCCCAAGAACTGGCCGATTTCAAAAAAGAAAGCAGGCAGGACTTGAAGAAAGTGGGAATAATCAGATTCAACCCCTTTGGCGAGGTGGGCGGGGATCAGAGCTTTTCCATTGCCTTATTGGATAGCGACAACAACGGCTTTGTTATCACCTCTCATTATGCCAGAGAAGCTAACAGGATATATGCCAAGCCCGTCCAAAAGGGAAAGTCCAGCTACGCTTTATCAGAAGAAGAGAAAAGCGCCATAAAAGAAGCCATTAATTCCTAAATTCTCAGCATTTTATGATAGCCCAAAAACAAATTAGGGACAATTTGTCGTCCAGGCCACCCATTGTGGTTGTTTTGGGCCACGTTGATCACGGCAAATCTTCAATCCTGGAGGCGATAAAAGACCTGAAAATTACGGCCTCTGAGTCGGGAGGCATAACCCAGCACATCGGAGCTTACGAGATTGAGCACAACAACAAAAAAATTACTTTTATTGATACGCCGGGCCACGAAGCCTTTTCTGCCATGCGCTCTAGGGGGGCCAGGGTGGCAGATATCGCTATTTTGGTGGTGGCGGCAGAAGAGGGAATAAAGCCGCAAACCAAAGAGGCTATTTTACACATTAAAAGATCGGGCATTCCCATGGTTGTGGCAATAAACAAGATGGATAAACCGGAGGCCAATCCGGAAAAAGTGAAAAGAGAGCTTTCTCGGCAGGAAGTCCTGGTGGAGTCAATGGGCGGTAAGGTTCCGGCAGTAGAGATTTCAGCTAAAACCAAAAAAGGCATTCCAGACCTTTTGGAGCTAATCTTGCTGATGGCCGAAATGGAAAATTTGGCAGCCGAAACGTTAAAGCCGGCCCAGGGCGTAGTTATCGAATCCTATCTGGATAGCCAAAGGGGCCCTACTTCTACCCTGCTTTTAAGAAGCGGTATTTTAAAACCGGGAGACATTGTGGCCACAGCTTCTACTATGGGCAAGGTCAAGATTTTGGAAGATTTTCAAGGGAAAGCTTTAAACAGGGGACTTCCCTCTATGCCGGTTATTATTATTGGCCTTGAAAAGGCGCCTCAGGTAGGAGAAAAGTTCGAGGTTTATCCTGACGCAGAGTCGGCTCAAAAATACATTGCCAAAAAGGAGAAAAAAGCCGAGGCCGCAGAGGTTTTTGTTATGGAGGAAGGCAAAAAAGTTTTGAATTTGATCCTCAAAGCCGACGTTCATGGCTCAATTGAGGCAATAGAAGAAGTTTTAAAAGGGCTCGCCCAAGACAAGGTCATTTTAAGAGTTTTAAAAAGCGACTTGGGCAGCGTGAACGAAGGAGACGTCAAGCTGGCTAAAAGCAGCCGATCGAGAATTCTGGCCTTCCGGGTGAAAACCGACGCTTCGGCAGCCATTTTGGCAGAGAGAGACAGAGTCAACATTATTGCCTTTGAGGTAATTTATGATTTAGCCCAGGCCGTCCGCCAACTAATGGAAAAGTCAATTGAGCCGGAGAAAGTCAGAAAAGATTTGGGCAAAGTAAAAGTTCTGGCTATTTTCCGGACGGAGAAGAATCGTCAGATCGTCGGAGGCAAGGTTGTTGAAGGAGAGGCCAAAAGAGGGGCCAAGGTGGAAATTTACAGGAAAGAAGAGAATATCGGCGAGGCAAAGCTGATCAATCTGCAAAAGAACAAAAAAGATATCGGCACAGCCACCAAGGGAGAAGAGTGCGGCATTCTTTGCGGGGGAGACATTAAGATTGAAACAGGCGACATCTTGCAATTTTATGAACAGAGTTTCTCGCGTTAATCAGTTAATTAAAAAAGAGCTTTCCCAGATTATTCTTAAGGAAATGGATTTTCCTAAGAGCGTTTTGGTTACCGTGACCAGGGTGGAGACCTCAGCTAATCTCATCCAGGCTAAGGTTTACTTTTCGGTTATGCCAGAAAGCAGCTCGCCGGCAATTTTAAAGTCTCTGCGCAAATCAATCTATCATCTTCAGCAGGCGCTAAACAAGCGTTTGACTATGCGGCCGACGCCGAAAATTATCTTTGTGGAAGAAAAAGCCACTAAGGAAGCAGGCCGGGTGGAAGAACTTTTAGAGAAAATCAAAAAAGTCTGATGTCTGAAAAGCTAACCGATCAATTCAAGCAAATAAGCCAGCTCTTAAAAGGATGCGGCAAAATTATGATCGCTTCTCACGAAAATCCCGACCCTGACGCAGTAGCTTCAGTCTTAGCCCTTCACTATTTTTTCAAGAAGAAAAAAATAGAAAGCTTTCCTTATTTGCCAGACTCCCCGCCAAAACATCTCAGCTTTCTGCCTGGTTTTTTTGACATCAAGACCCTCCCTTATTCTTCGCCCGATCTCGTTTTTTGTTTAGATTACGGAGACTTCAAAAGATTAAGGATCCCGGAACAGCTTTTCAAAAAAGATTCTACTAATATTATTACCATCGACCATCATCTGCAGGGAGATCAAAGGGGGACGGTTAAAGTTGTAGAGCCCGAATCTTCCTCCACGGCCGAAATTATTTATCAGTGGCTGCTTTATCAGAAGTTCGAGATCGATCCTCAGGTGGCCAGCTGCATTTTGGCCGGAATTTTTTCTGACAGCGGAGGATTCAGGCACGTCTCCACCAATTCGGCGACCTTTAGGACGGTTTCCCATTTATTATCAAAAGGAGTGTCTTTAGACAAAATTGTCCGTTCTACCTTGGCTTTTCATCCGGCTGAAAACGATTCTGCCACAGCCAAGGCCTGGGGCATGGTTTTAGACAGAACCAAATTAGACAAAAAAACCGGCCTGGCCTATTCCTGGATTACCTCTCAAGAGATGAGAAACTTTGAGATAAAGACGGGCGATTTTGACGGCCTTACCAATTTAATTGCGGCCGGCTCGCCTATTTGCCTGGGCTTGTTTTTAGTGGAAAATCGGCCAGCTGAGATAAAGGGAAGCCTGAGGTCAGAACCCTTGGGCGGCATAGACGTAGCCAAAACAGCCAAGGCTTTGGGAGGAGGGGGGCATTCTTATGCAGCTGGTTTTCAGCAGAAAGGAAGCACAGAAGAGGTCTTGAAAAAGGTGCTAAATTTGTTAAAATAACACAGCCAGCGGCCTGGTAGCCAAGTAGCTAAGGCATTGGTCTGCAAAACCAATATACGCGGGTGCAATTCCCGCCCAGGCCTCAGAGATTTGCCCGGGTGCCGGAATTAGCAGACGGTCAGGACTTAAAATCCTGTGGAGTTTTTCTTCGTGTGGGTGCAAGTCCCACCCCGGGCACAAAACAAAAAACAGGGATTTGGCTCCCTGCTTTTTGTTGTCTTTTTAATAGTTACCCCAACAGTCCCAAGTTCCCCATCTTTCTCCGTTAACGTAGCCTCGGGCGTCATCGGGCGGATATCCCCAATGCTGTATTCCCTCGTTATTGAAAAGCCAGAGAGCGACTTTCAGATTATCAAGTTCATTCATGGGTTCGTCTCCTATGCTGATTTTTGCTGCCACATAATCCCAGGTTTCCGGGGTTATCTGGGCCAATCCCATGCCCCGGCCGCAGCCTTGGGCGTTACAGACGTTTCTCCAGCCAGATTCGCACTCTATTATGCGGTACAGCAAGGGCTTTTCTTCTTTTATCAGGGCCTTTAATTCCTCAAACTCCATTTCCTGGCTCATAAGTACGCCGTAGACTTGCGGGCTGGGGAAATATACCGAGGATATCGCCTGGATTGAATTGCCCTGGACCGTAGCCATAACCGGCTCTTCTATATATTCACTTGTCGGAGCGCTGCCAGCTGCCGGAATTCCCATAGCAGCCACAAAAAGGACAGCGCTGATTAAAATAGATGCTTTTTTCATATTAAAACCCCCTTCAAGGGGTTCTAACATATTACTCTATCCAAGCAGATAAGTCAAGGGGCGTGGGAGCGGGTGATGGGAATCGAACCCACGTACTCTGATTGGCAACCAGATGCACTACCATTGTGCTACACCCGCCTAATTTTTGGTGCCGCGGGTGAGAATTGAACTCACCACCCCTTCTTTTT
>Ga0180434_10008960_pt1 | contig 10958 bp, 8 predicted proteins | sample SS_ome_7_FD_132453 | JGI IMG/M metagenome (GOLD analysis project Ga0180434, IMG submission 132453) | Hypersaline lake sediment archaeal communities from the Salton Sea, California, USA - SS_1_D_2 metaG | ecosystem: Environmental > Aquatic > Non-marine Saline and Alkaline > Hypersaline > Sediment... | reverse complement strand
CGCTACGCTGGGTACGCAGGGCATCACCATCGGCCTTTCATTGGTTATGAATGAAGGTGGTGTGATTGGGGGAATGCCGGATTCGATTTATGAAATTGGAAACGGATCAACATTTGGAATTCCAAATCCAACAATTATCGTGGTCTTTGCATTTATTTTGACGTATATCCTTCTCAATTACACGAAATTCGGTGTATATGAATATGCGGTTGGAGGAAATAGAGAAGCACTAAAGTTATCAGGTAAATCTGTGAAATTATATGAAACATTGGCCTATGCCTATTCTGGGTTGATGTCGGGAGTTGCCTCCATTATTGTGCTTTCAAGAAACTCAGCGGCGCAACCTACTATTGGCCTTGGAATGGAATTTGAAGCCTTCGCTGCGGTCGTGTTGGGCGGCAGCTATATGGCTGGCAGAGGAACGGCAACAGGAGCATTCCTGGGTGCGTTGGTTATCATTATTTTGCGCAATGGATTAAATATCCTTGGCATCCCCACATATATCCAATTGGCGGTCTTTGGAATTGTTTTATTGAGTGCCATTGTTGGATCAACAATTATCGAACGAAATGTTCAGAAGTTGACAGAGGAATAAACAATGACGGAAAAAACTTCAAATACAGCATCTGAAGCAAAAAAGATCGATTTTAAAAAACTTTTACTGGGGTTCTCAAGGGTAGGAGCGCTTCTGTTGCTTTCTCTTGGGATCACAATGATGAATCCAAATTTCTTAAAACCCACGAACCTGATAAATGTTCTCAGGACCTCCGCGCCTCAAATGATCATGTCTTTTGGGATGACATTTGTTATGTTGACTGGTGGAATTGACCTGTCCATTGGTTCGGTCGTGACCGTTACGAGCATCATCGCGGGGTTTTTCCTGGAAGATACTAATTTACCGTGGTATTTTGCCATCATAGGGTCACTTGGGGCAGGTATTATTTCCGGGTTTATTACGGGTTCTTTGATCTCCGTGATAAAACTCCCGCCCGCTGTGGCTACCTATGGGATGCTTTGGGTCGGAAAAGGGCTTGGATTTGCGATCAATGGGGCCTCACCATACTATAACTTCCCGGACCAATTTAGATATCTCGGAAGGGGAATACTGCTTGGAATTCCTGTACCAGTCTGGACCTTAGCTGTGCTGATAATCTTGTTTTCACTCTTCTTGAGGTATACGATTCTGGGAAGGAATTTCTATGCCATCGGGTCTAATCCACACGCAGCCCGCGCTTCAGGTATTAACGTGAGAAGAACGCTCCTTTGGGCGTATATTCTCAGCGGCATAATGGCTTCCATTGCGGGAATCATTCTTGCTGGACGGCTGGATGCGGTTGACCCGGATATGGGCGCGCAATTTTTATTGCCCGCAATTGCCAGCCCGGTGATGGGTGGAACCAGTATGACGGGTGGCCAGGGCGGGATTGGCGGGACAGTCGTCGGTGCATTGTTGATGATTGTGGTAGCCAATGGCATGAATTTGATTGGAATCTCTTCTCTATGGCAACAGCTGGTTATTGGCGTCGTTGTAATCATGGCTGTATGGATTGATAGTAAAATTAGAAAATATTCCTGAAATTTGGATACAGATAAAATTATTTTCAGATGAAGGAGGTGTTCATAAGGAATAAAGATTAGATTTAGAGTGTGAAGAAAATCCAATAAAAATATATAAGGAGAAAATTTAGAATGAAGATTTCAAAAAAGTATTTTGTAGTAACAATTCTCATGGTTCTTGGCATGCTGCTTGCCGCATGCGCACCTGCCGCTGAAGAAGCTGCTCCTGCAGCTGAAGAAGAGGTAATGGAAGAAGAAGAACCCATGGAAGAAGAAGAAGCGGAAGCTGAACCTGCTGACGATTCAAAAACATTTGCGTTAGTTACCAAATCTTTGAACAATAACTTCTGGGAATTAATGCAGGATAGATGTGAGGAGATCGTAGCAGAACATGGTGATGAGCTTGTTTACTTAGCACCAACCAAAGCTTACAACCTCGAAGAACAGACCAGGCTTATCGATGATTTGATCGCAAGCGATGTTGACGGTATCGTTTTGGTTCCTGTTGACTCTGAGGGTATGGTTCCTGCTGTTGAACGAGTCAATGAGGCAGGTATACCACTTGCGTTGGCAAACACGGATGCTTATGGTGGCGAACGCGTCACTTTCTCAGCTGTTGAAAACTACGAAGCCATGGAACGAATTGCAAATTACATGGTTGATAAGCTTGGTGGTGAAGGCAAGGTTATTGTTTTGGAAGGAACCGCAGGTTCCCAGACTGCAATCGACCGCTTCTCCGCTATTGAGGATGTGATGGCGGCCAATCCTGATATTGAGGTTGTTTCACAATCTGCAGAGTTCAGCCGCGCAAAGGGTTTGGAAGTTATGGAAAACCTGATTCAGGCGCATCCGGAATTTGATGCAGTAATGGGTGTCAACGACGAAATGGCTTTAGGCGCGTTAGAAGCGATGGAAGCCGCTGGCGTTGCCGAAGGTGTCTACATCTCAGGGTTTGATGGAAATAGTGATGCTGTCCAGGCTATTAAAGACGGACGTATCCTCGTTACCATGTTCCAGAATGGTCCTGCCCAGGCTGGCGATGCTTTAAATGCGCTCTATGATTTCTTAGCTGGGGAAGATGTTCCAGAACGCATTAAGACAGATGCGAAACTCATTGATGCATCGAATGTTGCAGATTTCGAAGATTTGATCGTCAAATAATCAACATTACACAGATAGCTAATAAATAGACCAAGGAGGATGCCAGGGTTTAAAACATGGCATCCTCTAAGGTAATAAGTAGAATTCATCTGTGTCGAGGAAAGAATTTGAATTGTGGTCTTATTGGTACAAATTAGCAATCATTCATATTTGTTATATTAAATATACGGGCATTTCACCACAGCTTACTGCGTGAGAGTTTTTGCAAAATACATACCGAAGGGTGAAATCCTTGAATCAATCGCAGCAAGCTATGAGGAAACGGAATTAAAGGAATTTGTAGTTTACTAATGAAAGGTTAAAACATGAAATTACAACCAGGTATTGCAATATCCCCTAGAAAAACAAATTTTGGTCCAATAATGTTTTCCGGACGGCTAAATGAGGGGCTTAAGGATCTTAATCAAGCGGGCTTTCATTTTGTTGAACTGAGCCTCCGTACGGTTGAAGATGTCGATGCTGATGAGTTGAATAAGAAATTATCAGACCTGGACATAAATGTTACTGCGGTTGCAACCGGTCAGGCATTCTTGTTTGATGGGCTTTCGCTTGGTTCTGATGATAGGTCAATACGAGAAAAAGCGATTGAACATTTCAATAAAATGACTGTATTCGCGAAAAAGATCAATGCTGGTCAAATGATTTTGGGTGGGATGCGTGGGAATTTAGCTGGTACAGGCGATGAATTTAAAAAGAATTTTGAAAATGGTCTGGCGGCAATTCGCACTGTGGCTGAGTTTACCGATAAAAATGATATTCCTCTAGCATTTGAACCAATTAATCGCTATGAGACAAATTGGATCCATACATTGCAGGAGGGCTGTGATTTTCTGGACAAAATTGGCATTGATTCGGCGAAACTGCTGATAGATACATTTCATATGAATATCGAAGAAGCAAACATGGCCGCAGCGATAAAAAGCGCTGGAAAAAAAGTAGGATACGTCCATTTTGCAGACAATACACGCTATCCACCCGGTCAGGGAGCAATTAACTATCGGAAAGTTCTGGATGCATTGGACAGTATTAATTATTCTGGCCCAGTTGTTACAGAAGCACTGCCTTTACCCGACGATAATACTGCAGTGTTGAATACGGCTAAATTCTGGCAGGATATGTCCATAGCCTTATGATTTATTGAAAAGAGCTAAAAACGAAGAAATATAATTTAATAGGAGGCAAATACAATGGGAAATACATATAAAAGTAAAATGCATGAAATGGTTAGCACGACCCCCACTGATCTGTGGAACGATTCCTGCTCAGTAAGAGAACTGACCAGCGCGATCGAGCACGGTGCTGTTGGGGCAACATCCAATCCAACCATTGTCTTAAATGTTTTGAAACAGGAATTTGATCTATGGGAAGATCGGCTTGCTGAAATAATTGAACAGAATCCCGATTGGACGGAGGTGGAGATAACCTGGAAGATCTTTGAGGAAATAGGTGTAAAAGGTTCTGAATTGCTATTTCCTGTTTTTGAAAAAATGAACGGTAAAAAAGGCCGCTTATCAATTCAAACTAATCCGGCAAATTATCGCAATGCTGAAAGACTGACAGAACAGGCGGTACATTTTCATTCACTGGCGCCAAATATTCAGGTAAAGATTCCAGTTACAAAATCTGGGATAGAAGCTATTGAAGAAGCAACGTATCAGGGAGTGAATATCAATGCTACTGTCTGCTTTACAGTGCCACAATCCCTTGCTGTTGCCGAAGCGGTCGAAAAGGGTTTGAAACGTCGTGAGAAGGAAGGAAAACCCACCGCTGATATGACACCAGTATGTACGATCATGATAGGGAGAATAGATGATTGGCTGAGGATCGTAGCAAAGAGGGATGGAATCATGGTTGATCCAGGCGCCTTGAACTGGGCGGGAATTGCTTGCATGAAGAAAGCATACAAGATATATAAGGAAAGGAATTACCGTTCTCGTTTATTGGCTGCTGCATATAGACATCATATGCACTGGTCAGAACTCATTGGCGGGGATATGATCCATACAATTCCTTATAAGTGGCAGGTGCTATACAATAAATCGGATATTGAAATAAAAGATACGATGAAAGAACCAGTTCCTGAAGATATGCTTTCTAAGTTAGTTAAATATTTTGAAGATTTCCGCAAAGCATATGATGAGGATGGTTTGTCGATTGATGAATTTGATACTTTTGGCGCGACCGTACGTACTCTGCGTGGATTTACTGATTCTTACCATGAGCTTCAAAGCGTAATCAGAGATTTCATGCTCCCCAATCCCGACGTTTAGACGAGGAAGTAATTAAAGATGAGTATAGATAAAATATTAGAGAAGGCAAAAATTGCGCAGCAACAGATAGAATTCTGGCCGCAGGATATTGTTGATGAAATGGTCATCGCTGCTGGTTGGGAGACTTATAAACGCTCCGAAGAAATTGCTCGATGTGCAATTGAAGAATCGGAAATGGGAATATACGAGCACAAAGTGCTCAAACACCAGAAAAAGACCTTGGGTGTTCTGCGCGACATGGATCGAGTCAAAACCACCGGTGTAATTGAAGAAGATCGTGAAAGGGGATTGATAAAAATCGCGAAACCTGTTGGTGTTGTTGGTGCACTCACACCGGTAACAAATTGTGAAGCAACGCTTCCCGCAAAGGCGTTACCGGCATTGAAATGCCGCAATGCAATAATATTTGCTCCGCATCCTAAAGCGAAAAAGACAGCCGCTTTAGTGACTGAAAGCATGCAGGTGGGATTGAGGAATGTTGGTGCACCGGTAGATTTGATCCAAACCATTAATGAACCATCGATCGATAAAGCAAAAGAATTGATGAGTAAAGTGGATTTAGTCATTGCTACGGGCGGTAGTTCTATGGTGAAATCTGCATATTCAAGTGGTACACCCGCTTATGGAGTAGGTGCTGGGAATGCGGTTGTGATAGTAGATCAATCCGCGGATTTACCTGATGCAGCCGAAAAAATCTACAAAGGGAAAACATTTGATAATGCGACATCGTGTTCATCGGAAAATTCAGTTGTACTCTTAGATAGTATTTACGAGGATATGCTTCATGAAATGAAGAAGCAGGGTGGGTATCTGTGCAACCAGGAGGAACGTGCAAAACTAAAGGCCACAATGTGGCCGGACGGCGTGCACTTGAATAAGAATATTGTTGCGCAACCTGTTTCAAAGATTGCACAAATGGCAGGAATCCAAATTCCAGAAGATACTACTTTCTTGATGGTACTTGGAGAAAATGTGGGTGATGATGACCCTTTTTACAAGGAAAAGCTTTCGCTTGTGCTCACTGTATGGAAATGTGAAACATTTGACCAATCAATTGAAATCGTTAGGAAGATCACAGAATTAAATGGAAGTGGACACTCTTGTGGAATTCATAGTACTAATGAAAGTCATATCCTGAAGCTGGGTCACGAGATAAAAGTCAGCCGAATTATGGTCAATCAACCCCAGAGCTATGGCAACAGCGGTAATTACAATAACGGGATGCCATTTACGCTCACGCTGGGATGCGGAACCTGGGGTGGAAATATAACTACAGAGAATATAAACTGGAAGCATTACTTGAACATTACATGGGTGTCAAAACCGATTGAGCCGGTTATTCCGGACCAAGAAAAAATATTTGCAGCTTATTGGGAAAAATTCGGGAAATAATAGAAAGCTTCCCGTTTATTCAGTTATTAACTGGTTCGTTAGGTATAACTTCAAGTTAGGCTTTTGTGTGTGCTTCATGATTCCAAATTCGAAAATTTGGAGCTGGGTAGGGATATTTAAAATTAATGAATTTAATGCAAAGTATTGACTTTTTAATAAATCAATTATTACGTGAGCCATCCATTTTTCTGGGTATTATCGTGTCATTGGGTATGATCTTCCTCAAGAAAAAAACACATGAGATCATCATATCAACCATTAAAACAGTAGTAGGAATCCAGATCGTTCAGGTCGGAGCGAATTCCATGGTTGCTGCAACAAAGCCAATTCTGGATATGATTATTAATCGATATGGTTTAGAAGGTAGGATTGCTGATCCATGGGTGGGTGTCGGTGAATCCCTTGACCGGATGGCAGGGACACAATTAGTCAGCCAAATTGGTTTCATTATGATTTCTGCATGGCTGATCCATCTGTTATTTTCCCGTTTTTCTAAATTGAAAGTTGTCTATCTAAGCGCACACCTGATGTTTTCCGATACAATTCTGATCACTTTCTTCACATATGCGGTTACCGGATGGGAAGATTTCAGAGCAATCCTGGTTTCTGTTTTACTGCTTGCCGGCAATTGGTGGTTTGGACCGGCAATCATCGCAAAACCGCTCAAGAAGATAGTCGGGGAAGAAAAAATAACCCTTGGCCATAATTTATCTTTAGTGGGATTTGTGGCAATTTGGATAGCAAAATTAACCGGTGATCCCTCGAAGGAAACTGAGGGACTCAATTATCCGCAATGGTTATCTGTCATGCAGGATCCTGTTGTTTCATTCACCGTTGTAATTTCAATGATGTTTTTACTGATTGGAATTTTGGCAGGGCCAGAAGCAGGTTTATCGGTTTCTGGCGCAATGAATCCGATTTTCTTTTCGTTCTTACAGGGAGTTAAAGTGTCGGTTGGTATTATCATTATTATTGCTGGGGTGAAAATGTTCCAGGTTGAACTGATACCTGCTTTCGAGGGTTTTGCGAAGGTTGTCGTTCCCGGAGCAATTCCTGCTGTTGATGCCGTTGTTTTTTGGCCATATGCACCGCAAGCTGCAATTTTGGGAGTACTTTTCACAATACTTGGGATGGTGACAGGAGTGTTCCTTCAAATTGTATTTGGATCGGCGTTTGTAACAATTCCGGGTGCTATACCAATTATCAGTGGTGGATTTACGCTTGGTGTTTTGACATCGCGTGCTGGTGGTATACGGGGCACTATAATTTCCACCTACCTGTTAGGGATCGTTCATATCTTTGGCTCTGCATGGCTTGCAGAGATTATTGGCTTACAGATAGCAGGAGGCGGGCATCTTGATTACTGTACGTTTTGGCCCGGCATTTTTTACATCATAAAAATATTTGCTGGGCAAATTAATTAATATGGGTGAAAATGTATTGGGCATTTAATGGCAATAGTTTGACAGATAAAAAGTTTGATACATATTCCAATGTAAAGGAAGGTTGAAAATTATGGAACATACAATAAATTATAACGATGTGCTGAAGATATATGCTGGATATCTGGAAAAAGCGAAGAAAATCCTGAGACCTTCTTGCTATGTATGCAAGGTTTGTAATGGTATCGCCTGCGCGGGAAGGCACACAAATTCACTGGAGTTTGGTGCCAAAGGCAACAACCGTGGCTTCATTAGTGCATGTGAATCACTTAAAGATATTCGTATTGAACTGGATGTGGTCCATGATGATTTTGAGCCGGACATATCCTTTGAAATCTTTGGGCATCAATTTGATTTGCCAGTATTTGCGTCTCCGATTGCGAAGGTCTTGACGGATTATACTTTTGACAGCCCATATTTTAATGGGAATGATTTATATGCTGATGCATTAGTTAAAGGTACTTATGAGGCGGGCGGGATGGCTTGGCTGGGCGATAACATCGCCGAAGGATATTTCTACGGACAGGTCCAACCGATCAGGGAAGTAAATGGTGTTGGTGTCCCAACTATTAAACCTTGGGCTGATCGTGATGAAGTAAAGCAACGTCTGGCCTGGAGCAAGGAAGTCGGTGCTATGGCAATTGCAACTGACCTGGACGCTATTGGGTTGGGTTATCAGTATTCAGGTGGTGTGGATTCAAAGAACACAGGGGTGAGCTCACGTGGCGTCGAAGAGCTGAAAGAACTTGTGGCTTCTCTGGATGTACCATTGTTAATAAAAGGAATCATGTCAGTGAAGGCAGCGGAAAAAGCCGTCGAGACGGGAGCTTTCGGTATCCTGATTTCAAATCATGGTGGTAATGTAGTTGAGGGAAGTATGGCTCCCTGCGATGTGGTTGAGGATATCAAGAAAGCAGTCGGCGATTCGATTAAAGTTTTTGCGGATGGATGTGTTCGTTCGGGCGAGGATGTGTTCAAGATGCTGGCTTTAGGAGCGGATGCAGTTGGTATAGGACGCCCGTATACGGTCGCAATATATGGCGGCGGCCAGGATGGTGCTGCAATTTATACACATAAGATTTATTGGGAACTCAAAAATATCATGCGCTTGGCCAATTGTAAAAACTTGGATGAAATAACAAGAGAAAAAGTAATCGTTCTTTGAAAATCCCTTATCAACAAATTGAGACTATATAACCATTCAATATTTGATCACAATAAAATTAAATCCACTTAGATAACCAATTCTCAGATGGAAAAGGAGAAAACATGTCGAAGAATTACAGATCTGAACTAGTAGGGGCATTTGGCGATCCAATCGATGAGAATCCAACAGGTGTGATGGAAGAAGCAGCATTTGCTGCAAAGGGATTAGATTACAGATATATTACGATTAATGTGAAGAAGGGAGACCTAAAAGCCGCGATGGATGGTATTCGGGCGATGAATTTTAGGGGTATAAATCTCACGATCCCGCATAAGGTTGAAGTCCTAAAATATCTTGATGAACTTTCAAAAGAAGCTGAGATCATCGGAGCTGTAAATATGGTTGTCAACAAGGATGGAAAGCTGTGGGGAGATAATACGGATGGTAAAGGATATTTGATATCTTTAAAGAATGCAAATGAAACTCCAAAAGGCAAGAACATCATGATACTTGGTGCGGGTGGAGCTGCACGAGCCATCAGCGTTGAATGTGCTTTAGCGGGAGCAAAAAAGATCACTATTGCAAATATTGAAAAAAAACAGGGTGAAGAATTAGTCGGATTGTTAACAGAACGAACCGGCGTAGAAGCTAAATTTATCATGTGGGATAAACCTGTTCAAGTACCAACTGATACCAACATATTATCGAACGCGACATCTGTTGGTCTATTTCCGGATATCGATCAAAAACCAGATATTGACTACAAAACAATTCAATCTGATATGGTGGTAACAGATGTTATTTTCAATGATCCAAACAGTTTATTTTTACAGGAAGCTCAAAAGCGCGGTGCAAAAACCATCAATGGGTTAGGGATGCTTGTCAACCAGGGCGAGCTCAATTTTACACTTTGGACGGGCGTGGATGCGCCTATCGAAGTAATGGTTGAAACGCTTAGCAAAGAATTTGGTTTGGAATAATTTGTAATCAAAATGGTTCCTCCTTTCTATTCAAAATAGGGAATTGTCTGCGGGCCTTCTGGTAGAACACAAATGCGTGCATCTTTGCCATAAAGGTTTAATAGCTCAGTTACCTTCTCTTCAATATTTTCACAGGGTTTAAGTAAAGAAGAGTTTATTTCTGATTCGCTGAGATTTTCACTGTATATGGTTACATTCACGTCTAATTGGATTTGTGCTTGAATCTGAGCTTGCCATTGATCGGGCGTGATCTCTTTTGTGTTCATAATATGGTCAAGCAAACTCTCTGGGGAACAGGAATTTTTCAAAATGTTACTATAACTGCTAGTATCAGGTATACCGTCTTTACATTCAGCTGCAATAATAATACTTCCACCTTTTTTACAAATCTTTGCCGCAGCGCTTAATCCTTTCACTGATTGGTATAAGTTAATATCGAGTGGGTATCCTGAATTTGTAGTTATTACAATATCGTATGGTTCCTTTACTGGAACCATAGCCATATCTTTTACAAAAGAACAACCAGCTGAATGAGCTGAATAAATATCACCGGAAAAGACACCGGTGATCTCTTTATTTTTGTTCAATGTGACATTGATTAGAAATGAATTCTCAAAAAGCCTTCCAACCTCACTGATCTCCTCCCAAATTGGATTGCCAACTGTGATACCGAATGTTGCTTTGGGATCAGAGATCATTTCCGGACCATGGTTTCCTAATATCGTATCGATTCCAGCCATTCCGGGCATAATTGCTTTTGCACCGCCTGAAAAACCGGCAAAGAAATGCGGTTCAATAAATCCGGTAAGGATGAGTCGATCACATGATGAAAACGCATCGTTAATATAAATATCATGCCCTTTTGAGGTTCTTCCAAAATGCGCGTGTTCTGAGAGAGTGAATGCATCATTTTGAATAATTGGATATCTGTCAAAAATATCGTTCCCGAGCATTTCGCGTAATTCTTTATCTGTATTCATCCGATGCGTTCCGGTAGCATTAAAAAGTG
>Ga0180434_10008959_pt1 | contig 10959 bp, 8 predicted proteins | sample SS_ome_7_FD_132453 | JGI IMG/M metagenome (GOLD analysis project Ga0180434, IMG submission 132453) | Hypersaline lake sediment archaeal communities from the Salton Sea, California, USA - SS_1_D_2 metaG | ecosystem: Environmental > Aquatic > Non-marine Saline and Alkaline > Hypersaline > Sediment... | reverse complement strand
TAGAAGCACTCGGTCATCTCGGGGTCGGGGAGAAGACCGAATGGCTGGTCTCCTGGAAATATGGTACGACCGGCGGGATATCCTGGGTCACGGCGGACGACCTCGATGCCATGTGGTGGTCATCCGTGCTCAGCCCCAGCGAAAATGAGTACGCCGGCGACGTTTTCATCAACATCCTGCTGTACTCGGTGGGTGCACCACTGACCCATGACGTCGTCCAGATGCACACGATTCGCCAGCTGTACTTCGACTACAAAGTTGAGAGGTTGCTGTTAACCGGTATACTCGATTTCGCCGACAGTTTCGGTGCCAACACCCAGGATATGTATGCACGTATCGGCGAGGTAGATGACGTTAGGGAATCTTCCATTGACAGCTATCTATCGTACAGCTTCGCAGATGCTATTGAGATCATGGGGTCCGCGATGACTAGGTTACCCGAGATCATGGATGATGCCTATAGCCTGAAGGACAGGGCGCTTTTCTGGGTCTACCTTACACAGTGGGTCACAGTTACCGGGACCCTTCTTTTCACCGGGTTCATTTTGTGGACCCTGATGGTCCGCCGAAGACTGTACAGAGAGGTAACAACCACACACCTCGGTCCTAGGTGAGGACAGGAGGAACGAAAGTAATTGGCGTCGCCCCAGGGAAAAAACTAGAAGCTTAATTAGCTGGTACTGCACGATGACGACCGGTCAGAATGGATATCACCCTTGAAACCGATCTCCTCGAGTACACAATCTCCGGAAAGGGTACCAACAGGGGTTTCGTGGATAAATCAAGCGGTAAGAACCACGTCGCCAAGGAATCACCCTTCGCCAGCGTAAAAGCAAATGGAAAATACACCTCGTCAACGAGCATCTCGCTAATTGAAGGTCAAGCCAGGGTCGAGTTCGGGGAATCCGGCATCGTCCTCAGGCTTGAAATCACGACAAAATCCAATTACCTGATTGTCGAGGTAATCTCCATAGAGGGTGAAAATGTCGAGGAGCTGACCTTCCTCGACCTGGACCTGGCGCTTGAGGCCAGTCTTGACGAGGAATTCGGGGGTTGCGTTCTGGCACTGAACCTGAAGACAAACGTCGCCGAGCTGCCTGGACCCAGCAAGCACCTGGGGGCGACTTGTTACGCCCGTTTCGGAATCGAGGGCGCTTCCGCCGCCCTTATAGCCTGTCCACCTGACATGATGCGGGGAATAATACAGAGCGTCGTCTCCTCCGCCGAAGGTCTGCCCCGCTCACCTACCGGGGGACCGTGGGCCCTCGATTCAAAGAAAAACAGGGGATCCTACCTCTTCAACACGGGCGACCTGTCCGAGGAAAGGGTGGATGAGTGGATCGAGCTGGCCAGGAGCCTCGGGGTAACCCAGATCGATTTCCACGGTGGGACATCCTTCAGGTTCGGTGACTTCCTGCCCAATCCCGAGACCTACCCCGAGGGGCTCAGGAGCCTCCGGGCCGTTACGGACAGGCTCCGCGAGGCGGGAATTATATCGGGATTCCACACATACGCCTTTTTCATCGACAAGAGGTGTCCCTGGGTCACTCCAGTGCCTGATCCGCGTCTGGGTAGGGATGCCACCTTCACCCTGGCCGAGGATATTGGCCCTGATGACGAGGAGGTTCCTGTAATAGAGTCGACCGAATCCATGTCCACAACCACGGGGTTCTTCGTCAGGAACAGCGTCACCCTCCAGATAGATGACGAGCTGGTAACCTACGAGGGGATCGAAAAAAAGCCCCCCTACTCGTTCACGAAATGCCAGAGGGGAGCCCTGGGAACCACAAAGGCCGGTCACGGCAAGGGCACCACGCTCCACCACCTCAAGGAGTGCTTCGGCCTTTTCACACCCGATGCCGATTCGAGCCTCCTGGTCGAGGTCGCCGAAAAAACGGCCAGGGCAATCAACGAGGGTGGCTTCGACATGACCTACCTCGATGCCCTCGACGGCGAGGACGTACTCGGGGGACGGGAATGGGGATGGCACTACGGCTCGAGGTTCGTGTTCGAGATCTTCAGGCGCCTCGAGAGGCCGGTGATGATGGAGGCAAGCACCTTCCACCACCACCTCTGGTACGTGCGGTCAAGGATGGGGGCGTGGGACACACCGAGCAGGAGCCATAAGAAGTTCATCGACATACACGTCGAGTCCAACGAGGAAATCCGGCGCATTTTTCTCCCGACCCACCTCGGCTGGTGGGCCTTCAAGACCTGGGGGAATATACAGGTGGAACCCACCTTCCCCGACGACATCGAGTACCTGTGCTGCAAGGCGCTGGCCACGGACTCGGGCCTATCCGTGATGGGCATCGACCCCGACATGGCGCCGAAGGTCCCCGCGCTTCCCAGGCTTGCAGAGATTGTCAGGAAATATGAAAAGCTCCGGACCTCCGGTTACTTTTCCGAGGATATCAGGGCCCGGCTCCGGGTCCCGGGGGACGAATTTACACTCTTCATGGACGATGGGGGACGCTGGCGCTTCAGGCCTGTCGAGTACTCCAAGCACAGGGTGGAGGGTCTGGGAACCCCGGGCGAAAAATGGTCGATAAATAACCCCTTCGGGTCGCAGAACCCCGGATTCAGGATCGAAGCATTGTATTCTGCCGCCCCGTACGATAGCCCCGATTCCCGGGTTATCGTCGGCTCGGATGAGGGATTGATCGGACCCGAGACGGCAGACGCGGATATTACCGCGGAGATATCTGTTGCAGAGGACTCGCACGGTGAGGGGAAGTCGGGACTGCGGTACCGTGCCGCAAATGCCAATAGCAGGCGGAAATCGACCTGGACCAGGGTCGAGAGGGTTTTCTCACCAACACTGGACATCAGTAACCATCAGGCCATCGGGGTGTGGATCAACGGGGATGGAAAGGGAGAGGTCCTAAACATTCAGCTCATGAGTCCCCAGCACCTCACCCACGCCATCGGAGAGCACTATGTCATCATCGATTTCACCGGCTGGAGGTACTTCCAGTTGATAGAGCCCGAGGGCGAGAGGTACGCGGACTACGAGTGGCCATACGGGCACAGCTACTCCATCTACCGTGAGGCGATCGACTACGCGGTACTGGAGCGTCTCTCGCTTTTCTTCAACAACATCCCGGCCCAGGGAGAGGTGGAGTGCCAGCTGTCTCCCATCAAGGCCCTTCCCCTGAGAGAGACCACGATCAAGCATCCCAGGATAACGATCAACGGGAGGACGATCACATTCCCGGTGGACCTTGATACGGGCAGCTACCTGGAGTTCAACTCCATTTCTGACTGCAGGGTCTACGGGCCCGAGGGCGAGCTCCTCTGCGAGGTCGAGCCCATCGGGGAGGTTCCCGTCCTGGACGAGGGGGAAAACGAGCTTTCCTTCTACTGCGATGCCCCGGGAGATGTCATACCGCGGGCACGCATCACCACGATCTCCCGGGGAGAACCTCTATGATGTCCGTCAGGGTCTTCGCTCACAGGGGTTTCTCGGGGATCTATCCCGAGAACACCGAGATCGCGTTCTGCAGGGCACTGGACCTGGGGGTGGATGGGATCGAATTCGACCTCCGTGCCACCAGGGATGGTCACCTGGTTGCAATACATGACCCCACCGTGGACCGTACCTCGAACGGCTCGGGTCCCGTTTCGGAGCTCACACTCGACCAGATCAAGAACCTGGATGCCGGCAGCTGGACCTCACCCGAGTTCGCTGGTCAGAGTTACCTAACCCTGAAGGAGGTCCTCGATATTGTTGGCCACAGGGCGGAGCTGAACATCCACCTTAAAGCCGACCAGACCACGCGGGAGATGATTGTACGCGCGACGATCTCTGAGATCAAGGCGAGGAACCTGCTGGATGAAGCCTTCGTCGCATCGGATCAGGAAACGATCGCTCTCTGCAGGCGGATCCATCCCCGCCTGAGAACCTGTAACCTCACAACGGACCCCGTCGATAGCTACATATCAAGGTCCAGGGGCCTTGGTTGCAGTATCCTCCAGCCCAAGAATGCCGATGTCGATATCGACTTCGTGGTCGAGGCACATGCTCTCGGTATGGTCGTCAACCCGTTTTACGCCGATGATCCCGGTGAGATGAAAAGGCTGATCGACTGCGGCGTTGACGGTATGCTCACGAACAGGCCCGACCTGCTTGAGGAACTAGGTCGGGATGGTGATTGACCGTGGACGAGGACGCGGAACTAGGTAGAACTGAGGAGGATATTGATAGGTACAGAAAGGGAAATGGTAGTATCGTCGTGCTAAATGGCGGGGAGCCCGTCGGGGGTGCTGCGGTCTCCATCGAGCAAATGGGGCACGAGTTCCTCTTCGGATGCAATATCTACATGTTCGAAAGATTCGACGCGGAGGAGGAAAACGAGATCTACAAGGCGAGCTTCGAGGACCTGTTTAACTACGCCACCACCGCGTTCTACTGGAGAAGCTACGAACCCCGGAGGGGGGAACCTAATTATTACTACACCCTAAGGGTCGTGGACTGGTGCCGGGAACGCGGCATAAGGCTCAAGGGCCACCCCCTCCTCTGGGACCACGAGGCGGGTTTACCCATGTGGTCGGGGGGATCCCAGCCCGCCCCCGAGATCCAGGAACGGAGGGTAAGGGAAATCGTGAAGCTTTTCGGATCCAGCATCGAATTCTGGGAGGTCGTCAACGAACCATCGCACTGCAGCGGGATCAAGATCGACGATCCATACAGGTGGGCACTGGACCAGGACCCAGGGGCCTACCTGATAGTCAACGATTACCACGTACTGGCCGATGGTCACCCCCCGTTCTACCGGCTCCTGGAGGAGGCGATCGAAAACGGGGTTCCGTTTTCGGGCATCGGTATACAGGCCCACGAGCCTCGGATGATGAGATTTCCGTTACACGAGGTAAGGGGGTACCTCGACAGGTACTCCAAACTCGGAAAGGACCTCCACATCACCGAATTCACACCCACATCCGGCGGCCAGGAGGTCATTGGATCGGAGGGTTTCTGGGACGAGGAATCTCAGGCCGACTACGCCGAGAAGTTCTACAGGGTCTGCTTCTCTCACCCGGATGTGATAGCAATTACCTGGTGGGATCTCTGCGACAGGGGATCATGGCTCGAGGGGGGTGGGCTCTTGAGGAATGACCTCAGCCCCAAGCCCGCCTACGATAGGCTGAGGAGGCTCATTTGGGAAGAATGGCAAACAAGCCTGGAGGGGAGGACCGGCGAGGATGGCAGGTTCGAGTTCGATGGTTTCTACGGCAAATACGATATCTCCATCGATGGCTATCCTGTACGGAGGGGTATGACGCTGTCCAAGACCGATCGGAACCCCTCCCTTATCATCGACCTCGGTAAGACTTAAGGGCCTTCCCAATCTCGACAGATTGCCCAGATGGTGATCAACTGCCCGACAGACGTTTCACCAGCAGGATCGAGGGAATACTGAAGCAGGCAAGGAGGCTCGAACGCGAGCAGCGAGACCGCATCGAGGCCTCGAGGATCCGCCACGAGGCGGCCATGAACTTCGAGACGCCCGACAGGATACCTGTCACCGTGGGTCTGAACACGATCTGGTCCGACTGGTACTTCAGGAGGAGATACGGGATAAAGATCGGCGAATACTGGAGGGATCCCAGACTTTCTGTCGAGTACCAGCTAAGGGGTTGGATCGACTCGTTCAGGGACTTCGAGGACGACCGCCCCTACGTGATACCCCCCGATGTCGGTCCCCTGGGCGGCGTCGTGCTCCATCCCACGATAGCGGGCTGCAGGGCGGTCTTTCCCGAGGACGACTTCGCGTGGATCGACCTGGGTTACAGGGCACTGGACACGGAGGAGAAGATCGATGACTACCAGGTTCCGGAGGTCGCAGAGGCCGGACTGATGCCGGAGACGCTCGAGAGGTTCGAAGAGATCGAGGACCTCGCCGGGGATCTGCTCCAGGTCCGGATTCAGGGGGGCAATGGGGGACCACTGCAGATGGCAGCATATACCAGGGGCATCAGGGAGCTGATAAGGGACATGCACACAAACCCCGACCTGGTCCACAAGCTGATGGGAAAGATGGTTGGCGTCTACAGGGCGATCAAGGTCTATTACCGGGATTCATGGGGAATCCGGTACCGGGGGGCGGATATCGATGGTTACTTCTACGACAATCCCCTTTCCTACTTCTCGCCACGGCTCGTGGAGGAGTTCGTCCTGCCCTATTACGAGGAGTTCGCCCGTGAATGCTCATTCAGGACCTGGAGCATGGAGACCCAGGACGTGCTGGACCCATTCCTCGAAATCTACAAGAGTATTCCCATCGGGAAGCTACGCAATCTGGTCAGCAACTCCGACCTCGTCGCCTTCAGGAAAGAGCTCGAGGGGGTATGCTTCAACGTCTATATAGCCCCAGGCAGGCTTCTCCACGGGCCCTCCATTGAACCACTGGTGGACAGGGTCGTTGAGGCGATGGGATTGGGGGGTGGCTGGACCCTGAGCAGCGGCGTGCTCGATGCAGCGGTTCCAGAGGAAAATATTCATGCATTCCTCAAGGCAGGAAAGAGCATAGGGTTCATCGGAAAGTGAAACGACCATCTTACTGGGTGTCAGGAATTCACAACGGAATTCCGGGATTTCAGGACTAGCAGCGAAACACTTTTGATCATTGGAACATAAGTAGGTTCGAGAGCCACAAGATTGGTTGGCCAACTCTGGATTGGGGCAGTCCAATGGATGATGAAATAATACGTGAAGAGGTCGCTAGATCGCTTAAGAAGGAGTCTTGCATCCTCGAGGTCGGATGTGGTGATTGCTCGCTGGTCAGGTTTCTCTCGCAGGAGGGCGGACACAGGGTGTTCGGAATCGATTTAGCCGATAAATGGGCCGGGCAAAATACTGACGGCGAGGTTGAAATTGAGGATCCTGATTATTGGTGTAAAAAGGTCGATGCAGAGCATATGACGGAGTTCCGTGACAATCAATTCGATGCCGTCGTCGCGGTCAGGACCCTCCATGAACTCTCGAATCCAAACGCCGTCCTTTTGGAGATCATGAGAATCCTCAGGAAGGGCGGTAAAATTGTAATAGCCGACTTCCTCAAGGGTCACGAGGGGGAGTCCCTCTGGAACGAGAAGTTCTACTCGACGGATGAGATAGGCAGCATGCTAGGCCAGTCAGGTTTTTCGGGCATTCACATGAGGGAGCCCACCAAGGAACCCTTCGTGTTTGCCGTGGGAGAGAAGAGGGCCTGAACAAATTTTTCGTGCATAAGCACACTTATTAATAGGCCCCCGTCTGTTGCGCCATGCCTTGGGTAAAAGAAGACGATTGCGTTGCCTGTGGAATCTGCATCGAGGAGTGCCCGGCCGGTGCGATATCCATGGTGGAGGATCATGCCAGAATCGATATGGATGAGTGCATCCGTTGCGGGACCTGTCACGAGGTATGCCCGGAGGGAGCGGTCAGGCACGACGGAGAGAAGTCCGGGGAGAGAATAGAACAGAACATACAGTGGGTAATGGACCTAATGGAGCATTTTGAGACCGAGGATGAAAAAAATGGCCTTCTCAACAGGATGAAGAAGCACTTCACCAATGAAATGAATATCGCTGAACAGACCCTCGGGAGATTGGAGTCTCTAGAGCCCTAGTAGCCCGTTAATCCGGGAATTACCGTTGCCTTCCCATTCAGCGATAAATTTGATGCCGCCGACCTGAGTGCAAGGGCCGGACTAGGAGAAGGCCCGGTCCTCTTCAAAAACTTCCAAGCCGTATATCCTGGCGAGTTTCATAATCGAGTCCCGGTGATTTCCATAACAGGTCACGCGGTGCCAACTGAAAAGTTCAAAATGATAGTTATCAAAGACCGTCTGGGCATCAACCGTGGCCGCTAGCTTCGTCCGGCACCCCTTTTCATCGTGGATATTTGCCACGGTTTCAGCGTTGTGTATGGAGATCGCCCTCTTCTCGGGATTAATCTGTATCGTGGTCACGGCCTCGCCAAGTGGCATCAGTGATTGCACCGAGGCACCCTTGAGGTCCTCGGCATGGGAGCGTATCACGTACGGGTTGGACAGTCCCCCGGGTCCGAACACCCTGTTCGTTGATACGCAGTGGGCGTATACTATCTGGTTGGCCGCGGTATCTATTACCGGGTCGGAGACATATGCGGGCCTTCCGGTCAGGTATCGGAATACCAGCTGGCACAGGGTGGACCTAGTGTCCGCCTCGCATACACCGGTGGATCCCTCGTTATTCAGCTGGAAGAAGCCGAGGCATGGGTAGGCTGGAAGCTTGTCTGAATAGTAGAGGCCAAGACAATCCACCGTTATGGCGTCTGCATTCTTTTGCGACATTGCCTCTCGCATCGCCAGGAAAATTTTTGCAGATCGCGTTATTTCATCTTCGTCGGGTTCAATGACATCCTTCGCCCCCGATATCCAGGACTCGGCGCATCGCTTCGCCTCATCATCGGGAACCCCATCATAAAATTTCCGGAATTCAACGGAGTTCATGCACGCTATCTTCGTGCCCAGTGGCTCCACTACCCTACCATCTTCACAATTGCGGTCGGTCACCACCAGAATCCGGGATTCCCTGAGTCTTTTCATGACCTCGAAAAGGCGAACGGCATCCACCACGTCGCCGAAGTTGGAAGAGGATACCGTAACCACGGGCAGACTCTCTCTCCTAATTATGGAATTGACGGAGAGAATACCACCGGACCCGGCAAATGGATCATCGGCAATGACCACCGGATATGCTTTACGGGCGAATACCTCCTCGATCTTCGTCCAAAGTGACGTCATGTATACGAGATATCCGTCGAAATTATCGGTGTCGCCTCTAATCAGGTCCTCCGCCTCTTCCACGGAGTGAAGGATGCTCGGTACAAATTCGAAATCTGGCAGCTGTTCTCCTAGAACTAACAGCACCTCATTTGACCGTTCCTCTACATCATAATTCATATAGGGCCACGTGGGCTCATCTGCCTTGCTGGCTGGAAAGGCCACACTCACTCTGGTTTTCATCCAATCATAACCCGATAGCCAAGACTATTGTGCAAATGAACAATTATTAAATGGAATGTAGCTCGAGAAAGACCGGTATGGCTTTCATGCCGAACTAAAAATTCCGGGAGGCATAGCGTCCCACATTCCTGGCAGTTGAATAGGCGGCCAGCAGACTCTCCGGGGAAACGTTTGGCTGCACGTTGTGGACCTGGTTAAATACGAAACCCCCGCCGCGCGAGAGGATCCTGACATTCTCGGCGACGTGAGCCCTGACAGCTTCCACTGGCTTGTACCCGAGGACGTTCTGAGTATCGGCACCGCCACCCCAGAAGGTGAGCTGGTCACCGAACTCTGCCTTTAGCCTCCTAGGTTCCATGTCAGCCGCGGATATCTGTACCGGGTTGATGGCGTCCAGCCCTGCATCCACGAGGTCACCGAGCAGAGAATATATCGATCCGCACGAGTGCAGGAAAGTGAAACATTTCGAGTGCCTCTTTACGTAGGTGAACATCTCCTCGTGGCAGGGCTTGAGCATCTCCCTGTAGGTCGCGGGTGACATCTGTGGGCCAAGCTGCATCCCCAGGTCATCCCCAAAGCCCATTACCTGCACGTGTTCCGAAAGGGCACTGACCATTTTCTTCACCCGGTCCATGTTTACCTCCATCATCCTCTCCAGGAGGGCTCCTGCAATTTGTCTCCTGCCGGTTATGTCTACTATCCAGTTCCTCCATCCCCTCAGTCCCTGTCCCCACTCGTGGACTCCACCCATGCCCATGAAGAGGATCCCGTAATCCGTCTCACTCTCCAGGTACTCAGCCCTTTTCCTCAGGTCCTCAACGGCGCGTGATGATACCTTCATTGACTCCCAGTCCAGTTCCTTGATTTGCGAGGCGCTCTTGATTCCCTCCAGGGGATGGTAGACCCCGTCGAAGTAGAAGCCATCTTTGGGCATCCTGGATACCACCCTGCCCGAGGAGTCCTTGATGACATAGCCGCCGTCTGGATTCGGTATTGGATTGAAGCTATCCGGGATCTCAACATCGGTTCCGTCCCTCAGCTTCCAGGGTTTCCACCCCCGGGCGTCTGGATATGCGGGTGGAAGGCTTCGCCTGAGGTCAAGTACGTCCACTCCCAGGAGTTCCAGGACGGGTTTCTCGGGCTCTGCGAGCTGCTGCCCGGTATCGTAAACCCTGATGGAGCCATCCTCCATCCCCAGGTGTTCCCTCAGCCTTGCGTACGCTAGGGCCGTTATCCCGGTTGAACCCATCGCACCGAAATCAACTGGTACACGGTCGGGTTCCTGGTGAAGTAAGGAGGTTACCAACCTCTTTCGGCTCGTCATTTCATCTCCATCAATAGCCACTATTGACCACTATCCTAACTTCTATTTTGAATTGGGATTACCAATAAATCTCTGCTCGAGTTAGCCCAGACCAAACATTTTTAAGTAATGACTGACTTACAGTCGGTGACTGTTGTTCAGTCATTGACTGTTGATCAGTCGGTGACTGTTTATCAGTCAAAGGAAAGCCCTTAAAAACCCAGGAACCCAGTGAGATCATGGCAAGAATTAGCAAGGATCCGGACACCCGGCGCAGGGAACTCATTGACACCGCCGAGAATCTCTTTCTTGAAAAAGGATACGACGATACCAAGATCTCCGACATAGTCAAGGCTGCAGAGGTCGCCCAGGGAACCTTCTACTACTACTTCAAGACAAAGGACCAGATCCTCGATGCAATAGCCGACGACTATCTGGTAGAAACCCGGAGGATAGCGGACGAGATTGCAGCGAGGGATGACCTCAACGCTATCCAGAAGATGCTCGTAATATCGGCAAGCTTCACGGGCATGATCAAGGGAAAGAAGGGAGTCGTTGTATCCCTCCACGAAGATAAAAATGCACAGCTACACGTCAAGATAGAGAAGAAGGGCATGGCCACATTACTGGTTCCATACAAGAAAATCGTTGAGCAGGGAATACGAG
>Ga0180434_10008954_pt1 | contig 10962 bp, 12 predicted proteins | sample SS_ome_7_FD_132453 | JGI IMG/M metagenome (GOLD analysis project Ga0180434, IMG submission 132453) | Hypersaline lake sediment archaeal communities from the Salton Sea, California, USA - SS_1_D_2 metaG | ecosystem: Environmental > Aquatic > Non-marine Saline and Alkaline > Hypersaline >... | reverse complement strand
GCGTTTTGGTGCTGATAGGCCCGCTGAACCAAATCAGGCAGATTGTTATTCTGATGCAGAATAAATCCCCGCGTGTAAAAGGGATGCGGCGCCAGTTCATCGGCCAGAAAGGCCAATTCACCTGCATCGGGTGTAAAAAAATCATAGTCGGCCGCTCGACCGCTCATCTTGGCGGCATACATAAACCCGGCGTCGGCAATCAGGATCGGCCGTTTCGGCATGTCTTCCACGGCAAACAGGACCTTGTTGTGCCAATCCACATCCGGCTGCAGATAATGGAAGGTAAGCACTTGAAAATCAAATTCATGCAAATGCCGTTCAAGAAACGGATACAGCCGGCGGCTGCCGTTTCCTTTGCCGATATCCCCCACCAGGAAGGCATATATTTCCGGAGCGGATACACACTCGGCCGCCCGCAGCGCCGCTGCGATGAGCGCCGGCGTGCATCGATTTACCCTGACACGCCGGCCGCCGATTTCGATGCAGCCGTCAACCCAACGGACAATTCCGTGAAGCAGCGGAAACTGCGGGTCCGGTACCGTCCCGACGATGCCTAACATTGTCGCAGCAACTCCGCATACGCCAGTTCAAGGGCATAACCGCAAAGGGTGTGGCCCAAATCCCGGGGCCTGGGCGCAGCATCCAGTGTTTTTCCGATCATTTCCTGGGCCAGATAGGGAACATCCGGGCATCCGCCGCCGGAAATATTGACAATTTCCCTGTCCTGCTTGCCGATGGTGATTTTCATGTTGGCCGCGCGCACCATCAGATAATCCCCGAAATCTTTGGTTTGAAACAGACTGACGGGCGCCAAGAGCGGTGCTGTCACGGCAACGACCTGCAACGGGGAAACATGTTCGTTTTTAAGCGTCCGCCGTATATTGAGCTCCTCTATCAGCGGAAATTCGATGACCAGATCGCAGCCGCTTTGAATTTCCGGAGGCGGCCCCATAACCCGCACGGGCCACCCCGCTTTTTTCAAACTTTTCTCCGCGCGGATGACGTCGCTGGTGTGCTCAAACACCAGAATACCGAGATCCACAGCGGCACCGTCTTTCTTTTGACCCGGCGGTCCTTTTTTCCTTTTAAAAAATTCCAGCACGGTCTACCCTCTTACCAGCGTGATACGGTATTCTTCCCCCTCGGAAGACACGTCATGAATCCGGCATCCCTGGCTCTCGGCGGCGCGCGTCACATTTTCCTTGGATGTGTCGGTATCGACGAGAACGATAATTTCCGCATCCGTTCCTTTTTTGATTTCATCAAGCGTCATTATCACTGGTTGAGGGCAGGAAAGCCCTCTTGCATCAACAGTTACTGACATCTTAATCCTCCCCCTTACGCTTTTTTACGTTTCATGGTCCACCCGATAAACAGACAAACCAGCAGACCGATAATGACGGCGGCAATCCCGTGAGGACCGACCCCTTTCGGCGAGCTGGCCAACCCGAAGTTGTGCGCAAACCCCGCGCCCACGATCATTCCCAGGACAAACACCGCTGCATCGCCATCCCCTTCACCGGCCAGAAAAAGCTGTCGGCCCGGGCATCCGCCGGCCAGCGCAAAGGCCAGTCCAGCCAGGGTCATGCCGGCAAAATTCCATACATGCTGGGTATGGGCGACGGGCTGCCCTGCAAATCCGGGATTAAACTGGCCCAATATCAAATTGGTTAAAAAGGCGAAAACGATCAGACTGATAAATCCGATCAGCAGGTGGGTCTGGCCGAACAAAACGGTATCGCGAATGGCGCCCATGGTACAGAAACGGCTGCGCTGGGCCAGAAAGCCGATACCGAGTCCGACGATCAGGGAAATGAGCAAGGGGGCATGCATGGCGCCGGGGCCTTTTTGACTGTAAAACAGCACGCCGCTTTTTTCCTGGCCGCTTACCGGGGGAAAAACGAGCATCAGCAAAAGAAAGCCGAGCATAATCAGCGGCAGCACCCAGCCGACGGTGGTGTGGGTGCTTTGCGTACGTCCCAGATTATACCCGTTTTTCAAAAACAGCGTGCCGACCCAGATGCCGAAGGCCAGCCCCAGCAATCCCAGTATGGCGTTTCCGTCTCCGCCGGCCAGGCGCAGCACCGCCCGCCAGGGACACCCCAGAAACACCAGGGCGCCGATCATGGCAAACGCGCCTAACACGAACCGGACGATCGGCGCCGATCCCACCCGCGGCCGATACTCCTTGAACAGATAGGCGGCGCTCAGCGACCCCAGCACAAAACCGATGATCTCGGGCCGGATGTACTGCACCACCGCCGCCCGATGAAGGCCCAGCGCACCGGCAATATCCCGTTCAAAGCAGGCCACACAAATTCCCATGTTTCCCGGGTTGCCCAATTTCTGTAACAGGGCTGCCAGAATGCCGATGAACGCACCAACACTGATCATACCCCATCTCGTGGCAAATATGTTTTTCCGATTCATCCGTAGGTTCCTCCTTCTTCTATGAAACTTCATATTTATGCTTCAAAGGGACACGACAACTCGCTGGCATGATACACATGTTTTTCACCACAGAAGGGACACGGCCCTTCCAAGGCAACTTTTGCGTCCAGCGTTTTGTTGCCGGCCTCGTCTGTGACAACGCCCCGGTTGTCTAGAATTTTAAAGGCCGAACTTTCAAACACTTCGTTTTTGTGCGGACATACAAATATGAATTCCATTTTTCTTGTCATCTTCCTTTCAAAACCAATCACGCCGGTAGAGGCGGCCTGACAGAACCGGGCCTCCCTCTTCATTTGTTGCGTTTTCTCCCCGGAGGTGTTAGTCGGGCAATCAGTGCGAAACAATTGGAGATCTGTCCTGTGATATCGGATGGCGGCTATGCGGAAATGATTTCGGCACATGGTTTGGTCTAACAAACCCGGTTAGATGAACAAGCGCCCTCAGGTAAAACCAGAATCTATCATCATGAAATGCCTCATCAGCGTGTTGGCAGGGTGTATTATATGGGTGGGCTTACGATGTCAAAACGGAAATATCTATACAACCGCCCGCCGTCATAGAATTTATGAATTAACGGCAAACACCATTGGGAACGCATCGCCGGCGACCCTGTCAACATCCAAATCCATGAAAGCGCCACTCAAAGCAGCGCCGTGTAAAAACAAATGCGCTATCATCCCACTTGCAGGCACGGGCATATCTTGATAATAATTCGATTGCCGATTCGTCGTTGACAGAAACCGCTGAAGGGAAACGATCACTATCGACGGCGTTTCTTTTCGAATAATGCGCATGCCGGAAAGGTTGCCTAAAGCAACGCACGATTGTTTTTTACGCCCGTCTACCCTTCCTGTTAAAGGTGCTGGAGCCGCGGATGGATAATCACCGCCAACATGCCGTCATCGTAGCCATTCTTGGGGTTTTTTTTCAAAAGCTGTGGGCCTCTTTCAAGGACCTGCTGCCGATCATCCTGGTGATCGCTTTTTTTCAGATCGTCGTCCTGCGGCAGCCGCTGCCGGATTTGGTGGACGCCGTTGTCGGTGGTGTGCTGGTGGTTCTGGGATTGATGCTTTTTGTGCAGGGCCTGGAAATGGGCCTTTTCCCCATCGGCGAAGCCATGGCCCAGGCCCTGGCGCGCAAGGGAAGCCTGACATGGCTGCTGCTCTTCGCCTTTTTGCTCGGTTTTTCCACGACGGTAGCTGAACCCGCATTGATCGCCGTGTCAACCGAGGCCGCCGATATCGCCGCAGCGGGCGATTTAATTCCGTCCACTGCAAAAGCCATACAGCGCTACGCTCTCGGACTGCGGCTGGCGGTTGCCTTTTCCGTGGGCATCGCCATTCTCATCGGCGTGCTGCGCATCCTGCGCGGCTGGCCGATCCATCGCCTGATCATCGGTGGATATGCCCTGGTCATGCTGGTGACATTGTTTGCACCCAAAGAAATCATCGGCATCGCCTATGATGCCGGCGGCGTCACCACCTCAACCGTTACCGTGCCCCTGGTGGCGGCGTTGGGCGTAGGTCTGGCATCGATTATTAAAGGTCGCAGCCCGCTGCTGGACGGCTTCGGCCTGATTGCGTTTGCATCGCTGCTGCCCATGATTTTTGTGATGGGCTATGGCATACTGGTTTTTTAACTGCCTTTTTAAACCCGCCGGTTTGCAGGTGGGAAGCCGATGGAGAACTCCAGATGACATTTATTGCGGATGCCGCTGCTGTGCTGATCGCCACCCTTCGCGATGTCGCACCGATTTTGGCCTTGATTGTCGGCTTTCAGCTGTTCGTCCTGCGTCAACCCATCCCTCATCTGCGGCGGCTGCTCATCGGCGGCGTTTATGTGGTGATCGGCCTGGCCATGTTCTTGATCGGCCTGGAAAAGGCCCTTTTTCCCGTCGGCAGAATCATGGCGGCCCAGCTGTCTGACCCCGTTTTTCTATCAGGCGGCGGGAACAACGCGCCCCTGTCCTGGACCGCCTACGGCTGGATATACCTGTTTGCCGCCATGATCGGGTTTGCCACGACCATCGCCGAGCCGTCTCTTCTGGCCGTGGCGCTGAAAGCCGGAGAGGTTTCCAGCGGCGTTATCAGCCCGCACGGCCTTCGCATCACGGTGGCGCTGGGAGTGGCGGTCGGCATTGCCCTGGGCGCTTTCCGCATCGTCACGGGCTCTCCGCTGCACATTTACATCCTGGTCGGCTATCTTGTCATTCTTCTGCAGACATTTACAACGCCCAAAAAAATGATCGCCCTGGCTTACGATTCCGGCGGCGTCACCACTTCGACCGTTACCGTACCCCTGGTCACGGCGCTCGGCCTGGGCCTCTCGGAAGCTGTGCCGGGCCGCAATCCGGCGCTGGACGGGTTTGGCCTGATCGCCTTTGCCAGCCTGTTTCCTATCGTCGCCGTCATGGGATATGCCCAGATCACCCACTGGTTTGCCCACCGTCGGATAAAAATGCGTTCTCAAGGAGAAAACCGATGAAATTTAAAATTGTATTCGCACCCGTCAAAACCCACAAGACAGACCCGGTGGTGGATGCGGCCAAAGCCGCCGGCGCCACCGGCGCCACCATCATCCCGGCGCGCGGCACCGGCATGCGCGAGGCCAAGACGTTTTTCGGCCTCACCCTTGAAGACCAGACGGACATTGTCATGTTTCTGCTCGAAGAGCACATTGTAGCGCCGGTATTAAAAGCCATCGAAACCGCCGGGGAGTTCGGCAAACCCGGAACCGGCATTGCCTTTGTGCTGCCGGTGGAGCAGGTGATGGGACTCGAAAGCCAGATGGAAAAATTCAAGGAAGAGGTGCGGGACAAATACTTATAAATTTAAGGAGGGGACATGGGTTCAGGGATCATTCGGGTCAAAGATGTGATGCACAAAGATGTGGTGCACATCGACGGAATGGCTTCCGCCAAAGAGGCGGCCGGCAAAATGCGCGGCGGCCGCATCACCGAGCTGCTGGTGGAAAAGCGCAACGACGATGATGCCTGGGGCATCGTCACCATTATGGATCTGGTCCGCGGCGTGGTCATCCCCGCCAGGGATGCCGAAAACGTCTTTGTTTATGAAATCATGACCAAACCGGTTGTAACCGTCCCGGCACAGATGGACATCCGCTATGCCATCCGCATGCTGCAGCACATCGGGGTGCGCCGCGCACCGGTGGAGCACATGGGTGACATCGTGGGCATGATCACCATGGCCTGCCTGATACTGGACAACGATTTCGTGTAGCGCCGGAATCAGGCCGGTGCAATCAAACCGACGGTTCAACCAGGCCAACGACGCCGGACAAAGATGCAAATGAAACCGATTTTTGGCAGGGGGCACCAAACAACCCGCCCGCTGGCCGGCATATATGCCATCGCCCTTGTTTCAACCGCCATCGGCGTGGCGGTGATCATGCTCCTCAACATGTTCACTCCGATCGAGTACATTCGCAGCCTGCTCGCACCGGGTGCAGTGAAAGGCCTCATCTACTGGATGGATTTGATCCTTCGGCGAATATTGGGCCTGCTGATCATGTCCATCATCGGCGGCGTCATTTTGGCGATGGTCCTGCGGCATCTGCTGAAACCAATTGCCGTCGGCCTGTCCGAATTGGCAAACACGGGCACCGACAGCCGGCGGTTGATCAAGGCTCGGCAGCGGTTGATCAATCTGCCGCTTATGATGATTCCGGTCAATATCGTCCTGTGGATTCTCCTTCCGGGCGCCCTTTTTCTAACCGCCCGGCTGACCGGCCGAATCGAATCCCCCGCGGCATGGACGCTGGGGATTCGCTCCACCATGCTGGGCTTCATCTCTTCGGCCATCATGTCATTCTGGATGGAGGCTTACAGCCGACGGCGCTTAATCCCCCTGTTTTTTCCCAACGGGCGCCTGACGGAGGTTCCCGGCACGGCCACCATCTCCATTTCGCGGCGAATCCGTGTCTTCTTCCGCCTGGGCAGCTTAACCCCTCTGGCCATTCTGGTGCTGACGCTTTTGACCCTTCAGGGACAGCCGGCACAAATGGACATGACGGCCCGGGAATACGGGCACGGCGTGATTGTTTTCTCGATCGTCCTTTTCGCCGTTTTTTTTCTGGGCGCCGGCGCTCTCAACCGTTTGATCAGCCGTAGCATCGCCGACCCGGTGAACGCGCTCGTAGCGGCGGTCAACGCAGTGAAATCCGCCGACTACGACACCCGGGTAACCGTTGTCGGCAACGATGAAATCGCCCGCTTGGGCGATGCGGTCAATGAAATGATCCATGGCCTGTCCGAACGCGAGATGCTGCGGGACGCTTTCGGCAGGTATGTCGCCCCTGAAGTTCGGGATGAAATATTGAGCGGACGAACGCCCCTGGACGGGGAGCTGCGCCATGTAACGGTCCTTTTTGCGGATATTCGCGACTTCACGCCCCTGACCGAAACCCGCGATCCCAAGCAGGTGGTGCGTATCCTGAACCGCTATTTCGCGGCCATGGCGGCGGTGATTCAGCAGCACAACGGTTTGGTACTGCAGTTTTTAGGGGATGAAATTTATGCGGTTTTCGGTGCACCGGTGCGCCGGCCGGATCACCCGCAACAGGCCTTTAAAGCTGCCCTGGCCATGCAAAAAGAACGGGTCGCATTGAACCGCTGTTTTTTAGATGCCGGGCTGCCCGAACTGCGGCACGGCATCGGCCTTCACACCGGCGACGCATTGGTGGCGAATATCGGCAGCCCCGACCGGCTGTCCTATCTGCTGGTCGGCGACACGGTAAACCTGGCTTCCCGGCTGCAGTCACTGACCAAAAAAACCGGTTTTGAAATTATGCTTTCCGAGCATACCTACCGACACCTGGGGCGCAAGGAAAAGGATCTGGTCTCTATGGAACGGCTGCCGGCGGTTGCCATCAAAGGCAAGCGCCGGTCCACCGATTGTTACGGTATTCGTTAAAGATCCATATAGGCCTGCCGGTACAGCCTTTCGAGCTGCGCCTGGGTGGGGATGCGCGGATTTCCAAAGGTGTTGTCGTTGGACAGAGCAATCTCCGCCATTTGCGGTATCATCGCTGGATCGTGCCTTGTTTGGCTCAAACCGGTCGGCACTTCGATGATCCGTGCAAATTCCTGAACGGCTTCGGCCGCTGCATACCCTGCTTCGAGCTTGCCCAATCCGTCCACTTTGCGGCCCATCGCCCGCGCGATGTCGATCATGCGGTCAACGCAGGCCATGGTGTTAAAGCGCATCACCGGCCCGGCCATGATGGCCAGCGTTTCACCGTGGCTGATGCCGAATTTGGACGTCAGCTGCAGACCGGATGAGTGGATCAATGCGCAGCCGGTGTTCATGGCAAAACCGGCCTCCATGGCGCCCAGGAGCATCTGCTCCCGCGCTTTGATGTCGTCTCCGTTGGCAATGGCCCGCCCCAGATATGAAAATATCCTGCGGATCGCCGCCAGAGCGTACAGATCCGTCTGGGGCATCTTGTAGCGGTGGTAATAGGCCTCGATGCCGTGAATCAAAGCGTCAAATCCGGTGGAAGCCGTCAGCGGCGGCGGCATGCTCACCGTCATCAACGGATCCAGCAGGGCGATTTTCGGCAAGCACATCCAGCCGCCGCAGAAGCCCTTGTAATTTTCGGCCGTGTTGGTCACCACGGTCCAGGCGCCCACCTCGCTGCCGGTTCCAGCGGTGGTGGGCACCATGATCATGGGCGGTGTGGCGTTTTGGTTGGGGGTGTCGTAGGGGTCCGTCACGTAGCTGGGCGCAAAATTGTCTCGGATGGAGCCGGGATTGGCGGCAATGATGCCGATGGACTTGGCCGTATCCAGATTGCTGCCGCCGCCGACGCCGATAATGACGTCGCAGCGTTCGGCTTTGTAAGTCCGGCAGCCGTTGTCTATCTGCCGGTCGGTAGGATTGACGTCGCTGTCCGTGTACAAGTAATAATCAAGGCGCGCCCTTTTAAAGGAATCCACGATGCGCTGAAAAGCGTCAATGGATGCAACGGTCTTGTCCGTGGCCACAAAGGGCTTTTTCCCGCCGAGCTGCCGGACATACGCACCGATGTCATCGACCACGCCACAGCCGAAAATCACTCTTTCCGGACTCATGAACAAGCTTCCCTTAAAAGCCATTTTTCCTCCCCGGTTTTTTGCCTGCGCCCCGGCTCCAGATAAAGGCAATCTCCCGTGCGCCGCGGCGGCGTTTTTTGCGGTTTCGCTGTGCTGCGGGCGTATTAGGATGGATCGTCGCCTTTGTAGACCCCCTTTTCCTTTTCCGCCTCCACCACGATATCGCGCACTTTTTGGCGCACGTCATCCGGCAGCGCCGGCGGTTCGTAGGTCTCGAGAATGTCGAGCATCTTCTCATGCGCCCGGGTGTACGCATCCTTTTTACCGGCGCTTTCCCAATCCTCCCGCATTTTTCGATCGATCAGACGGGCCTGGGACTGCGACCGCATGTGCTGGAACGTGGTCGCGTGGGACAGGTAATCCCGACCGATGCCCATCTCCTTGATGACATCCACGGCCAGGGTCATGTCGTTGACCGCAACGCCGCCCAGCGCGTACAGAATCATTTCGGCGATTTCATGATCCCACACCAGCTGTGTCAGGTCGAAGGTGATGCCCATCTCCAGCATTCCCAATCCGTAAATTACATTGGCGCCTGCCAATGCCGGAAGGATGCCGGTGATGGTCTTTTCGAAACCCGACTGGGCGTCCACCACTTTGCTGTCGCCCTACCCGCCGGCGACAAAACACGGCAGGCTGTAGTAGCGGGCCAACCGGGCGACGGCGGCGCTGATCATGCCTGTTTCGGGCGAACCGACGCTCGCCGTCGCCATCCGTAAATCCAATGGACAGGTGGAACTCCCGTAGACGAATTGGGACCCCTTGCTTGTCAGCTGATTGAGCACCAGGCTCGACAGAACTTCACAGTTCTGGATCACCAGCGTCCCCGCCAGATGCACCGGCCCGGAGCCGGCGGCCATGGCCATACCGACGGTATTGAGGCCCAGCCCGTTTTTGGCGGCTTCCATAATGATGTCGCAGTGATGTTCGGGCAGCTTCAGCGGGCTGATCGGGCAGCTGACAAAGGTCAGCAGCGGGCGCTTTTTAAGCTGCTCCCGTCCCCCTGTAATCGCTGCACACATTTCCACGATTTTACGGCATTGAAATTTGTCGACCGGCCCCAGCCAGTGATGCTTGGTGGTGTTCGTGAGCGACGCTTCGGCATTGTGGAGCGCCTGCACCTGCGGCGGTTTGTCATGAGAGCACATGGCCCGTTCATAGGTTTCCACATTTTCCAGGCTGTCGATAATGCGGGCTGCTTTTTCTATGTCCGCTTTGCGCGTCTCCCGGTGTTCGCCGGTATCGGGATCGACAAACACAATTCCTTCGCCGAAATTGGTAAAGGTCACCCGGTTGTCTTCCAGCAGAACGTCGTCTTGCGGTCTGCGGCCGCGGGCATAGAACGTGGCCGGTGCGGATTCGATAGCGTCTTCGACAACATAGTGCGGAAATTTGACGACCTTTGCTTTTCGATCCACCATACAGCCACCGGCATCATATCGTTCGAGGGCCTCCGCGTTTTCCACGAACACACCGACGTCTTTCATCACTTCCAGCGTTGCCAGGTGAATCTCATGGCACTCGTCATCGGTGATGACATTCAGACTGAAACCAGAGTTGCGCCTCTTGCCGACTTTCGCTCTTCGTTTCATTTTCTGCTCCTTTTAAGCGGTTTTTTGTAAATCGCCGTCCCACTGAGACAACAAAGCGGTGAACGCGTTGATATCGTCCAGCGTTTCCAATTTGTCGACATATTCAACGACCCTGTCAACCTGTTCGGCATCCAGGACGTAGCGTGCCTGATTTTTAAATTTTTCTATCACAAATTCCCTGCTGACTGGATTTTTAGGGTCGCCGGACGGCACATCGACCAATTTTTCGAAAACATCGCCGGATGTCGTGGTGAAAACAACCCGGGCGGAAATCCGATCATCTTCAAAATAGGCGCGATCGATCCGGGGATCGACCGCCACGTGAACTTTCGCCATGATGTCGGCAACGGCTTTGCTGTTCATGGTTTCCGCTGCGTACCAGGCGGGACCCGGATGCAATCCCAGCAGCACCATGGCGACGGTATAAGGGATGGAAAACTGAGCATCGACCATGTCAACGGGGTTGTAAACCTCGTGTGTTTTTACCCAGGCAAAGGAGTGAACAGCGATATCCTGGATGTCATCGGGCTGCAGGCGATGTGAAATTTTCAGATTGTTGACGGCATCCAGCGCGGCATGCTGCCAGCGGCAGGATGAATATGGCTTGATGGCGATGTTGTTGACCTCGAATTCACTGCCGAGACCCCGGGTCATTTTTTCAAAATCACACCGGTCCGATCCAGCCATGATCCAGAATCCATTTTCCCCGTCCAGGATGTACCGATTGCCCACAAACCCGTTCCGGGCCAGTACCGCCGCGGTGCTGCCGGTCCAGCTGGGCCAGCCCGTCGGTTCCTTTACCCAGTG
>Ga0180434_10008953_pt1 | contig 10963 bp, 6 predicted proteins | sample SS_ome_7_FD_132453 | JGI IMG/M metagenome (GOLD analysis project Ga0180434, IMG submission 132453) | Hypersaline lake sediment archaeal communities from the Salton Sea, California, USA - SS_1_D_2 metaG | ecosystem: Environmental > Aquatic > Non-marine Saline and Alkaline > Hypersaline > Sediment... | reverse complement strand
GCGTTATCCGGCACCAGCTCTTCGACCTGGGCAGCACGTCCACCCTGTCCGTGGCTGGGAGCCAGAACACCCCCGTCACCATTGGCGGGAAGGCGCCGCAGCAGGTGCCCCTGAAGACGGTCGAGGCCTACCAGGATCTGCCGGAGGAGGAGCAGACCGGGCTCGATCATATCCCCGTCTTTCACGTCCCCAACTTCCGCTATGGTTCGCGGTTCTGGGGCATCTCGGACTACGAGGGGCTGGAATCGCTTTTCGAGTCCTTGAACAACCGCGTCTCCCAGATCGACGAGGTGCTGGACAAGCACGTCGCCCCGAAGATCGTGGTACCACCCGGCTTCGTGGACGAGGACGGCAAGATCCGCTTCGACCGCATGGAGACCATTGAGCTCGGTCCAGGCGACCAGCCACCCTCCTACATCACCTGGGACGCGCACTTGCAGGCAGCTTTCACCCAGTTCGAAAAGCTCCTCGACCTCCTCTTCATGCTCTCGGAGACCGCACCCTCGGCTTTCGGCCTCGACAAGTTCGGCGTAGCCGAAAGCGGCCGGGCGCTCCGGCTACGGCTCCTGCGCACCCTCGCCAAGATCAACCGCAAGCGTCTCTACTACGATACCGCGCTCAAGGCGGCGCTGCTCACCGCCCAGGTACTGGATGTGACCCACGGCTCTGGCGAGTACGAACCGGCCGAGCCGACCTTGCAGTGGGCGGACGGGCTGCCCGAGGACATGGTGGAGATGGTGGAAATCGAGAGCCAGCGGCTGGCGGCCGGCAATACCTCAGTCGAGTCCTCGGTGCGGCGCCTGGATGGCCCGGACGCGGTCGAGTCGGAGATGGCGCGGATCGCCGAGGAGACGGGCCATGCCGTCGCGCTCACCGGAGCTGCAGGGCGCCGCGGGCAGGACGCGCAGCCACCGGAGGCCGGCGGTCAGGGGTAGGGTGCGATGCCTCCCCTGATCCCTCGCCGCCAGGTAGAGGAGTTCCGCCGGGCGTTCTCCAGCGAGGTGGATTCACTGGCCGCGCTTTACCGGGATGCGGTAGCGGACATGATGGAAGTCCTGTCAGACGCGGCCGTGCTCGCCGGGCAACGGGGCCGGGCCGTGGCGCTCTTGCGCCAGTACCAGGCGATTCTCGCCAACCTGGGCGACGAGGCGGCGGCGTGGATGGAGTTCAACATCCCTCGCGCCTATGACACGGGGATCGAGTTCGCGGACCAGGGAGTGCGCAACATCCGCCGCGCGGGCATCAACCTTCGCCGCCAGGGCACAGGGATCGCGGGGCGGCGCGAGCGGGAAGTCTTCGCCCAGGTGCACCGGGAGGCGGCGGTCGCCATCGTTGAGGAGGCGTTGCGCACCAGTGACTTCGCCCTGGCGCAGATCGGCCGCCGGGTGGATGACGTCTTCCGCCGGGTGGGCATCGAGGAGGTCGCGAAGGGCATTGTCCAGGGGAAGGCCAGGATAGACGTCAGCCAGCAGATCAAGGATCGGCTCCTGGCAGAGGGCCGGCCGTTCTTCACGGACAGGCTACAACGACGATGGGACCTGGATCGCTACTCGGAGATGGTGGCGCGCACTACCACCCGCGAGGCGATGACCCAGGGAACCATCAACCGGCTGCGGGAAGAGGGCATCGAACTGGCTCAGGTGAGTGCCCACAATGCCGCCGACTTCTGCATCTATTACGAGAATGCGATCGTGAGCATCGGGCCGGAGCGGCACCCCGTCTATCCGCCCATCTCCGCCATCAACGGTGGCCCGCCTTTCCATCCGAACTGCTTACACGTGCTCATGCCCTTCGTAGAGCCGCTGGCGACCGATGAGGAGAAGGCGCGGGGCGTGATGTCGCCCGACCTGCTCAACAAGTCTCCCGCCGAACTTCAGCGGCGCTTCCGCAAGGAGTTCCCCGATATCGCGCGCCGCGCGGGGCGATTCAGCCAGAAGGGCTTCGTGGCAGAGACGCAGAAGCAATCAGGAGGGCGAGCAAGTGGGCTGGCACATTTCGTGCTCGCACAGACTGGGAGAGACTGACTGCTCGGGTGGGAGGGCAACGCCATGCCAGGACGCCTTTGCGTGCGCATCATCCTCTGCTGCCTGATGATCCCCTTGCTTGTTGCCGGTGGAAATGCTGCGGTTGTCCCCGTGTCGCCGTGGTCTCACGATGTCTCCGTCCTCACGTCGGGCGGCAACATATGGGTTACGCGCACATGGGACGAAGGGCCATCAACCTGGTGGACGCCGCCGCATGTTTTCCTCGGCGGCAGCTCAAGCCCGTTCAGCCCGTTCGGCGGCTGGGAGAACCGCTACCACGGGCGTGACGCGGACGGGTCAGAAGTCGCGTGGGTTCACGATGTCGTCGCCCCTGGCACCGAACAGTACTTCGAGCTGTATTCGGGAGGAACCATACACCACGTCGCACAGGTGCCAACCAAGTACGGCGTGCCAGTGAGCGGCCCGCTGCTGTCAGGTGGGCGGGTCATGTACGTTACTAATGACTGGCCAGCTAGTGACCTCAACCCCAGAGTCTGCCTGTGGGAGAGCGGGGCTACCACGACGCTCTGGGAAGCCCCGGACGGCTACTACTGGATAGATCTTCTCGGGTTTCGCAGGAACCTCGCCGTGTGGCTGTGTCGGACCTACGAGGGATATGGCCACAGGCTGCTGCTTTGGGATGGCTCAACCATCACGCCGCTCTATAGTGGTGAATGCCAAGGGGTGGCGACAGACGGGTATTGGGTCGTCTGGGTGACGGTGTCTGGCGAGATCTGGCTCTGGGACGGCGTGACTTCCACGAGGTTGTCGGCAGACATATATGACAAAAACGCCGAGATCGCAGTCGGGGGAAGCGTGGTCGCTTGGTGCAGTCAGCGCTTATCCGAGCCGCAGACCACAGGCTATGAGCTGTTCGTCTGGAGTGGCGGCGCAGCTCAGCAGGTCACCGCCGATAACTTCCAGGATCGGCGCCCGTTGGTGGACGACGACGGGCGAGTGGCGTGGTCGAAAGATCTTGCCCATTCATCCGGGTTCTACCTGGACACGAGCAACGAAGTATGGCTCTGGGACGCGGGAAGCACGACCAAGCTGGCGCAAGGTGGCCTGTGGGTCGCGGACTGTTTCCGGGACGGCATCATCGCAGGATGCGAATGGTTCACGGACGAAGGCGGCATGCATTGGGCACGCGCCGTTCAGTTCACCTATCAAGGCGAGCCGTACCCAACTGTTCTGTTGCGCGGCAATCTCCATTCGCATTCCGAGTACTCGGCCAAACGGGTAGGTCGCCGCGTCCTGCCTTGGGACATTCACGGTCTGCTGTGCGAGGCTGGGCCTCTTAGACCTTGGCGGCATTCTCAACTCCATCTTCAGCCGAGTGAAATATGCCCGGCTTATCCGCTCGGCGTGGGTCTTGACGTATGGGCGATTACCGACCACTCACCTAACGTGGAGACCTGGGAATGGGAAGAGACGCGTGCGGTGGTTGAAACGACTAACGCATCGAGTGAAATAATCGCACTACGAGGCTTCGAGTGGAATAGGCCGGACGACACAGGCGGGCCACATGTCTGCATCTTGAAAGAGCCATCGGCTGGGCAGGAACTGGACATTCCTGGCGCGGATGTGGCGGATATCCGCGATCTGCTGGAGTGGACGCTGGACAGGCAGCAAGCTGGAATGAATCTCGTCGCGCAGTTCAACCACGCGGACAACCCAAGCTATGGCTATTCCTTCACCGATTACGACGCTGCCCTGGACGACGTTGTGCAGCTGTTCGAGGTTGGGTCGGGGATGTTCACATGGGAGCTCTACGGTCCTGGTCCGTTGCTCAGGCTCCTCACGAGAAGAGTCAATCGTGAGATGGGCCAACCCTACACGCTCAGCCTTAACGGGTACGTGGAGGCGCTCCTCGCCGGGTGGCATGTGGGGGCGACGAACAACCAGGACAGCCATATCTACTTCCGGCTATCAGGAGAATGGCAGGGGCTTCCCAACCACACCGCCATCTGGGTCGAAGAAGCAAGCCCCGAGGGAGTCATGAACGCCCTCAAGAACAGATGGGTCTTCGCGAGCGAGGACTATGGTTTTCGGTTGGCGACTTCGGCGACAGACGCAGGCGGTACTCACTTCATGGGGTCGAGGGACGTGGGGCCCAATGCGGACGGCACATTGCATCTCCACCTGGAAGCGAGCGACGATGACGAGAGCATAGGGAGCATATGGATTTTGTCAGGCCCTGCTGGAGGCGGGGTGCCACCAGCCAATTGGTGGGATCAGGCTATCCACTTCGAGCAAGTATCGGATCAGTCCATGGTGCGAGACTTCTCCCTTGCGTATCGCCCGAACCACTGGTATCTTGTGGTCGTCTGTCAGATGCGAGAGGCGCTCCCGGGAATCTGGATTGGCGACCGTAATTTCATTGTCTCCAGCCCGATCTGGACGCAGTGAGCATACCGTTGTCCTGCGCGCCGCCATGTTCTGCTACTCGGTGAGCGCGGTCCGGGCCCCGGACGAAGACCGGCCGGCCTTCGGTGAACGGCGCTCTGAAAGGGTATTGACACCTGACCCGGGTGTGATAGAATAGGGCCGACAACCGAATAGCGAACCGCCGACTCGATAACGAGAGGCGGGCTTTCCCTGAGCCATTACCTGGCGATCTGCCCTAGGCAGACAAGCCCCAGGCGGCTCAGAGGAAGCCCGCTGCGTATGTCAAGGGCGGCTGGAGCCGCCTTCGACCGGGGCCTTCCCCCGTTCTGGACTCCCAAGGCGAGGTGACCACGGGGAGGATTGGGCGGAATGTGAGGCCGGAGCGACAGAGGCGGCTGGCCGACGCGCTTCCTGGACGCAAGCAGCCGTGCCGGCTGAGGGCCGGGGTGGTCTGCACCAAGTTGGATCGTCGGATCTACGCCGCGAGGCGGAACGCGGTGACCCTGCTATCAGCGAAGGTTCGCTGCTCGATGTTCGCGGGGGGCTGCCTGGCCGAGTAGGCGGGCCGCGCCCACTCCTCGCCACGGTGCACCATGGCCGGTAGCGCCCCGCCCAGAGTCATGTGGCCGCGCCAGTCGTTGTAGTATTCCTCGAAGTCCTCGAGTAGCTGCGTCAGGTGACACGATCCTCGGATGATGGGCACGGGCCGCAGCCATTCGTGCTTGAGGGTTTGGATGACGCGCTCGGTTACGGCGATCGACCCGTGCTTGCCCACTGCGCCGAACCGCTGCTTGACAGCCCACTGCCTCAGGAGTTCAGCGAAGGCACTCCCGGTGAAGACGCCCTCCTGATCGGTGATCAGGTGCTTGGGTGGGCCATGAGTCTGGAAAGCGCTCTCCAGAGCCTCGACGACCCACCCGGCATTGGGTCCTTCCAGTGCCGACACCGCTGTCACCTTGCGGGAGAAGTGATCGATGGCCACCAGCGCCCAGGTGGGCCACAACCCCCACAACCAGACCCGGGTGCGGTCGACACTCCACACGTGATTCGGGTAGCAGGCCACGATCTGCCTCGGCTTCTGCCGGCCCGCATCGGCCTGTGCAGCCGCTGCGGGTGCCTTCCTGGGTCTGGGACGGAGCAGGATGTTCCTGACGGTCGAGGCGGCCGCGAACACGCCCAGGGCCCACAGGGTCATGGCGATGCGGTGCCGTCCCCATATCGGATTCGCCTCGAAGATGCGCCAGATGAGCGCAGCCAACTCTTTGGGCGTCTTGTTGGCCGGCTCTGGACGGCTCCCGCGCCTGCCCGCGTCCCCTCGCTCAAACGCCCTCAACCAGCGATGGATACTCGCTCTGGAGACGCCCAGCTGGTCCCTGACGCGCCGCTTGGGGATGCGGAAGTATTCGATGAGCCAGAGGATGCGCAGCCTCTGGCCCAGGGTGTAAGGCCTGCGGGACTTCACCTGGCCGAGTCGCTTCCGCAGCAGTGCGATCGTGGCATCGCGCTGCGCCAGTTTGTCCTCCAGCGCCTGGATGCGGGCTTCGAACTCGGCCTCCCGTCCGGGACGGCTCGCCGCCTGGCGCAGGCCGAGCAGCCGGCTTGCTGCCGCCCAGCGGGCGCTGATCACCATGGACTTGATGATGAGGGTAACTGCGGTCTGGAAGGGGTCCATAGGGCCCGCCGGGGAGCAGGAACTGCGCCAAGCGGGGCGCAAGGTATCTTCCGGGGAGATGGTGGCTGGTCACCCGGAACGAGGTCAGAGGGCCGTCAGAGTGGTTTCACGCTCCCCTGAAAACCGCAGGAGGCCTCAGATCATGTTCCCTTCCGACAAAGAACACACCAACTCGCTGGGCCAGCAACTTGCCCGGATCGAGCCCGGCGCTTTCACGATGGGCGTGGACAGCACCCCTCTGCCGGAAAGCATTGCCGGACTGCCGCACCGTCGGTTCGGGGATCACGATGAGCAGCCGGTGCATACGGTGCACATCACGCAGCCCTTCTACATGGCGGCGTATCCCCTCAGAAACGCCGTATATGAGCAGTTCGAGCCAGACCACGCCCAACTCCGCGGCAAACTCGGGTTCTCGCGGGGCGATGATGAAGCGGTGGTATTCATCAGTTGGCACGACGCCGTCCGCTTCTGTGACTGGCTCTCGGAAAAAGAGGGCCTGCCGTACCGGCTGCCGACGGAGGCCGAATGGGAATACGCCTGCCGGGCGGGCACAACGACCCCGTACCACACAGGGATGACCCTGCACGAGAACTTTCTGAAGAACCAGCGCCGATCCTGGTATCCAGACCCCCGGAGGAGCGGACGGGAAGATATCGTCACGTTGCGGACCACGCAGAAAAGGCCCAATCCGTGGGGCCTATGGGCCATGCACGGCCTCGTCGAAGAGTGGTGCCTCGACTGGTACGGGCCCTATGAGGAGCACGAGCAGGAGGACCCGGTTGGGCGAGCGTCCGGCGAGTTCCGCGTGACCCGCGGCGGAAGCCACTCGACGGAACTCTTCTACTTGCGCTCGGCCAACCGGATGGCCGCCCTGCCGGATGAACGGAGCTGGCTCATAGGATTCCGGCCCGTCCTCGGCCCTATGCCGGCGACGAAGCCGCTGCCTCCGCCGCCACTCCCGATGTGTCTCGACAACGTCCAACAAGAGCGACCGCCAGACATCGAGACTGCGCCGCCTAGTGACAGGCCGTATTATGTCCGCCCCCAACCCTTTGTACGGATTCCCCTCAGGCCGTACTATGCTCCCCCCCTACCCTTTGTGCACATTCCCCCCAGGTCTATAGAGCCCATCTTCGCGCATCACAACCATGTGCCCGCGATCACGGAATGCCCGAACGGCGACCTTTTTGCCTGTTGGTACACGTGCATCCAGGAACCGGGACGCGAGACAACCCTGGCCGGTAGCCGCCGCAGGTACGGCGAGGATGAATGGGAACCCGCGTCGGTATTCTGGGACCCGCCGGACCGCACGACGGGCTCCTCGCTCCTCTGGCGCGACGGCGACCGCATCCGCCATTTCATCGGGCTGTCCGCGGCGGCAACCTGGGGCAGTATCGCCGTCGTCATGCGCACGTCCGACGACAGCGGCGCCACCTGGTCCACTCCGCGGTACATCGTCCCTGAACATGGGGTCCGACACATGCCCATCGAGTCGGCGTTCCGCGCTCAGGACGGGACGATGGTACTCGCGTGCGACGCTGTCGCCGACGGCCAAGGGGGCACGGCACTCTGGCTGAGTGACGACGATGGCGATACGTGGCACGACGCGGGCGGCACAATCGCCGGCATCCATGCAGGCGTGACGCAACTGCTGGACGGGCGGCTACTGGCCTTTGGCCGAAACGCCAACATCGACGGGATGATGCCCCAGAGCATCTCCAACGATATGGGCCGGACCTGGACCTATTGCGCGAGTCCCTTCCCGCCTGTGCGCGGCTCGCAGCGCGTAGTGCTCAAGCGACTCCGTGAGGGGCCTCTGTTCTTCGCGTCGTTCGCGAATGAACTTATGTCGATTAAGGACGCAACGGGTTCGGACCGGCCGATCGCCGGGCTCTACTGCGCCGTGTCGTTCGACGATGGAGCGACGTGGCCCATACGGCGACTGGTGAGTGACGATGGCCCAGGACGCTTGGTAGAGACGATGGACGGACGCTTCTGCATGATGAGCAAGACGACGTCCGAACGGGCCGGGTACTTGGCCTCGTGCCAGGGCGCAAATGGTCTGATACACCTCATCAGCAGCCGGTTGCACCACACATTCAACCTGGCGTGGCTCAGTACGCCCGCACCAGGGCTGTGATCGGACTAACGGCATGTGACCACGCGCTCCTTCATCCTCGAAGAAGCATTCAGACAAGTGTATGTCCTCCGCGATTCTAGGACACTCGGGATGTCGCACTCTGGGGTGGAGCAGCCGGGGTGGTCCCCCTCCGAGCGGCGCAGGGGACCCCTCCCGATGCGGCGAAAAGCGCTGCAGGTGAGGACCTTTGTAGCGCGGCGGGAGCGCTATCGGCGTATGGGGAATGGCAATGAAAACGAGGGGGCGGGGACACCGGAAGTATGTCTTGACCCACCCCCCGATTCGTTTCACTGGCGCGGAGGGCAGGCAGGAGCTGGCAAACTGGCTGCTGACTCCCCGGCAAGGAGGCGAGAGATGAGACGGCTGATCGCTCTGCTGGTGGCGTGCGTAGCGATCGGAACGGCGGCGGTGATGGCCATCGGCGCGGATGCGCCGGTCGCGACGCCGCAGGAGGTGGCGCTTCCCACACCGGTGACCAAGGGGACGATGTCGCTGGAAGAGGCAATCGCGAAGCGGCGCTCCGTGCGGGGGTTCCAAACAGAAGCGCTGACCGAACAGCAGATCGGGCAGCTGCTGTGGGCGGCGCAGGGCACCACCGATCCGGCCACCGGGCACCGCGCGGCCCCGTCGGCAAGGGCCATGTACCCGCTGACGGTGTACGTGTTCAGAACTGACGGCGTGTTCGCGTATGAGCCGAAGGGGCACAAGCTGGTCCGCATCTCAGATCAGGATCGGCGGGCGGAGGTGACGCAGCCTCCGCGTGGAGGCGAGGCGGCGCCGGTGACGTTCGTGTTCACTGGGGATCGCAGCAAGATGGGATCGCGGATGGCCGCAATGGCGGATCGGTTCATCTATCTGGAGGTGGGCCACGCGGCCCAGAACCTGGCGTTGGAGGCGGCCGCACTGGGGCTGGCGACGGTGACGCAAGGCGGGCTCAACCAGCAGGCGGTGGCGACGGCGCTGGGCTTGCCGGAGACGGCGCTGGTGGTCTACGCGATGCCGGTGGGGTACGCGGCGGCGAGGATTCTGGTCGGCGATTCCGAGCACGCTCCGGAAGTGGCCGTTGGGGAGCCGGTGCCAAGCGCGCTGGAGGCGGATTCGTCGGGTTGGGTGGACGTGATGCCGTCCGCCGACCTGAACGGCTGGTCGCGCGTGCCGGTCCCGCCGGGTGGGTCGCTCGGCAAACAGCAGTGGCGCGTCGAAGAGCCGGGCAAGCTCCTGGTCTGCGAAGGCGACGGTGGACACGACATGTTGCTGTGTGACCGCGAATTCGGTGACGCAGTGTTTCACTGCGAGTTCCGCTACACCGAGGTGGAGGGGAAGGCCGGGTACAACAGCGGGGTGTACGTGCGAAACTCGAGGGATGGCGCCATCTGGCATCAGGCCCAGATCGGTGACGGCAGCGGCGGTTATCTCTTCGGAAACACGCCCGGCGCGGATGGGAAGAACAGGTTCTTCACCACCGCGGCGGATGTGAAGGATGGCCGCGTGAAGCCTGCGGGCGAATGGAACACGCTTGAGATCACGGCGCGCGGCAGCGTCTTGACGCTGTGGGTCAATGGGGCCGTCACCTGCAAGGTCAACGACTGCGGCAATCCGAAAGGCCTGGTGGGAGTGGAAGGCGAGGGCTATCGGATCGAATTCCGCAACCTCAAGGTCAAGGAACTGCGGTAGGGGCGGTCGCTCGGCAGCGATCGCCTGAAAGACGCCGCGTCCTGCGCCTGACGCCAGCACGACTGGCGACGTCGCCGCACTGCAATCCAGAGGACTGCCGCAGGGGAGCTTTCCTGGCGCGGCGAAAAGCGCTGCAGGTGAGGGCCCTCGCCGTCCGGCGAGTGGGGCAGCGCAGTGAGAATGGGGGGCAGGGACACCAGAGCCACCCTCGGGTTCACTCCCGGCTTTGTCCGAGGAATGCGTAGGCTCAAGAACGAGACGTGTAGCAGCGAGTCTGAGATCGGAGGTTGACTGATGGACGGAGTCATCACTTACTTCGGGGAGACCGGCCCCACCAACACGGCTGCCGTGTTGGCGCTCATCCAGAAGCGGGCCAAGGATAGCGCCATCAAGCGCGTGGTCATCGCTTCAACCACTGGCGCAACCGCACGCCAGGCCGCAGCAGCGTTGGCCGATACCGACGTCAAGCTGGTGATCATCCCCCACCAGTGGCGTTGGCGCGAAGAGCGCCAGTTTGACCGCTCCCTGGTGCCGGAACTGGAGCGCGCCGGCCACCGCGTCTACTGGAGCACCATGCTGTTTCACACCGAAGAACTCTATGGCAACAGCGCCCCAGCGGCCCTGGCGAACATGCTGCGGACCTTCGGCCAAGGGATGAAGGTCTGCATGGAGATCCTGCTCATGGCGGCCAACGGGGGGCAGATCGACATCGGCGAGAAGGTCATTGTTGCCGCTGGCAGCGGCCGGGGAGCGGACACGGCGGTCGTGGCCACCGCTGCCACCAGTAACCGCCTCAAAGAGGTCCGTATCCACGAGATCCTGTGCAAGCCGTTGCTGGGGTAGCGGGAGGGGCCGATAGCGCAGTGTGCCGCTATCCGCGCCCATTCGGGCCTATACGACAAGCAGCCGTTGCCGCCGCCCTTCATTTCGGTTATGCATGTCGTCCGCGATTCTGGCACACTCGGGATGTGGCACTTTGGGGTGAGTTAGGGCTGGGTGGCCCTGCTCGGATGCCCGCAGGGACGCCATCCTGGCGCGGCGAAGACGGCTGCAGGTGAGGACCTT
>Ga0180434_10008952_pt1 | contig 10965 bp, 12 predicted proteins | sample SS_ome_7_FD_132453 | JGI IMG/M metagenome (GOLD analysis project Ga0180434, IMG submission 132453) | Hypersaline lake sediment archaeal communities from the Salton Sea, California, USA - SS_1_D_2 metaG | ecosystem: Environmental > Aquatic > Non-marine Saline and Alkaline > Hypersaline >... | reverse complement strand
GGCGATGTTGCCGGCCTCGCGCACCACGAAGACGTCACCGACGAACTGGTCGAAGATCAGTTCCGGAGCCAGTCGGCTGTCCGCGCACCCCAGCACCGTCGCGAACGGTGCTTGTCCCGCTTCAAGTTTGGTCCAGAGCACCTCGATGTCGGCGACCTGGCGGACTTTGGGTGTGCGGGCCGCGAAACGGTCGTTGCCCTCCATCAGCGCCGCGATCGCCCCGTCGGGGTCGGCCGGCCGCGGAGGGGGTCCCGCCGCTTCCAGAATCTTCTCGGCATCTTTCCCTGAGTCCCCTGAGTCCCCGGAGGCGCAGGCGGCCACGCCGGCGACCGCCAGAGCGGGCAGTGCCCCGAGCAGGACGCGGCGGGACGGGAAGGGTTGGGCTTCAGGCGGTTTGGGGGCTTCCACGATTCTCCTGCTCAGTTCCCGCTGAAGGTCTCCGGGTTGGGCCGGAACCGGGTGCCGTCATCGAGCGAGCTGAGGCTGTCCATCTCCGACGCGGTCAGCTCGAAGTCGAAAACGTCGGCGTTCTCCGCGATCTGGCCAGGTTCCGACGAGCGGGGGATGACCACGTTGCCCAGTTGGATGCTCCACCGGATCAGGGCCTGGGCGGGGGACTTGCCGTGCGCGGCGGCCACCTCGGCGACCGCCGGGTTGGCCAGGAGTTTCCCCGCTCCCAGTGGGCAGTAGGCCTCGGTGCGGATTCCGTGCTCGGCGTGGACGGCCCGTAACTCCGACTGGGCCAGCAGCGGGTGCAGCTCGATCTGGTTGACCGCCGGGACGAAGAAGGACAGGTCGATGATGTTCGACAGGTGTTCGGGGGTGAAGTTGCTGACGCCGATCGACCGGGTGTCGCCGACCTCCTTGGCCTTCATCAGCCCGCCCCAGGCGTCGATGTACTTGCCGTTCTGCTCGGCCGGCCAGTGGATCAGGTACAGGTCCAGGTAGTCCAGGCCCAGCCGTGCCAGGCTGGCTTTGCAGGCGTCCTGGGAGGACTGGAACCCCTGGTCGGCGGTGGCCAGCTTGGTGGTAACGAACAGTTCCTCACGGGGGACGCCGGATGCGGCGATCGCCCGGCCGACGGCCTCCTCGTTTCCGTCCCCGGCGTCGGTGTCGATCAACCGGTAGCCGGCGGCCAGCGCGGCGGCCACCGCGGCTTCGGCCCGATCGGGTGGCAGATCGGCGACGCCGAGACCGAGCACCGGGATGGTGTGGTCGTCGTTGAGGGTGAGGGTGGGGATCGCACCCGTCGGTGTCATGTCGCCTGCCTCTGGCGTCGTGGAATCTCGGTAGACCGGATTGCGGTGAGGATAGTACGCAGCGCCGGGGCGTTTTCCACTGGTCACCGGGCGGGCCCGCGCCCGGCGTAAGCTCCGGCCCATGACCACCGTCAAGCAGCGGGCACTGGCGCTCGGCAACGTGTTGGGCGTCAAGCTCATTCCGCGTCTGCCGAACCGGGTCAAGCAGCTCGCCTCCGGTGGCCGGGCGGTCGTCATCGACGGCAACACCCTTGATCCCTCCCTGCAGATGCTGCTGGTCGCCCAGCGGGCGGCCGGCGTCAGCGGTCTGGTGGTCGGGCGCGACCCCGCCGCCACGAGGGCCGCGAACAGCGAGCTGACCCGGGTCCTCGACGAGCCCGGGGTGCACGTCGCCGAGATCAGGCCGGTGTCCCTTCCCGGGGGCATCGCCGCCCGGCACTACCGGCCCCCGGGTCAGGACGGCCCTGCCCCGCTGCTGGTCTTCTACCACGGCGGCGGGTTCGTCTTCGGCGGCCCGGACACCCACGACTCGGCCTGCCGGCTGATCTGTCGCGACGCCGGTGTGCACGTGCTCTCGGTCGACTACCGGTTGGCGCCGGAGCACAAGGCGCCGGCGGCCGTCGACGACGCCTTCGCCGCCTACCTGTGGGCCGCCGAGCACGCCGCCGATCTCGGCGCGGACCCGCGGCGGGTGGCCGTCGGCGGGGACAGCGCCGGGGGATGCCTGGCCGCGGTGGTCACCCGGCTGGCCCGCGACGCCGGGGCACCGCTGCCCGCGCTGCAGTGGCTGATCTACCCGGTCACCGACTGGCGGGGCGGGACCCGGTCACGGACTCTGCTGGGCGACCGGTTTTTGCTGACCAAGGCCGATATGGACTGGTTCGAGGAGGCGTACCTGGGCGGCTCCGGAGTCGACATCACCGATCCGCGGGTGTCCCCGTTGCTGGCCGACGACCTCACCGGGCTGTCGCGGGCGCTGGTCGTCACCGCCGGCTTCGACCCGTTGCGTGACGAAGGCGACCGTTACGCGGCGAAATTGCGGGAGTCCGGGGTGGCCGTCGACCATCGCCGGATGACGTCGATGATCCACGCTTTCCTCAACCTCAACGTGCTCGGGGGCGGAGTGAGCCGGGCCAACACCGAGATGATCTCGGCCCTGCGGGCACACCTGGCGCATGACTGAGCGGTCCGGAGCGCGGCCGCCGGTACTCTAGAAGCGCCAATGCCGAGTCACGACAGCAAGGATCCCCGTGGCCACCAAGAAGAAAAGCACCCCTCGCTACGACCTGAACGCCCAGGCCCGCAAGCGCGATCTTGTCGTCAAGTTCGGGCTCACCACCCTGGTGGTGGTGTTCGCGGTCGGACTGGTGCTCTACATCGTGATGGGTACCGACAAGAAGGGAATCGGGGAGGCCCAAGCCGTCCGGATCAGCTCGGACACGGTGATCAAGAAGGACGGCACCGACGAGCCCAAGGCGGTGCTGTCGGTCTACGAAGACTTCCAGTGCCCGCACTGCGCCGACTTCGCCAAGACCTTCGGCCCGACCCTGAAGAAGCTGGCCGACAGCGGCGCAGCGGCCGTCGACTACTACATGCTGGCCATCCTGAACAAGGTCAGCGGGGGCTATTCGGCGCGTGCGGCCAACGCCGCCTACTGCGTGGCCGACGAGGACAAAGAGGCCTTCGTGCGGTTCCAGTCCGCGCTGTTCGCCCAGCAGCCGATGGAGGGCTCCGGAAGCGGGCCGGATAACGCCAGCCTGATCGAAACCGCACGTCAGGCCGGGGCCGGCGGGAGCGTTCCGGAGTGCGTCAACAAGGGCGTCTACGACAAGATGGTCAGCGGGCTGGCCTCCAAGACCGAAGTCACCGCCACCCCGACCATCAGGCTCAACGGTGAGGACATCAGCCCGGCGACCCCGGAGGAATTGATCGCCAAGGTGCGCGCGGTGGTCGGCCCGGTCCCGGCGCTGATGCCCACCGCGACCCCGTCGGCCTCGGCCTCCCCAACGGCTTCCCCGACGGCCTCCCCGACACCCGCCGCGTCATGAGCCTGACGGCGGCCGCGCCGGCCCAGCCCGGCCCGGCCCAACCGGCGTCGGCGGGCGGGGCGGCGGTGCCGCGCAGCACCGCCTGGGGCATCCTGGCCGGCGGGGTGATCGGCCTGGTCGCCGCGGGTGCGCTTCTGATCGAGAAGATCGAGATGCTCGTCGACCCCGCATATGTGCCCACCTGCAGCATCAACCCGGTGCTGTCCTGCGGCTCGGTGATGGTCACACCCCAGGCAGCGCTGTTCGGCTTCCCCAACCCGCTGGTCGGGGTGGTCGCCTTCACCGTGGTCGTGGTGACCGGTGTGCTCACGGTGGCCGGGATCGGCCTGCCGCGCTGGTACTGGGCGGGCCTGATGGGCGGACTGGCGCTGGGGACGGTGTTCGTGCACTGGCTGATCTTCCAGAGCCTGTACCGGATCGGGGCGCTGTGCCCGTACTGCATGGTCGTCTGGTCGGTCACCATCCCCTTGCTGGTCATGGTCTCCTCGATCGCGCTGCGGCCGCTGGCCGGTTCGCCGGCGGTCCGGGCGCTCTACGGATGGCGATGGCCGTTGGTCACGCTGTGGTTCACCACGGTGTGCCTGATGATCCTGGTCCGGTTCTGGGACTACTGGTCCACCCTGATCTAGGTGGTCCACCCTGATCTAGGCCGGGGTCGATCGAGGTGACCCGGATCGTCGCCGGAGCGGCCGGGGGACGGCGGCTGACGGTGCCGCCGCACGGCACCCGGCCCACCACCGACCGGGTCCGGGAAGCGCTGTTCAACGTCCTGGCCGCGCGGATCGACTTCTCCGGGCTTGCGGTTGTGGACCTCTACGCGGGCTCGGGGGCGCTGGGCCTGGAGGCGCTGTCGCGGGGAGCGGGTTCGGTGTTGTTCGTCGATGACGACCGGCGCGCCGCGGCGGTGATCACCGCCAACATCGACACCGTCGGACTGCCCGGCGCCACGGTGCGCCGGTCGGCGGTCGCTGCGGTGCTCGGCGGACCCCCGCCGGCGGGCCGCGGGGTGGACCTGGTTCTCGCCGACCCCCCCTACGAGACGCCCGCCGCGGAGGTGGAGTCGATGCTGTCGCTGCTGCAGCGCAATCACTGGGTCCGCCCGGGCGCCGTGGTCGTGGTGGAACGTCCCGCGGCGGGAGCGCCGCTGATCTGGCCGGACGGTTGGACGGCCTGGCCGGCGCGGCGCTACGGCGACACCCGCCTGGAGGCGGCCGAAGTGACCGGAGGTCCGGGCGGCCCGGCCTGCTAGCGTCACGACCCATGGCCGGTGCGGTGTGTCCGGGGTCCTTCGACCCGGTGACGCTGGGGCATATCGACGTCTTCGAGCGTGCTGCCGCCCAGTTCGACGATGTCGTCGTCGCGGTCCTCGTCAACCCGAAGAAGTCTGGGATGTTCGACGTCGACGAGCGGATCGCGATGATCCGGGAGGCGACCGGGCACCTGGCCAATCTGCGGGTCGAAGCCGGGCAGGGACTGGTGGTCGACTTCGTCCGGGCCCGGGGCTTCACGGCGATCGTCAAGGGCCTGCGCACCGGGACCGACTTCGAGTACGAGCTGCAGATGGCGCAGATGAACAAGCACATCGCCGGAGTGGACACCTTCTTCGTGGCGACGGCACCCCGCTACTCCTTCGTGTCGTCGTCGTTGGCCAAGGAGGTCGCCGGCCTCGGTGGTGACGTCTCGGCTCTGCTGCCCGAATCGGTGAACCGGCGGCTGCAGGCAAAACTCACCGGCCGCTGAACCGGCGGCGGGAACTTGTGGCGACACACCGTGTCGCCAGCGCAGTCACGGCAGAAACACCAGGCACACTAGTCACAACCGACTAACGCCTGGAGGGGCCGTGTACCGAGTTTTTGAAGCGCTTGACGAATTGGGCGCGATCGTGGAGGAAGCCCGGGGCGTGCCCATGACGGCGGGCTGCGTCGTTCCGCGCGGGGACGTGCTGGAGTTGGTCGACGACATCAAGGACGCGATTCCCGGCGAACTCGACGACGCCCAGGACGTGCTCGACGCCCGGGACGCCATGCTGCGCGAGGCCAAGGAGCACGCCGAGTCCACGGTCGAGGCCGCCAACGCCGAGGCCGAGTCGCTGCTCAGCCACGCTCGCGGCGAGGCGGACCGGTTGCTCGCCGACGCCAAGTCGCAGGCCGACCGGATGGTCGCGGAGGCCCGTGCCCACAGCGAGCAGATGGTCGGGGAGGCCCGCGAGGAGGCCTCCCGGCTGGCCACCACCGCCAAGCGGGACTACGAGGCGGCCACCAGCCGGGCCAAGGCCGAGGCCGACCGACTGGTGGAGAACGGCAACATCTCCTACGAGAAGGCCGTCCAGGAGGGCATCAAGGAGCAGCAGCGGCTGGTCGCCCAGACCGAGGTGGTGCAGGCCGCCACCGCGGAGGCCACCCGGCTGGTGGACACCGCCCACGCCGAGGCCGACCGGCTGCGCGGCGAGTGCGACATCTACGTCGACAACAAGCTGGCCCAGTTCGAGGACTACCTCAACGGGACGTTGCGCTCGGTCAGCCGCGGCCGCCATCAGCTGCGCACCGCCGCGGGCACCCACGACTACGTCCAGCACTAGGAGCCGCGACGCGCCGTAGGATTCACCCCATGGCGACGCCTGACGCGGCACCTGGGGTCAATCCCGGCGCACCGCTGGTCCTCGACGTCTCGCGGCTCGGGCGCCGCCCGGGCGCGCTGATGACCGTCGACCGGACAGTCCCCAGCCCTGCGCGGATCGGGCTGGAACTGATCGGCATCGAACCCGGGGCGGAACTGGATCTGGACCTTCGCCTCGAGTCGGTTTCTGAGGGTGTGCTGGTGTCGGGAACGGTCCGGGCCCCCACCGCCGGAGAGTGTTCGCGGTGCCTGGCGCCCATCGCCGGCGATGTCGAGATCACCCTCACCGAGTTGTTCGCCTACCCCGACAGCCTGACCGAGGCCACCACCGAGGACGGCGACATCGCGCTGGTGGTGGATTACACCGTCGACCTTGAGCAGCCGATCCGCGATGCGGTCGGCCTGGCCCTGCCCTTCGCGCCGGTGTGCTCCCCGGACTGCCCCGGGCTGTGCACGCAGTGCGGGATCGCGCTGGCCACCGCCGAGCCGGGACATCGGCACGAGCAGATCGACCCGCGGTGGGCCAAGCTTGCCGAACTGGCCGCCGGCGACACCGACGCGGAAGGTTCCCGCGAGTGACCCCGCCCCGGGCGGCGCTGCTGGCCGCGCTGGGGGTCGGGCTTCCCGACGACCTGCTGACCCTGGCGCTGACCCACCGCAGCTATGCCTACGAGAACGGCGGGCTTCCCACCAACGAGCGTCTGGAGTTCCTCGGCGACGCGGTGCTGGGCCTGGTGATCACCGACGAGCTGTACCGTCGGCACCCCGACCGCCCCGAGGGGGATCTGGCGAAGCTGCGTTCCAGCGTCGTCAACACCCGGGCACTGGCCGAAGTCGCCCGGGGCCTCGACGGCGGCGGGCTGGGCGACTATCTGCTGCTGGGCCGCGGCGAGGTCACCAGCGGTGGCGCCGACAAGGCCGGAATCCTGGCCGACGGTATGGAGTCCCTGCTGGGTGCGGTCTACATCGAGCACGGGATGGACGTCGCGCGCGCCGTGGTGCTGCGACTGTTCGGGGGCTTGCTCGACACGGCGGCCGAGTTGGGAGCCGGGCTGGACTGGAAGACCAGCCTGCAGGAGCTCACCACCGAACTCGGGCTGGGCCGGCCCGGATATGCCGTGACCGGAAGCGGTCCGGATCATGAAAAGGTCTTCACCGCCGCGGTGATCGTGGCCGACACCGTCTACGGCACCGGCACGGGCCGGACGAAGAAAGAGGCCGAGCAGCAGGCCGCGGCGCACGCCTGGACCGTGCTGGATGCCCGCGCGACGGCCGGCGCCGACCTGGATGCCTGAACTTCCCGAGGTCGAGGTCGTGCGCCGCGGCCTGCAGTCCCACATCGCCGGGCGGGTGGTCGACTCGGTGCGGGTGCTGCATCCCCGCGCGGTCCGGCGGCACGCCGCCGGCGCCGCCGATCTCACCGACCGGCTGCGCGGGTCCCGGATCACCGGCACCGGCCGGCGCGGGAAGTACCTCTGGCTCAACCTCGATGACGAGAAATCCTCGCTGGTGGTGCATCTGGGCATGAGCGGGCAGATGCTGGTCGGACCGATCACCCAGACCGCCCACCTGCGTATCGCCGCGGTCCTCGACGACGGCACGGCGCTGAGTTTCGTCGACCAGCGGACCTTCGGGGGATGGCAACTGTCCGATCTGGTCAGTGTGGACGGCAGCCTGGTGCCCGCACCGGTGGCCCACATCGCCCGGGATCCCCTCGACCCGCGGTTCGACCAAGACGCGGTGGTCGCCGTCCTGCGCCGCAAGCACTCCGAGATCAAGCGGCAACTCCTCGACCAGACCGTGGTGTCGGGAATCGGCAACATCTACGCCGACGAGTCGTTGTGGCGGGCCGGTGTGCACGGTGCCCGGATGGCTGACCGGATGCCCCGCCGGCAGCTGGCCGAGCTTCTCGACTCGGCGGCGACCGTGATGACCGAGGCTTTGGCCCAGGGCGGCACCTCGTTCGACTCGCTGTATGTCAACGTCAACGGCCAGTCCGGATACTTCGACCGGTCCCTGAACGTCTACGGACGGGCCGACCGTGGTTGCCGCCGCTGCGGTGCGGTGATCCGGCGGGAGAGGTTCATGAACCGCTCGTCGTTCTTCTGCCCCCGCTGTCAGCCGCGGCCGCGGGCGCGCCGGGGGTGATCTCTGGCAGGCTTTGCACCTGGCACGACGTCACGCTCACTCAGGCAAGGTAGGCAGGCAAGGTAGGCAGGCAAGGTAGGCGACTATGACCGAACTGTGGTTGGAGCGCACCGGTATCCGGCGCTACACGGGGCGCAGCAGCCGGGGAGCGCAGGTGCTCGTCGGCTCGGTGACCGACGAGGGTGTGTTCACTCCGGGCGAGTTGATGAAGATCGCCCTGGGCGGCTGCGGCGGGCTGACCACCGATGAACCGCTGCGCCGCCGGCTGGGGGACGACTACCGCGCCGTCATCCGCGTCACCGGCGCACCGGACCGCACCCGGGAGCGGTACCCGGAAGTGGGCCAGACCCTGGAGGTGGACCTCTCCGGCCTGAGCCCCGCCGAGGTCGAGCGGCTGCTGGTCGTTCTCAACCGCGCCGTCGAGCAGGTCTGCACGGTGGGCCGCACTCTCAAGCAGGGCGCCGAGGTCACCTTCGAGGTCAGCTCTGAGGATGAGGACACGGTCTCGGACTCGCGGTGAAATCAGGCAGTCCGCCTGGTTGTTCCGTAGGCGAAGCACTGGACGAGATATACCCCACGGGGTATGGTCGAGGTTGTTGACCGCTACGCCAGCCGAGGAGATTTTTCGTGTCCGAATTCGATAGCGCAGCCCCCCACGTCATCCCGCTGGACTCCAGTGGCCTGGGCGACCGCAGCTACATCGCCCACGACGGTGTGCACGCCCTGGTCGTTGATCCCCAGCGCGACTTCGACCGCGTCGAGGAACTGCTCGCCGAGCACGGGCTCACCCTGACCCATGTCGCCGAGACCCACATTCACAACGACTATGTCACCGGCGGCCTCGAACTGGCCCGCCGCCACGATGCGACCTACGTGGTGCCCGGCGATGTCGAGCTGTCCTATGAGGGTCTGGCCGTGCGGGACGGGGACTCGTTCACCGTCGGCGGCATGACCGTCGACGTCATCCACACGCCGGGTCACACCCCGCACCACGTGTCGTTCGCGGTGCGCAAGGGCGATCACCTCGGCGCGGTGTTCACCGGCGGGTCGCTGCTGTACGGCAGCGTCGGGCGCCCCGATCTCGTGGCTCCCGACCTCGCGGTCAAACAGGCGCACGACCAGTGGCGCTCGGTGCGCCGGCTCGCCGACACCCTCGACGACCGGACCCCGATCTATCCGACCCACGGATTCGGCTCCTTCTGTGCGGCCACCCAGGCCAAGGGGCTGTCGTCGACGATCGGCAACGAGAAGACGGTCAACCCCGCGCTCACCGAGGACGAGGAGGAGTTCGTCGAGAACCTGCTGGCAGGTCTTGACGTGTTCCCCGCCTACTACGCCCACATGGGTCCGATGAACGCCGCCGGCCCGCGCGACGTCGACCTGTCGCCGCCCGAGCAGGCCGACCCGGCGGTGCTGCGCCAGCGCATCATGGCCGGGGAGTGGGTGGTGGATCTGCGCTCACGCGAGGTCTTCGCCGCCGGCCACGTCCCGGGCGCGCTGAACTTCGACCTCGACGGCCCTTTCATCAACTATCTCGCCTGGATGATGCCCTGGGGCACCCCGATCACCCTGCTGGGTTCGACCCCCCAGCAGGTTCAGGCGGCCCACCGCGAACTGGTCCGGGTCGGCATCGACAACGCCGTCGGGCAGGCCTCCGGAGGTCCGGACGTCTGGCTGGAAGATCCCGCCGCCGCGCAGCGCATGGAGCAGGTCGACTTCCACGGGGTGGCGGCCGCGCGGGCCGCCGGCGACATCTTCCTTCTGGACACCCGCCAGATCCTGGAGTGGGACGCCGGTCACGTCGACGGCGCGGTCTTCATGCCGTTCTACGAGATCGCCGACCGGTTGGCCGAGATCCCCCGGGACAAGCCGGTCTACGTCTACTGCGGCTCGGGTTACCGCGCGGCGGCGGTGGCCTCGCTGCTCCTGCACTACGGGTTCACGAACATCGTGCATGTCGACGACGAGTTCGCCAACGCCGCCGCGGCGGGGCTGAGCATCGTCGCCGATGAGGCACCTGAGCGGGAACCGGGCTGGACCTGGATCGCTTCGCGGTCGACGGTGCGCGAGTACAGCCCGAGGTCGGCGGCCGAAACCAGGGGTTGATCGGGTCGGGGCAGCGTCGCGGGAGGGGGCGCCGCCGGTACGCTGACCGGTCGTGTACCTCAAGAGTCTGACGCTGAAGGGCTTCAAGTCCTTCGCCTCGCCGACGACTCTGCGCTTCGAGCCCGGCATCACCTGCGTGGTCGGGCCCAACGGTTCGGGCAAGTCCAATGTCGTCGACGCCCTGGCCTGGGTGATGGGGGAGCAAGGGGCCAAGACCCTGCGCGGCGGCAAGATGGAGGACGTCATCTTCGCCGGGACCTCCTCTCGCGCCCCGCTGGGCCGGGCCGAGGTCACGCTGACCATCGACAATTCCGATAACGCGCTGCCCATCGAGTACTCCGAGGTGTCCATCACCCGGCGGATGTTTCGCGACGGCGCCGGAGAGTACGAGATCAACGGCAACAGCTGCCGCCTGCTCGACATCCAGGAGCTGCTGTCAGACTCCGGTATCGGCAGAGAGATGCATGTCATCGTCGGTCAGGGCCGGCTGGCCCAGATCCTGGAGTCGCGACCTGAGGACCGCCGTGCCTTCATCGAGGAGGCCGCCGGGGTTCTCAAGCACCGCAAGCGCAAGGAGAAGGCGCTGCGCAAGCTTGATGCAACCTCCGCGAACCTGGCCAGGCTGACCGACCTGACCACCGAACTGCGCCGGCAGCTCAAGCCGCTGGGCCGGCAGGCCGAGGTGGCCCGTCGTGCCGCGACCATCCAGGCCGACCTGCGCGATGCCCGGCTGCGGCTGGCGGCCGATGACCTGGTGACCCGCCGCGCCGAGTTCGCCGGCGCCGACG
>Ga0180434_10008951_pt1 | contig 10965 bp, 11 predicted proteins | sample SS_ome_7_FD_132453 | JGI IMG/M metagenome (GOLD analysis project Ga0180434, IMG submission 132453) | Hypersaline lake sediment archaeal communities from the Salton Sea, California, USA - SS_1_D_2 metaG | ecosystem: Environmental > Aquatic > Non-marine Saline and Alkaline > Hypersaline >... | reverse complement strand
TCGTTGAATAGCGCATCCGTACAGTCTTCAGCCGTTTCATGATCCTTCCTCCCTCCCCGATGCTGAGAACGGCCGACTACCGTCGGACAAGCTCGATGGTGTTCCCTTCTGGATCCTGGAAGTAGCCGATTCTCCATCCGTTGCTGGTGTCGCGGACCCCCTCGAGCTGTATCCCCTTCCGACTCAGGCGCGACTGCATTGCCTCGAAATCGTCGATGATCAACCCAAGGTGGCTGAAACCCCCTTGGGTCAAGCTTCGATTGAGGTGATCCTCCTCCGTCGGTAGGATCTCGATTTCTCCGCCTTCATCGGCCGCGAGGAAGAAGATCGGCGGACGTCCTTCCTTCTCCAGTGTTCGTACCACACGAAACCCAAGGACGTCCGCGTACCAGTCTGCGAGCAGAGCCGTATCGTTGGCGTAGATCCCGAAATGCTCGAGCCGCATGGATTACCCCCTCACTTCTGCGAATCCCGTGACCATCATCCCTTCCGCTTCGGGAAGCAGCAACGGGATCGCATACGATCGGATCAGCTCTTTTCCGACCAGCGGCTTGAGGTTCGCGTCCTCCACCAAGTAGAACTTGCGCCCTGCTTTGAGGAACGCCTTGTGTACCGGGAATGGCGGGTCAAGGGTTTTCGCCCGGCCGATGTTCTCAATGCCCATCAAGTCGACACATACGCCCTTCAGCGAATACTCGTCCATCAGGTATTCGGCCGCGGCGACAGAGAAGCCGGGTTGCTTCGCTTGGTAGCGCTCTGGGTCGCTCTTACGGAACTTGGAGTATCCGGTGTAGACAAACAGGAAATCCGCGTCCTGCAACGGGCGCTCATGCTCGCGCAGATCGTCGACCGTGATCTCTTCCATGTCTCCTCTTGGAATGGAGAGCAGGATGGGGCGTTCGGCGACAAAATCGGGCACGTCGAATGCGCCGAGCTTGTCACCGTCTGAATCGACGTGGAAGTTCACGTCGATGTGAGTCCCGGAATGAACGAACATCCGAACGAAGCTTGTGTTGTTGTACGAGTCCCACCGAGCGCTTTCCAGGCCGCCGGGGGGCTTCGAACTCATCCTAGACCTCGGAATCACTTCCGGCGGATCATATGCCCCCGGCATGACAACTTCACTTGGGTCAAGCGAGTATGAAAAGCGAACAAACACGGTGTACCTCCTCTTCGAGTCCGTTGCCCAGAAAGGTCAGACCGCCTTCTCCTTCTTGAAGGCCGTGATGGCGTCTCTGGCGACGCCGATGTAAGCCAATGCGGGACCTCCTTCCATGATTACGGCCACGAAGCACGCTTCGAGGATCTCGTTTTCCTCGGCACCTTGCAGGAGGGCGCTCCGGACGTGGTACGCGATACATCTCTCGCAGCGCTTCGCGACCGAGATCGCGACAGCAATCAGCTCTTTGTCCTTGCGTGAGATGGTATCGGCCCGATGCGCTGTGGCAGTGAAACCGCGCCACGCCTTGAGGTAGTCAGCCATTTGGCCAGCCGCCAGTTCCTTGTTGTGCTGCGTCATTTCGGTGAGCAGGTCATCGACGGTCTTCACGAGATGGTCCTCCGGCTTCGGATACTTGCTATATCAGTACCATGTAATGACAGCATGACAATAGCATTATAGCAGGTTGCCACGGCGCGTCAAGGCTCCTCGCTGGCTCAGGAACAGCTTGACCCGGGCGGGGCACAAACGTAATATTAGTAGGTTGACATATCAACCTGACATACTGGCGCGATGGATGTTCATCGGCCCCACAGGCGGCTGAGTTCATCGAAGAGCAATGTCAATCGAAGGGTCGTGGCAAGAGGGTCGTCGCATTGGGCAAGAAGGTGCAGCGCAGGAGCAGTCAGCCGGAGATCGAACAGGCAAGAGGAGGTGTGCAGTGATGGGTGAAGGTAGTCTGAAGCCGGCCGAATTGGCGCCGTATATCGTCTCGTCGCTCATCGAGGCGGATATCACGGAGGCTGACATCAAGGCGTTCGTCGGGGACGTGAAGCCATACGGTTTCCCTTCCTTGGCGGTGGATCTGCCTTACATAGACCTTCTCAGGGAGCTACTGAGTGGAACGAAGACGCGAGTCACCACCGTTTCATCGTATCCTCTGGGAGGAATGACGACCGAAACGAAGATTCGCCAGGTTCAATACGCCTCTGAACATGGGGCGTACGACATCGATGTTTCGATGAACTACTTAGCAATCAAGTCGGGGGATTTCGGTGCTGCGGCGGAGGATGTGCGTAGAGTGGTCGAAGCGGCAGGATCGCTCAAGATTGTAATGATCCCGCAGGTCGCAATCCTCACGAATGAAGAAAAGCTTAGGACCTGTGAAGCGCTCCTGGGAGCGGGTTGCAGGACGATCAAGACAGCGTCAGGCTTTGGATGGAAAACTGAGGTGGAGGACGTTCTCCTGATCAAGCGCCGCTTCGGTGATGATCTGGAGATCGAGGTATCGGGCGGCGTCAGAACGACCGAGGATGCGCTCGCCATGCTGAAGGCGGGGGCAGAGAAGCTTCATACCAGCACGGCGTTCCAGGTCATGGGCCTCGACAAGGAGCTCTCGTACCGAAAGAAGGAGTCAGCATGACCATGAAGCGCAACGAGTTCGCGGCGACGATCGATCATACGTACCTTAAGATCCACACGAGTGATGCTGAGATCAAACGGGTCTGCCTCGAGGCGGAGAAGCACGGGTTCGCTTCCGTGGCCATCTTCCCGATCGCCGTCCCGCTGGCAGCGAAGATGCTCGCTGGCACGGGCGTCGAGGTCTGTGTCGCCCTGGGCTTCCATCTTGGCAGCTACCCGCCGGAGCTCAAGGCCTACGAGACAGAAGATGCCATTCGGAAGGGTGCTACTGAGGTTGACTTGGTCATGAATGTTGCTGCAGTGAAGGCGCAGCAATGGGACCTGCTGCGGGAAGAGTTCCGCGTGTTCCGCGAGGCGGCCGGAGACCATGTTGCCAAGATCATCCTCGAAACCTGCTTGCTCACGGACGAAGAGAAGACTCGCGCCTGTGAGCTGGCCAAGGAAGCGGCTCTCGACTACGTCAAGACCTCCACCGGCTACAAGGAAGGAGCCACGGTTCCCGACGTGAAGCTGATGCATCGTACGGTCGCTCCGGAAGTCAAGGTCAAGGCTTCTGGGGGGATCCGAACGCTCGATGATGCGATGGCGATGCTCGATGCGGGCGCGAGTCGCCTTGGGACGAGCTCCGGTGTATCGCTCATGAAGGCGTTCGACGAGCAGTTTGACTGACGAGCCCGAGAGACGGGAGCCAGATCACGGTTGGGTGCTACGCGCTGGGTGTCCAGGCGACGGAAGCACGGCTAATCCTTCTCGGTGTCCTCGAGAACGGAGTACGCTGTTGACGTGTGTATGAAATTGGCGCCAGCATTGAGAAGATCGATTGCCTGCTTGGTCGTCCGGATCCCACCGGAGGCCTCGATGGAAAAGGCGTCTCCGAATTCCCGTCGAACGAGCGAAACGTCCTCCGGCCTGCAAAGGCTTCCATGGCCGTTCGTCTTGATCGAACTGACTCCACCAGCAAGGATGGTCTCGCAGAGGCGTAGTTTCTCTTCGTTGGTCAGGATGTAGAACTGAGGAATAACGATGACGTCGAGTTCGTCACCCGCCGCATCGACCATCTGGTGGATCTCATCAAGCACGGTAGCGAAGTCGCCGGACTTCACGGCATTGAAGTTCAGTGAGGGGTTGATCTCGTCCGCCCCGACTCGGAGGGCAAAGGCAATCTGATCGAGACGTGTCTCCAGCGTGACCCCGCCGAGAGGATAAGAGACCGGGGCCGTGAGGAGGATCCCCGTTCCGCTGAGGAGTTCCTTGGCCAATCGAAGGTACGGTGTGTCGACGGCATAGGCCGAAAACGGGTACGTCTTGGCCCGGGCGATGTCCTGCCGGATGTCTTGCTCAGAGATATCCGTCCCCTGTATGCCAGTCTTGATGAGTTGTGCCAGTGCTTGTTCTTTCATCCGCTGCATCTCCTTTGCCTAAGTGGCCTGCTCCTTCATCTGGCTAGTCCCTCGACGATGGCAACCCCTGAGCTGGTGCCTAGCCTCGATGCCCCTGCATCAACCATCGTCAGCGCATCCCGCGTCGTGCGAATACCGCCCGAGGCCTTAACCCCCATGTCCTTGCCGACGGCGCTGTGAAGGAGCTTCACGTCCTCGACCGTCGCTCCGTGGGAACCGAATCCTGTCGACGTCTTCACGAAGCGGATCCCAGCCTGGGTTGCGATGCGGCAGGCGGCGCGCTTCTCATCATCAGAAAGATAGCACGTTTCCAGGATGGCCTTGGTAACGAGATTGCCGGCTGCACGAGCCATCGTCTGCATCTCATCGCGTACCAACTCGTGGTTTCCTGCCTTGAGGGCGCCCACGTTGATGACGAAGTCGATCTCCTGAGCGCCTTTTGCGATCGCATCCCGGATCTCGAAGGCTTTCCCCTCGATCGTGAAGGCCCCGGTGGGGAAGCCGACGACCGTTGTCACCTTGACGGGTGTATCCTTCAGCAGCCGCGCGGTAAGTGGAACATTGACCGGATAGACGACAACGGAGGCGAAACCATGGTCGCTCGCTTCGAGGCAGAGTCTTCGTATGTCGCCGTACGATGCGTCCACGCGCAGTTCCGTGTGGTCGATCAGCGATGCCAGGGTTTTCCTGTCTAGCTTGCTCATCTTGATAGGCTCCTTCCGATGGATGCTGCGCTACAGCGTAAGCCGCTCTACTGGAATGATGAAGCGTCGTTGTCCTCGACTGGCGGTCTGTCGGCAGTTCGCTTCGCGGTCAGGGAGAATCTTGCGAGAAGCTGCTTCGCACTGACGCCATGTGCTGCGCGAAGGCGTACATTGACAATCACGGCTGCTAGAATCACTGCACCGAGTACGCCATTCTGCAGGTACGGATTCGTGCGCATCAGTACCAGTCCGTTTCTGATGACCGCGAGGATGAACGAGCCTAGGAAAGCACCGAATACGCTCCCAATCCCCCCCGATAGGGCTGTCCCCCCGATGACCGATGCAGCAATCGCTTCGAGCTCGTAACCGGAGCCTTGGACGGGTGCGACCATGCGAAGGAAGCACAGAGAGACGATTCCGGCCAGCCCGGCGGCGAACGATGTGAGGACGAAATTGACGATCTTGACGCGATCCGTGTTGATTCCCGAGAGGCGCGCGGCATGGATGTTCCCGCCGGTCGCGTACACTTTGTAGCCGAACGTTGTCTTGCTGAGGAACAGCCAGCTTACGCCAACGATGGCGAGTAGCCAGACGATTGGCACTGGGATCGCGCCGAACAGCGTCCCGCCACCAAACACCGCCGCGATGAGGCCACGGCCGCCAAGGACGCGGGGACGCCCGGACCCCACGATCAAGACCAAGCTTCTCACAACCATCATCATCCCGAGTGTGGCGATGAACGATGGAACCTTCGCCTTGGTCACGAGCAAGCCGTTGACGAGTCCCACAGCGCCAGACATGATCAGACCGAGGAGGAATGCCAGGGTGGGGGGTACGCCGCCCTCCATCATCACCACGGAAACGATCGCGGAGAATGCAAAGGTGGAGCCGATGGAGAGATCGAACTCCCCTGAGATGATCAGGAACGTCACTGCCATGGTCATGATCCCGAGGACCGAGCTTTGGCGAAGCACGTTCGTGAGGTTCTTCGCGGTGAAAAACGAATTGGTGAAGAAGCCGAAGAACAGCATGATCAGCACGAGTGCGAGCAAAACGCCGGCTTCACGCATTCGGAATAATCTGGCCAAGGCTTCTTTCACGGTATCATCCTTTCGCCTGTCTCCTACAGTATTCGTACGTCTCTATTGATCGCATGGCGCCCGCCAGCGCCCTTGTTTTGCATCCTATCACTGATCTGATGGCCTTATCCCCCATTGCCCCGGCCACGTCCGGTCGCTCTACCGCCATGCAGAACCGGATGTGCAACCGCGGACGTCTGATCCTGCTCGTGGATGTTGATTGTCTTCACAATACTCGCGACCGTAAGCTCTTGCCCGAGGAGCTCAGCGACGAGCCGGCCATTCGAGATCACAAGGACCCGATCGGCCAGCTGGACAAGCTCCTCGAAATCGAGGGAGACGTAGATGATGGAGATCCCAGAGGCAGCCAGTTCGAGAATCCTGCGTCGGATCTCAGCCTTGACACCGACATCGATCCCGCGCGTGGGCTCGTCTAGGAGAAGGATCTCGGGCTCCGCTGCAAGCCAGCGAGAGAACAGGACCTTCTGCTGGTTGCCTCCGCTGAGACTCGATACCTCACTATGAATGGAGGGCGCTTCAATCTGCAGCTCCTGCACGAACCTTCCTGCCAGGTTGTTGATGCGCTCATTTCGGACAATCATCAGGCTTGCCAATCGCTCGATGATGACGGATGCCATGTTGGACTTGACACTGTGTGTGTAGTACAGGGCGTCGTTGCGTGACTCAGTGAGCAGTCCCATCCCGTGGGCGATTGCAGTCCGCGGCTGACGTAGGTGGAGAGGCTTCCCATGAAGGTACAGTCGTCCCGAATCGGGGCGGGTCACGCCAAACAGACACTCGAGAAGCTCCGTCCTCCCTGCGCCACGCAGCCCCGCGAGCCCAAGGATCTCCCCCTTCTGCAATGCAAAGCTGATCTCCTGCAGCCCGGACTTCTTCTGCGACAGTCCATCGACCCGTAAGACCGTCTTCTGCTTGCTCCGATCGACCGCATGCCCGACTTGGCGAGTGATGGTCTTCACTTCGCTGCCGACGATCTGCTCTGTGAGGAACTCAATTGTGAGTTCTTGTCGACGATTCCCGAAGGTACCTATGTAGTCTCCATTGCGCAGGACAGTGACGCGATCGCAGATCCCGATTACCTCGCTCAGCCGGTGGCTCACGAACAGGAACGTCGTGCCGTGCTTCCGCAGATTGCGGATGACCCCGAAAAGCAGATCAACCTCAGCATCGGACAGCGACGAGGTTGCTTCGTCCAAGATGACCAATTGTGCGTTCTCCGCGAGCGCCTTGGCGATCAGGATCAGCTGACGCTCTGCTGGAGAGCAGAGCCCAGCGTTTCGGGAGGGGTCGAGATCGATGCCCAGGTGTTTCAGCAGCTCGATGGATCTTCGGTACATTTGCTTCCGATCGAGTAGGATACCGCGCTTCGGAGGCGATGGATCGAGAAAGATGTTCTCAGCCACGGTGAGATTCAGGCAGATGGGTACTTCTTGATGAACGATCCGGATCCCCTCGGTCTCGGCGTCCCTCGGGCTATGAAACACAACTGTGCGATCGCCAAGGGAAATCCGCCCTCGGTCGGGACGGTAGACACCGCCGGTCACTTTGATCAGTGTGCTCTTCCCTGCGCCGTTCTCTCCGACGAGGCCGTGAACCTCACCGGGAAGGATCCCGAAGGAAACCCCCTTTAAGGCATGGACGCCTCCAAAGGACTTGCCGATCCCCTCGTAGATGAGCAGGTGCCCGTCTTCAGCTGCACTCACCAAGGCTACCCCCGTCTGAGCATCCGCTGATCACGCTTTCTGACGCCGAGCGCGCTAACTGGCTACCACACCTCAGCATGCACCAACCCACCCCGTGAGGCAGGCTGCGGTTGCCGCCAACTCGGGCTACTTCGGCTCGATCACGAAGCTCGTTGTCTGTCGCCAGATCCTGTCGCCCTTGAGAACGATCGTATCGACGGCATCGACGATTCGCCCTGTGTCCGATTCCGCCGACCAGCGAAGCAGAAGTGTATCCCCCTCGATCTTAAGGAAGCCAGTCGGTGAATCGACCCCCCGCATGTTCGGCATGTTCTGTATCAGCTGCTGCAGCGCACCGCCGATGGCGTCCTTGCCGACATACGCTCCAGACAGCGTAATCAAGACCGCATCGTCCGTGTAATCCGCAATCATCCCTTCGTAGTCGTTGCTTAGCACTGCAGTGTTGTGATGTTCGAGAATCTCCTTCATCGTTCGGGGCATGGCCAGCCTCCTTGCGGGTTCTCGCGGCTCAGAAGAAGTGGGGCCCCCCAACTCCCGCTACTGACGGGAAGGCCCCACGGCTTTATTTCAGTTTAGCGATAGCCCTCTTCGACGAGTTGGACCAGGTTATACTGTGGGATGTCCTCCGGCGTGACGACGTGTCCGCCGGTGTCAATCCACGATGGCTTGATCCCCAGAGTGTTCCAAAGGTAAAGCTGCATCATGGAAAGGAATCCAGCGGCGTAGGGGTGTTGATCGATGGTGAACGCCATGCTTCCATTCTGCATGCCTTCCACGACCTCCGGAACCAAGTCGAAGCCTGCAGAGAAGACCTCTCCGATGAGGCCTTCCCGCTGGATGAACTGCGCTGCGACGGGGCTCCCTGTCGTGTCGACGGAACAGAACGCAGCGACGTCCGGGTTGGCGGCGTAGTAGCTCTCAACAGCCGCGTAAGCCACGCCGCGATCCGTTGTGGTGTCGACCACGTCGACGATGACCCCCTCGGGTTCGAGGATCGATTTGCCTGCGTCCATTCGGTCTTCGAGCGACGTCTGACCTGGGGTTTCCGTCAGGAAGCAAACCCGCTTCCCAGCGGGGTCGGGACCAAGGAGCTCAAGGATCTTGCGCCCCCAGATCAGTCCTGCGTCGTAATTGTTCTGACCGACATATGCCAGGCCATACTTCTCCGCGGCTTCGTCGCCGGTGTTCTGAATCAGGATCGGTATCCCTGCATCGATGTACTTCTCGATGATCACGTCGCACGAGCCTGGAACGGCGACGAACAAAGAGACACCGTCGATTCCTTCCGCGAGCAGCGTCTCCATGACGTCTGTGACTGCCGGAATGTCCGCACCTGGAGGCCCGAGGTGAACTGCTTCGATCCCCAGCATTGCGGCGGCATCTCTCATTCCCTGCGCAACCGGAACCCAGAATTGGACCGACGTGCAGATCGTCACCATCGCGAGCTTCAGCGGCCGTTCTCCGTACGTGGGCTCAAACCGCTTCAGTGGATTCTCTGTTGCCGACACGAGCAATCCTGCGGCCAGCACGGCCAGAAGCAGGAAAACTCCAGCCTCTCCAAACCGTTTCATGAACTGCCTCCTTTTGCTACGTACCCTTCAGCCTCCTGCTGCTTTCCGACCTACGCGGGTCGATTCGTGGGTCCGGCGGCTTCGAGCGCTTCCCCTGACGCCATGGAGACTGCGGCGGAATGCCAGGCTGTAGCTCGGGGACGACGCTTGCGTTGTGGTTGCCGGATCTTGGCGGAAAGGGACGACCTAGGCAGAGTAGTGGAGAGACATTGCCCGACTTCATCCCGAGACACGCTGTCGCTCTTGATTCTTCCCGCTTCCTCCACGGACGGCCACTCCTTTGATCGGTGTCTGCGTGTGATCCAAGCAGGCTGTAAGCAGGGCTTTACGTAATTATATGCTTCTGTGCGGCGAGTGTCAAGACCTACCTAGAGGAGAACCTGGTTGCGTAGAAAACGTGAGGGACACCGGGAGACCTACGAGTCTCCCGGTGTCCCTCACTCGCCTGCGGTGAGGTTGGCTTACGCTAGTTGTGTTCGGCAACGGCTGCAAGGCGGCTACAGATGGCGCTAATCGCATCCACGGCGTCGCGGAAGATCGGGGACAGTGCGCGGAAGTGCTCCACATTCTTCGGCTCGGGAGGGCATGTTGCGACCGTTTGTGTGAGCTCATCGACGATCCCGAAATCCTTCCACAACCCGACGCCGACGCCGCCGATCATTGCTGCTCCAAGTGCTGCCGCCTCCTGCCCGATGTTTGTCATCATGATCTCCACCCCAAATACATCGGCGAGGGTCTGGCGCCAGATCGGGCTCTTGCCGCCGCCACCCACAAGACGCATCTGCGGGGCAGCGACCCCCAAAGAGCGGAAATGATCGAGAATCAGTCCGAGATCGAGACTGACGCCCTCCATCGCTGACCGGATGACGTCGGCCCGCGTGTGTGAGGGGCCGATCCCGACGTAGGCCCCCTTCAGGTCGGGGTTGTCGGCGTGCATGTTTCCCCCTCCGGCGAAGGTATTCAGGAAGAGGAGGCCGCTAGATCCCACCGGTGACTCCGCTGCGACGCGCTCCATCACGACGAAAGGATCCTCCCCGCTCTTTCTTGCCGTGACGACCTCTTGGAGGCAGATGTTGTTCTGTACCCATTGGTAGGCACTGCCTGCTGAGTAGAGGCCCATCTGAGGCGTGTACATACCGGGTACGACGTGGCAGAAGTTCGCCACCCGCACGTCTCCCTCGGTCAATGGCTTGTTGCTCGCTACGGACATCCAGGCAGACGTCCCGATGTACGTATAGATACGATCCTCCTTGACCACTCCGGCCCCTGCAGCAGTACACGGTACGTCCTCTGCTCCGACGGCCACGGGTACCCCAGCAGGGATGCCGAGTTCCTTCGCGGGGCCGGGAAGGAGCTCTCCTGCAATGTGGGTGGAAGGATAGACTTCCGGCAGTTTCTCTCGGGGAAAGCCAGCTGCCTTCAGCAGCTCTTCGGAGTACTGCCACTGATGGATGTCATAGAAGCCGGAAAGCCCTGCGTCGGAGGGATCGGTCTGTTGCGTCCCCGTCATCCGCATGACGATGTAGTCCTTTGTACCGAGGAAGCGGTGGGTCCTCTTGAACAGCTCGGGCTCATGATCGCGGTACCACATCAGCTTGAATCCGCTGTAGAAGGCGGGTTCGAAGGCGCAGCCGGTCCTCTGGTACCACTCGTTGAGACCGATCTTGTCCAGCACGCGAGCTGCCTGTTCAGAGCTGCGCGAATCGAACCAGACCATCGTGCTCTCCCGAAGCAGGTTTCCGTCCTCGTCGACGGGGACGTTGCCCATTCCGTGGCCGTCGAGTGAGATGACGGCGATCTCCTTCGGATCGATCTTGCTTTCGGTGACGACCGCCTGCGTCCCGGCGACGATGGCGGCCCACCAGTCCTCGGGCCGTTGTTCAGCCCAGCGGGGGTGGGGATACAG
>Ga0180434_10008950_pt1 | contig 10966 bp, 9 predicted proteins | sample SS_ome_7_FD_132453 | JGI IMG/M metagenome (GOLD analysis project Ga0180434, IMG submission 132453) | Hypersaline lake sediment archaeal communities from the Salton Sea, California, USA - SS_1_D_2 metaG | ecosystem: Environmental > Aquatic > Non-marine Saline and Alkaline > Hypersaline > Sediment... | reverse complement strand
GGCTTCCGCTGAAGCTCCTCCGGCTCGCCCCCCAGGGGATGGCAGAACTCCCAAATCGTCCCCGGACGCTCGAACTGAGACGCCGCGTGTTCTGCCTGCGGAATACCGCCGAAACAATCTGAACAGGACCGCGCTGCCGGAAGCACGAAACAGAGCCCAATACCACATTCGCCCGCGGGCGAGAGGGGTAGTGACGATGGAATTCGTGAGCGTGATCCCGTGCCTGGATATGAAGGGAGGCCGCGTCGTCAAGGGCGTCCACTTCGTGGACCTCGTCGATGCCGCGGACCCGGTCGAGGCGGCGCAGGCCTATTCCAAAGGGGGAGCCGACGAGATCGCCTTCCTCGACATCACAGCTACGGTCGAGGGTCGCCGGACGATGTTCGACGTGGTGAAGCGGGTGGCAGAGGTCGTGCACGTGCCCCTGACCGTGGGCGGCGGCATCAAGTCAGTCGAGGATGTGGGCGACGCGATCGACTCCGGCGCCAGCGCCGTTTCCATTTCCAGCGCCGCCTTCCGCGATCCCGAGATGGTGAAGGCGGCCGTCGGCGAGTTCGGCTCCGACAAGATCATCGTGGCCATCGACGCCGACGAGAACGACTCCCTCCCCTCCAAGCGCGAGGTCTACATCGACGGCGGTCGCACCGCCACCGGCAGGGATGCGGTCGAGTTCGCCACCGAGCTGGTGGGCCTCGGCGTAGGACGAATCCTCCCCACGAGCAAGAAAACCGACGGCACCAAAGACGGCTATGACTTGGATCTCACGCGCAGCATCACCGACGCGACGAGGCTCCCCGTAATCGCCTCCGGCGGTGCGGGGAAGCTGGAGCATTTCTACCAGGCCGTCGCCGAAGGGCACGCGCAGGCCGTGCTCGCCGCCTCCGTCTTCCACTTCGGCGAGTTCACTGTCCGCGAGGTCAAGCAGTATCTCCGCTCCCGCCACCTTCCCGTCCGCATGTAGTCCGCTCGGAGCACGCAGGCCGACCACAAGCTGTTTGCGGAGGAGTAACGTCAGATGGCTAGGAAGTTCAAGGCGGAGGAGATGACGCCGGCCGAGTTCCGGGCGGCAGTGGAGGCGCGGCCGGTCTTCATCCTCACCACCGGCATCCTGGAGTGGCACGGCGACCACCTGCCCCTTGGGACAGACGCTCTGAAGATGCGCGGCATCGCTGAACGCCTGGCGGAGGAGGCAGAGGCGATCCTCTTGCCCCAGAACTGGTTCGGCGTGGTTGGCTTCGACGAGATGCTCGGCACCATCACCTTCAGCAAGGCTCTCGTGAAGCAGATCCTCGCCGAGTTCTTCGAGAACCTCGAGAAGATGGGCGCTAAGCTCATCGTCCTGCTCACCGGCCACTACGGTCCCTACCAGGTGGAGACCATCACCGAGGCCGCGCAGGAGTACATGGGGCATAGCACCGTCCGCATCATCGCCCAGCCCGAGTACGAGGGCGTCGACTTCTCCGGCTTCCCCTGCGACCCCGACCACGCAGATAAGTACGAGACCTCGCTGATGATGGCGATCCGGCCCGACCTCGTGCAGATGGAGAGGTATCGCCGCGAGCTTGAGATACCGTACGCCTACGAGTGCCGGGACAATGCCTGGGACTTCAAGTCGCCGAGCGGCCTCTGGCGCTTCGAGGACGACCTCGAGCGGACTGCATCACCTCAGCTCGGCCGGCGCATCATGGACGCGATCGTGTCTCATCTGAGAGAGCGGCTCGAGCAGGAGCTGGCTCAAGTCGGCTGACTGCGGGCAATACGCGCCTCTGCCGCCGCCTCGAAAAGGCACTGTCTGTCTAAGGCGACAGATGTTTTGTGGTATCGTTGTGCACTTATCGACCCCTTTGTCGTAATTCCGGCCCGCCACTACTCTCCCGGCGGCTCTCCGACCCCGCGGAACGTCCGTACACTGTACTCCGCGAGACCGCCTGCGCCGCGAGTCGAGCGTTGGCACGGTCTCAAAAGGAGGCGAGAAATGAGAACGTTGGACGCCATCGTTGCAGTCCTCCTGATAGTGGGGGGGCTCAACTGGGGTCTGGTCGGAATCTTCGACTTCGACCTCGTCGCGGCCATCTTCGGAGCGGGTAGCACCCTCAGCAACATCGTCTACACGGTCGTCGGCTTGTGCGCCGTGTACTGGCTCGTCGAGTGGAGCGCCATCCGCCGCCGCTACGGCGAGGCCGTCCCGGGTGGGCGGGAAGCCCCAACGCCCACCTAGTCAGAGACTCTCGCCAACCCGCCGAACACAATCGCCCGGCGGCCAGTCCGCCGGGCGACACGTGCGCGCTATGTGCTCATCTTTCGGGACCTATGCCCCGATGCTATCCGGCTATAGCACTTCCTTCAGCTTCTTCGTCAGTGCCGGCAGAATCTCGAACAGGTCCCCAACGATCGAATACGTCGCCATATTGTGGATCGGCGCGGCGGGGTCCTTGTTGATGGCGATGATGCAGTCGGCGCTGCTCATCCCCGCCAGGTGCTGCACCGCCCCCGAAATCCCGCAGGCGATGTATAGCTTCGGCTGCACGGTTCGCCCCGTCTGCCCTACCTGGTGATAGGCCGGGATCCACCCCGCGTCCACCGCTGCCCGCGAGGCCCCTACCGCTCCGCCGAGGGCCTCCGCCAGCTCCCTGATGATGGCGAAGTTCTCCGGCTTCCCCAGCCCCCGCCCGCCCGACACGATGATCTCCGCGTCTTGGATGTTGACCTGCCCGTCGGTATCCTGCTGGACGATCTCGATGATCTTCGCCACCACGCTCCGCTCATCGAGATGCACCGGCACCTCCACCACCTCGCCCGTCCGCGACGCCTGGGGCTCCAGCGCCTTCATCACGCCCGGCCGCACCGTCGCCATCTGGGGCCGCGCGTGCTTCGACACGATCGTGGCCATCAGGTTGCCCCCGAACGCCGGCCGCGTCTGAACCAAGAGCCGCTCTTCTTCGTCGATGTCCAGCCCCGTGCAGTCCGCCGTCAGCCCCGCCGAGAGCCGCGCCGCTACCCGCGGCCCCAGGTCCCGCCCCTGCGGCGTCGCCGACACCAGAACGATCTCCGGCTTGTGCCGGTTGATCAACCCCGCCAGGACGTCCGTGTAGGGACCGGTCCGGTAGTGCTCCAATACCGGGTCTTGTGCCAGGTAGACCTTGTCCGCGCCGTGTGCGAAGAGGTGCTTTGGCATTTCCGCCAGGCCATCGCCCAGCAGCACCGCCGCCAGCTCCACGCCCAGCGTGTCCGCCAGCCGCCGCCCCTCGCCCAGCAGCTCCAGCGTCCCCCGCCGGAACTTCCCGTGGAGATGCTCTGCCACCACCCACACCCCGCGGTACTGATCCACATCGACATCCGGGGTGTACGCCGTCTCCAGCACGATTGCGTGGAATGTGCAGGCGCTCGCGCACGCCCCGCACTGCGTGCAGTTATCGTTGAACTGGGCCTTCCCCTCCACCATATCGATCGCGCCATACGGGCAGGCGCGCAGGCACAGCTTACAGCCGGTGCAATTCTCCGTGATCAGACGTACAGCCATCGAGCCTATCTCCAGTAGGGTAGGGGAGGAACTCGCCTCCTGCCATTCCCGTCGTACTAAGCGACTCGTCCGACGCAGCCTCGGGCGAGGCCGGAAGCGAAGGGTCTCGGCATCGACTCGCTACCCGGCGGCGAGAGTCATCTCCTTGATCGCCTTCGCCAGCTCCTCCGCGATCTCTTCCGCCGACCCCTCCAGCGTCTTGCCCCCGCTCCGCTTCTCCGGCGGCCACACCCGCACCACCTGTGTCGGCGACCCGTCGAACCCAGCCTGCTTCGGGTCCGCCTCCAGATCCGCCAGCGTCCACTTGGTGATCTCCGCCCGCTTCGCCTTCAGCACGTTCCTCATGCTGGGATGCCGCGGATCGTTCACCTGCTTGACCACCGTGACCACCGCCGGCAGCTTCACCTCGAGGACTTCGTAGAAATCATCCAGCACCCGGCGCGCCTTCAGCTTGCCCCCCTCCGCCTCCAGCGCAATCGCAAACGTCACCTGCGGCATGCCCAGCCGCTCGGCGAGCTCCGGCCCCACCTGCCCCGTATCCCCGTCAATCGCCTGCTTTCCGCATAGGATCAGGTCGACCTCCCCGACCTTCTTCACCATCTGCGACAGCGCATAGGACGTCGCCAGCGTGTCGCTCCCCCGCGACCCCGGATCGCTCAGCAATATCGCCTCGTCCGCTCCCATCGCCAGCGCCTGGCGCAGCGCCTCCTCCGCCTGGGGCGGGCCCATCGTTATCACCGTGACCTTCCCGCCGTGGGCGTCTCGAAGCTGCAACCCCGCCTCGATCGCGTTCTCGTCCACCGGATTGACGATGCTCTTCACACCCTCTCGCACGAGAGCGTTCGTCTGTGGATCGACCCGGACCTCCGTGGTCTCGGGAACTTGCTTGATGCAGACAACGATGTTCACTGGTTGAGCTCCCGCAGTACGTGATTCGCAATCACCCCCCGCTGCACCTCGCTCGTCCCCTCCACGATCTCGAACAGCTTCGCCTCGCGCATGTAGCGCTCCACCGGGAACTCACGCGTATATCCGTATCCGCCGAAAATCTGCACCGCCCGCGTCGTCGTCCGCATCGCCGCCTCGGAGGCGTACATCTTTGCCATCGCCGCCTCCTTCTCAAACGGCATGTCCTGATCTTTCATCCACGCCGCCCGCCAAGTCAGCAGCCGCGCGCAGTCGACCTCCGTCGCCATGTCGGCGACCATGAACTGAATCGCCTGGAAGCTCGAGATCGGCTTCCCGAACTGATGGCGCTGGTGCGAGTACGGCACCGCCGCCTCCAGCGCCGCCCGCGCCAGCCCCACCGCCCCCGTCGCCATCCCGATCCGCCCGACGCCCAGCGTCCGCATCGCCACGAGGAACCCCGCGTTCCGGCGGCCCAGAATGTTCTCCTTCGGAACCCGGCAGTCAGTGAAGATTAGCTCCCGGTTTGGCAGCGAGGCAAACGCCATCTTCTTCTCGTTCTTGCCGAACTCGAACCCCGGCGTCCCCTTCTCCACCACGAACGCCGTCATGCCCCGCGCGCCCCGCGACCGGTCGGAGCTCGTGATGATTGCGTAGATCTCCGCCTCGCCGCCGTTCGAGATGAAGATCTTCGTGCCGTTCAGAACATAGTGATCCCCGTCCTCCACGGCGGTCGTCGCCACCGCCGCCGCATCTGACCCCGCGCCCGGCTCCGTCAGCCCGAAGGCCCCGATCTTCTCCCCCGTCGCCAGCGGCCTCAGGAACTTCTGCTTCTGCTCCTCCGTCCCGAACATCATGATAGGCGCCACCGCCAGCATGTGTGCGCCGAACACCGCCCCCGTCGTCGTACAGGCCCGCGAGAGCTCCTCTCCCACGGCCGACCAGGTCACGAAGTCCATCCCCAGACCGCCGTACTCCTCCGGCACGGGAATCCCCATCAGGTCCAGCTCGCCCAGCTTCTTTATGCTCTCCCCCGGCCAGCACGCTGCTTCATCCAAGGCCTGCGCGTTGGGGGCCAGCTCCTCGTCGCAGAACTCCTTGACTGCCTCGAGTATTGCCGTCTGGTCTTCGTTGAAGGTGAAATCCATGAAGTTCTCCGCCTCCCGGCGCCGTCTCGGGCCGACTGTAGCCCTTCTCGGGCCAAACCACAGCGAAGATGGTATCGGAAACGGCGGCCTGAGTCAACGCGACCAATCTTTCGTGTAGCTGCAGAGCGATTCTGTCCCCATGAAAATGCAGAGCGAAAATGTCCCCTTGAGGAAGCTGCGGTAAGAACACCGCATGGAACACGAGGGAGTGTACGTGAGCAAGAAGGACCTGAGACGCTGGGAGCTGCTGCAGAAGGTAGTGGACGGGAGACTGACCCTGTTCCAGGTCACGGAGGCCCTGGGGGTGAGCTACCGGCAAGCAAAGCGGCTGAAGGCAAAGGTGATGGCCCAGGGTCTGGCTGGGCTGTGCCACGGCAACCGGGGCCGACCCCCGCACAATCGGCCGGGGCAGGAGCTGCGCGCACGGGTGCTGACCCTTTCCCGGGAGCGCTACTATGACTTCAATGACTCGCACTTCACGGAGATGCTGCGGGAGCACGAGGACATCGCCCTCTCGCGGGAGACCATCCGCAGTTGGCGGCGAGGGGCAGGAGTGCCGCCCAAGCGCAAGCACCAGCCCCCTCTCGCGCAGCGGCGGCCCTCTCCTCGACTCCTCCGGCGCCGTGCTCGGCGTGGTGGCCATTCGCCTGCAGGACGGGCTGAAGCTCAACTTCGCCATCCCCGCTACCTACGTGGCCGGGCTCGACAGCACTCTGCCCACTCAACCCTGGCGTGAGGTCCGCTGGGAGGGGACGAGCGAGACCCCTCAGGCGAACGCCGCCCAGGACGGCGTCGACAGCAAGCTGGTGGAGGCGCTCGTTGGCGCCTTCGACCTTGTTGCCGCCTACGTCTACGCCGATAACGTCACTGGCGGCAAGGGCTACAAACAGGGCGTGCCCCAGATGCTGTACACTTACGGGCAGCAGGCCGAATCCCAGCTCAGGGCGATCTCCACGCTCAAGAGCGACGATCTCCCTCGGCAGCGCCTCCTCCAGGAGACAGCGCAGCTCCTCGGCGACTGCCTGAAGGCAGCGGACCTCTTCGCCAACGCCGTCGTCATCGCTCAGGGCTCGACGTGGGGACCGAAGTCAAAAGACCTCTGGGGCCGCAGTCAGGCCATCATCGGAGCCGTTTCCAGCAACCGCACCGGCCTCTACGCCGCCGCTCAGGAAATGTGCAATGTCTCCCCCGAGTTCTGCCAGCAGCTCCCGAACGAGCTCCAGTACTACCTCGAACTCAGGCCCCGAGAGGCCGGCTTCGCACTCGGCGTGACCACCTTCGTCCGAGATCCGTTCAACTTCCTGGTGGTGCACTCCGGCTCCATGGCCGAGAAGCTCGGGTTCCGCCTCGGCGACCGCCTCCTCGCCGTCGGCGACCGAGCCTTCCAGCCAACCGACTCCATCGAGGAGCTCAAGCTTCTCCTCAAAGAGAACGTCGGCGAGAAGGTGAATATCACCGTCGTCCGCCAAGGCGAGGAGAAGACCATCACCGCCAAGGTGCCTGAGTAGCCAGGGGCCTCGGGGCGCCCATGCGTCCCGGCAGGACCGCGGCTCCTTCGAGCCGAACCTCGTACCCAAACGTCCCGCGCCGATCAGGCATCCCAAGGGGTGACCATGCTCCGCCTCGCCGTCATCGATGGGCCCGACAAGGGCAAAGCCCTGAACTCCTCTGGCGCCTCCGCTTCCCTCGGAGCGGCCCCCGAGAACGACCTCTCCCTCTCCGACCCCTTCGTCTCCCGCCACCACGGCGAGTTCGCCCGCGCGGGCGAGGGCTGGCTCTACCGGGACCTCGGCAGCACCAACGGTTCCATCGTGAAGAGGGGAGAGGAGCGCTTGGAGGTCGAGCGCGGCGGCCCCGGATTGGCGCTCACCGCCGGCGACACCATCGTGCTGGGAGAGACGGTAATCGGGGTCGAGTTCGCCCAGGATCCCCAACCGTCCCCTTCACAGCACACGAGGCATACGGTCATCACTTCCCGTACCCGCGACGACCTCGCCGCCTCACAGCGGCGCCAGCGCGAGTCGCTCGAGGAGCTCGCGGCGAGCTACGAGCTGGAGCAGACCATCAGCCTCGCCTTCGACCCCGAGGCCATGCTGGACGCGATCATCGACGCCCTTCTGAAAGCCTTCCCCGCCGCCACCCACGCCATCGTGCTCCTCGTGGACAAGAAGACGCTCCAGCCACGCCGCCAGATCGCTCGCGTCCGCGGTGAAACCGGCCGCCACGAGGGCGAGATCCCTATCAGCACGTCCGTCGCCAAGCGAGTGCTCGCGGAAGGGCATTCCATGCTCTTCACGGACGTTCCCGCCGAGTTTCAGAACGCCCAGAGCGTCCTCGCGGCCGGCATCAGCTCCAGCCTCTGCGCCCCCCTGTGGACCGGAGAGGAAACCGTCGGCCTCATCCAAGTCGAAAACCGGGGCGGCAAGGGAGCGCTCTCGGAGCGCGACGTCGAGCGCCTGGCTCTCTTCGCCAACCGCGCGGCCCTCGCCATCGTCGCCTCCGAGCTGTCGGATTCCGAGCGCAGGAATCAGATGATTCGCGATCTCTCCAGCATGATTACCCACGATCTGAAGAGTCCGCTTTCCACCGTCCTCGGGTTCCTGGAGCTCCTCAAGGAGCAGAACCCGCCCGACTCCGTGAATCACTTCGTCGACTTCGCCCTTGGCGGAACTCGGTGGATGTCCATTCTCGTCGCCGGCATCCTCGATGTCGCCCGCCTGGAGGGCACCGAGGTCAAACTCGACCTCGAAGCGGTGGACATTGGCGAGGAGATCGAGCAGGCATGCGCTCTCATCGACTACCAGTTCCGCAATAAGAACATCGAGCCGATCATCGAGGTCCAGCTGGATCTTCCCCCGATCCCCTCGAACCGCGAGTTCCTTCGCCGCATCATCGTCAACCTTCTGGGCAACGCTGTTGAGCTCTCCCCCTCCCGCACCTCCATCACCGTCTCCGCCGCTTTGGACGACGAAGGGCAAGCCGCCGTAATCAGCGTTCAGGATCAGGGGCCGGGGATTCCCACGGAGTACCAGAGCGGCATCTTCGACAAGTTCGTCCAGGCCGAATCCCGGCAACGCGATCAGCGGAAGATGTCGGTGGGCCTCGGGCTCGCCTTCTGCAAGCTCGCCGTCGAGGCGCACGGCGGCCGCATCTGGGTTGAGAGCGAAGAGGGCAAAGGCGCCTGCTTCTCCTTCTCGATCCCTCTCAGCGCCAAGCCGGGCTCGTCACAGACTTCCCCCTGAGGGCACTCTAGCGGTGCCTACCGAACCATCCGCGCTTCTTCGGTGGCTTGTAGTCCTGCAAGGCATCGCTGATCGCTGATTGGGACTGGCTGCGCGACTTGCGGACTGAAATTGCGGGGTTCGGCGTGCCGCACTTCCAGCACGATGCGGTTTTCTCCGCCAGCCACTCGCCGCATTTGGTACACTTGAACCCTGGCCCTTTTGCCGCTGAGGCGCCGGGAGGGGGTGTAGGAGACGCTTGTGGGGTGGAGGGTGCGCTTCTTGCTGAGGCGGCGGCAGGGGGCGACTGTGGGGGGGCGGGTGAGCTTGGGGCTGAGGCGGCCGGCGGGGGCGTGGGCCCCGCTGCGGGGGGTGGCGTAGGCGGCACGACGGACCCGGAGGGCGCGCCGGCCGGCATGACCATCGTCCCCGAGGGGAACGCGTTTTGTACCCGCTCCGATACCGGAAGGACGCCCGTTGTTCGCAGGGCGGCGATGATCTCTCTCACAGTCTGAAACCGATACATGGGCTGCTTCCGGAGGCACTTGTTCACCGTTCGCGAGACGGTGGGCGGCAGCCCCGAGACGGGCTCGACTTCTGTATTCGAGATGGCGTGAATCACGGCCCCGGGGGCCTCCCCTTCGAAGGCCTGCCGGCCGGTCAGCATCTCGTAGAAGGTGACGCCCAGAGAGAAGACGTCGGAGCGAACATCGAGCTTCTCCCCTCGCGCCTGTTCCGGCGACATGTACGAGATGGTTCCCAACATGGTTCCGGTCTGCGTCATCCCGGATTCGTAGACGATCGAGGCCAGGCCGAAATCCATGATCTTGGCGCGGCCCCCGCGCAGGACCATGATGTTGTCAGGCTTGATGTCGCGGTGAATGATCCCCTGATCGTGCGCGTAGGCGAGCGCGTCGCACACGTCAAACATGATTTGGACGGACCGCTCGACGAGGAGCGGTCCCGTTGCATTAATCCGCTCTCGCAGGGATTGCCCGTCGAGGTACTCCATGACGATGAAGAACGTCTCCCCGTCGGCCCCGGTGTCGAGCACTTGGCAGATGTTGTCGTGGGTGAGCGAGCGCGCGGCACGCGCCTCGCGCTGAAACCGCTCCACCGTTTCCCAACGAGCCCGCGCGTTGAGGCCTTGGGGGAAGATGATCGTCTTCAGGGCAACCTCCCGCCCATCCGACGACCTTGCCAGGTACACCTTGCCCATCCCGCCTTGACCGAGCTCGCGCTTCAGCGTGTAGTCCGCGATGTTGCCTAAGCTCAACGCCCGCACCTCCCTGTCCGCGTCGCCGCCCGCTCCTGCCCCTCCAGGTCGCCAGGAAGCAGGCTTTTCGACTCGTGCGATGCTAGCTCATTCCTCGTCTTGTCCGCCCGGCGCCGGTCCCGCCACCGGCAGGAGCACCCGGAACGTGCTGCCTTCCCCCTCTTCGCTCTCGATCTCGATCTGTCCGTCGTGGGCCTCGACGATTTCTTTGCAGATGGATACGCCGAGCCCCGTGCCCGTGATGCTGACGGTCTCCCGCGTCTTCACGCGATAGAACGCCTCCCCGATGTGGCCGAGCTGATCCTTCGGCATCCCCAGGCCGGTGTCCGCCACCGAGATCTGCACCCAGCCACCCTCCACGCGACCGCTCACCGTGACCGAGCCCCCCTCTCGATTGTACTTGATGGCGTTGTCCACGAGATTCGTGAAGAGGCGGACCATCTCATCCCGGTCCGCCGTCACCTGGGGCAGATCGGGATCGACTTCGGCCGAGAGCGTTACCTGCTTGTTCACTGCGGGCTGGGAGGCGAACTCGACGGTCTCCTCGAGGATCTCCGCCAGGTCGAGCGGCGCGAATGTCCGCTCCCGCTGTCGCCCGCGCTGGAGCCGGGAGAACTCCAGCAGGTCGTTCACGAGCTGCGACAGCGCCCCCGCCCGGCTGCGGCACCGGCCAAGGATGTGCTGCAGCTTCTCCCCGTCATCGCCGATTACGCCGCCGAGGATGAGGTCGAGATACTGCGTGATCGCACCGAGCGGGGATCGCAGCTCGTGCGCGACCATCGACATGAACTGCGCCATCTGCTGTTCGAGCTGCTTCGCCTCCGTGATGTCCCGAATCACCGAAACGGCGCCCAACGCTCCTCCCGCCTCGTCTCTGACGATGGCCACGTTCGCG
>Ga0180434_10008949_pt1 | contig 10968 bp, 20 predicted proteins | sample SS_ome_7_FD_132453 | JGI IMG/M metagenome (GOLD analysis project Ga0180434, IMG submission 132453) | Hypersaline lake sediment archaeal communities from the Salton Sea, California, USA - SS_1_D_2 metaG | ecosystem: Environmental > Aquatic > Non-marine Saline and Alkaline > Hypersaline >... | reverse complement strand
CCCGTTCGGCGTCGTCGTCCGGTGGTGCGTCGTCGGCGCAATCCGCGTCGTCGGCGTGCTCTCGTGGTCAACCCTCGTCGTCGTCGCACGACGGCCAAGCGTCGGCCCGTCCGTCGTCGCAAGCGTCCGGTGCGTCGCCGTCGGGTGACCCGTCGTCGGCGTCCGTCGGTGATCTACGCGCGACCGGCCGCGCGTCGGCGCGTCCGCCGTCGCAAGAACGCGAGCTGGGATTTCCTGTCGAAGGCGCTGGCCGGCGGCGCGGGCTTCCTGGCGTCCGAAAAGCTCGACAGCTACGTGACGGAGACTTTCGCGGGAAACGAGATCCTGGCGAAGCTCGGCCCGTGGGCGTCGGTGCTGATCAAGGGCGGTCTGTGCTACCTGCTCTACAAGAAGGGCGGAAAGATGTTCCCCCTTCCCATCGCGCGCGCGGCCGCGATCGGCGCGGGCGCGTCGGCGGTCAAGACGATCGTCGATCAGCTCATGTCTGGCGGTCTGTTCGGCGGCGGCGCGACGGCGGGCCTGCTGATGACTGATGTCGCTCAGGGTGTCCCGGCCATGGGCGCGCTGACCGCTCCCGGTGGCTACCGCGTCGGTCAGGGCATGATGGGCTATGAGTCGGGCATGGGCGCGATCGAGAACATGGGTGCGCTCGAGGATCTCTCGACGCCGGTATTCTGATCTGATCTCGCGCCGGTCTCGCGGGGGCGCTTGGATAAATACCCGCTTCTGATTGCGTCAAGGGCGCGGTCCCGAAAACAACAGGAGTGTGAAAAATGAATCCGAGCAAACTGGCTGCCTACATCAAGAATCAGGCGGGAAAGTCCTACAAGATCACACGGATGATCTCGAGTCCCCTCTACTCCGCAAACCTCGTCGAAGCGACGGCGGCGACGGGCTCCGAGCTCGTGTTCTTCTCGGTCGGCGTGGGCAACACGGGGCAGGGTTTCGCGAATCCGCTCACGACGCGTGAGACGAACCTCGACACGTCGGGCAAGCTGCCGAGCGAACAGGTCTACGCGGTCAACAAGATCGGCATCATGGTCGATATGACCCCGATGATGAAGGACGAACAGGATGAGCTGGTGATCCATGAGATCGTGGCTGACTTCCTGAGTCACGCGGTGCTTCGTTTCGAGCAGCCCGGGTACAAGCACGTCTATGGCCCGGCCTGGATGTTCCCGTCGGGCGGCGGGATGAACGGCTACTCGGTGATCACAAACGCGTCGGTGCTGAACAACGGCGTCCCGAGCGTCACGGCCATGTGGCATCTTCAGCTCCCGATGATCATCCTGGGCGGCGCGTCGTTCCAGTTCTACTTGGATCTGCGCGGTGCCGACGGCTTCGCGGCGCTGGCGAACACGGCGGCCTTCACGACCTGGGTTGCTCTCCAGGGCGTCCTGGCGACGGCGGTGGTTCCCGGCTGATCACGAGCCCACGATGAGCTCGACGGCGCTCTGAGTCCGTCTGCCGCGCGAGGGGTCACACTCCCGCGCGGCTCTGAACCCCTGGTGATGTGGTTTTCCCTTCCGTTTCCACGTCTCCTCGCCCCCTGCCGCGCTCGGCCAGCGCGGCGGGGGGTGTATCCTCATAAAGGGCCTGGAGTTGTAAGGATGCTCGAAACCTATCAAGCGCGCACAAAGGGGATCGTTTTCAGTTTCGAAGATCTGGCCGATGGCGCAACGATACAGCTCTCTGAGACGTTGAATGAAGACGTCTACATCCTGGGGTTGTCCGGGGCGCGCTACACAAACCGAGCGTCGGCGCTGGGGGTGGAGCCGCTCCTTCTGAGGCTGTTCTTTCCCGACGAACAGTCCATGTTCAACGTGCGGCTACCATGGGAAGCGTGCGTGGGGACGGCGGAAAACATGATGCCGTTCAAGGCTCCGCCGGTTTGGAAGGCGCGTCAAGAGCTGTTCGTGGAACTCGTCAACAATCAGGGCTACACCGAAGAGTGGGGTGATCTGATCGTCTGGGTGGTCGAAAAGGACGCGGTCAAGGCGTCCGATCGGCCGCTACGTACACCCTGGCAAACGCGAACGCAACTACAAGGCGTCGTCGTCGATGAGTTCGGTCCGACGGCGACGGTACAACGCGGAATCACCTTCAATCGCGCTGGCTACATCTGGGCGGTGCAAGGCGCGAAGTGGTCGCAGAATGCGAGCTTTCTCGACACCATGCGAGTCTGGTACGGATTCCAGCAAAACGCGGCCATCGTCAGTGACTACGCGGCCTTTACGGCCGTCGTGGGCTCGGGCCTGTTTCCTCGATGGTTCAAGGCTCCCCTTCCGGTGACGGAGCACCAGACGATTCAGGTGAGCTTCCAGAACACAAACACGACCTATGCGATCGGCGCGTGTGTGGTGTTTCACTTCGTCCCGACAGAAGCAATGCCGGGGATGGTGCCTTGATATGCACGATTCACGCGTGAAAAACACGGTCGCGATCCCGCAGGGCTCGGCTGACAAGGTCGTTACCTGGGAATACGAGCACGGCTACGAACAAAAGGCGCGTGTCTTCGTCTCGCACAATCGGACGAACGCGGCGTCTCTCGGGTGTCGCGTGCGGATCTATCGGGTGCTCGGTGTCGCGGAGTCGCTAGTCGTCAACGCGGTGCTCAACAACACGGCGGTCGAGGGGCTGATAGATGGGCCGTTCGATCGGATCGTCGTCCGCTATGTGCAGCTCGGCGGCGCGGGCGGCGACAACCTCTGTGCGACTTTGACGGCCCGCAAGGAAGCGGTGAAATGAGCGCGATATGGTGGGTAGTCGGGGGCTTGGTTCTCGCGGCGCTCGCCAAAGGTGGAGGTAGCACGGTGACGAGCTCGACGGGATGGACAACCCCGCTGAGGGTACCCTACAGGCTGTATGCGGGCGGTATGTTCGGCGCGCAGCGTAGCGGCGGTGTTCATCACGGGCTTGATCTGTGGCAATCTGACCACGGCTACGGGGCTCCCGTCTATGCGGCGCGTTCTGGAATCGTCACGCTGGTGGTCGGCGCGTCGGCCTTCGTCCGGCGCGGGGGCGTCCTGGCGGTGCCTACTACCACGCTCACTCGGCGCGGTCAGAGCTACCCGGCGACGAAGCGCGCGAGCTCGGGCGAGCTGCTCTACTGCTCGAACGCTCCCGGCTCGAGCTACAGTCGCGGTCACATGGGGCTAGCGGTCTGGATCGAGTCCGGTGAATACGTCCATAGGTACCTGCATCTGTCCGGCGTGGCTCCCGGTCTGTCCGTCGGTGACGAGGTCCGGCAAGGTCAGTTGATCGGATGGCTCGGAGGTACGGACGTTCTGACTGATAAACCTCACCTACATTTCGACGTCAAGCGCGGCGGTGTCTGGATGGACCCCGCGCCATTAATCGGAGCGGCGCGATGAATCTGAATCTGGGATCGGTCTTCGAAAATCCGGTGATCGCGGCGGCTGGCTGCGCGGCGGTGGGCTACTACATGGGCAAGAAAAACACCACGTGGGCCGTCGTCGGCGGTGTTCTGGGGCTCGCGATCGCGAAGGCGTATCAGACACGGCTCGCGCTGACTCCGGCCGCTCAGTCGATGCTGTCGAGCTCGGGCGGCTCTCTGCCGGTGGGCGCGCTGACCTATGGTGGTATGTCGGCGTCGGCGACGGCTCCGGCCGGAGCGACGGCGGTCAACCCGGCCGAGCTCGGCGCGGCGGCTTCGCTCGGTCAACCCGTCGCGGGGTTCGGTGAGGAGGAGGCGGCGTTGTCTCGCACAATATACGAGGGAAGCTCGGCCACCTCGGCGGCCTTCACTCCTCCTCCGTATTTCGAGAGGTGAGCTAGATGAGCACGGTCAAAGAGTGGTGGAGCGGTGATCTCGATCTGCGGGATGAGCTGCAAGAAGTCGGCGCTGCGGGGGTCGCGAACGTCAAGAAAGCGGTGACGATCGATGTGCTCGAATCAGTGCTTAACTGGGCGCTGCTGGGCGCGCTCGTCGGCTCTACCTTCTTCAAGTCCAAGGGCTCGAACGTGTGGCTTTGGGGCGCTGCGGGGGCCTTCATTGGTTACCAGAAAGCGACGGCTCCGAGCTCGCTCGGCGCGCTCCCGAACATGGGCGCGGTATCGCAGCAGCTCTCGCCGTGGCTCGACGCGCGCATCAAGGCGGGGCAGCCATGCTATGGTGCGCCCCCCGTGCAACGGCCCGCACCGATGACGATCGATATGGAACCGTTTGAAGGAGAGGTATAAATGAGCGTGGTAACAAGCTGGTTCGCGCCGTCTGGGGCCGCGAAGGTCCTGGCGAAGCGCGCAACGGGACACATTGAGCTCTACACGCTGACGAAGCGGATTACCGAGGGCGATCTCAACGTCTATGAGATCTCTCGAGAGATCGTCGCGACGTCTCAACCTGGAATGCTGGCCGCGATCGGCGGCGCGGCAAACGCGCAAGCGTATGTGATGACGCGCACAACGATCGATGAAAGCTTCTCGGGCGCTCCGTCCGGGGTGCTGTCGATCGTCAAGGCGGCGCTGCGCGCGAGCGACGTCTACACGGCGCGGCAAGCTCTGGGGACCGCTCCGGCCAGCGCGGTGGAGGTCGGCGGCGTCTTCTCTCCGGCCGCTGCTCTGGCGGTCGGCAAGAAGATGGCGTCGGCTTCCGGGGCCGTCGCTGGTGGGCTCGGGCTCGGAACACTCGCGCTGATCGGCGCGGGGCTGTGGCTCGTCTTGCGCAAGAAGTGATCATGCCGAATGTGTGGCTGCTCGTCGGGGGTGTTCTGCTGCTCCTGGCGCTGGTGCGCGACGGAGTAGAGAGCTCCGGCGCGAGCAGTGGCTACCGCTACGCTTCGCAGATCGGCAAGGTGGGAAGCTGTGACGGGCTCTCACAGTATCGGGCTCTGTATGTGGCTGCTGGTGAGCGCTACGGGGTCCCGTGGCGTATCCTGGCCGCTCAGGGCTGCGAGGAAAGCGGTTATCGGTCAGACGCTATCTCATATGTGGGCGCGGCTGGGATCGCTCAGCTGATGCCTGACACAGCTCGAGACTGGGGCCTGCGGGTGGTCACGACGGACTATCGCGGCCGCGCGTTCCCGGCGACGGTCAATCCTCTGCTCGATGAGAGGTTCTCTCCCGAGCTCGCGATTGACGTTCAGGCGCGCATCATGTCGCGCAACTATGAGGACTGCGACGATTGGACAGCGGCTCTGGCGTCCTACCGATCGGGTCGCCGCGCGATCGAGACACGCGGGCTTAGCGACGGTGATAGATCCTACGCTGCGCGCATTCTGGCGCGCGCTCCTACGCTGTGAGGTGAGCTCGTGCGAGTTGACGTAACTGCTACATCCGTCCCGGCCGCAACGGCCAATTTCCCATGTGCTCACGGGATCGGTATCCAGCCCGATGCGGCGCTCATACTGTCTGGTAACGAGCAGCTCACGCTGGTGAGCTCCGATCCCGTGGCGAATCTGGTCACAAATGCCGATCCGGTGAACCCTCACACGTGCTCGATCGCTACGTTCGTCTACGATCACTCGATCGAGGCGGCGGGGATCGCTCCGACGGGATACCCGACGAAGATCGAGACGATCACTCCGGTGCTCACGGGCGGTAGTGTGATCGATACGGTACCGCACAATCTCGGATCAGTGCCTGATCTGGTGCTTCCGATCGGCACCTACCTTTTGCCGGTCGCTGGTATGGGCGTGTTGTCGATTTTGTCAGCGGATGCAACGGACGTATACGTGGCCTGCTCGGGCAACGCAGGCCCACTCGAAATGTTGTTGGTCAAGCATCATTCGATCATGGCTCCGGCGCGCGGTATTTTTGACTGCTCCTGCTACTTCGCGGTTGCTCTAAACGTAGTAGTCCCCTGGTCGGGCGGTCCGGCCGGTACGCGTCTCGTAGCACACGGCGCACCGTGGACTCCAGACTATTGTCTGGTCTCGCATTGGGGCAAGTACGTCGGTGCGCCGCTAACGTATCCTGATTCAGTGTGGAAGCAGGACGGCGGTGTGTTGGACGGAACAAACGTAGAAATCTACACGCAAGCTGGGATCGATGCGTGCGTGACGATTTGGTCAATCCGCCGTCATTCGATCGTAACAACGGGATAAATCATGAAAATCGAGATTCTCAACGGATCGTGCGGGGCTGGGGCAGCAACGGATCTCGCGCACACTCTCGGGGCGGTGCCCGATCTGACAGTTCTGGTCGGCGCGACGGACGATCTTTCGATCACTGACGCGGATGCAACCGACGTCGAGGTCACAAACTCCGACGGAGTCGCGGCGCATCATGCCAGCGTGGCGGCGTTTCTGTGGAGTCATTCGATCGAAGCTCCGGTGGACGCGTCGGTGTCTCCTGCTCAGCCCCCCGGAACGAAGTATCAGACGATCTCGGCGGTGCTCACGGGTAATCCGGCCGTCGATGTGATCCCGCACGCGCTCGGAGTGCTGCCCGATCTGATCATCTGTCACGCGAATTATGACGTGGGGACGATCGGCAATATCGAGCTGTCCGATTTCTCGGACAGCTCGATCTCGGTCGTCGGCGCGGCCGGTGGCGCGGCGGCCACCTTCACGGTGGTCGCGCATCACTCGATTCAGCGCGCTTCACCGAATTGCCTCGATCCGTCTGCGTACTACATCCGAGCGTCTGGGATACTCACGGTCCCCTGGTCGGGCGGTCCGGCCGGAATTCGGACGGTCGCACACGGTCTCGGCTTCGCGCCGGACTATGTGATCGTCTCGATGCTGGGGGAGATCGGCGGCGTAGCGGTCGATCCCGAGGCAGTCTACTACAACGGTGGGGCCATCACGGCGACGAATGTGGATCTCTGGACGGCGGCGGGCGCTGACGCGGCCGTCTCGCTGTTCGGGATTCGGCGTCACTCAATGCTGGTAGAGTAGGGGGAAACTGTGGAAATCGACGTGGCAATCCTGGTCGCGCTGGCGGCTCAAGTGGGGTGGCTCAAGTGGGAATTGCGGCGGCTCAAGTCGCTGCTTTCCGAGCTCCCCTGCAATCGGTCGCGGCCGAGCTCGGGCGCGGCGAGCTCGAAGGGCTCTCCAGCGTTGTCGGTCTGCGCGGTGAGTGAGGTGAGTGAGGATGGCTGAAGTTCAACCGATCGCCTGGTATCAGTACGGGGCCATCACGACGGGCACACCGAACGGAGCTCCTACGCTCGCGACGGACGGAGTAGAGACACTCAACGTTCGCGAGGTACACTATCTGTTCGAATTCCTGCAAGACGAGCAGAGCTCTGATCCCTTCTCAGGCCGCGTATGGGTACGCTACAACGGGGTGTGGGCCAGGATAAACACCTTCGATCTGTTCTGTTGCTTCTCTACGTCGCAAAACTCGGTCTGCGGTGTGCTGCCCGTCTACTATCCCGAGCGAGTCTATCTCGAGGTCTGCGAGGTCGGAACGACTGACGACGTCAATCTGCACGTCGGTTGTACTGTTCCGGGCTGGTTGGGGGGTCGCGACTGATGGCGGCGTCTGAGCTACAGAGGACGTTCTACGCGTCTTCAATCGCGGCCTTTGTCTCGGCATGGCCAGGGGGGGCGGCGGCGCTCTCGCGCGGTCTGCGGCTCGTCCTGACGGATTCGGGACAGGTGGTAAGGTGGGTTCCCGGCGTCGATCTTGAATACCCGGGGCGCTCCGACGGTGCCGACGGGCTCTTCGTAGATGAGCGCTGGTATCGAGATCCAGACGATCGGTGTGGGAACCTGCTCGATGTCGAGACCGTCTATGACGGCGGCGCGGCCGTCGGCGCAAACCCGAATTCTGACTGGCTGTGGTCAACCGTGACGGGCGGTACAGGTACCGTGTCCGTCGTCGGCAGCTATACGCGTTGCAACGCTCCGGCCGCCGGAGATGACGCGTACCTACAGGTAAGCGGAGGGATCGCAGGACAAGCGGCCAATACTTACATGATTTTGCCCGAGCTGCGCGTTGTCAGCGCCGACGGCAACGATCCCCGCTGCGAGTATAACAACTCGGTGTCGCAAGGTGGAGCCGGCAGCTCACCGATCGTCTGGTTTGGAAACCCCGGGGCTGGTGACGTCACTTTTCAGTTCGGCGGCCCGGGCTATGGATTCGGCGCGAATACATGGTTCGGTCTCACCTTCGATTTCTTCGACCTTCCGACTCTGACCGTGCGGGAGTACGATACTGGAATGGTGGTAGCGACGACGATTACGGCAAGCGAAGGGGTATCAGGCGCAGACCGTATCAGGATCGGTTGTCGCGTTGTCGGAGCCGCTTGCGAGCTCCACATCGGCGGGTTCCCAGGGATCGCGCTCTTTTCGGTGTGATATGGCAGCTTACACGATAGAATTCGGGTGCTTTGTGTGCGGCCGCGTCGAGCGGCTCAAGGTGACGACGACGGACAAGGACCCCGAGATCCCCGAAAACTGGACGTGTCCGAAGTGTGCAAAGCCCGTCGGTAAGTGTTTCGCGAAGGGATACGGGGATTGCACAGTGAAACCATCCGACGTCGCAAACTACAAGAAGGCTCACAACGTCTCGCCCTAAACCTTGACTCCCCCGCAAAACTTTGGGATACTTCGCGCGAGTACCCGGCACTTTCAAATCACTAGATAGGGAGTGCGAGGGCGACCATTGTTACAAGCCGCAATGATTGTCAGCTCGCGTGAGGTCAACACCCCCTCGGAGCCGGGCCGAGGGGGGGTTTATTCAAACGGAAGGAGCCAACATGGCCGACAAGAAGAAGACCGAGAAGACGAAGACGAAGCGAACCCGGACGGCGAAGGAGAATATCTATGTGGTGACGAAGGACAACGACGGGGCGATGATCGAGCGCTCGGGTCCCTTCAGCGACATCGGAAGCGCGCGCGAGTCTCTCAAACGCATAGCTGAGGAAAACCAGCAGCACGACACCTTCTGTATCATTCGGGTGCTCGATCGGAAACACGCGAAGACACAGCGCGTTCTAGTGTAGGGGGAATCATGCCATACAGATTCGAGCTCTACATCTACCCCGATGATACGCACGTGGTAACCATCGGGCGAGCAGGGGACAACTCGGAGACGATCGACGAAGCGCTAGAAGCCGCAGCAGACAGCGCCGAGGTAATCGAATTCATCGAGCTACCCCCACAGCTCCCCGTCGCGATTATCGATCTCGAGAGCGACGAGGTTGTCAAGATCGAGGAAATTGAGATCAGCTACGAGGAGGAAGGAGCCGACAATGCCGAGGACAGCGGAGCAACAACGGGAGGCGAGGCGGACGGCGAAACAGAATCGTGAGCGCTGGATCGGGTACGTGCGGCAGCTACTCGAGCGAGCTTCGACCGTCGAGGCCCGTTTGATGCTGGCCGATCTCTTGATCGCGACTCCGCACCTTTTCGGATGGCCAGCACACATCCACAAGACGGCCGTCGGCATCGCGACGGAAGTGAAGGAGAAAATCTATGGTTCCAAGCTGGAAGGATGAACGCTGTCTCGACTGTGAGTTTGCCACGACGGACACCGAAGATCCCGAGCATACCGTATGCTTTCGCGACCCGCCCCGGCCGCAAATGCTGGTCATGCCGGTACAGAGCCCGCTTCAACAACAGCCGCAGATTCAGCAAGTGGTCGCGGTCCTGCGGTGCAGAGTGACAAACGCGAAAGCTTGCAGCCGCTTTCAGCGCCGGCTGGACTCGTAACACAGAGAGGAGACAGCATGTATGCAGTGACAGCACACGGAAAGCCGCAGCAGGAGATCAGCCCGCCCGGGACCCGGAAGAAGTGTGAGGAATGGCTAATGGCCCGCAAGGCGCTCCTGATGGACGACAAGGGCGGGACGTGGGCGATCCACTACTACCCCGCCGCTGTGCTCTCCAAAGCGGAAGGAGAGCGCTTGCTTGACGAGGAGGCCAGGCGCTTGGACGACGCCGACGAGACCCCCGACGACCCCGACGAGCTCGGCGACGAGTAGGAGGAGCTATGCCACCGACAAAGAGCAAGGAACGCGAGCGCTTCTACGGGAAGATTACCGAGCTTGAGGCCGAGCTTTACAGAGCGCGCGCGGAGCGCGACACCTATCTCAAAGCGCTGGACGATGCGCGAGAGCAACTCAACGACCTACACAACGTAACGGATCAGGTACGCGAGGAGAGAGAGCAGCAAAAATCAAGCGCGCGAGCCTATTGCAGATCGCTGGACGAAGCGCGAGCCCAAAACTCGGAGCTTCGCCGAATCATCGACGAAGCAAAGGAGATCCTGTCTCGAGCGATTGTGCTCGAGAGAAGACCGCCGAGCCTGAAGAACTACGTGTCGGCCGCCGTCGAGAGGATCGAAGGAGACAAGGTGAACACATTCAAGATCGGACTCGGGAAAGGCTGGACGTGTCGCAATTGCGCGTACTACGAGCCGGACGATGAATCCCTAGGAGAGTGTCGACGGCAACCGCCGACGTTCAACAAAGAGCTCGGGACCGGGTTTATCACGACGATCCCTGATGACTACTGTGCAGAGCACAGCGGATACAGAGATGCGTTGCGCTCGGCCGGAACTCCAGACGGAATCGACAGTCATGTGAGGAAGGTGATCGACATTCTCTTGTCTCGCTAGCCAGCATTCACACACCGTGCCAGTTTTACGCGCCCATTTCCCCATATGCACCCCCCATGCCAACCCCATTTCAGCGTTTCCCTAGTGTTTCCGCAGTGTTCGGTGTAGGGTTGTGCAAGGTCTCGTAAACCCTGACGAAATCGGGAATTGCGCACGTTGGTTTCCGCGTTGTTAGACGAGACTGACATTGTAACTTGCCGATTTTACAGGTGGAAAATCGAAAGTGTAATGATATTCAAGGACTAGCGCTGGCACGGACCGTGCATAGGCCGAATAGACGCCGTTCTAAGACCGGGCGGGGCGAGGGGGACGCGACGGGAACCGTAGAAACGGCGCGGTAGCGCGTCGAAGAGCTCAGGAAGCGCTAGGGGGACGCGAGGGGTGAGCGGTGACCGAGTTTTCCCCCGGGAGCCCTCTCCGGCCCGGCCGGGCCGGGTG
>Ga0180434_10008947_pt1 | contig 10971 bp, 10 predicted proteins | sample SS_ome_7_FD_132453 | JGI IMG/M metagenome (GOLD analysis project Ga0180434, IMG submission 132453) | Hypersaline lake sediment archaeal communities from the Salton Sea, California, USA - SS_1_D_2 metaG | ecosystem: Environmental > Aquatic > Non-marine Saline and Alkaline > Hypersaline >... | reverse complement strand
TGATATTCCAATAACGATATCAAGTAAATTATTTTCAGGAGCAAAATTCAAATCTCTTAAGACTGCCTACAATATCTGCTCAGGACTTCATGGCGTTGGTCTAGTAGCCGTCAATGCATTAAGCGATATATATATCATAGAAATCTATAGAGGAAATAAGCATGCTTTTTATGAGTTTAAGAATGCCAAACTAATAAACACCAAAATTGATGATTTCAATGATACAAAACCATTCTCCACAAAGATTCAATTCAAACCCACCAAAAAACTATTCCAGACAATTAAACCCGATGTCGAAAGAATAAAAAAGAGGTTATTAGTTGCATCGGTTGAATTACCTAATTGTACTTTCATCTTACTTGTAGATGGGAAAAAAGAGGTAATAAAATTAACATTGGATGAATACTTTAATAAATATTGTATTATGGATAATGGAGATCCTACAGATATAATTAATATTAGATCTCAGTTGAATGGTGAAAAATATAACATAAGAATGTGCTATTCAATATCAGGGACTATCACTCCAAGAATTCTTTCATCAGTAAATCTTCTTCATGTTGACGGTGGAGGAATTCATGTGAATTATTTATATGATATGTTAAAAGGAATATTCGTTCCATCCGCAAAAAAATTAGGAAAGAAATTTCAACCAAATGATTGTTTATGTGGTCTGAGAGCATATTTAAGTCTGTCTTTGAAAGAACCTGAATTCTCTGCTCAGACTAAAGATAAATTAATAAATAATAAATCATATTTAGAAAAATTATGTGGTATATTACAAAAGAATTTAGAAGAATACTTTACTAAAAATCCTGATAAGTTGGAAGTCTTATTAGATCACTTTGAACAATATCGAAGAAAAATTGATTCTAAAAGAATAAAAGCCGCTACAGGAATTAAAAGGTCATCTACAAAATTCACGAAATTGAGAGATTGCACTAGTAGTCGAGGAACTATATTTATATGTGAAGGGGATTCAGCAGAAGGAAGTTTATTACAATGTAGAGATCCAAGGATTCATGCAATCTTTCCATTAAGAGGTAAAATCCCTTCAGTTGCAAATGCAAAAGATATATTAAAGAATAAAGAGATAGGAGAATTAATTCAATCATTAGGAACTGGAGTCGGTCCTCATTTTAATATTGAAAATTTAAAATATAATAAGATAGTTTGTGCCACAGATGCTGACCCTGATGGGGAACATATATTTTGCTTATTGACTATCGCTCTTGCAAATTTAGTTCCTGAAATTATAAAGAATGGTCATTACTATTTAGCACAAACTCCTTTATATGCAATCAATGAAGGAAAGACATTTATTCCATTATGGACGAAAGAAGAATTAGAAGAAGCAAGAAGTAATAAAAGAAAGATTACACGATTCAAAGGTTTGGGTGAATTGTCTCCATGGCAATTAAAAATATGTGCAATAGATGAACAAACTAGAAAATGGTTTCCTGTATCATTTGCGACTGATATAGATAAAATAATGAAATTGTTTTCTGATGTTAATGAAAAAAGAAAATTATTAAATGAGGAGTAGATATGCCATATATAACTCAAGAGAGAAGAGATGAATTAGAATTTTTACAATTTAGAAAGGTAGGAGAACATTTAAAATCAGGAGGTGAATTAACCTACGTCATATATCAAATAATTATGGATTATCTTATTAGTGAACCTGTAAAGTTTGAAAGATTATGTATATGTCTTGGTGCTTTACAGGCAGCGAAGATGGAATTTTATCGAAGAATAGTTTCTAATTATGAGGATATTAAAATCAAGGAGAATGGAGATATATGGACAACATAATCCCTCAGTTCTATAGAAATTATGGCAAATACATAAATGCTAATAGAGCATTTCCATTAAGTATTGATGGACTGAAACCAGTTGAGAGAAGAGTATTATTATCAGCGTATCAAATAGCAAGAGATAAATTTGCAAAATCGGCTAGAATTGATGGTCATGTGATTGGTCACTATCACCCTCATGGAACGTGCTATGGATCATTAGTTCAATTAGTAAGACAAGGATTTCTGGATGGTCAAGGAAACTTTGGATGTAATTTAGGGGTTGACACATCACCTCCGGCCGCTATGAGATACACGGAATGCAAAATATCAAAATTTACAATAGATTTAGCATTTCAATTAATTAAATATGTTCCTTGGGAAGAAGGTGAATTAGATAATGAGCCATTGTATTTACCAACGAAATTTCCATTTTGCTTATTAGGACAAGAACCAACCCAAAGAATAGGATTTGGATATAAGACATATATACCATGTGATACATTAGAAGATCTAACTAAGAGATTATTTTGGTTATTGAAAATAACAAAAGAAGAACCTGTTATAAAACCGATAACGGGATGTAAAATATTATCTGGTGATGATGAATTGAAACAATTATTAACCACAGGTAAAGCGACCCTTGAAGTCCAGGGGATAACGAAAGTTATAAATGCTAACTATAAGATAATTATTAAATCTTGGCCACCAGGAAAAAGATTTGAGACTATACTAAATAAATTATCAAAAGAAATGGAAAATCAAGATATTGGATTTCAAGATTTATCATCTGGTGAAAATTCAACTCACATTGTATTCGAAGTATTGAAGCAAAGAAATAAAGAAACTATTTTCAGAAAATGCATTCCTAAAATTCAGGAAGCGCTAAAAGGTAAAATAAATTATGATACTATTTTAGTTACTCCTGATGATGATATTCAATTAACTCCTATTGATGATATGTTATTATCGACATATGGAAATTATTTAAAAGTAAACGAACATATGTTAGATACTGAATATAAAAGACTAATGAATGTTATGAAGGAATATTTAGTTTTAGAGAAAATTAAACCACATCTTCCTTCATATCTAAATGCAGCTATTAGTAATGTAGATGATACAATAAGAGAATTATCAGAAGTATCATCTCAGCCGTATGAAATAGTTAAAGATTTAATGACAAAATATAATATCCGAAAATTATTATCATTGAAGATCGATATAAAATCATTAGAGGATGAAATGAATCAAGCGGAGTATTATAAGAAAAATCTTGAAAAATTCGTATTGAAGAAATATGGAGGAAAATAATGGAAACACATGATGAGAATATGGTGATAGAATATTTAATTAAGAATCAAAAGAAATTATTATATCACTATCACAGACAAAGATTAGATATGCATCTATGTTCTGAAGAAGGATGTATAGATCATGTCGGTCTTATAATTGATCACATAGATAACAATCCATCAAATTTTCTATTAACAAATCTTGAATTAGTATGTCCTGTGCACTTTCATTCAAGAAAAAATATTTGTATGAAACTCCCTATGACGAAAATTACCAGAAGTTTCTACTTTGACTCTTGTCATAACCTATTGAATTATGATGGAAAATGTGCAAATCTTCATGGTCATCGCTGGAAATTGAATGTAGAAATAAAAAGACCATGTAATGAAAGATCAGGTATGGTTATGGACTTTGGGGATCTCAAGAGAATAGTTAATAAACATATAGTTGATAATCTCGACCATAGACACATAAATGAGATTATTGAAATAAATCCAACTGCTGAAAATATGTTAGTCTTTATATGGCAATATTTAGAAAAGCATGCCCTATTAAAAGGAATGTCTAAATTAACATTATGGGAAACTCCAGATTCAAGTGCGAGTATAAATGCAAAGAGTCTATTGAGATCAAACTATATTGTTTCTTATTACGAAGACTTGAGGGAGAAAGATGATATTTAAGAGAAGGGCAGGTATTTTTATACCTGCCTCCCAACAGTATGAGGAATATTATATTAGAATAAAAGAACATTTAGAAAGACGAGTTAAACATTATCAAACTTCATCATATTCATATTATGTGTTTTATTTAGAATCTGAAAAAGGATTATTGATTCCAAGGTTCTTCCCTATTCATAAATATTGTAATGCTAAAATAAATGATATATGTCCAGACGGAGATGATATTGAAATCTCAAGCAATATCAAACCAAGGAATAAATTGCAAGAAAGAGCAATATCACATATGTCAAATAATGATTCAAGTATTATGCAATTAGAACCAGGGACAGGAAAGACAGTTATAACAATAAAGATTATAGCAGAAAGAAAAAAGAAGACTTTTATATTAGTTCATAGAGATACATTAGTCGATCAGTGGAGTGATAGAATTAAGACTTTCACAAATCTAAATAACGATGAAATAGTAAGATTAAATTCAAAAAATTTTGTGGAAGCATTAACACATCCAATAATAATAACTACTGATCAGACTTTTACATCTCTATTAAAAAGAAATAGAACAAATTTCTTGAAAGCGTTATCAGCGTCAAATATAGGAATGTTTGTAGCTGATGAGGTTCACACATCTGTAGGTGCCCCAACATTCGCTGAATGTTCAATTCATATACCTGCAAAGATTGTATTTGGTTTAAGTGCAACTCCATATAGACATGATAAAAATGAGGATATTATACGATACCATTTAGGAGAAATTTATTCAGACGAAGATTCAGAAGGAACAATGGAGCCAAAGGTTATAGTATTCTTATTTGATTTCATGATAATAAAACCAAGAATGAAATATATCTATTGGGGCGGAAAATTTCAGAGAGCTAGATATTTGAATATGATGAAGAAATCTAAACTATTGATAAAAGTAATTAAAGGGTTAATAAATAAATTCAAAGATAGAAATTTAGTAATAACATCTGATAGAGTTAAATTTTTAGAAATGTTATATGATTGGTCTCCTGAAGAAAATAAATCTAAGTTTATTGGGTCAGCGAAAAATGACGCTCTATATTATCGAGAAACATATGCCACGACTCACAAAATAAGAGATGGAATTGATATCCCTGAAAAAGATTGTTTGATAATGACATCTCCAGTTTCAAATATTTCACAAATGACAGGGAGAATAACAAGAAAAGCAGAAAATAAAAAACAGCCAATTATAATAGATTTGGTCGATGTAGGATGTTTTGATATGGGATCCACATTACATTCTAGAATAGATTACTATAATAATAAAGGTTGGAATGTTAAATATATACTTATATCAAGTAGTGGAACTCCTCAAATAATAGATGAAGAGGTTGCAAGAAGATTAGTAACCAGAGAGTGAGGTAATATGAGATTTTTATATACGGCTGATTTGCATTTATCAAGATATGGTCAAGATAAAGTAGATAGTGTATCCAGTCTACCTGAGAGATTATTAAGTATAAGAAATTCATTATATCACATGAGTTCATATTGTAGAGATAATGATATTGAGACAATGATAATTGGTGGAGATTTGCTTCATGGAAAATCTATAATCTATGCAATTGCTCAAGATATTATGTTGGAATATTTCAGAAATAATAAAGATTTGAAGTTCATAGTCATAGATGGTAATCATGATCTATCAGGAAAAGGGAAAGACGATATTATATCTGCTCTTAAACCACTTGATTCTGAAAATAATGTTCATAGAGTTCAAGCCGATCATGAATTTATGGATAATATGTTATTAGTTCCATATTCATCTAATATGATAGATATCATAAAAAACAATGAAGCCCCAATTCTTATCTCTCATTTCGGATTGAATGAAGGAATATTGAATTCAGGTATTAGTATTATTGCAGATATTGGTATTAAAGATTTAGTTAATAAATATAAATTAGTATTACTTGGACATTATCATAAACCCCAAGAAATAATAAATGAACTAATTTCTTTGTATTATGTAGGATCTTCAGTTCAATTAGATTGGGGTGAAAAACATGAAGAGAAAAGATTTCTGATTGTTGATTCTGATACATTGCAGGTTGAATCTATTCCTACAGAGGGATATACTAAATTCTATGAATTTGAATTAAAAGAAGAAAATAAAGATGAAGTAGTCTCAGAAGCGAGACAATTGATTCAAGAAGGGCATCATGTAAATATTAAGAAAGTTGAAAATATTGATACGAGTTCTCTATCTAAAGAATTCAGAATAATAGACAGAGTGGATAGAGATATAACTAACAGAGGAATATCAACATCAATGAGTCAAGAAGATAGATTGAGAAGATATTGTGAAGTTAAAGGAATTCCGGAAGATCAGATTGATAAATACATAACTGCCGCATTGCATATTATTGATAGTTGTTCTGATAAATTGCAAAATGTCATATAAAGGAGAATTATGAAAACTGTAACTTTTAAAGAAATAGGAATGGAAAATTTTAAAAGTTATATTGATCCAATGGTGATTAAAATTATTCCAGGAACTATAACGTTATTAGTCGGTCCGAATGGAATAGGTAAAACGTCTATATTTGATTCAATTCCATTCTCCTTCTATGGTATGACATATAAAGGGGCAAGAGGCGACGATGTTGTAAATAATCGAATTGGAAAAAATTGTCATACCTGGGTTCACTTTGATGTTAATGATACTCCTTATAGAGTTGAGAGATATCATAAGCATTCAAAACATGGTAATACGGTATTGTTAATTAAGGATGATAAAGTTATAAGAAAAGGGCACAGAGAAGTTAAACCTGAATTAGAGAGATTGTTAATACCTCAAAAATTATTCTTCAATACAATGATGTTTGGTCAAAATTCAAAGACATTCTTTACAGATTTACAAGACTCTGAACAGAAAGAGATTTTCAGAAAAGTAATGAAGTTAGATGACTATGTAGTCTTTCAAAAAGAGGCATCTGAAAAAGAATCAATGGCAAAAGGTCTCATAACTGATTTGAATAATCAAATTAGTGTGAATGAAAGACTATTGAGGGATTATTCTGGTCAGGAACAATATCAAACTATACTCAAAAAACAATTCAAGAAAAATAAAGAAGAGGAAATTGCAAAATTAGAAGGTATCAGAAATCACTTAATGCAAGAGTTAACAAATTTTAATAAAGAATCAGATAAATTTGATTTAGAAAAACTGAATAAATTAAAGAGTGAAAAAGATCATACGATATATGAAACGAAAGAGAAATTAAATCAGATTGATGATAAATTGAAAACTCAAATTGCAGTTATAAATAATGAAGCAAAAGAAAAGGAATTAGAGTTAAAAGAAAAAGCATCAGTAAAGAAAAATGAAGTCTGCGAATCAAATCAAAAGATATTAAGTGAAAAAATTGATCCACATTTGAAAAAACTTGAAGAACTCAAACGAGATGAAAAAGAAGCTAACGATCAATATCTTAAGGTTGAACGTTATATAGAAAATATCATTTCTAAGAAAAATCTTTTAGTGGATCAGGAGAATAAACTCCAAGAGAGTATATCTGTTAATGGATCAGGCATATGTCCTACATGTGGAACTGAATTAACAAAGGATTCATCTCAAGAAATTCAAAAACATATTTATGAAATAAATGCTCAGTTATCAAAACTGGCTGATGATGAAGTTATATTGAAAAGAAAGAGTGTAGATTTATCAATTAAATGTACTGACACACAAGGTGAAATAAAATCAATAAATGAAGAGATTGCATCAGAAACTAAGCAAGCAAAACTAGATGAAGAAGAAAATTTAATTTTAATTGAGTCTCAATTGAAAGAGGTTTTAAAAAGATTAGAACAATTTAGATTATCAAGAATTTCAACTGAGAATAAAGAGACTTTTGAATTAAGAAGAAAATTAGAAAGTTTGTTAGAGAGTATGAGTTTAGAATTAGAAGAGATCGAAAAATTACTTAGTGAAGCAAATGAAATAGTATCTCATACTAATAAAATAGCATCAGATTTAAAACAAGCAGAATATGAATTAGCATCAGCACAAAAAGTGACTTTTGATGAAATGCCATTGAAAGAGATACAAGCAAAGAAAAAGGTCATATCTAAAGATCTTCAACTTGATAAATTAACTTTGAAGGATTTAGAAGAGTCTATTGATCTATTAATGTTTTGGAAAGAAGGATTTTCATCGTCTGGTATTCCAAGTATGCTTATTGATGAAGCGATTCCTTTTATGAATAATACTATTTCCTCCTATTTAGATAAAATAGGTGGAAGATATACAGTATCATTTGACACAATGAAAGCAACAAAATCAGGGGAGTTTAGGGATAAAATATCTGTGAATCTATTTGATTCTGTAACTTGGGCAAATGAAAGAGTTCAATTTTCAGGAGGTCAAGTGAGAGTTGTAGATATTGCAACAATTTTAACATTATCAGATCTTCAAGAAAATATTCAAAATACGAAATTCAATATTCTATTATTTGATGAAATCTTTGATAGTCTAGATGATCAAAACACTGAATATGTATCTGCATTATTATCGACTATTAAAAGAGATAGAGCAATATTTATAGTTAGTCATAAACATATACATCAAATTGAAGCGGATGAAACCTACAACCTACAATAGGAGAATCTATGGACAAAATTCATATCGTTAGTTGGTTATTGACAAGAAGATGCAATTTAAAATGTTCATATTGTAGAATATCTAAAGGATACGATCAACCATCTGAATATCCTCCATTGTCACATTTCATGAGGAATGAAATGACTACGGACTTTATTCTCGATGGATTATCTAGATTACATAATCACAATCCTAATGCATTTCATATATTCTACGGTGGTGAACCGTTACTGCGAGATGATTTATCGACCATAATAAATACGGCTAATGATTTGGGAATAAACTATACGATAATAACAAATAACAGCGTTGAATTATCGGATAGAATGGAAAATCTATTTCATGAGACTGGTGGTGATATAAAAGGATTGACGTCATCTATAGATCCAGTTATGACATCGGAAGATCCAGATAGATTTAAAAAGACTGAGGAGGGTCTAAATAGATTATTATCATATAAAGATAAGATTAAAGATATCGTTGCTGAAATTACAATTGATAGTGAAACTGTCGGTGGATTAATGAAGTTAATTCACGCATTATCTGATAGTGGAATATCAAGCGATATAACTTTTGTAGATATTGCTAAATCAAAATATTATGATTTTTCGAATGTGACTGATGAAAGTAAATTGGTCACTAAAAATATGAGGATTAGTAAGATATTACAAAATATTATTTGGTCTGAACTTGACGTACATATGAAAGATTCATTATTATATGAAATATTCAATATATTACCTTCCAATCTTAATTGTGAAATAGAGAAAAACGTTCATAATTTAACTATTGATGCAGATGGGACAGTTAGATTATGTTTGAGAATTAGAGGAGTTCACACCCCAACATTCAAATTACCTCACTATATAAGTAGTGGTGGTTTTTCAAATACAGAGTTAAAAGAAAACTTAACGAAGGATAAACAAAAATATTGTCAAGGATGTAATTGGACTTGTATGCTAATGTCAAAATTACTAAGTATGGATAGATCAACCAAAGATGATTTAATTCATACTAATAAACGAGAAGGAGTATAAATTATGCCAAAGAAACAACCACCTCCTATTACGTCAGCAATTGATATGTTAGAACGTATAATGAAAGAGGATATAATAACATTAAAATTCAGAAAAAGAACTAACAATGAAGAACGAATAATGAGATGCACTTTGAATTTTGAGAGAGTCCCAAAGTCTGATAAACCGAAAAGTGTAAATCTAAAAAAGATTCTAAAATTGATTCAAGATCATAGAATACTTCATGTTTATGATATTGAAAAGAAAGGATGGCGAAGTGTTCCGTTAGATGCAACTGAATGGTTTGAAGCGAAACAACAGAGGTATCAAGTGAGGATTGTATAATGAGATTGACTAAACCATTAGCACTCGCTACTATCTCTGTTGATACAGATAAAGGAACTATCTGGGTTGACTCTCAAACGTGTGTATTAAGAATTCAAAATTTGACATTTGGGTCAAGAGCTGAAAAAATTACATTCATTGACTGTATGGGTGGAACCGCATATATGTCTAATGAGAATGTAAATGATCAATACGATGTCGAATTAACATCTTTAATACAATATCTTGTTAATCAAGGGAATTTCTTTCCAGATAAAAAACATTTCTACGATCATATGAGAGATAGTATAAAAGAATATACAATGAATCATTATAATGCAGGAGATCAACATCCATGAGTATTTTAGATCAAATCATTGAAGAAATTGGTGATAGTGATACAGATACTAAAATTAAAATGATTTGTGATAAAATATTTGAAGAAGAAAAAGATAAAATTGAACATATTGATGATCTACCGATTGGTCCAAATATATTTATAGCGATAGAAGTTCCTCCTAAACATAAATATCCCACATTTGTATGTCTTGAAAGAGAGGGGGTAGAAACTTATATTATAAGTAATTGGGAAAGACGAAGTATGGGAACTGTTAGAGTAGGAAGAGTTATAGATATTAAATACTCTGACACTAATCGTATAATGAGAGAATTTGCGAAACATGTGAAATGTATGAGGGGAATCAATTATGACAAACGAGGAAATATTATTAACAAATAGCAATGCATACTTAATTGGAAATGGACATTCCCGAAGTGGGACAGACGTATATATTGATCAATCGAAGGATAAAAAAATAAGAAAGAGTTATTTCGATAATCAGTATATTCATAAAAGTGTACCATCTGAAATATTCATGAGAAATCTGAAACGTTTAAACTCCCACCAAGCAATCATTAGTAATATTCTTCCTAGAAATCTGAGATTTATTCATGAATATAAAGGAACTACAATTCTTGTAATTGAAGAAGAACCTATGATGAGAACTGTATCTATGAGCATGGATTTGACAACTCAATTTCAAGAAATGATGTTTAATGGAAATGGAGAGAAATTTGGTTATACTGAGGAATATTGGTTATCTTTAGATCAACCATATAGATTTTCATTAATGTTTCCGTATATTATATTTGTTATGGTTCTTCAAGAATCAGAGCATGGTGTTGGGGAACTTCCGGGCATCAACATGTATCCATTTCTACGATTA
>Ga0180434_10008946_pt1 | contig 10971 bp, 6 predicted proteins | sample SS_ome_7_FD_132453 | JGI IMG/M metagenome (GOLD analysis project Ga0180434, IMG submission 132453) | Hypersaline lake sediment archaeal communities from the Salton Sea, California, USA - SS_1_D_2 metaG | ecosystem: Environmental > Aquatic > Non-marine Saline and Alkaline > Hypersaline > Sediment... | reverse complement strand
TTTCCTTATGTCTTTACAGATTTCTGATGCATATATACTCAGAGGATTCGATGAAAAATGATAGTGTATCTTGGAGTTTTTTATTCTTTTTGACATCATTGTTTGTGCTTATTAGCTTTTTTGCAGCCTGTACAAAATCTAAATCTGAATCAACAATTCGACACGAGATTGATGCCTATCTCAAATCCGTGGATTTCAATGGTTCAGTTCTGGTTGCCCGAGGAGGGGAAATTCTTGTCAGCCGGGGGTACGGCATGGCCAACTTCGAGCTCGATGTCCCCAACACAGTCCAGACAAAATTTCGGATAGGTTCCATGACCAAACAGTTTACGGCTATGGCCATCATGCAACTTCAGGAGCAGGGTAAACTCAGAGTCGATGATCATATCTCAAAATATATGGATATTCCTGAGACATGGAAGGATATCACTTTGCACCATCTATTAACCCATACATCAGGGATTCCCATTTATTACAATTATCCCGAGTATTACGCTTACAGCCGGTATCCCATCAAGCCAAGGGAGTTGGTTGAGACCGTCATGGATAAACCTCTTCTTTTCGAGCCCGGGGAAGAATGTCGCTACAGCTGCACAAACTTCAATGTTTTAGGATACATTGTTGAACTCATTTCTGGTATGAGCTATGCTGACTTCCTGGATGAGCATATCTTCAAGCCTCTCGAGATGAGAGATTCTGGATTCGATGACTCCTCGCTTGTGCTCAAAAATAGAGCATCCGGATACTATTGGAAAGCCAATGGAGAACTGGCCAATGCGGGTTTTATTCATATGACAGCAACGTATGCGGCCGGTGCTCTTTATTCGACAGTTGAGGATCTATACAAGTGGGATCGTGTGCTGTACACAGAAAAACTGGTGACGAAACAGACTCTGGAGACCATCTTCACTCCATTCACTTTTTCTGCCAAATACGGATTTCATAACGGCTATGGTGTGTGGATATCCAACCGGAATGACTGGACAATGGTCGGTCATTCAGGGGGTGTCAACGGTTTTTCGACTTACATTGCCCGCTATATCGATGACAATGTCTTTGTGACTGTGTTGAGTAATATCATGGGGGCATGGCCTGGAGTTAGCAAGATTAGCCATGATTTGGCCGCTATTGTATTTAGCGAGGATTATGAGGTTCCCAAGAAGAAGTGCATACCGGAAATTGTGGACGTTGATCCTGCAAACTATGATGCCTATGTTGGCCAGTATGCGTATGAATACGTCATTTCTATCAAGAAACGGAATGACCGGCTCTATTTTCAAGGAAGCTGGCGGCCGGACATCGAGATATTTCCTGTATCAGAAACAGATTTTGTCCTCGACGGAATCCAAGTGACATTTATCAAGAATGCAAAAGGAGATGTGACTCACCTCATTTATCGTTCAGGGGGAGAAGTAACGAATTGCCTAAAAATCAAATAAGCGCGATTGTGTTACATTCCTGAAAGCTTCAAAAATTCTAATCCCAGTTATCTTAGTGCAATCTTTATGTTGTTTACTTATATCTGTTATTATTGGATTAGATGTCAGGTTTTGATAATTTCAATCCGCGTTCCTTTAGTATTTGTTCATGAAGTGTCTTAAAGCTCGAAGCGGGGATTTCATCTTCTTTATCCGGACGCACGATCATCCGGGAAGCATCAAAGGAACATTTCGATATGCAGATACCACAGCCTATGCACCAATCCTCTTCGACCTTTGCCATTCCATCTTCTAAACTGAGGGCCTCCACAGGGCATACATCAATACAGTCACCACATCCCGTGCAGTTGCCCTCTTCCGTTTCCCTGATGAAATAGGTGGCCATGATGAGATCTCTCGGAATTTTCCGCTTTCTAATCCGAGTTACACTCCAACAGGAATGACCGCAACAATTGCAGTTGTGTTTGACATCCCCGATGGCATTGTCGACAAAATGAACCAGATTGTTGTCTTGACTCAATTTGATGACATCCATGGCTTCGTCTTTGCTAATTTCTTTGCCGAGGCCACGGTTGAGCACATATTCGGCCATCTCATCGAATTTCATGCAGACCTCAGTGGGACAGTCGCATCCTCCGCCGGCAAGCCTGGCCCCAACCCGGCAAGCACAATGGGCTAGAGCAATGACTTTGGCCTTTTCTATCACGTTGTCCATAATCTGGTAAGGGTATACGGACTGAAGATCAAATTCTATGGATTCTTTGACCGGGACAAAGCGGAAAGCTTTGGTTGGTGTGGGCCCATAGGCCTCCTTAGTCGTTGCCGTATTGAAATACCTGGCAACTTTATAAGATAAGTCCCGTAATTGATCTGTGTCTTCATTCCCCCAGAAAAAGGATTGGGGGAAGCCAAATCCAACCTGCTGCAGGGCGTAGCCCTTTTGGCCGTCTTCAGTTAGCCCCGCGTAAATCAATCCTTTTTGAACGAGATTTTCCAATGTTTTCTCTAAGTCGTCCTTGGTTAAATCAGTAGATTTCGCAATTTCTTCGATCGGTACCGTTTGAAGAGGAATAATTCTATTCGGTATAGCCAGTGCTACTTCAGCCTCAAGCGGCGTGAAGTTATCTCTCAGGATGAGATCCAAGAATTCACCCGGGGGATATCCCATGCCCAGCGATAGCAAATGTTCGGCCAGTTTTTTAAAAACGTCGTCTTTTTTCATTTGAGAACCCGAGAATTTATCTGATATTCGTTTTTCACGGTTTTATATTCCTCCATGATTTTGAGGAAAAGTCAAGCTGAAGTGAATCATTGGGAGTGATCGGCATTGCGGTCATCAAAGACTTCCGGAAATGCTAGCTGTTCAAAATCTTAGTGAAACCTTACGGAAATATGGCTCTGGCTGTTGGGCCGATCTATTTTTTCTGTGAGCTGTGGGCAATGTCGTGAATTTTGGACTGGACCTCCGGGGGCAGCGGATCCGGTTTGTGAGTGTTCAGAAGCTCTTGCACGTATTCGGCGGTGCGGGTACCCAAGGTTTTTTTGCCCTCGGCTGCCCAGCGGTCATAGTTTTTCTGGTCAATAAGGTTCGGCGTCCAGAGTTCGCGAAAGTGCTTGAAGGTGTGTTCATCATCCAGAAATTGTCCGTCCGGGCCCTTTTGATCGATGAGGTCGAGAGCCAGAGTTTCATCTGATATCTCGACGGGGCCGAGGGCGTGTTGGATCCACGGTATGAGCTCATCGCAGATAGCCAGTTGGACGAGAGAGCCGATCAATCCTGCCTCGAGAAATCCCAGGTCGTGGATGATATTTCCGCCGTTCAAGGTGGCAAAGAGGAGAGAGGCCGCGGCTTCGGCGCCTGCCTGCTGGTCTACGGCTTTGGAGTCACTATATCCGCCGTAATCGAATATAGGCAGACCAAAGTAGTGAGCCATGGCTGCCATGACACCCTTATCATCGGCGGTGAAATAGGCATAAGAGGCCGTTTTCATGTTGATCGCCCTCGCCCCCCAACCCGGCATGGTGAAAGGGGCTCCCTCACGCACCAGTTGGGAGAGGACGAGTCCGCCGAGAACGCCGGCAATGGTCGAAGCGGCCGCTCCTGCCAGCGTTACCGGTGCCGTCAAGCCGGCAGAGACGATGGGGATGTAGAGCGAGGGCAAGCCTTTCCTGGCCAAATAGATGAGTTTTCGGAGAGCTTCCTCGTTGTGCCGCAATCCGGTGGTGACGTTGATGTAACAGGTGACAAAAGGATTTTGCCGGAGGGCTTCCGGGCTTCCGGCCACAGCTTCAGCCATTTCAACGCATTTGGCCATGCTGACTTCATCGTGAGTGACGATGACGATAGGCTTGGTGGTGTTGTTGAGCATGACCTCCATCTGATGCAAATCATAGGAATGCCGGTCGATATCCGAGGGGAGGAAAAAGGACATCACAAAATCGAGATTCTCGAGGGCATCACTCAAAACCGTGGCTTCCTTGACATCATTGAGCACGGCCGGGCGGTATTCGTCAGTCCGGTGGTCTATGATACTAAGGCAGTCGGATCCCGTGCCGTAGAAGCAGCGGTGTCCCTCGACCGGCATAACAGGTTCACCCAATCTGTTGTACAGGGTGAACCTGTGGGGAACAGTACTGAAGGCTTTTTCCACGAGCCCGGATGGAATACGAACCCGGTCTGCATCTGAAACCCAAGCGCCGCCTTCTTTGAGAATAGACACTGCCTCTTCATCATGAATCCGAAGGCCGGTGCGCTCCAGAATTTCCAGGCTGGCCCAGTGAATCTTCTGACACTGTTCTTTGGATATGCGGGCAAAATGCGCGCTTGAAAAGCTTTCGTCGTTGACTGCAAATCCTCTCATTTTTGTCTCCTTATTGTCCAGGATATTCCTAAAAACGGAAGGCACTTCTCCTGACCAAGATACCCTTTGTCATGATTTTGTCGTGTTTATCCACGTTTTTGAATCAGATAGAACAGACGGAATATATCCAATTGTCTGTTTCTGTGTCAAATGAAAAGAGGAATATCATGATTTTTTCTGAACAAATAGCAGATTTTTACAAAAGAATAAAAAATAGTACAATACTCTACTTGTTTTATGGTATTAAATTACTAAGATCATAAATCCAATGAGGAGGTAGATGTGGCGATTTTTGAAGATATTGCACTCGGAGTTGAAAAGGGTGATGATGCTTTGGTCGGAGAGTTGACGCAAAAGGCTGTCTCAGAAGGAATTGCTGCAACAAAGATTTTGGACAATGGGCTTGTTGCCGGTATGGACGTTGTCGGTGAAAAATTCAAGAACAATGAAGTATTCATTCCAGAAGTGCTTGTGTCCGCAAGAGCGATGAAGGCCGGCATGAATATTGTGAGGCCTCTGCTTGCTGAGGCCAATGTCGCTTCCAAGGGAACGATTGTGGTCGGCACTGTGAAGGGAGATTTACACGATATCGGCAAAAACATCGTTGGCATGCTGCTAGAGGGTGCGGGATATCAGGTCGTTGATTTGGGAACAGATGTGACGCGGGAGCAGTTTATGGAGGTTGTCGAGAAACAAAGTGCCGGTGTTATCGGTATGTCGGCGCTTCTCACCACCACAATGACCTACATGAAAGATGTCATCCAGGCTGTCGATGATGCCGGTTTGAGGGACAAAGTGAAGGTGATCATCGGAGGCGCGCCCATCACGCAATCTTATGCGGATGAGATCAAGGCAGACGGCTACGCTCCTGATGCCGCCTCAGCCGTAGATCTAGTCAAGGGTCTTCTGGGCTAGCTAGGAAGGGCACGAGCCCATTCTGAGAGGAAGCGGGCTTGCGCACTTACTGTGAGCACATGAGAATTCTTGACCCGTAAATTGCATTTTACATGCCCGTTTTAGATGATTTTTCAATTCAATTCTCACCCGATTATCTGATCAAACAACTTCGGCTGGATAAAAAAAAAGAAGCCCTGCGCTTAGTCCAAGACTTGATTCGATCCACCGAAGCCTTGATCACTCCAAAGATCATTTATAGAGTGTCTTATGTTGAGGGAAGGACAGACAGGTCCGTCGTGATCGATGGGCATACATTCACGAGCTCTGTTCTCCATAAGAACCTGCAGAATGTGGAGAGGGTCTTTCCTTATGTGGTCACCGTGGGGAAGGCGCTGGAGGAGACAGCCTCTTCCATGGATGACCTTCTCCAACAGTATTATCTGGAGACAACAGCGGATGTTGCTCTGCGATTAGGGAAGCAGCATCTTGAAAGGCATCTAAAAAAGCACTACGGGCTTGCAAAAATGTCCAGTATGAGCCCTGGCTCACTGCCAAATTGGCCTATTACGGAACAAAAACCGTTGTTTGCGTTGATAGGAGATACCGAAGAACTCGTGGGAGTTCGATTGACCGACAGCATGCTCATGCTCCCGCGGAAGTCGATCTCCGGCATCGTGTTTCCGACCGAAGTGACTTTTACCTCATGCCAGCTCTGTCCGAGGGAAAGGTGTGAAGCACGAAAAACAGCTTACGATGCCTCCCTAAAGGACAAGTATGGTTTGGTCGATGACTAGGCGATACCTGAAGGACACGGATGTAAAGGAATAGATATGCACGAAGAAAACTTGGAAAGAGTTCTCAGGCTCCGCTGGATAGTTCTGGTCATGATGGGACTGGTCGTGTTCGGCGTCTACTATGCCTACGATTCGGTTGTCCCCATTGCCGACTTTATTATAAGTGAGATGGGGGTGACCAGGGCTCAGTACGGACTTCTGTTCAGCTATTATTCGCTGCCCAACCTGCTTATGGTGCTGCTCGGGGGGATTCTGTTGGATCGCGTGGGCATTCGCAAGGCCGGTATGCTGTTCGTGGCATTGTGTGTGGTCGGGGTTTTGATGACTGCATTCGGAGGATCAAATTCATTTCAGATGATGCTCTGGGGGAGGCTTCTTTACGGAATAGGGGCTGAGTCGCTCAGCGTGACCCAGATTAAAGTCTTATCCAAATGGTTCAGGGGAAAGGAATTTGCCTTTGCCATGGGTCTGTATATCACGCTGGTGCGGCTGGGGAATTTCGCCTCTCTCAACTTGGGCACGCCGCTTCAGACCTGGAGTGGCAATTGGCGCCTGGCTCTGTGGGTGGCCTTTGGGGCCATTGTCTTGAGCTTTGTCGTCTTCTCGTTGTACAGCCGCTTGGACAAAGCCAAAGAGGCGGCTTTCAGAGAGAGAGGACCTGAGGTGGCCACGGATAAATTCGTCTTCCGCCAGGTATTCAAATTCAAGCCATCCTATTGGTTTGTCAATTTGCTCTGTGTGACTTTTTATTCGGCCGTGCTGCCCTTTGTTGCCTTCTCCAAGATATTCCTCCAGAGCAAGTATGAAATAAGCGCAGCACAGGCATCTTTTTATGGATCCCTGCTTTTTGTGGCCACTATGGTTTGCACGCCTCTGTTTGGTATTGTTGTTGATAAGATCGGCAGGCGTGCGACCATCATGATCGTCGGGGCGGTCATCATTGTGCCCGTTTATTTGGCTTTAGGTTTGACAGACATCCATCCTGCCCCCTTGATAATCGGTATCGGGATTGCCTTTTCGCTCGTGCCGTCGGCGCTGTGGTCTTCGGTGCCCATTTTGGTCGAACAGCACCGTCTCGGAACAGCTTTCGGGCTAATAACCATCATCCAGAACTTCGGGCTGACTGTTGTTCCCTGGCTGGCCGGCCGGCTCACTGACAGTGCAGGCGGGGATTACACCAATTCCATGCTGCTGTTTGCCTTTCTCGGTTTCATCGGTCTCATATTTTCCTTGGCCCTCATTGTGACGGAGAGGAAAGGGCCCAAAACGGGCATTGAGCTCCCCACAAAAGCGGCACATGAACAGTTTGAGTCCTGAAATGTGGAACTCGCGATAAAGACTCTAAGCCTGTGACAATATAGATTCACGGGACTGTATAGATTCTGTTCTCCAATCTCAGCTAGAGGAGTGAAGATTTGGGTTCGCCCCATGAAAACAATGCCCATGATACATAATACGATTAGGAGGTGGCAGAATGGCTGATGCATATATTGTTTTAGAGGGAGGCCGTCTGATCGACGGTAACGGCGGAGACCCGGTCGATAATTCGGTTGTGATCTTAAAAAACGACCGGATTGAGGCTGTGGGCAAGGAAGGTGAAGTCGGCGATTACCCTCAGGAGGCTGAAGTGATCGACGTTTCTGGCAAGACCGTGATGCCCGGCCTGATGGATATGCATGTCCATCCGATCGGAGCCAAGAGTCTTGATCCCTTGAGCTGGATCATTGCCCCGAATGAACTTCGGGCGATCCGTGCCTCTGTCGATGCCTGGAGGCTGATCGACAGCGGATTCACGACTATCCGGGATTGCGCCACGCCCACCAGCCTTCATCTGAAAAAAGCCGTGGAAGAGGGGAGTATTGTCGGGCCCAGGATTTTCTCCTGTAATCGTATCATCACGCAGACCGCGGGGCACGGGGATGTGGCTCATTTTCTGCCGGCGGCCTGGTCTTATGAGAGGGGAATTGCACGAGTCGCTGACGGCGTGGATGAATGCCGGAAGGCCGCCAGAGAGCAGCTGAGAGAAGGGGCGGATTTCATCAAAATGTGTACTACGGGCGGCGTCATGTCCGAAAAGGACAAGCCCACGCACACCCAGTTTACTCTGGATGAAATCAAGGCCATGGTCGAAGAGGCTCATGCTTTTGGCGTGAAAGCGGCGAGCCATGCTCAGGGAACTCCCGGGATCAAGAATGCGCTTTTGGGCGGGGTGGACACCATAGAGCACGGTATATTTTTGGATGATGAAGTCATCGAGATGATGATCAAGCAGGGGACCTATCTCATCCCAACGCTGGCTATTCTCAGGGCTATCATCGAGGGGGGCACTGAAGCCGGCGTTCCGCAGGGCTCTTTGGACAAGGCCAAGAGTGTATTTGACATTCACAGGGCATCTTTTATCAAAGCCTATGATGCCGGCGTGAAAGTCGGACTGGGAACGGATTATTTGAGCGATCCCATGTCGCCCATGGGGAAAAACGCGGTAGAGTTGAAAAACTATGTCGAGGTCGGCCGAACTCCGATGGAAGCCATCGTTTCCGCGACCAAGATCAACGCCGAAGTTGTGGATATGGGTAATGACTTGGGGACATTGGAAAAGGGGAAATTGGCAGATCTCATTGTTGTTGAAGGCAATCCGCTCGATGACATCAGCATTCTGTGTGATAAGGCGAACATCCTCAATGTTTTCAAAGCAGGAAAAGCCATCCCCCGCCTAAACCTGGCCTGATCCAATCAACTGAATGCACTCGGTGCCAAAAAGGTGCCAGGCACCTTTTTTCCCCATATAAAAAAACGGTGCCAGGCACCTTTTTTGAGTTCCTAAGTGTGTAGAGAATGAAATTTCTGAGAGGGAGGTTGACTATGAGAGCGAAATCCATGAAATCCTTTTTGGTTCTTTTTCTAGCCTTCTTGCTCATCAGTATCTCTGTCATGAGTCAGGAAAAGAAGGCCATCGATGTCGAGTGGCTCTGGGGTGAGGAGGCGGCCAGAGTGCAGGCAGTCCCTCAGTTCATCTGGCTTGACAATAACACGGCTCTGCTTCTTGATACACACAAACCCAAGGAAGAGCAGACCTTCGAAGTCCTCGACCCTGTCAGTGGGGCACGGGCTCCTGTTTTGGATGCCAAGAAAGCACTGCAGAGCCTTAGGGATCATGTGGGCAAAGATGGGACTCCCGAGACGATGCCTTGGCCGATAACTTTCGATAAGCTCGGTAAAAAGGCGCTTTATATGTTCGACGGTGATATCTATGTGTTGAACATTGTTAATGCCAATTTTGCCCGCATCACTGAAACTGAGGAGGAAGAGCTAGGTCCTACTCTATCTCCGGATGGGCAAAAAATCGCTTTTGTGCGCATCAATGAGATTTATGTTTATGACCTGCAGAAAGGTGAAGAAAAACAAGTTACCTTCGACAGTTCAGAGACTCTGTACAACGGCCGCCTGTCCTTCATGTACTGGGAGGATGTTTTCTTCCGCAACAACGGGGTCGGCCTCTGGTGGTCACCGGATTCCAAAGCACTGGCCTACATGCAAACAGATGTCTCTCAGGTCACGGAGTTCATTTACTATGATATCAAACCTTTCAATCCCCGCAGGATAAAAGTCCGGTATCCTCTGGTAGGTGAGACCATGGAAATTGTCCGCATCGGTGTGATGGAGTTGGACAGTGAAAAGACAACCTGGATCAGAGGAACGGGCATTCCCGATGAATATGTCGTCAACGTCGATTGGCTTCCCGACAGCCAGCACATCAGCTTCCGGTCTTTAAACAGGGCTCAGGATGAGCTGGATTTGTACATAGCCGACAAATTTACGGGCAAATCCACATCAATCTTGCATGAATCCGATGACGCATGGGTCAATCCTTCCGAAGACCTCTATTTTCTTGAAGATGGGGAGCGCTTAGTTTGGGGCTCTGAGCGAACAGGATATAAACATCTTTATCTCTACGATATCAATGGAAATCTCGTCAATCCCATCACAAAAGGCGAATGGGCTGTGCGCGCGCCATTTCAGACAAGCTACTGGTGGGGGCGCTCGGCGGTCTCCATTGATGAGGCCAATGGGCTGCTCTATTTCATGTCTCTAGAGAAGTCGTCACTGGAACGACATCTCTACCGGATCAAATTCGATGGGACAGGGATGGAGCGGCTGACCTGGGCAGACGGTTTTCATTCCGTTGTGTTTAGCCCGGATGCCCGGTTTTTTCTCGATGTGTACTCGAATATCAAAGCTCTGCCGGCCCTTGAACTCTACAAAAACGACGGCAGCCTGATCAAAGTGATCAGCGAGTCGAAATCCGAAATTCTCACGGAATATGCTGTGCAGACACCCGAGCTTTTCGAAATTTCCGCTTCGGATGGTTTCAAAATGCCGGCCATGATCTACAAGCCAAAGGATTTTAATCCTCAAAAGAAATATCCCGTCATCATCTATCACTACGGAGGGCCTTCGGCGCCCACTGTCATCAATCACTGGCAGCGGTATGCCTTTTTCAATCAGCTTCTTTTGAGAGAAGGATATTTGTGTGTCACGGTTGACAATCGCAGTGCCACAGCCAAGAGTAAAAATCTGGAAAATCTGGTCCTCAATCAGATGATCGGCCCGAATGAGCTGGCTGATTTGATGGACGCGGTGAAATGGGTGAAATCTCAGTCCTTTGTGGATCCGGATAGAGTAGGGATGTGGGGCTGGAGCTATGGCGGATGCTACACCTTGATGGGAATGACTCAATCCAAAGAATTCAAAGCCGGTATTGCAGTCGCTCCGGTCTCGGATCAGAGATTTCATGAGCCCAAGTGGGCCGAATTCGCCATGAAGAGGCCGCAAGCGAATCCAGACGCCTGGGAGAAGGTTTCTCTTCTGAAGTATGCCAAAGACCTTCATGGCCGTTTGATGATCGTCCACGGTACCTATGACGATAACGTCCGCATCCAGAACACCTGGGCGTTTATCGATGAATTGATTAAGGCCGGG
>Ga0180434_10008945_pt1 | contig 10972 bp, 12 predicted proteins | sample SS_ome_7_FD_132453 | JGI IMG/M metagenome (GOLD analysis project Ga0180434, IMG submission 132453) | Hypersaline lake sediment archaeal communities from the Salton Sea, California, USA - SS_1_D_2 metaG | ecosystem: Environmental > Aquatic > Non-marine Saline and Alkaline > Hypersaline >... | reverse complement strand
TACACGCGACCTACGCACCCTCGCTGCCCGATTCGCCGCCGAGGATCTCGCTCCCCGCCAATGCACCACCATGCTATAATGGACTTGAAAAACTTGATTGATCGCAGCGCGATATCAAGATCTATGCAGGAGAATCAGCATGGCCAAGGGCCAGCACGGCGGACGACGCCCAGGCGCAGGACGCCCCAAGGGCAGCCGAAACAAAGACACCCTCGCACGAGAGCGCGCCATCGCAGACCGCCAGGCCGACGCGGTGGCCGCGCTTGACGTCCTCATTGCCATCGCAAAAAACGATGCTGAGGATCCACGCGTTCGCCGCCTATGCGCCCGGGACGTCCTGGACCGCCTATGGGGCCGTCCCCGCGTACAACCGCCACCGACCCCGCCACAGGAGACACTAGACGATGAAACCACCAGCGCCAGAGACCTTATCGCCCGCGGCCTCAATCGCATCGCTGCCACCCGCGACGCGCAAAACCCTACTGAATGAACTCTCCCCCAGCCAGTCATACGCCCTGCTCTACGACTGGTCATTCTGGGCCCGCCCCAAACAACTCGCCCCTCCGGGCGACTGGCTCTATTGGCTCATCCTCGCGGGCAGAGGCTATGGCAAAACCCGCACCGGGAGCGAATGGGTCCGCGACCAGGTCCAACACCATAGCGCCCGCCGCGTCGCGCTCGTGGCCAGAACAGCCGCCGACGCCCGCGACACCATGATAGAGGGTGAAAGCGGCATCCTCGCCGTCTGCCCCCAAAGCCAACGCCCCCGCTATGAGCCGAGCAAACGCCGCCTCACCTGGCCCAACGGCGCCATCGCCACCACCTACAGCGGCGATCAGCCCGATCAGCTCCGTGGCCCATCACATCACATCGCGTGGGCCGACGAGCTCGCCGCCTGGCGCTACCCCGATACCTGGGACCAGCTACTATTCGGCCTCCGCCTCGGCACGCGCCCCAGGGTATGCATCACCACCACGCCGCGCCCAACGCCTCTCATCAAGCGCTTGGCCCGCGATCCCCACACCGCCCTGGTCACCGGACACACCCGCGAGAATGCCGCCAACCTCGCCCCCACCGCCCTCGCCATGTTCGAGGAGCGATACGCAGGCACCCGCCTGGGCCGCCAAGAGCTAGCAGCCGAAATTCTCGAAGACAACCCCCACGCCCTATGGAACCTAGACGACATCGCCGCGCATCGCGTCGACAAGGCCCCACCGCTCCGCCGCATCGTAGTCGCCATCGATCCCGCCGTCACGGCAGACGAAACCAGTGACGAGACCGGCATCATCGCTGCCGGCATTTCTCCCGACGACCACGTTTACATCTTGCGCGACCACAGCATGAAAGCATCACCCCTCCGATGGGCGCAGGAATCCGTCAAAGCCTACCACCAGCACCAGGCCGATACGGTAGTTGCTGAAACGAACAACGGAGGAGAACTTGTACGCGTGACATTACGCTCGATTGATGATACAATAGCATATAGATCAGTACACGCATCACGCGGCAAACTGATCAGGGCCGAGCCAGTCAGCGCACTATACGCCCGAGGACGCGTTCACCACGTTGGCGTTTTCCCGCAACTGGAGGACCAAATGACAGACTGGGATCCCACGCAAACCACCAGCCCCGACCGCCTCGACGCGATGGTATGGGCCGTCACCGAACTCGCCCTCGCACGCCGCAAAGCCCCACCCGCCAGGAGCTACCAAGGATGACCGTCAATCCCGATCTCGCCCAGGCGTACCGCAGCATATCCGCAAAACAGGCCCATCACGACAACTGTTGGGACTACTACAACGGCGATCAGCCTCTACTCTACACGGCCAGCCGCCTCAAGGCAGTTTTCGACGTCGCCGGCGTCCACTTTCGGGAAAATTGGTGCGCCCTGGTCGCCGACGTGCTGCTTGAAAGGATCATCCTCAAAAGGTTCGACGTCACCGACGAAAGCGCCCAAACCGCCCTCAACGACTTTTGGACCATCAGCGGCATGCAAGTTGACGACACCACCGCCCACCTCGACACGATGATCACCGGCGAGGGATACGTCATGATCTGGTTCAACGAGGACGGCGCCCTAGAGGGGGCCGCCAACGACCCGCGCCATTGCCACATTCAATATCACGCCGATCGCCCGCGGGTGCCCCGCTACGCCGCCAAATGGTGGACCATGCCCGACAACAAGCGCGCCTTCTCCCTATACTATCCCGATCGATTCGAGCATTACATCAGCACCAAGGCCAGCGAAAACATCACCGGGCCCGCCGACTTTCGCGCCGCTCCGGACGCCATCATCACCAACCCCACCGGCCGTTTGCCCCTGATCCAACTAAAACGCACCGACCGCGGCCTCATCTCCGAGCTGGCCAACATCATCCCAATCCAGGACGCCATCAACAAACTAATCTCCGACATGATGGTCGCAGCCGAGTTCGGCGCCTTCCGACAACGCTGGGTCATCACGAACAGCGACATCCAGGCCCTCAAGAACGCCCCAAACCAAATCTGGCACCTGCCCGCGGGCGACGGCGTCGGCCAGCAAACCGCCACCGGCGATTTCAATCCCACGGACTTGGGCAACTATCTGGACGCCATCGAAAAACTCTCCACGGCTATCGGCATCATCAGCCGCACCCCGCGCCACTATTTCTACAGCCAGACCAGCCGCCTCAGTGGCGAGGCGCTGCTCACCATGGAGGCACCCCTTGTCAATAAAGCCCTACACCACATCGGCCGATTGACGGCCACCTGGCGCCGGGTGGCCCATCACACACTCTCGCTGCTCGGCTACCAGGTCGATCCCCAGACCATCACGCCCGTTTTTGCCGCGCCCCAAACCATCCAACCCCACACCCAGGCCCAGATCAGAAACCTGAACGTTGGGGCCGGGATCCCCATCGAAACCGAGCTACGCCGCGAGGGATGGACGGACGAACAGTTACGCCAGCTCCGCACCGACCGCGCGAGCACCAACCATCAGGAGCCTACCCATGGCGACGACCCCCAACGCTTCACCGACGACTAGTTACGACACGTTCTACAACAGCCTTCCCGAGGCGCAGCGCGCCCTCATCGACAGCCACATCAGCGGCTTGAAGAACGCGCTCGACAGCGAAAAGACCCGCCGCCGTTCGCTCACCGACGAAATCCAAACGCTGCAAGAATCCCAAACGGGCAAACTTGACGCGTTGACCGCCGAGCACGAGCAAGCCCTCGCTGCCCGCGATCTACAGCTCCGATTCTACGAAGGCGCCCAGCAAGCCCGCTGCACCGCCCCCAAACTCGCCTGGCTGGCCGCGCAAGACAGCGGCCACATCGCCGAGGACGGATCCATAGACTGGAACGGCCTCACGGAAACCTATCCTGTGCTGTTCGCCCAGGCCCAGGGACCAGCGGCCCCACCGCCCGCCAACAGCCAAGCTGGCAGCAACCACCAACCAAATCAAAACGTAGACATGAACGCCGCCATTCGAGCGGCAACTGGGAGACAGTAACATGCCATACAACAGCCTGATTTCCCGCACCGACGCCACATCGTTGATTCCAGTGCCAGTGGCCGATGAAATCATCAAGGCCATGCCCCAATCCAGCGCGGTGCTCACCCTGGGCCGCCGCCTCCCGAACCTGGCCCACGGCCAACAGCGCATCCCCGTAATGAGCGCCCTGGCCAGCGCCTACTTTGTGACCGGCGATACCGGCCTCAAACAAACAACCGAGGTGACGTGGGCCGACAAATACCTAAACGTCGAAGAGCTGGCCGCCATCGTCCCGATCCCCGAGGCCGTGCTAGACGACGCCGCCTATGACATCTGGGGCGAAGTCAAGCCGAGCATCGCAGAGGCCATGGGCAGAACTTTCGACATGGCCGTACTCTACGGCACGAACGCCCCCAGCAACTGGCCCACCGACCTGCACAACGCCTGCATCACAGCATCCCAAGCGGTCACCATCGGGAGTGTCGGCGACGACCTCTATGACGACCTTCTCGGAGAGGGGGGCGTCATCGCCAAGGTGGAAGCCGACGGCTATCTTCCCACCGGCCACATCGCCGCCACCAGTATGCGCGCCAAGCTCCGTGGAGTCAGATCGGACGACAAAATGCCCATCTTCCAACGCACTATGCAAGACCGCGCCCGCTACGATCTCGACGGCAGCCCCTGCCTGTTCCCGCTGAACGGCGCCATGGACGCGGACACCACCCTTCTCTTTACTGGCGACTGGACCCAACTCGTCTGGGCAATGCGCCAAGACATCTCCTACAAAATCCTCACCGAGGGAGTGATCCAGGACTCTAACGGGGACATTCAGTACAACCTTGCTCAGCAAGACATGGTCGCACTACGCGCCGTCATGCGGCTGGCCTGGCAATGCCCCAACCCGATTACCCGAATGAACAACGACGACGACACCCGCTTCCCGTTTGCGACGCTGCTCCCTGCCGAGTGATAGACCCAAAGGAGACACCCCATGCCCCTCACCCGGAAACAAATCCGACAAGCCCGTAAAACCAGAAGACGCGCCAACCGCGCCGCCTTCAAAACTAGCAACTGGAGGACTTCCATGGAACGCACCAAGCACAATACCCTGATGCTGCTGCTCGCCGCGATGCTTCTGATGGTTCTCATGATCATCGCGTCGCAGTACACCAACCCCGCCCCGGTCGGCGCAACGGCCTTCACCACGCCCGCCGCCGTCCCCGCCATGAGCACCGACAACGCCAAAGACCCGTTCTACTTTTGGAACAGCTTTCCGCTGACCGCAACCGGCGCTTGCACCTATACCTATCACCTACAGAACTATGAGGTGCTCGACCTCCAGTTCATTGCCGACGCCACCACCGCCAACACCACCACGGTCAAGCTCCAATACAGCAACGACAACACAAATTGGGCCGACGGTGCGACAGTGTTCCAGAACACCGGGTCCGACCAAAACGACATTGTCCAACGCTACAACGTCGGCGCGTACACCCGCCTTTATGCGACCGTCACCAATAGCAACCCGCTCACCCTGACGGTCATCGGCATCGCAAAATGAGCGCCACCGCCACCCAAATCGCCGAGCTCCGCCTCATGGTGGACGAACCGACCGACGACACCTATGACAGCGACGCTCTCGCCGCGTACATCGAAGATCACCCGATCCTCGACGAACGGGGCGAGAGCCCCTATGGCTGGGACGTGTCCACCAGCCCGCCCACCAAAGAGGACAACGACAATTGGATCCCGACTTACGACCTCAACGCCGCCGCCGCCCGTATCTGGGAACATAAAGCCGCCGCCATCGCCGAAAAGTACAGCACCGACACCGACGGCCGCTTACTCCACCGCAGCCATCTCTACGAACACTATATGCGCCAGGCGCGCCACTATGCCGCCCGCCGCACCCTGGGCACCATCACAATGCACGTGGCACCCCGCATCAAAGCATCGGTTTCCTGGAGGGCCAACTGATGGACACCGCCGATCTCGCCACGCTCCGAGCCGACTATAACGCCAGCCTGCTCGACACCTGCACCATCAACGCTCACACCACGTCAGAGGACGGCAACGGACGCCTGCAACACACCTACACGCCCGGCGCCGCGATCTCATGCGGCTACCAACCCATTCTACGCGCCCTGGCGCGGGTCGAGCACAGCCCCGATCTCACCACCGCCCGCGCCATGGCGTTGCTCTACCTACCCGCCAACACCGCCATCGACACCGATGACCGAGTCACCATCACCCACCGGAATGGCGTTTCCATCTCGCCGACCTTGACCTATCAGCTTGCCACGCCCCCAGTGGAGGGCCTCACCGGAACCATCGTCACCATCGAGCAACTGGAGCCGTAACATGTTCTATGACGACCTCAAGGACGCGCTCTTGGATAACGCTACCCTTGCGGCCGTAATAGGCACCCGGATCTATCACGGCCCCCTCCCTCTAAACACGACCCAGCCCGCTATCACCTACAGCGATCACGAGCTGACGCGGGTATACATCGACGGCGGCCACCAACGAGACACCCGCCACGAGCTCCACTTTCGTACCTGGGCCGACACACCCTTTGCCGCCGCCGACCTGGCCACCAAACTCGCCACGGCGCTCGAATCCCTCACCAGCTATTTCGCCATCATCGAGAACGACACCAACGACCTTAACCCCGACACGGCCCAACACTATCGCACTGTAAAGGCCATCGTCACCGAGGAGGCCCTCAGCGCGACCGCCTACGCCTGCACTCTGGCCCTGCAGGCCGCGACCCTCAACCTAAACAACGGCACCACCTACCGGCTGCGAAGCGGATATCTTCCCTCGCCCATCTTTCACCTGCCAACCCAAAGCGTTGACACCATCCTGCCCCTGCCCATGCCCGCCGCTATCTTTCACGGCTACCAAAACAGACCCCGCGAGATCACGCTAGGCCTCAGGATATTGGGCGCCAACCCCAGTGCCATCGCCACAAATCTGGCTGCACTCACAGCCGCGCTAGGCACTGAAACCCGCACCGCCGCCAGATCCCGCGCCACCTTGACTTTCAGCACCGACAACGGCACCAGTCGCGCCATCAAGGGCACCATCGCCGCGATAGACGAAAGCCCGCCCTGGCCCAGACGATTCTCGAACATCTCGACTCGCTGCCACCTCACCATCACGATCTACTGCCAAGACCCAACGTGGTACAATCCAACGCCGGTCGCCATATCGAGCGCCTTCAACGACGCCACCCCAGTAACAGTCTCACTCACCAACAACGGCAATGAGGACACCCCTTTGGTCCTACGCATCTCAGGCGCCATCCAGGATCCCAAACTCACCGACGCGAACGGCACCGTTTTCGAGCTTGACCTCACCGTCAGCGCAGGCGGCCAGGTGGACTACAATTTCGACATGCTGGACTATGCCGTCACCCACACTCCGAGCGGCGGCTCAGCAACCGATGTTCGCAACCTTCAGACCACCGCCAGCCGGATCCCGATCGTTGCACCCCCAGGCACAAACAACCTCACCATCGAGGCCGCCAGCGGCACCGCCACCCTCACAGGCTATCTGTACCACCGATACACGGGCCACGGACAATGACCACGTCACCCACAGTCCCGACCATCGCCGATTTTCACCTCATCATCTGGTCTCTCACCGATGAAACCAAGATTCACCTTCACCAACACCAATTCACCGACCTTGAGTTCACCACCACCGAGGGCGTCGATCAAGAGCGCCTCCACGAGCTCAGTTTTCGCACAGCTCCCAACTTGGACAATCCCATCGATCTCACCCAGCTTCAAGCAGTGCAACTGATCGCCTATGGCGACGTCCACTATTGGGGCCTAATCGATCATCCCGCCTACAGCTACGATCCCGAACCCGACAAAAACGGCGCCTACATTCACGCCACCGGCATCGAGGAGCTACTATCGTGCCGCCAGGCATACCACAACAACGCCGGCAGCATCGAACCACTCTCATTCACCAACGCCTATGCAGACGACCTCGCAAAAGAACTGTTACGCAAGACAGCCCTTTCCGGCACATGCACCGCCGACATCGATGGCCGCTCCAGGGACTGGGACTGGGGCACCCTCGTCGTCGAGGCAGACGCCTCCGGCAGTGTGGATCAAATCACCGCCAGCTATCTCCACTCCGGCAAACGCACCATCCTAGACGAGATCACCTATCTCAGCCAACGCCATGGTTTCGTCTACCAGCTCGCCGTCAGCGAAACCGCCGGCGCCCTCACCTTCACTTTCAAGACCAAGGGGCTCCGAGGAGGCTCCGACCTCACCAGCGGAGACGATAGGGTCCAGATCAAAGACATCGCCGACTTGCTTCCCAGGGGCAAGCGCTACGCCCGCTACACGCGCCGCGCCACCATCGCCCACACCCGCGCCTTTCGCGCCACCGCCATCGACGCCACCAGCCTCAGCGCCTACGGCCGCTGGGAAACCAGCACCACCAGCACCCAGGCGGCCCACGCCGCCACGCTAGCAGAGGCCAGCCGCCCCACAATAGGGACAACCACCGAATTCACGGCCACCGGCGCCAATGGTATGGTCCTATGGCTACAGCACTACAAGGCCGGAGACCTTGTCAACCGCGCCAACACCCAACTTGATCAATCCGCCACCACCGACGTCATCGAATACGTCCACGGTCACTTTGTAAACGGTCGCCTACAACTCGCGATCACCTGGCAAGACCTGGAAGACCGGATACCCGCCTCCGATCGCGGCGGAGGGTCCGATCCAGACGAAACAGACGGACGCTACGTTACGCCCAACATCACTTTTGGCGTCACCGCCGACGAAGGCACCGCATCAACAAAGATACGATCTGACGCTCGCATCCCGCTCTATTTCAGAGTCGGCGAAACCGATATGTGGCCCGACGAAGACGAAAACAACCGCTTCACGTACATCGCCGGGACCGCCGTCACCCTGACAGGCGCTGATCACGCCCTAACTATCGCCCACGCCACCGATGCCTCCGCCATCCCCACTGCCCATCATGCCCTCGTCACACTGACCGCCACCCTCAACACGAACCTGCTCTCTATCTCGACACAGCAGCTCGACCTGGACACCCAGGCCGCCAACCGCATCTTTGCCGGTCCAACCACCGGCGGCGCAGCCACGCCCACATTCCGAGCACTCGTCGAGGCCGACATCCCCGACCTCTCCGGCACCTACAGCGTCGTCGGCCACGACCACGACGCCGACTATGCCGCCATCGACCACGATCACGACGCCGACTATGCCGCCATCGACCACGATCACGACGCCGACTATGCCGCCATCGACCACGATCACGACGCTGACTATGCCGCCATCGGCCACAACCACGACCACGGCGCCCTCACCGGCAAAGGAGACGACGACCACACCCAATACGTGCTCGCCGACGGCAGCCGTCCCTTAAGCAACGACTGGGACGTTGGCACACACCAACTACGCGCTAGCACACTTTACGCCGACGGCGGCTACATCTATATCGCCAACACATCAACATACATCCGCCGCGCTGCAGCCCAAACCCAAATCCAAACCGACTTAACCTATCTCACACTTGCTCCCGGCTCCACACGCACAATCAACATCCGCACCACAGACATGTACCCCAACAGTACCACTGTCAACCTAGGCCACGCATCATACCGATGGCAAATCATCTACGGCCAGGCAGGTAACTTCTCAACCACCCTAGCCGTCACAGGCGCGACCACCCTATCCAGCACGCTCGCCGTTACCGGCGCGACCACACTATCAAGCACGCTCGCCGTTACCGGCGCCGCCACCCTATCAAGCACGCTCGCCGTCACCGGCAACACCACCATCGGTGGCACGCTCATCGTCACCGGCCTGGCCACATTCAGCGCCATCAACGTAGGCGGGCTCTGCCAATGCGATTCGTTCCGCATCGACGCCCTTCCAGGAACATACGGTGACGAAACCCTCACACACTGCCTAGCGATCAGTGTCAACGGCACCACCTATCGCCTCCCGATGTACGTTCCCTAAAGGAGACCCATGCACCAAACTGAGCTCACACCATACGAACTGATCATCTTGCTCGACAAGACCGCCCACCAACCTGCCACGACCCAGGCCGCAAGCGAGCTACTGAGCAGCGTCATCGCGACCTTACGTCCGCCACCAGACGAGGCGGCGCGCATCGGCTACAAAGAGACGGTACAGCCACTCGGACACGTCATCTACGAAGTGCAACCGACCTACCCCACGGAACCGCTACAACGCGAGTGGACAAAACCACAATGCGCTGCCATAATCGATGCGATCACACGCCCGCCGCGATCCTCGCCCTGGCTCATCAGTCAGATCCCAATCCGTGACCGCCTCATCGAACGCTTCACACTCGAGGACTAGCATGTCAGACGACCTAAGCCTTTTGCGTCGCGAATTCGCCGCCTTCAGAACCGAGGCGACCGCCCAACTCGCCCTGCTGCTAGAGCGCACCACAGACCGAGCCAGCACCTGTCCCTATCAGGTGGAGATCGCCCGCGCAAGTAACAACATCGCACGGCTCAACAAACTAGAGCAACTATGCCGCGCCGCCAACCGATTCTACAACAAGCCCGCTTTTGTCGGCGCCGCCGCAGTAACAGCCACCATCCTCGTTGAAGTCCTACGCGCCAAAGGCTACATCTAGGAGGTACTATGCCTATCGACAAGCAATCTTTGCTGCTCGCCATCGCAGCCGCCGTCACCATCAGCCAGTTGATCGACAAACTCATCAAACCACTCCTCGCCGCGTTCGACCCTGAACGCGATCTCATCCAGGAGCTGATCAAACTCTGGCCATTCTATCTCGCCACCGCCATCGGCAGCACACTAGCATGGACAACCAGCATCAACTTCCTGCCCATCTTCCGTTCACCCGCCATCATGGGCCGCATCCTTTCCTGCATTAGCATCGGCCTCGGGCCATCTTTCCTGCACGATCTCAAGAAAGCCATCGAGACCGGCGCCAACCAACGGCCATAATCCTACGGTTCCTCCTCCGTGCGCGAGAGCCCTGTCACCAGGATGACCAGGGCTCTCGTTGCGTCAGGGGTACACCCCCCTTTGAGACCCCCCACCCCCCCCAATCGATAGTGTCCTCTCCCTCTCGGGGGGAGCAGCAGCAGAGGTAGCCGGAGCACACCCAGAACGCGCAGAACGCGCCAAACAGGGTCCAGAACGCGCCAGAACGCGCCAAACAGGGTCCAGAACGCGCCAGAACGCGCCAAACAGGGTCCAGAACGCGCCCGCGCTACGCGGACAACGCGCCCGGCTACGCGGGCAGCTACGCGGCTACGCGCCCGGCTACGCGGGCAGCTACGCGGCTACGCGCTGGCCGGCGATAATCGCCACCCGATGCCGAGATCGTGCCCGCAGGTGTCCGCGGCGGAGTCGGACGCCGCCCGATCTCCCGCGGGTGGGACGCGACGCCCCGCCCCCGGCCCCGCCCCCGCGCCTCGAGCTGCCGCC
>Ga0180434_10008944_pt1 | contig 10973 bp, 9 predicted proteins | sample SS_ome_7_FD_132453 | JGI IMG/M metagenome (GOLD analysis project Ga0180434, IMG submission 132453) | Hypersaline lake sediment archaeal communities from the Salton Sea, California, USA - SS_1_D_2 metaG | ecosystem: Environmental > Aquatic > Non-marine Saline and Alkaline > Hypersaline > Sediment... | reverse complement strand
TTTCTGGGCGCGGGTGAGGCCGGTGTACAGGAGGTTTCGCTGAAGCATGATGTATTGGCTGGTGTGGCAGATCATGACGACGACGGGGTATTCGCTGCCTTGAGACTTGTGGACGGTGAGGGCATAGGCGAGTTCGAGTTCGTCAAGCTCGTCGTATTCGTACCAGGCGGTGTTGTCGTAGAACTGAACAGTGATGGTGCTGGCTGCGGGATCAACCGCCAGTACGGTCCCCACGTCACCGTTGAAGACTTCCTTTGTGTAGTTGTTGACGGTCTGGACGACACGGTCGCCTTCGCGAAGAGTCTTTTCCCCTCGCTTGACCTCGCGCACATCCGAATCGGGCGGGTTGAGAGCAGTCTGCAGGATGGCGTTGAGTCGAATGGTGCCGAGCGCGCGTTTGTTCATCGGCGTCAGGACTTGAATTTCCTGGGGGGCGAAACCCTCCGCTCGGAGTTCGTGACCGACTATACGAGCGATGCGCTGGACGATGCGCTCTTGATCGTTTTCGGAGATGAAGACACAGTCGTCGGTCGGACGCGGTGGAATGCGAAACTCCGGCGGGCGGCCGGAGTTGACTTGATAGGCATTCATAACGATCTGGCTCTCACGATCCTGCCGGAAGATCTCGGTGAGTCGGGCGACGGGGATGGCTTTCGAGTGGATGAGGTCACACAGCACAAGACCGGGGCCGACTGATGGAAGTTGGTCGACATCTCCTACGAGGATAAGGCGTCCGGTGTCGGGTATGGCGCGGACGAGGGCATGCGTAAGCTCGATGTCGAGCATCGAAGCTTCGTCGACGATGACGACGTCGGCCTCTATGGGGTGTTCTTCGTTGCGGCGGAATTCCCAGGCGATGGGGTCGATCTCTAGGAGCCGATGGATGGTCTTGGCCGGACGGCCGGTGACTTCGGCGAGGCGTTTTGCGGCGCGGCCGGTGGGGCTGGCGAGGCTGACGGTACACTCGGAGCTTTCGAAAAGGTCGACGATGGCACGGGTGACGGTAGTTTTGCCGACGCCGGGACCGCCGGTGATGATGAGGACCTTTTCGGTGAGCGCGAGTCTGACCGTTTCGGCCTGTTGGGGAGAAAGCGATGCCCCACCTACGGTTCGATCATGCTGTAACCAATCTTCGAGTGCACCCGTTGCTGTCGCCGCGCCCGGCTTGGCATTTTGAATGCGCCGTAAGTTCCGAGCCACTTCCTGCTCCGCTCGCCAGAGGCGGGGAAGGTAGACGGCCTCTACGGTTCCCTCAGGCGGTCGACCGGGGACGAAGCGGAGTTCGACATCTGGCTCGACTCTGATCCAACCGTTCTCCTGCAGCGCCGAGTGGGCATCGGAAAGCGCCTCGACATCTGCACATTCGAGTAGGCGGGTGGACTGCTCGAGGAGATGCTCTTTGGGAAGAAAGCAATGGCCTTGCTGTGCGGCTTGTTGGAGGGCATGGGTGATCCCTGCTTGCAGTCGGAACGGCGACTCAGCGGAGATGCCGATTGTGCGCGCAATACGGTCGGCGGACTTGAAGCCAATCCCATCCACCTCCATGGCCAGCTGATAGGGGTTGCGCTCGACGACGGCGACGGCCTGATTGCTGTAATGGGCGTAGATGCGAATGGCCTGGGCCGAGCTGATACCCATACCCTGGAGGCGCACGAGGATGCCTTGCTTATCGTCATCGCGGAGCTGTCGCCACTCTTCCCCTATCGCCTGCGCTTTCTTTCTGCCGATTCCTTTGATTTCGGCGAGACGTTCGGGATCTTCGTCGAGGACACGGAGGGTGTCCTCACCAAACTGCTCTATGACGGCTTCGGCGAGGGCTGGGCCGATGCCCTTGATGCCTCCATTGGCCAAAAATCGCTGGATCGCCTCAGGGGTCATCGGTCGCTCGACTTCGTAACGGACGAAACGAAATTGGTCGCCGTATTGGGGATGTGTGTGCCAGTCTCCCCAGAGTTTGACATCCATGCCCGGGCGGGCCTCGGCGAGGCAGCCAACGATGGTCACCGAGTCGCCCGCGCCACCGTATTGCTCGTCGACGCGGATGCGCGCGACGGTCCACCCATCTTCGTCATTGTGGTGGCGGATGTGCTCGACAGCGCCGCCTAGCTCACGTAGGTTTTCGTCGGCACGTTCATCTGTGCTCATGTGAGGGGGACTTCGACACTAATACGCGACCTGCCTCTCGGAGCGGATGTATCGAACTATCTACTGAGCGGCGGGCATGTCTAGTCCGAGCGAAGAAATTCTGCGGGGGGGGGGAACGACTGGCGATTCGTTTCCCCCACGCCCCCTTTGCTCGCGTTTGGCGGCATTGACAGTGGGCTGAGGGAAATGGGTCTGACGGCGGGTGGCGTCCGGGAGATGCCTCCCGGACGAAATCCCGACAGGGGGCTTTGCCCCCTATGACCCCCCAAAAGCACCCGGCAGATGTCTGCCGGACGCAAGGGGACTATAGGTGTACGCTGTTCCTCTAAACCCTTGGCAGAGGAACGACCGGCGATTCTTTCCCTCCTCGCTGGGGAAAATCTTAGGGGGAATGAGTTTCGAGGGAGAGGAAACCCCGCGACCCTCGATGCTGTTTCTTCACTAACAGCTGAGGATTTATTGTGATATTCGACACGGGAGGGGAGATGGAAAGCATTGAGGCAGGTGCCACCACCTGCCTCAATTGCGGTATGTGAGGACCCGCCGGTTGGCCCTACAAGTTTCCCGGCGAAGGGATGGTAAAACGCTTATTTGTTAGGCAGCAGTGCGGTGGCGAACGACACGCACTGCTCGCCTTCTCAGCAGACTCTCGAGGTCGTGTCGCAATCCTGTAGGCAAGATTGAATCCAGAAATAGATGGCGGAATGTTGGCTCCATGTTCGCCGCAACTTCGACGAGCCCAGAGACATCCCCGGTCTCTCGCCATTTGCCCATGGCTTCGCGCCAAACCTGAATTGTCTTGCCCTTGTCTCTCAACATTTTAGCGCTCCTATTTGCTCCTTTGTGCGCGCTTGGCGTTACTATACCCCGTCATTGTTAAGGACGCATTACGCGTAGTTGAAGTCAATGTTAGATTGGGCGCACATCCCCCGTGTCAGGGGCATCTATGTAAGACATCGACCGAACGCATTCGGATGAAGTGGGTTGTCGTCTCTCGGAATGGCCGGCAGAGGACGAACTAATTCATAATTATCAGCTGTTTGGTTTCTTCTGTGTCTTTCTTTCGCCAAGGGTTGCCGTAGGAAACTTGATCTTCGAGGACTTCAGCGAGTTGTGAGTATTGAAGCAGGCCCATCGCCACAAGGATTTGTCCCAGACGCCCGCCTCGCCTCCGCTGTTCTTCAAGCGCGTCCTTGAGCTGTTTTTCAGTGATGAGCCGGTGTTTATGGACTAGAAGCTCACCGAGATACGGCAGGGGTCTGCCTTGTCGATACACAGGAACCTGCTGTGTTGGTGGCTTGTATTTTCGCGGCTGCTTGGACGGTGTACTTCGCTTCGAACCTATGACGGCGACCAGGATGCCACATCCTAGACTCAAAAGCCCGGTAGTCCAGCCGAGTAGATTCGGATTGGACCATGTGCGGCCGATCCAGAGACCCGCGATGACCGAAAGCCCAAGGCCAAGTACGAGCATCGTCTGACCAAGCCGCGAGCACGAGGATGCTTGTTCAGTCGCGACGTCCTTTTTCTTCTGTCGCCGTTTCTGTACTCTGGGCATTGCTGCCACCATTAACAAGTTATGGCGGCACGCTGGATCGTATGACCCACCCCGGCGCCGCACCTATTTATTTCATTCCACAGAATCGTGCGTCGTCAGGGGGTATTAGATGCAGGGCGATTCGCTGATTGAAAGGATGATGTGGCGAGCGCGCATGGTCGTCAAATGAGACAAGGGAAGGGTCGCCGCGGGATTGACAGACGGTGTATGCCGCGTAGAATCAGAGTGATACTAGGCTGTTGAGCTTACGTTTCTCCGTCTCGTAAGCGCCGTCTCGACCAACGAGTCTTAAGGGAATCCGGAGAAGCGGGCGAAGCGGCCGGGCCGTTTGGGTGGAGGGGGCGCCGATAGCGGTCGTACTAGGTGCAAGGGAGGGAGTTTCTGATGCCAAAGACAACGAAGCGAACGGTGCGAGAGCACCAGCTTGCAAAGAGTCACGGTGGTCACACGCAGCATCTCTGCGATCTTGTTGCCAAGCGGAAGATGGACAAGGTGGCGGAGCTTTCGGCCAATGCGAAGTACGTGTGCCACATTTGCGGGCGCGCGGCGGCGAAGGCCGCCAGTTTGTGTGAACCAGTGGAGATTTGAGAGGGGGAAATGAAGATGTTGGGGGCGGGACCGGGAAGGTGGTTCCGCTCCCTTCTTTTTTTGTGGAAGGTCGAGCGTGAAGCGGCCGAGAGGGGTATTGAATCGGGTTGGTCTTATCTCAATGGTGGCTGCCCCGTGCTTGCCACAACTTCGCGCCAGAAGACGCCTTTTGGATCGATGCGCCGTCTGATGTTGATGACGAGGGGGAGTGGTACGAGTACGTAGTGATTCTGCCACTGGCTGATCATGAAGCCCGTATAGCCGGCAAGGGCGTTATCCACGGCGAGATCGCCGAGACGCTCGGCATAGATAATGTCCTCGGCGGAGGGGGGCACCGCTCTGATGAGATAGCTCGGCTGGTTGACGATGACATGGCCGGTAAACACCTCCGGCCGGCCGAACTCTGTGCGTAGGGAGTCTCGCATCCATCTCAGCACCGCATCGTGTAGATCTCGTCGCTCATACCATGGGTCTCTCAGCATGGTTGCTGGAGATCTCGGCCGGTCGATGACCTTATTTTCGGTGAGTTTCGTTCCCAATACCGAGAGCGCTCCTTCGGCCATGACGACGAGTGCGCAGTCATTTTGACGGGTTTTCTCGGCGATGTAGGCGACGGTCTTCCAGGGATCGAACGAATCCTCGCAAATGAGTACGAGGTCGGCCTTGCCGCTGGCTAGAGCCGCGCCGGCCGTCACAAAGCCAGCGTCGGCGCCGAAGAGCTCAACGAGCATCACGCGTCGATTTGCTTTGGCGTCGGTGTATAGGGTGTTCAATATACGTGCCGCCTCAGCCAAAGCGGTCCTGTGGCCAAGCGATTGCCAGACCCAACCGACGTTGTTGTCCATGGTCTTCGGAATGCCGACGACTGCGATATCACGTCCTTTGGGGTTCTGTCGAAGGGATCGCCAGAGGCGAAATGCGCCCTCCATGCCACCGTCGCCACCGATGATGTAGAGGATGTCGATGCCCGCGGCGATGACATTTTCGGCGGCTTTGTCGACGAGGTTACCGGCCGAGAAGTCATATCGTGATAGTCCGAGTTGGCATCCCGCCATGTCTCTCCATTCGCTGGTCTCCTCGGGTGTGAGTTCGATAGGTCCTGGTACGGCAGCCGCGGGCCAGGGCTGGGGCGCCATGAGCCCTTCGAAGCCGTTGAGGATTCCGAGGAGATGGCCGGTGCAACGGGGCATGGGTCCCTGGCGGCCGCGCTGCTCCCAGCGTTCGACGGCCGCGTGGACATAGCGGGTGTGTCGGCGGACGATTGCATGGATGGCGGCATTGGTTCCCGGGGCCGTTCCCCCGACTGCGACGATGGCGGCGCGTACGCTACAGGGGTCGAGTTTGAGAAACTCGCGAGGGCCAGCTTCGAGAAAGCTGGGGTAGAGGTCGCGTTCAACGAGCGAGCGCAATAGCTTTTCGTCTTGGGTAACGAGCTTGCAGTTTTCATCCGAGCGATATTGGCCGACGATATTCTCGGGGAAGGGGTTCATATACCCAGCGTCGGCGTCGATGACGGTGGGCCTGATTCCCTCCGCAATAGCGTCGTCGCTGATGTCGGGGTTCGCCCAAACGTCGCGAATATACGTGTGCTCTGAGTTGAACGCCGCCCTCTCGTCTCGGATGTCTTCCATCGCGTCGGTTTCCTCTCATCAGTGTGAGGCAATTATATCGCTGACATGCAATCTTCACCAACCTGTTCTCATAGCCCGTCGCCTTTCCTGGTTCCTATGCAACCGAGTAAGGTGCGCGGCGTCTGAAAAAACATGCCCTCCGCTGCTTTTGGCGCAATGGATCCAAATCGAAAGTGGTGAAGGACGCTAGAATCTTGGGACGAATCCCACAGAGAGACGAAGGGGGGACGCGTATGTCGAGTCCAGGCTATCACTACTGTCCGAGTTGTGGTATGAAAGTTGCCGTGCGGCACATCGATGGAATGGAGCGTCTGGCGTGCCGCGAGTGTGCGTTCGTCTATTACAATAACCCCCGCCCCTGCGTTGGTGTACTGGCGTTGGAGGAGAATAGGATTCTCCTAGTAGAGCGAGGAATCGATCCGTTCAAGGGATATTGGGATATTCCCGGAGGCTTTATGGAAGCGGGCGAGTCGCCGGAGACGAGCGCGATCCGAGAGATGTGTGAGGAAACCGGCCTCGAAGTTGTACTCTGCGATCTGCTCGGATTCTACACGGATACGTATGGGCCGGAACAAATTCCAACGCTCAATATCTGCTATGTCGCTAGGGTTGCGGGAGGGATGCCCAGTGCGGGGAGCGATGCGGTGAGGATGGAGTGGTTTGCACTGGGCGATCTGCCTGAGAAGATCGCTTTCGCTTGGGAACAGAGGGCGCTCCGACAGCTACGGGATCGACTGGCCGGTGGTGGCTTTCGGGCTGTAAGGAAGTAGTGAAGGCTCTTCTTATGATTGCCCCGCGCAGGGGGAATGATTGGCCCTAGTGGCGGCAGGCAGTTTACCCCCCCACCGTCGAATTCAAAACTTGTGGTCATCACTGCAATCATTCCTATTATGCTCACAGTCGGCCTTGGTTTTCTATTGGAATCCCGCCGTAGTATGGACGTGCGCGCGCTCGCCGCAATCTCCATTTATGCGCTGCTCCCCTCTCTGATCTTTCATTCGCTGCTCACCACAGAGCTAACGCTCGACGAGGCGTTCCCCATTATCGCGGTGCTGATTCTGGCAACCGGATCGCTGTGGCTCCTGGGAAAGATCGCAGGGAGAATCCGCCAGTTCGACCGCGATGAAGAGAGTTTCTTCTTGCTCGCGACGATGTTCATGAACGCCGGCAATATGGGAATGCCGGTCGCTCTTTACGCTTTCGGCCAGCGAGGTCTCGATCTCGCCGTTATTTGCGTACTTATCATGAATTTTTCAATGAACACGCTGGCAGTCTACTACGCCAGCCGCCATCGAGGAGGACATCGACAGGCGGTTCGGACGGTATTCAGCTTGCCCACGATCTACGCGGCGGCTGTGGCGCTCCTCATGCGCCATGTGTTGAAGATTACCTTACCGCTTTTTCTGCTCGATCCGGTGAAGCTTCTGGGGCTGGCGACGATTCCGGTGGCACAGCTTCTGCTTGGGATTCAGCTTGCCAAGGCGCGAACGCGCGTGGGCGCGCATCTTTCAGGTGTGTTGATTCCGAACTCCATCCGGCTGCTCCTCGCTCCTATTTTGGCGTTTGCGTTTGTGGCGTTGCTCGGAGTCGAGGGGGTGACGGCGAAGGTCGCCATATTGATCTGTGGGATGCCTTCGGCGGTTAACATTGCCATCTATACGACGGAGTTCGGGCTGCAACCTCGACGTACGGCGACGGCCGTATTCACGTCAACCGTGGCGAGCTTCGTGACACTTTCGGTGTTGCTGTTGGCGCTCGAATCGTAAGCGCCGATAGGAGGGGATCATTTCCATAGCCGCGCATGAGGACTCGCGGTCGTGGCTGTGGTAGGATGGAAGCGAGTAAGCCTGACGAGACAAGGGGAGATAAGAATGCGAGCTTTCAGATTTGGTTTTTGCGTCGCGTTGATGGCTGCAATAGGGATGTTTGTATCGCCAGCGTTCGCTTTGGACCATCCGATTGCGTCGCTCGTGCCGTCGGATGTGAGTACTTACTCGGAGCTTAATCTGGATCGAATGTTGGGCCGCGTGCCGGAGACGGCGGCGATTAGAAGCATCTATGCCGATATGCAGAGTCCACTGGTTATCCGCGAGCTCTACGAGGAATTTATGGCCGGCGAGGAGGGCGACGAAGAGCTGCGGATGGTCTGGGATATTCTGCGCGGGCTGGCGGATTCGCTCGGGCCGCGCGTGGGATGGGCGACGTGGATTCCCGATGCGGGATCGATGCTAGGGGGAATGATGGGGGGCATGGCGGGCGATATGGGCGATCCGGCGGCTGCGATGTCCATGATGCCGCAGGTGCTCGTGGTTGCCGATGTCACAAATGCTGAGAGGTTCGACGCTCTGGTGAGCGAGGTGGCGGCGGAGTTTGAGCTGCCCATACGCGTAAGCGCGGCTGGTGATACACGGACGGTAATGTTTGCTGAGGGCGTGGTCGAGATGGTTCGGGGCGATGACTGGATGGCCCTCGGCTTCCCACCAGAGCCGGCAAGAAAGGCAGCCGACCGAGCGGCGGGACGGGAGGCCGATTCACTGTGGAGTGCCCCAAAATATCAAGGGGTGTCGCGACGGCTACCCGTTGATGCTGTTGTGACGGAATACGTGAGCGCGCAGTCGGTGCGACAACTCCTGTCTCTCGTCAGTGTGGTGGCGCCTTCTATTGATCTCAGCTATCCGGGAGACGAGCCGCTCGGCCTGGCTATGGGGCTGCGGGTCGATGATGCGCAGGGGAAAGAGATGGTGACGGCCTACTATACGGCAGATATGGATACGCTACGCTACCTCGTGGATGGACCGTTGGCGTTGCAAGCGGCTGTAATGCGGCCCGTCCTGGAGCAAAGCCGGGCCGAGAGCCGAAGCAAAGCATGCGCGGAGCGGATGGAGATAATCGGGATGGCGTTCGAGGAGTACTTGGACGAGCACGATGGACATTTTCCCGATGCGGCCCAGTGGGTGGATGAAATCCTTCCATACCGCTCCGATGAGTCGATGCTGGTATGCCCGGATGACGACTCGGGAGAGCGCGCGAGTTACGCGATGAATATGGCGTTGAGCGGTAAGTTGATCGACGAGATCGACAATCCCGAGGAAGTGGTGCTGTTGTATGAGACGGCAAATCCAGGAACTAGTCCGGCGGGCAGCGCTGATGACGCGATGTTGACACGTCATTTGGGTGGAAGCAATTACTTATTCGTAGATTTTCGGGTGGAGTGGATGACGCCGGATGAATGTCCCGGTTTCGATGTGGAGTAAAGAGAGGGGGCGAGGGGCTTTGCTCTTGCCGAATTGGGGTGTTTCGTTTCGGCGTTGGAATGCCGAAGCAGCAATACAGGCGACAGCTACGAGTTTTTACGCCTTGACATGGGATGGTCGATCAGTATAATTCGGCCGATGTAATGATCGCGTGTGGATACACTACTCCCCGCGCCGAGCTCCACCCATAAAACCGACCAACAGGGGGTTGAGAGACGATGGGAAAGGCGAAGTTTGAGCGGACGAAGCCGCATGTAAACATTGGGACGATAGGGCACGTGGACCATGGGAAGACGACGCTGACATCGGCGATCACGCACGTATTGGCGCAGGCGGGCATGGCAGACGAGCTGGACTACGCACAGATCGACTCGGCGCCCGAGGAGAAAGAGCGAGGGCTGACGATACAGATTTTCCATGCGGAGTACGAGACCGAGAACCGGCACTATGCGCATGTAGATTGTCCGGGACATGCGGACTACATCAAGAACATGATTACGGGTGCGGCGCAGATGGATGGAGCGGTGCTGGTGGTGTCTGCGGCGGACGGGCCGATGCCGCAGACGCGGGAGCACATTCTGCTGGCGCGCCAGGTGAACGTGCCGTCGATCGTGGTGTTTCTGAACAAAGTGGACATGCTGGATGACCCCGAGTTGTTGGAGCTGGTGGAGATCGAGGTGAGGGATCTGCTGAGCAAGTACGAATTTCCCGGGGACGACATACCGGTGGTGTCTGGGAGTGCGGTGAAGGCGCTGGAATGCGGGTGTGCGAAGCGGGAGTGCGAGTGGTGTGGGAAGATCTGGGAGCTGATGGATGCGATCGACAGCTACATACCGACGCCGGAGCGAGCGATCGACCAGCCGTTCCTGATGGCGATCGAGGATGTATTCACGATCACGGGGAGAGGGACGGTGGTGACGGGGCGAGTGGAGCGCGGGATCGTAACAGTAGGGGATGATGTAGAGATGGTGGGATTGCATCCGGAGCCGCGGAAGACGGTGGCTACCGGAGTGGAGATGTTCCGGAAGCTGCTGGATCAGGGGCAGGCGGGAGACAACATCGGGGTGCTGCTGAGAGGGGTAGAGCGAACGGATGTGGAGCGAGGTCAGGTGCTGGCGAAGCCTGGGTCGATCACGCCGCACACGAAGTTCGACTCCGAAGTATATTGTTTGAGCCAGGCGGAGGGGGGACGACACAAGGCGTTCTTCACGGGATACCGACCGCAGTTTTACTTCCGGACCACGGACGTAACGGGGTCGATCGAGCTGCCGGAGGGCCGGGAGATGGTGATGCCTGGGGATAACGTGACGATGACCGTGACGCTCATCCAGCCGATTGCGATGGAGGAAGGGCTGCGCTTCGCCATCCGAGAGGGCGGCCGCACCGTCGGCGCCGGCGTCGTTACCAAGATTCTGGAGTAAGAGGACAATAGCTATGACAGGGCGATTTGCATTTCGGAGGGGCGTCGATGCGGAGAAATGAGCGACGAGGAGCGCAGAGTGAGCGCATCCGGATTCGGCTCAAGGCATTTGACCACCGGGTGCTCGATCAATCTGCCGTCCGGATCGTCGATACGGCTCGGCGTACGGGAGCCCGAATCGCCGGACCGATCCCCCTGCCAACCGAGATCAATCGCTTTTGTGTCATTCGCTCTCCGTTTATCGACAAAGAGTCGATGGAGCATTTCGAAATGCGGACACATAAGCGGCTTATCGACATACTCGAGCCGAGTCCGGAGACGATAAACGCCTTGATGCGCATCGACCTCCCCGGCGGGGTCGACATCGAGATCAAACT
>Ga0180434_10008943_pt1 | contig 10973 bp, 9 predicted proteins | sample SS_ome_7_FD_132453 | JGI IMG/M metagenome (GOLD analysis project Ga0180434, IMG submission 132453) | Hypersaline lake sediment archaeal communities from the Salton Sea, California, USA - SS_1_D_2 metaG | ecosystem: Environmental > Aquatic > Non-marine Saline and Alkaline > Hypersaline > Sediment... | reverse complement strand
TGCGGGCGATTCGATAACAGCGCTATACGCAAGCCGCCCAACGCCCGTTCCCGCATTCTGTGTGACTTCGCTGACTAATTCATAAGCTCCCGCTTCTTCAGGTGCGCCCTCTACCGCGTAATGAAGGATCTCCTCGGCGAAGTGAATCGCAATCGGCGTGATGTCTTCGATGCCGATACGACCATTGCCGGAACCGTCAATTACCGCCTGGATGCTGTTTCTTTCAGTATCTTCTGTAGGCACTTCCTCGCCGTAATGCATCGCCAATGGCGTGATGTCGGCGATGCCTACGACTCCGTCTTGGTTGTAGTCGCCGAGGTTGCGGTAACGCCAGGTGAGTGTAAACGTCCCATCGCCGTTATCGGTGATTATGAGGTCGGTAACCCGGTTTCCTTCCCCCGTCGGCGGGGAGGACACGAATTTGTCATTTGCGCTGTAGGGCGGGGATTCATCCCCGCCGTCTTTTTCCCGCGTGGAATTGCGGCGGCCATAAATGGCCGCCCTACAGGAATCTTCCAGTGCCTTTTCCAGCGCATCCTTCAGCTCCCCCCACAACTCCTCATCCACACCCTCCGGCGTCTCTAGCGCGTCGAGCTCGGCTAGCGCGTCGTCGAGGGAGTCCGCCGTCTGGATAGACGGCTCCACCCGGTGTTGTAGCTGACCGCCGCTCCCGTCTGGCAACTGGTAGCTGGTCGCTGGTCGCTGCTTACCGCCCCCGCACGTCGCCAGCACGATACATGCCGCAATCGCGACGATCCAAGATGCGATTTTCCCTGTCCTCATCCCCGACATCTGCCGAACGTCCTCGTCTCACCCAGATTATACCCTTGTCGTAAGATTCCCCTTCACGAGTACGCGGTGTTTACCCGCCATTACGCGGTTCGCGTGACCGGAGGGCTGACCAGCGCCGCTCTTAAATTAAACATATTGTAGAGCTACGGCATGCCATGCCCATCCCAATCCTCGGAAGAATCGCCGTAAGGTGGAGTTTATCAGCATATGGCCGGCGCGTGCCCCGCCCGTCATTTTTGCATAATCCCCCAGCGGCGCGCCACACCCGGCAGTTGGAGTGGAGGTCTCCAGGCCACCACACCTTAATCGCGCAGTCTGGAGACTGCGCGTCCGGTGATTTAAGCCTCTTCCTTCCAGCTACTCATCTTTCCCTCCTAGCGTCCTACTTACTACTCCTACCCTCATCCCCTTTCTCCCCCCTGTTTGCCGCGCAAACAGCGTTATATCGTCTTACGCTTTTTTAGCGCACTCCACGCGCCAATCGCTTGCGCCTGACGCCCATTTATGCTATCCTGTTTGCAACGCAAACACGGCGCGATTAATATGCCTCCAATAACACTCGACAAGCGGATTCACGAGCCGGTGCGGCTGGCGATTATGGTTCAGCTCGTCGCGGAGGGGCCGCAGCTTCGCTTCACTTATCTGCGCGACACGCTCGCGCTCACCCAGGGCAATCTGGCGTCGCACCTGCGAATGCTGGAAGCCGCGGGCTTCATCTTGCTGGAAAAGCGCGCCGCGTTCGCCGACGCCGCCACTTACGTGCGCATAACAGAATCCGGCCATGCCGCCTTCGCCGCTTATCTTGAAGCGCTCAACGAAGCTCTACTCCCGCTGAGCCACTGAGCGTCCGTGCGCAGCATATTTCCGCGCCCATCTGCAATTAGGCTGCCATAAGCACCTTCGGGCCATAGACACCGCTTGCGTTTTTTGGTATAAAGCGGCCGCGAACGAGGCCGTAAGGCCGGGAGAAGCCAATGGGACAGATTGAAAACGCGGTAATCAGCGTCTACAACAAGAACTGGGCCAGCACTCTGGGGAGATTCCTGGCGGACGAGGGTGCCACAATCTACTCGTCCGGTGGAACGCTCGCCGAGCTGAAGGCGAAGAAAGTCCCCGCCAAGCCAATCGAAAAGCTCACAGGCGGCAAGGAAATACTCGACGGCCGCGTCAAGACGCTGCACTACCACCTCTACGCCGGGCTGCTGGCGGACCGCGACGAGAAGCGGCACCTGCGCGCTCTGGAGAATCTGGACCTTCCGCCCATAGACCTGGTCGCGGTTAACTTCTACCCCTTCAAGGAAAAGGTAAAGAAGCGAACGCGGATGGAGAAGGCGCAGGAACTCATTGACATCGGCGGAGTGACTCTCGTGCGCGCTGCGGCAAAGAACTTCCCCCACGTCATCGTGCTTGTGGATCCTGAAGATTACAAGCCCTTCATCCAGGAATACAAGGAAAACGGCGGCGAGATATCCTACGAGCAGCGCTTGAAGTGCGCGAAGAAGGCGTTCGCCTACTGCCGTGAGTACGACGAGGCAATCGAAGACTACTTCACCGCGACGATGGAGCGCGAAAAGCGGCGCAAGGCCGGCCTGAAAAAACCCGCGCTGGAGCTTGAGGGCCGCATAAAACTCACGTTCAGCCGCACGCGCAACCTGCGCTACGGCGAGAATCCGCACCAGCGCGCCGCGCTTTACGCGCCTTCGGAGGGCGTGACCGTCTCCTTCAAGGTGCTGCAGGGAAAGGAGATGAGCTACAACAACTTCATGGACGCCGGCGCGGCTTTCCGCTTCTGCCGGATGCCGTTCGAGAAGCCCTACGCCGCCTGCGTGCTCAAGCACGTCAATCCCTGCGGCGCCGCAATCGACGACGACCCGGTGCGCGTAATCCAGCGCGCGAAAGAAGGCGACCCGATATCCGCGTACGGCGGCATCCTGGGCGCGAATTTCGAAATCGGAGAGGCAGAGGCAAAGGAGATCGCGAAGACGTTCCTCGAGGTCGTGGTCGCCCCAAGCTTCACCCGCGAAGCCGCCCGGGTGCTCGCGGCGAAGAAGAAGCTTCGCCTGCTGGAGACGGGCACGCAGGCGCTGCAGGCTGAAGCCAAGCGCGTCCTCGCCGTAAACGACGGCAAGGCCGAAAGCCCGCTCCTTTTTACCCGCACTCCGTTCGGCTTTCTGGTGCAGGAAGACAATCTGCGGATTCTGCAGCCAAAAGAAGTCGAAGTCGTGAGCGACGCGCCCCTGCGGCCGCAGTACAAGCCCGACCTTATGTTCGGGATGACGGTCATCCGCTTTTTAAAGAGCAACTCGGTGGCGCTATTCAAAAACCTGATGATGGTGGGTGCGGGGACAGGACAGCCCAACCGCGTAGATGCGGCAGGGATCGCAATCGAGAAAGCCGGCAAGGGCGCATCGGGCTCCGTGCTGGTCTCCGACGGCTTCTTCCCCTTCGCCGACACGGTGGAGCTCGCCGGCAAAGCGGGCGTGGACGTGCTGGTTGCGCCTTCGGGCAGCATCCGCGACCACGAGGTCATCGCGCGCGCAAACGAGCTGAAGCTGTGCCTGGTATTCGTCCCCTACCGCAGCTTCCTGCACTGAGCTTCGTCAGTACCACTCCGCTTGAAGCTCGGCGATTATCGCCTGCGTTTTGCTTGTTCCCAGTATGTCCGCGCCGGCCTTGGCGAACTCGCGCGCCTGCCGCAAGCTGCCGATTCCCCCCGAAGCCTTCAGCTTGTGCGACTCTCCCAGGCATTCCCGTATCATCTTCACGTGCTCGACGCAGGTAGGGTCGCGATAATATCCTGTGCTTGTCTTGAGCGCCAGAAACTCAAGGGGCTTAAGCGCAGTGCACACTTCCCGGATACGCTCCAAGGACAGAATCGGAGTTTCTATAATCAGCTTCGCCGCGACTCCTGTTTTGGCTGCCAATTCGCACAATTGCGAAGCTTCCGCGGTATATTCATCGGTGCCCGCAACAAGCGAAGCGAGGTTAAGCACTATGTCGGCCTCTCGCGCCCCGTCCTCCGCCGCCCGGCGAATGCTGGCGGCTTTCACATCGGCCGTGTCGCAGCCCAGAGGGTAGCTCACGACCGTTGCCACGCACAGATTGGGGAACTCCCGCGCGATCTGGCTAACGAGATTCGGCGGGACCACGTACGCCCGCAGGCTGTTTTCCCCAACCAGCCGCGCGCCCGCCCGGAAATCCTCCAGGCCGGTTCCAGCGTTCACCTTTAGCAGCGTATGGTCTATTCGCGACAGCAGGTCCACGCGAAGATTATAGGGCACGCTCCCAGTCCGCGCGGGATTTGACTACAGGCCCTGTAAGCCTGCGGGCAATAGACATCGCTAACGGCTTTAGGTATGATGATTGGCGCAATGTCGAAAACTCGCTCAATAAACGTCGAGCACGCGAAGGCCGGACAGCTCCTCGCTCTCGATGTGAAAGTCGGTACAACCACAATCCTGACTGCGTTCAGCGAGCTTACGGAAGAGCACATAAGCCATCTGAGGGAACACGGAGTCGGCGAGATAGTTATAGTGGATGACCCCGGCAATGCCACAGCGGACAGGGCGGCTGAGCGTCCCGTATTTGTGGAACCCGTAGACGACTTCGAAGTAACCGAACCGGTCCCCGATATCAGCGATACAGAGCTAGGCACGGCTATCTCGGCGTTAGGAGCCGCGCCCACGCGCGATATCCTGCCTGATGTAAGGTCGAGACTGCGCCCATCCAAGACGCTGCATACCCACGCCTGCGCTTATGCCCGGGCACTGGCACCGGACCAGGCTCTTCTTGCGGAAGCGCGCAGCGAGGAAGAGGAGTGGTTCTCCCGCCACAAAGAGCAGTTGCGCAGCGATGCCGGTTTGGTGCCGGCGTTGCCGCCAGCCCAAACCGAGGAAGCGCTCGAACATCTGAAACGGGCATTCGCCGACTTGTCCGACGAAGCTATAGCAGGCAGCGAGGCGCTTGATGGGCTCGCTAAAGGCCTGCAGGGAAATCTGAATATCGGCCGCGACTCGTACCTCCAGCTGGCCGATGTCGGCAAGCCTGAGGACTATGTCTCGAAACATATCCTGCAAACTATCATCACGTTCTTTAAAGCCAGGCCGGATACCGACGAACCGAAGCGGCGCAAGCGGGAGTTTATTAAGGGCATTACCAGCTACAGCCTGGGCCTGGCCCGCCTGTCGGCGCGGATTGCCGGCGGAGGAAGCCTGGCTGAAGTTGCACTTGAAAGGCTGCACGAGGACTACAAATCTTTGTACCACCATTTGCGCCGGGCGGAAGGAGTGGAAGAATCCGTGCTGGAGCTCGTGTTCCTGCAAAACGAGCACGCGGACGGCAGAGGATTTCCCTACGGGCTGTCCAGCGATTCGATTCCGCAGGACTCGCAAACGCTAGCGCTTTCAAGCCGGTTTTCGCTGCTTACGCTCAGCAAGCCGCGGTTTCCGCGCCTGACTCCTCGTGACGTGGCGCTGCGCATTCTTGCATGCGTGCCCAACAACTTCAGCGCCAGTGCAGCCAGTTCGTTTATGCGCGAGACCGGCGTCTACCCGGTGGGAACCGCGGTAAAGCTGTCCGACCACAGGCTGGCTCTGGTGACCCGCCAAAACGCTGATGCATTGCTCGCCCCCGTCGTCAGGCCGGTTAGGAGCGACGGCGATGGAAAGGTCGCCGTCGGCCAGCCTATGGACCTGCGCCGGAAAGATCTAGCCATTGTGGGTGCGCTTCGTGAGTTCTGAGAGCATCAACATTCTGCTAACAGCCGGCGGGGGAATGCCCCCAGACTTGGCGGCTGTGGTCGGGACACATAAGCGCTGCCTGATCGAGCTGAAGGGAGAAACGCTCCTTGAACGCATCCTGTCAGTTATCTTCAAGGCTTTCACAAGCGCGCGGGTCGTGGTGAATCTCGGCAGCGATGATGAAGGCGCCGACATTGTCTCGCGCTACGAGCCGAACGCCACCCACTATGTCTGTGGCGGTGGCCTGCTGGACGCGATTATGGACGGTCTTGACGTCTTCGCGGGCGAACGCGGCGACGGGTTTTACGGCGAAGAAATGCTGCTGCTAAACGTAGACTTGCCGCTCATCACGGCGCAGCATCTCCTGGACGTAGTGGCGCAGGCCCGCGAGTTTAGGGCCGATGGCTACTGGCCTATTGTGGAGCGGAAAGCAATTGAGCAGCGGTTCCCCACCGCGAAGCGGACGTACGTCCGCACGCGGCAGGGGACATTTACTGGCGGCAATGCGTTTTTGCTGAAGCCGAAGCTCTTGCGTGACAACCGCGAGCTGCTGGAGAAGGTGTACCGCAGCCGCAAGAATCCGCTGGCGCTCGCGTCGGTTTTCAGTTCGAAAACGCTTATGCGCGTTTTGTCGGGCACCGTCTCGCTACCCGACTTAGAGCGGGAATTCTCAAAGCGCTTTAACGCGGATTTGTGCATCGCTCCCTTCCCCCATCCGGAAGTCGCTATGGACCTGGACAAACTAAGCGATTTCGAGCTATATAAATCGCTAATTGCCGACTAGTTCCTTGCTCATAAACTTAGCCTCAGCTATAATCTAGGACGTTAGGGAGGAGGTAATGAAGAACACTTCTTTAGCGCTCGTTTGCCTTACAGCGCTCCTGCTGGCATTCGCGCCGCCGGTGCGGGCGCAGGAATACCACGAGAGCGTCCTCAACTACGACACGGGCGAGGCGACCGGCTTCGAGCGGCTGTACATCGAAGCCGCGAGGGTGGACTACCAGGGCGTCAAAGACTGGGAGGCAACTTACCTTATGGGCGTGTCCATCTACGCCCGGCGCTACGGCGGCGGCTCCGATCCCGCTAAGTCATACACTAACGTCGCTATTACCGATGCGGAAGGCAAGGTGCTCGCCCAGAAGCTGATCCCCTACTCGAAATACACGGAAGAAGCGGGCTGGGTTTACGTTGAGCTCCCCAGCCTGAAGATTGACGAGCCCATTTCGGTCGTCGTCTACCCGTACGCCCGCGAGGACTTCGGCGTGGAACTCGGATACACCGAGAAGTCCCGCGTCTTTCGCAGCTACCAGGGCAATCCCAGCGCGGGCTTCAAGCCGGTGGAAGGCAAGTTCGACTGGATGATACGGGTAACCGTGCGCAACAAGCTGGAGCCTTTAGTCTTCATCGACGCGGGCGAAATCTCCGGCATAAACTACCTGCATAACGATGACGGCACAGCGGACGGGTTCTACACGTTCCAGCGCGGCGGAGCTTTAGTAGGTTTCAAGAATCAGGGATATAAAACGCTTCAAGACGTCTTCGTCTACGGGCGTGTCGAGGGAGACTGGTTCACCGGCAAGCCCACGTTCCGCGTGTTCCTGCTGGATCACGACTTACGCGTTATCACGTCGGTGCAGTGCGAATACTCCGTCCTCACCGAGATTCCGCACTGGACGAACGTGGGTTTCCCCGACGTCGACCTGCCCGGCGATTTCTACATCCTGGTTGAGCCCGTGTCGCGGCCGGAAGCGTCCCTGTACCTCGGCTTCGACACGAGCGGCGGCGGTTATCCCAACCACTACGGCACCGTCGGCGCGTTCTGGGAATGGCCGCTGCCCGTCCTGCAGGAGAAAGCCAACTGGATGGTTCGCGTGAAGGTGGGCTAGAAGCGCCTCAACGACTAACCTTAGTGCAGGAAGTTGCGCGAGTGAGTTTTTGCACGCATACTAGTAAAGGACTCCGCTTGCTTGAAAATCCGCGATGACCCCCGCAGCAACTCGCGCCGGTGGTATACTCTAAATGACCGTTCAGGGGAGGAGGATGAGCGCAAGAAGACTTCGATTTAGCCTGCGCTGGATATTGTGCGCAGGAGCGATGCTGCTTCTCGTGAGCGCCGGATGCGGCTCCCATCCAGTAGCGCCGCCTATCCAGGCGGCGAACGTTTCCCTCTACAAAGCGCTGGCGGAGCTGGAGGCGTATCCGTGCCCGGAGGGAGTGGACGAAGCATTATGGGCGGAGCTGAAGGATGCGCTGGGGGAGGCGCTGGAAGAATCCTGTAGAGCGGGGACTTGTGCGCGAGGGCGCATTCATCCCCGCCGTTCTGCAAAAGCCATGGAAGACGGCGGCCATAAATGGCTGCCCTACAGCGCAAATGACAAATTCGCCTCCACGCCGCCGGCCGGCGAAGACAACCGCGTGGACGATCTCGATCTCATTGACAATATGGATGGAACCTTTACCCTAACGTGGCATTACAAGAACGCTGGCGACTACGATCAGAACGGAGCGGTCGGGATCTCCGACATCACCCCGATTGCGGTGCATTACAGCGAAACCTACGACACTGAGGACGTGAACTGCCTTGCTGCGGTGATTGACGGCAGCGGCAATGGCATCGTTGACATCGCGGACATAACGCAGATTGCGATGTATTTCGCAGCGGAGGTTGCGGAATACGCAGTAGAAGGCGCGGTAAGCGCCGAAGGCGAGTTCACGGAGATTGGCGCAGTAGATATTGCCGACGCGACGGGAAAAGATACGGGACGGGCGGAGCTTGCCTACGCGCTCACGCCCGGTGAAAACGGATACTTCCAGGTGGTGCCGCGTGACGGCGAAGGCGCGCCCGGCGATGCAAGCAACGTAGCGGGGCTGACGCTGGAGGTGCTAAGCGTAGCACCGCTTGAGGTGAAGGAAGGCACGGTGGTGACGTTCGTAGCCGAGGTAACGGGCGCGGGGCCGATTGAGTATGCATGGGACTTCGGGGGTCAGGCAGTGCCCGCGACTTCCACCGAGGCGTCGCCCGAAGTGGTGCTTACGCGCGAGGTCGGCGAATTCTCCGCGTCGCTCACGGTGGTCAATTCGGAGAGCGACGTGACTTTTCCCTTCACGCTCACCAAGCTTTCCCGCGAATGGAAGTTCGAGGTGATATATAGCAATCTGGAGGGCGGTCCGGTAGCCAGTGACTTGCACGAGTTCGATGGTGAATTATGGTTTTGCCTGTATGATGATAGCGACTCGCCAGGGAGATACCTGGTGCACGGAACTCCGGGCGATTGGATTTTCGAGGAGATGCCTTTAGCTCCGGGCGGTACTCTAGACCTTAGCTCTTCAGGCAAACCAGGCTTCGCTGGCCAATTTGGCCCTTTCCTTGATAAAGCCCTCACTTTTATAGAATGGACGCCGGAGGGCTGGCAGGAAACGGAGCTTGAATATTCGAGGATCTTTGGTCGCACGGGCTTCGTATACGCGGCAAACGACGAGCCCTTCATCACCTTTGCGCTGCCCGATGCGCCAAACTCCAGCTGGATCGAGTATTTCTGGCGCAGGGACGGCGAATGGGAGCGGGGGATTGTGGACGAACCGGGCTGGGCGGATCGTCCTTCGTATTGCATGACCGCCGATCCCGATGGTAACCCCGTGATATGTTACAACGCGTACAAATATAATGAGTTCAGCGAGTGTAGGATTGCCTGGTGGAATGAGGATAGCTATCAGTGGGAGTTCTTAATTGTTGAGGATTACAACGTATGGTATGCGGCAGTCGACTTCAATAAGGATGGACGCTTGGGCGTAACCTACTCTGACAACTACGAAGCAGAACCAGGTGTATATTACGACCGGCTCATCTACGCAGTGTATGACGGGGAGATGTGGGATAAGGAACTGGTTGATGAGCGCCCGTACGAGTCCGGTCAGAGCTACGAGGCGAAGACGCTGGCTCATGACCCGCTCGGCAATGCCGCCATAGCCTACTCCTACGCGCATGATCACGACAGAGACACAATAGTCGAATGGTATGACGGTTGCGAATGGCACGATTACTTAATTGAAGAGGAAGGCGTGTCGCAGTATCGCCCTTCAATTCTGATTGCAGCCGATGGCACGGGATACGTCTTGACCGGAAATTCAGAGGCAAAGGAGGTGGTACTGGCGAGATACGAATAATCATTGTACGGGTTTGAAAGAAAGAAAGTCAGGGACGAAATCTTCAGAAGTCAAGGAGACTTACATGAAAAAGGTAATTACAGTTAGTCTGCTACTTGCAGCCTCGCTAATCATTCTTGCCGCTTGCGGCCATTCGCGACACGCGCTTACGACAACAGACATCAGTTCGGGTACCAACAGCGCAAGCTCGGAGCAGCCCCAGTGGCTGACCGACGCGCTGGCTGAGCGTCAGTGCCCGAAAAGCTCGGCGCTGCCGAGGTAGTGCTCCAGGCTGACGAACTGCCCTTGCGGATATCCTTCCGCCACTTCCGTGCCGCGCAGGTCGAAGCGCCATCCGTTCTCCGTGCGACGCCATTTCATCCTGGCTTGGCCGATGCCGTTGTAGCGCTGGCCCTGGAAACGTGCCACCAGGCGCACGTTGTAACACTCGCCGTCCCACGTGGCCGAAGTTACGTTGAGCGCCACCAGGTCCCGGTGGTAATCCCTCGGAACGTAAGTATCGATAAGCTCGAGCAGGTCCTCGTAATCCTCGTCCACCACGTATTTCGCCGCCGCGATGGGGTCGCCCTTTTTCACCAACCGCACCAAATCGTTCAGGCTTCCTTTAAACGACCAGTAGCGTAAAATGCCGGGCAGGTAGAGCACGAGCAGGAGCGCCGCTACGAATGCAAGGACGGCAATAGGTATCAGCCTTGACGCGCTCACTGCGGCTCCCCACCCGGTTTGGGACGGTGCTCACGCACAAAACCCAGTATTACCAGTCCCAATACGAAATAGATGATGGAGAAGGTGAATATGAGCTGGTAAGCCGTCGCCTCAGCCGCCATCTCCTCTCTCATCAAGTAGTCCCGCGCCACGCCCGCTATCAGCGGCGCAACCATCTGCGGCGCTAGCGCGGTCATATCCCACACGCCCATGTAGCGCGCCGTCCGCTCTTTCGGAATCAGCGTGAAAGCGAACGCCCAGTCCGCGGCGATGAACGCGCCCCATCCCACGCCCAGCCCCGCGCCGAAGTAGATGGCCTGCATTATGTTGGTCGCGAAGATGACGGGGAACATAAACAAAATCGTCACGGCCATCCCGATAAAGATCATCCGGCGCTTGCCGATGCGGTCGCTGAAGTACCCGCCCGCGAGGTTGCCCGCCACCGCGCCAAGGATTATTGACGCGAGCAGCGCCGCAGCCATCCAGCGGGTTTCTTCCGTCAGCCCCAGGTTCGCCTCGCAGAAGTAGTACACCAGCGGGATGAACGTGTAGTAGCCAAGAAGGATAGCCATC
>Ga0180434_10008942_pt1 | contig 10973 bp, 9 predicted proteins | sample SS_ome_7_FD_132453 | JGI IMG/M metagenome (GOLD analysis project Ga0180434, IMG submission 132453) | Hypersaline lake sediment archaeal communities from the Salton Sea, California, USA - SS_1_D_2 metaG | ecosystem: Environmental > Aquatic > Non-marine Saline and Alkaline > Hypersaline > Sediment... | reverse complement strand
CCGGGCGCCGAGGTCCTCGTCATTGACCACCACCGGACGCGGGATGCCCTGGCCGATGTGGAACTGCTCGACCCCGACGCCGCCGCCACCGTCGTCCTCGTCCACCGCCTGCTGACCCTGGCCGGCGCCCAGATTGACGCCGCCGCCGCCACGGACCTGCTGGTCGGCCTGATGGGCGACACCGACGGCTTTCGGCTGCCGAACGTCGGCCCCGCGACGCTGCGGCTGGCGGCGGACCTCGTGGAGGCGGGCGCCAAACCGTGGGACATCCACGAGCGGCTCAACCTGTCGGACCGGCTCCCCAAACTGCACCTTTGGGGCCGGGCCGTCCAGACCCTCCACCTGGCCTGCGGCGGGCGCGTGGCCGTGCTCCACCTGACCCGGGCGATGCTTCGCGACGCGGGGGCCGAGACCGGCGATACCGAGGGCCTGATCAACACGTCCCTCCAGGTCGAGGGCGTCCGGGTCGGCGTGATGCTCTCGGAGACCGAGGGCGGCGAGTTCCGCCTGTCGCTGCGCTCCGTGCCGGGCATGGACGTGCTCCAGGTGGCGGAAGCGTTCGGCGGCGGGGGCCATACCCGGGCTGCCGGCGCCCGCCTGGCCGGTCCCATCGAGGCGGCCGAGGCCCGCGTCCTGGAGGCCGTCCGCCGCGCCATGGCTGAGCCCCCGGGCCATTTGCGCTATCCGTAAGGCATTGTCCGGCAGCGGGTTGCGGTGGCGGGGAACTCGGGGTGACCCCGGTGGGTGTGCGTTTCGGGCCGGGAGAACCGGCCCGGCAGCCTGCGCAGCCGGGTCGGGGCGGCCTAGCTCCGGCCGGGCAGGAAACCCGACACCGCCACGGCCGCACTGGCGGAGACGGTCTGCGCCTCGCTCCATCTCGCCCCCCTGGGCCGCCTCTCGACCCCGCGGATCCCTTACGTCCGACACACGCACCGCTCCCTCCCCCGCCCCTCAACCCCCACAACGCAAATGGCTCTTCTCCTTTTTCGCTTGCAAGGTCTTGCGAGGGGGCGTATCGTTCCACGATTCGGGTCCGGTGGTTCCGGCGAGGGAAGCCATGCAGAGGACGGGTGTGGCGGTCATCGGATTCGGCACGGTGGGGACGGGCGTGGTCCGTCTGCTCACCGAGGACGCCGACACGCTGGCCGACGCCGCCGGTTGCCGACTCCAACTCCGCCGCGTCTGCGACCTCGATCTCGACCGCCCGCGCAGCGTGGACGTGGCGCCCGACCTCCTGACCGCCGACGCCGACGCCTGCATCACCGACCCCGAGGTCCAGATCGTCGTCGAGACGGTGGGCGGCACGACCGCAGCCGTCGACCTCATGAAGCGAGCCCTGGCCGCCGGAAAGAACGTGGTAACCGCCAACAAGGCCGCCCTCGCCAAACGCGGCGCCGAACTGTTCGAGGCGGCCCGCCGGGCCGACCGCAGCATCGGCTTCGAGGCCGCCTGCGCCGCGGGGATCCCCATCGTCCGCGCCATCCGCGACGGACTCATCGCCAACCGCCTCTCGGCCGTCACGGGCATCCTGAACGGCACCTGCAACTACATCCTGAGCCGCATGACCGCCACCGGCATCGCCTACGACGATGCCCTGGCCCAGGCCCAGGCCAAGGGCTACGCCGAGGCTGACCCCACACTAGACGTCAGTGGCGAGGATGCCCGCCATAAACTGGCCATCCTGACGGCGCTGGGGTTCGGCACGCAGGTTGACCTGGATGACGTGCACGCCGAAGGCATCGAGGGCGTCAGCCCGCACGACCTCCAGTTCGGCGGCCAGCTGGGGTACGTGCTGAAACTGCTGGCCATCGGACGGGCCGGCGACGACAGCCTCAGCCTGCGGGTCCATCCGACGTTTATCCCGATCGACAGCCCGCTGGCCACCGTCTCCGAGGCCGACAACGGCGTACTTCTGACCGGCCACGCCGTCGGCGATACGTTCTACACAGGGCCCGGGGCAGGCGAGATGCCCACCGCCAGCAGCATCGTAGCCGACGTCATCGACGCCGCCCTCGGCCGGGCGCAGCAGACGTTCCGGCACGTGGCGTGGCTGGCGGGACGGTGCCCGAGGCGGGCGGTCCTGCCCATCGACCAGGTCCGCTCGCGATACTATCTGCGATTCGACGTGGTCGATAAGCCGGGCGTCCTGGCGGGCATCGCCGGGGTTCTCGGCCGACACGACATCAGCGTCGCTTCGGTGCTCCAGCACGAGCCGACCCGGCCGGATTCGGTCCCCCTGGTCATTACCACCCACGAGGCGCTGGAGGGGAACGTGACCTCGGCCATGGAGGAGATCCAGGGCCTGCCCTCGATGGCCGGACCCGCCGTCCGCATCCGCATGCTCGACCACCACCACGCCGGGGAGATGCCGTGAAGTACGCCATCGTCATTCCGGACGGTGCGGCCGACCGGCCGACCGACTCGCTCGGCGGGCGGACGCCCCTGGAGGTCGCTCGCCTCCCGCACATGGACCGCGTTGCCGCCGAAGGTCGTCTCGGCACCGTCCAGACGGTGCCCCCCGGCATGGCGCCCGGCAGCGACGTGGCCGTCATGAGCCTGCTCGGCTACGATCCCGTCACGTGCTACAGCGGCCGGGCGCCCCTGGAGGCCGCCGCACAGGGCATTCAGTGCCGGCCGCAAGACTGGCTCTTCCGCTGCAACCTTGTGACGGTCGCCGAGGGGGTGATGGTGGACTACTCGGCCGGTCACATCAAAACGCAGGAGGCCGAGGTCCTCATCCGCGCCCTGGAAGAACAGTTTGGCAGCGATACGCTCCGGTTCTACCCGGGGGTGGGGTACCGTCACCTGCTTGCGATTCGCGGCGAGACGTTCAAGGTCCGCACCACCCCGCCGCACGACATTTTGGGCCGGCCCGTCCGGAAGTTCCTGCCCAAGGGCAAGGGTGCAGACCGACTCCGGGAACTGATGGAGGCCTCCCGCGACGTGCTCCAGGACCACTCGGTCAATCAGGTCCGGCGTGACCTCGGCGAGAACCCTGCCTCGCAAATCTGGCTGTGGGGCCAGGGACAGCGCCCCAACCTCACCTCCTTCCACAAGCAGTGGGGACTCTCCGGCGCCGTCGTCACCGCCGTCGACCTGGTCCGCGGCATCGCCCGACTTATCGGATGGGACGTGATTGACGTTCCCGGCGCCACCGGCTACTACGATACGGACTACGCCGGCAAGGCCCGGGCGGTCATCGAGGCTCTTCGCGACCACGACCTGGTGATCGTCCACGTCGAGGCCACCGACGAGGCCGGCCACAACGGGGCGGCGCGGGAGAAGATTCGGGCCCTCGAAAACGTCGACCGCCTCATCGTCGGACCTCTGCTCGATGCCCTGGAGAAAGGCAACGAGCCGTGGCGCATCCTCGTCGTCCCGGACCACGAAACGCCTCTGGACCTCCGCACCCACGAACGCAACCCGGTCCCCTTCGCCATGATGGGTGAGGGTCTGGAGCCCGGCCGCGCCAGCAAGCCATTCACCGAGGCCGACGCCCGCAAGACCGGCATGCATGTAGCCGTCGGCCACGAACTCATCGAGTACTTCCTGAGGCGGTAAAGGCCTCTTCGTTTTCCCTTTGACCCGGGCGTCGCGGACGCCTATAATCGGCACGAATACTGCTCGCGATCGGCCCCGGCGCGATGGGCGTCGCCCAGGGAAACCTGCGGCGTTCCGCTCGCCGTGAACAGGGTCGAAGATCGCCACCCGCCGCGGACCCGGAATGGAGGGAATCGATGGCCGAGAACGTGCTGGAACTGACTGACGACAACTTCGCCGACAAAATCGAGCAGGACGATGGGGTGGCCTTAGTGGATTTCTGGGCCGAGTGGTGTCCCCCGTGCGTCCTGATTGCGCCGATCATCGAGGAACTGGCCGGGGAGTATCAGGGCAAAGCCAAGATCGCCAAAGTCGATGTCGACGCCGGACGAAACGCCGCCGCCAAGTTCGGCATCACCGCCATTCCGACGCTCATCGTGTTCAAGGGCGGCGAGGCCGTCAAACACTTCGTCGGCGTCACGCAGAAGGACGAACTCAAGGCCGCCATCGACCAGGCCCTGGAGTAGACCGACGCCGCGAGTTCCGCGGCCGGCCCATCCACGCCAAACCCGTCACGGTGGACGAGTACGAGGCCCAGATCTGGCCGCTTTACCAAGCGGTCAAGGCAGTTCGGGCGGGTAGTTGCGGATATCCGCGAAGCCGAAGTCTCCCGTGAGAAGGCATAGTTCTTGGCTGCGTGCGTAAGCGGCCACTTGTTCGTCGTCCGCGCCCCCACGACCGACGTCTCGGCCATCGACCGCCTCGTGACCGTGATGGTTTAACACTTCGGCCACCCGGCGGGGAAGGTCGGCGTCGGTGAGGAACCGCATCGGTGGTCCCCATGGTCTGACTTGGCACCCGCCCGGCACTCACGCCGGTAGCGGATGGTGCTCTTCCTCGTCGATGATCCGGGCCGCGAACTCCAACGCTGCTCGCACGTCTTCCACCGTCACGTCGTACTCCTGCTGGACCTGTTCGAACGTCATCCCACCGGCCGGCCCACCCACAATCCGCGCCACCGGCACGCGCGTGCCCCGGATAACCGGCTTTTGCCGTGCTGAATGCCCGGATCCAGGACAATGCGTTCGTTCATGGCTTGCCCCTCACCCACGAAACCCCTCTCACACCCGATGCTATCCCCCGTCCGGCCGGATCGCAACGGTTTCATTGCCGGCCCCGGTGCCCCTCGTCCTGCCCCTCCCCCTCCTCCGGCGCGTCGGGGGGCTTCTGATTCCACGGCCCCGGGTCGGCGGCGCGGAGCCAGGCGTCGATGTCGCGGGCGGCCCGCTGGCCCGCCCCCATCGCGCTGATGACCGTGGCGGCGCCGGTCACGATGTCGCCTCCCGCCCAAACCCGCTCCAGGGTGGTCCGGCCGGTTTCCTCGTCGGCCACCAGCGTACCCCGGCGGGTCGCCTCCAGGCCCTCGGTCGTCTCCGGCACGATGGGGTTGGGCCGGTTGCCGATCGCCACCACCACCGCATCGACCTCCAGGGTGAACTCGCTGCCCTCGATGGGCACCGGCCGGCGCCGGCCGGACTCGTCCGGCTCGCCGAGTTCCATGCGGATGCATTCCACGCCGAGGACCCGCCCGTCGACGTCGCCGAGGATGCGGACGGGATTCGCGAGCAGGTGGAACCGGACGCCTTCGTCCTCGGCGTGTTGGACCTCGGCCGCCCGCGCGGGCATCTCGTTTCGGCTCCGGCGATAGACGAGCAGGACCTCCTCGGCCCCGAGCCGCAACGCCGTCCGGGCCGAGTCCATCGCCACGTTCCCCCCGCCGACGACCGCCACCCGCCGGGCACGGAGGATCGGCGTGTCGGCCCGCTCGCGATCGTAGGCCCGCATCAGGTTCGCGCGCGTCAGGTACTCGTTGGCGCTGTAGACGCCCACCAAGTCCTCGCCCGGGCAGTCCAGGAACCGCGGCGCGCCCGCTCCGATGCCCAGGAACACCGCGTCGTAGGCCTCGAGCAACTCGCCGACGCTGTCGAGTTTGCCGACGACCGTGTCCGTCGCGATCCGCACGCCGCGGGCCTCCAGGCGGCCCACCTCGTCGCGGACGATGGCCTTCGGCAGCCGGAACTCCGGAATGCCGTACACCAGCACACCGCCGGGCGCGTGCAGCGCCTCCAGCACCGTCACCTGGTGTCCCCGGCCGACGAGTTCGCCGGCGCAGGTCAACCCGGCCGGGCCGGAGCCGACGACGGCTACGCGTTTGCCGGTCGGCTCGGAGGCGGCCGGCGGAGCGGTCGTCCCATGTTCGCGTTTCCAGTCGGCGGCGAAGCGTTCGAGGTTGCCGATGGCGACCGGCTCGCCCTTCCGGCCGAGGACGCACGCCGCCTCGCACTCGGTCTCCTGAGGGCACACGCGGCCGCAGACGGCCGGCAGGGCGTTGACCGCCAGGATGCGGTCGGCCGCCGCCTCGAACTCGCCGTCCGCAATCATCTTCACGAAGCCCGGAATGTCGATGCCCACCGGGCACCCGGTCACGCACTGCGGCTTCTTGCAGAGGAGGCACCGGCCCGCCTCGACGCGGGCCTGTTCCGGCGTGTAGCCGAGCGGCACCTCGTTGAAATCCTGGACGCGCTCTTCGGCCGGCCGCTCCGGCATCGCCACGCGCCCCGCTTCCGCCGGGGCTTCGCCCTGCGCAGAGAGCGGCTCGGCCTGCGCCGGCGCGGACGTCGGCGATGGGTTGGCGTCGGCGGCCCCGGCCGACGAATCAGATGAGGCCCCGGCCAACTCCGCCTCCAGCCGGCACGCCTCCTGGTCGCGGCGCTCGGTGTCGCGGTACGTGTTCAACCGGCGGGCCAGCGAATCGTAATCCACCTCGTGCCCGTCGAACTCCGGCCCGTCCACGCAGGCGAACTTCACCTCGCCCCCCACGAGCACCCGGCACCCGCCGCACATCCCCGTCCCATCCACCATGATCGGGTTCAGGCTGACGACCGTCGGCACGCCGGCCTCGCGCGTCAGGTCCGAGACGGCCCGCATCATCGGCACCGGCCCCACGGCCCACGCCTTCTCGAACGGCTCACTCTGTTGCAGCAGGTCGGCGACGACCTCCGTCACGAAGCCCTTCCGGCCGTAGGAGCCGTCGTCCGTGGAGACGTGGACGGCGTCGGAGAAGGCGCGGAACGCCTCTTCCAGGATAACGAGGTCCCGGGTGCGTGCGCCGAGGACGGCCACGACCTGGTTGCCGGCCTCCTTCAGAGCCTTGGCGACGGGCAGGAGCGGCGCGGCGCCCACGCCGCCGCCCACGCAGAGTACCCGGCCGAAACGCTCAATCTCGCTGGCCACGCCGAGCGGACCGACCAGGTCGAGAATCTCATCGCCCTCGTCCAGGCCGGCCAGCAGCGTCGTCGATTTGCCGACCACGGCGAAGATGAGCGCGATGGTGCCGGCCTCGGTGTCGCGGTCGGCGATGGTCAGCGGAAACCGCTCGCCGTCCTCGGTTACGCGGAGGATGACGAACTGCCCGGGGCGGGCCTTGCGGACCAGGTCCGGACGGTGCACGTCCAGGCGGAGCACGTCCGGGGCAAGTTGACGTTTACAGATGATTCGGTTCATGCGGGAAGATTCACCTCGTTGGGTATCGGGAAAGTGTACGCCCCAGGGCCGGGACCGTCAAGCATCCCCGCCGGCCGACCGGTCTGCTGCACGGGTCGGTGGAAAGCGCTTACACCGGTCGGCGGCAGGCTGCGGGGAAAGAGAACAGGTCGCGCAGGGGTGCAGCCCCGCACGGCCTGTAGCTCACCGTCGCCACCGCTGGACCACGGCGGCGCGCTCCGGACGCACCGACCCAATGCGCCTCTACCGTGGGCGCAGGAGGCGAGTCGACTAGCCAAAAACTGACGTTACACCCGTAAACACTGGAGGGATTGTGGAAACTCGAACCGGTGGTTCTGCATCTGGGCTTCCCCGCTAAAATGGTCTTGAATTGTCGGGATCTCAAGGATTATCTAAGAAACTGGTGAGTTTTGCCGGGAGTTTTCACATTCACAGTTCGAGGAACGCGCGGTGATGTTCCTGAATCAAGCAGCTCGTTCACGCCCACACGGACTTACTGCATTTTCCATAATTCACCCTCACCCCGACCTTCTCCCATCGAGAGTGAGAGGACAACGCCGCAGTTTGCCCCACCGCCCCGGAATGACCTTTGGCTGTACCCTGCTAACCCACAGGCCGAAGGCCTCCTTGGTCATTGGAACTTGGGCATTGGACATTGCGGCCAAAGTTACGTGGCCGCTTTGAACTCCGCCAGTTTGCCCGTCACGTCGCCGGAGCGCAAGAGACTTTCGCCCACGAGGATGGCGTCGCAGCCGCAGGCCAGCAGGCGCGAGACGTCGGCCGCGGTCCGGATGCCGCTCTCGGCCACCAGGACCCGTCCCGCCTCCTGCACGCGCGAGGCCAGGCGTTCGGTCGTCGCCAAGTCCACCCGGAACGTGGCGAGGTCGCGGTTGTTGATGCCCACCAGGGCCGCCCCGCACGCGACGGCCGGCTCCAGCGTCGCCTCGCCGTGCGCCTCGGCCAGGACGTCCATCCCCAGGCCCCGCGCCAGGGCCGCCAGGTCCGCCATCTCGGCAGGCTCCAGGGCCTCGGCGATGAGGAGCACGGCGTCGGCCCCGGCGGCCCGGGCCTCGAAGACCTGGACCGGGTCGAGGATGAACTCCTTCCTGAGGATCGGCAGGTCAACGGCGGCCCGGACCTCGCGCAGGTGGGCGATGGACCCGCCGAAGAACCGCTCGTCGGTCAGGCAACTGACGGCATCGGCGGTGCCGGCCTCGTAGGTGCGGGCGAGGCGGCCGGGCTCGTACGGCTCGCAGATGACCCCCGCCGACGGCGACCGGTGCTTGACCTCGGCCAGGATGCGGATGGGAGCGGCGATTTCGGATTTCGGATTTCGGATTTCGGATTGGGGCCTGCCGCGGCGCAGCGCCTCGGCCAGGCTGCGCGGCGGGGGAGCGTCGCGGCAGGCCGAACGGAACTCATCCAGCCGAGGCCTCAGGGCGGTCACCTCGTCGCGTTTGACGGCCAGGATTTGGGCGAGGATGTTCGGAGTGTCTTTTGTCATTTGTCATTTGTCCTTCGTCATTGATGTCGTCGTGGTTCGTCTTCCTGGTCCCTCGATACCTCTCTCCCTTAATCCCTTTCTTCACCTGCGTCAACCTTTTGCTTGCCGGGCGGCGTCGGGCGGGTTTAGAATGCGGCCGGCGCCGGCGGAATCCAGAGAAGGAGCCCCATCGTGCAGACGCTGACCGTCAAGACCTCGTCGCGCATCGAGATGGTGGACATCACTCGCCAGGTGGCCGACGCCGTCCGCGACGAGGGCGTCGAGGACGGCCTGGCGGTCGTCTTCGTGCCGCACACCACCGCCGGTGTGACGATCAACGAGAACGCCGACCCGGACGTGGCCCGCGACATCCGCCGGCACCTGGAGCAACTCGTCCCGGCCGGCGCGGGCTACGCCCATGCCGAGGGCAACGCCGACGCCCAGATCAAGTCGTCGCTGTTCGGGCCGTCGCTGGTGCTGATCGTCTCGGGCGGTCGGCCGGTGCTGGGGACGTGGCAGGCGGTGTACTTCTGCGAGGGCGACGGTCCCCGCCGGCGGAAGGTGCACGTGGCGGTGCGGTAAGTGGCGGGAGCGCGGCGGGTCTGGAGATCCGCCGCGCGGCATTTGGGCGCACCCGGCGACCCCATAAGGACGCCCCATGGGCCAGTTTCCACCGGAAACGATCGGCTCGTGGGCGACCATCTGGTGGCTGCTGGCGGCCGTGGGTCTGTGCCTGCCGGTGTGCGTGGCGGTGTTCTGGCGCATCGGCCGATGGTGGGTTGCCGACCTGCCCCTCCCCCTTCCGCTGGACCGCGCCTACCCGGCGGTGCCGTTTACGACCTGGGCGGGGGTGGTGCTGTTCCTGGCGCTTCAGATGATGTCGCTGGGCGTGGCGTTGGCCTGCGGGATGGCGGCGGACCTAGGCGCCGGGGCGGCGGGTGCGCCGGTTCATCCGCTCATGCTCCTCTCGCAGGTGGTGCCGCTGGCGGCCGGGCTGCTTCTCGTGCGGGCGTTCGGGCCGAGGGCCCACCGGACGGTGGGTGTCCGCGCGGGCGACCTGTGGGCGGGCCTCAGGCTGGGGGTGGTCGCCTTTGCCGCCATCCTCCCCATCTGCGTCGCGGCGCTGGTCGTCAGCATCGGGGCGCTGCACCTGGTGCGGGGACCCGTGCAGATGCATCCCCTGCTGGTGACGGTCCAGGAGTCGCGGGAGCCGTGGACGCTGGCCCTGGTGGCCTTCGAGGCCGTCATCCTGGCCCCGGTGGTGGAGGAGTTCCTGTACCGCGGCGTGCTGCTGTCGGCCTTGCTTCGCGGGACGGGGGCGATCGCGGCCCTGGTCGGCTCGAGTGCGCTGTTTGCCCTTATCCATGCGCCGGCCGAGCCGCAGGCCGTGGCCCCGCTGTTCTTCCTCGGGATGGCCCTGGGCTACGTGGCCTACCGGACGCGGAGCCTGATGGCACCGATGCTGACACACGCCCTGTTCAACGCCCTGATGGTGACGGGAACGATGCTGGAGTAAGGCGGGGTTGAATGTCGCGCAAGGTATCCGTAAACTTTCAGCAGCACGAACCCGAAAGGAGTCATATCATGTCGCAACCGATGAAACGCCGTACCTTCCTTCGGACCTCGTTGGCGGCCTCGGCCGGCGGCGCCCTGGCCGCAGGCGCCGGCAGCGACACCGCCGAAGCCAAGCCGGCCAGGCCGAAAGCCGGCGCGGACCAGGCCGCCGACGCCATGCCCAGCGGCAAGATAGGCAACCTGACCGTCAGCCGGATCCTGCTCGGCGGAAACCTGCTGACCCACTACACCCACAGCCGCGACCTCAAGTACGTCTACAACCTGACCGCCCACTACAACACCGACGAGAAGATCGTGGAGACGATGCTTCTGGCCGAACGCCACGGCATCAACACCCTCTCGGTCCACAACCCGCCGCCCATCATGAAGACCCTGAGGCAGTACCGGCGGGAGCGCGTCGGCAAGATGCAGTACATCATCTGCCCCACCGCCGCGTGCAAGCCCGGCATGGTCGAGTACGCCAGGCAGGTGGACGACCTACTCGACGCCGGCGCCGACGCCATCTACCTGTGGGGCGTCCGCGGCGACCAACTCCTGCGACAGGGAAAGATCGACCTGATGAAAGAGGCCGTCCGCATCGCCAAAGCCGCCGGCGTGCCTTCGGGCGTCGGCGCGCACGACCTGCGCGTCGTGGAGGCGTGCGAGTCCCACGGCGTGGAACCCGACTTCTACATCAAGACGTTCCACCACCATCGTTACCCGTCCGCCCCGCGGCCCGACGAACTGAAGGGCCCGTATGCCGAGCATCCCGGCTACTGGTGCAAGGACCCGGAGAAGACCATCGAGGTCATGCAGAAGGTCAAGCGGCCGT
>Ga0180434_10008941_pt1 | contig 10974 bp, 9 predicted proteins | sample SS_ome_7_FD_132453 | JGI IMG/M metagenome (GOLD analysis project Ga0180434, IMG submission 132453) | Hypersaline lake sediment archaeal communities from the Salton Sea, California, USA - SS_1_D_2 metaG | ecosystem: Environmental > Aquatic > Non-marine Saline and Alkaline > Hypersaline > Sediment... | reverse complement strand
CACAAAAAGAAAGACCCACCCCCAAGACCTCCGAATCTGCGCACCCCCACACAACGCGAAAACGCCTTCATTCAAGCCGTGGAGCTATACTATGCACTCAAACTTGGTTGACGGCGTTGCATGGCACCCGCATGGCACCCAAGTCAAACGCGGGTCTTACTCCCCGAACTTGATTCCCTGTGCGAGCGGCAGCTCGGTTGACCAGTTGAGCGTGTTGGTCTGGCGGCGCATGTAGGCTTTCCAGGCGTCGGAGCCGGATTCGCGGCCGCCGCCGGTTTCTTTTTCGCCGCCGAACGCCCCGCCGATCTCGGCGCCGCTGGTGCCGATGTTGACGTTGGCGATGCCGCAGTCGGAGCCGGCGTGGGAGAGGAAGCGTTCGGTCTCGCGCAGGTGGTTGCTGAAGATGGCCGAGCTGAGGCCTTGGGGGACGCCGTTGTGCAGGGCGATGGCTTCGTCGATTTCGTCTACAGCATCGGCAGGCGAGACGCCTGCCCTACCCTTGGAGGATGAGCCATAGGTGATGATGTAGAGGATGGGGGCGAAGGTTTCTTCCTGGACGATTTCGAACTCGTTCTTCGCGGCGGCGATGCAGGGTTTGACGTAGTGGCCGCCGGGGTAGTCCGGGCCGTCGAGTTTCTCGCCGCCGTAGAGGATCTCGCCGCCTTCTTCCTTGATACGCCCGATGGCGTTCTGCATGTCCTTGACGGCATCGTGCGTGACGAGTGGGCCCATCAGCGTTTCGCCCTTGCGCGGGTCGCCGATGCGGATGCCTTCGTAAGCCTTGCATAGTCGGCCGACGAGGTCGTCCCGGATCGAAGCGTGGGCGATGATGCGCCGCGTGCTGGTGCAGCGCTGTCCGGCGGTGCCGACGGCGCCGAACAGGATCGAGGGCAGGACCAGGTCCATGTTCGCACTGGGTGTGACGATGATGGCGTTGTTGCCGCCGAGCTCGAGGATCGTGCGGCCGAGGCGCTTCCCAACCACCTGGCCGACGCGGTAGCCCATCTCACAACTGCCGGTGGAGGAGATGAGCGGGACGCGCCGGTCGTGCAGCAGCTTCTCGCCGATGGTCGAGCCCTTGCCGACGATCAGCGAGAAGATCGCCGGATCCACGTCGTTGGCCCGGCAGACCTCGGCGGCGATCCTGGTGCAGGCGATCGCGGTCAGCGGCGTCTTGCTGGCGGGCTTCCAGAGCGTGCTGTCGCCGCAGACGCCCGCGATGGCGGCATTCCAGGCCCAGACGGCGACGGGGAAGTTGAAGGCGCTGATCACGCCGACCACGCCGAGCGGGTGCCACTGCTCGTACATGCGGTGGTGGAAGCGCTCGGAGTGCATGGTCAGGCCGTAAAGCTGGCGGGATAGGCCGCAGGCGAAGTCGCAGATGTCGACCATCTCCTGCACCTCGCCCTCACCCTCGGCGATGATCTTGCCCATCTCGAGCGTGACCAGCGCGCCGAGCTCTCGCTTGAACTCGCGCAGGCGGTTGCCGAGCTGGCGGACCACCTCGCCGCGCTTGGGGGCGGGCACTTCACGCCACTTGAGGAAGGCTTCGTGGGCGCGGGCCGCGATCTGGTCGTACTCGTCTTCGGAGACTTGCTTCACTCCGGCGATCTGCGAACCGTCAATCGGGGTGATGACGTCGAGCGTGGGCCCGGAGCCGATCCAGTCGCCGTTGAAACCGCCGAGATTCTCGCGGTCGATCCCGAGAGTCTTGAGAAAGTCGCTCATCGTTGCACCTGATGGTCGGTGTTACGGTTGCCGGGCGTCACGTGGCTGAAACGTCGGCCGTACGCCTTGAAGGCGTGCAGGCAGTGTAGCGAAAAGCGAGGTCGGGGGCTACGTCTTCAAACCGGCGGCGGGACTGGGATGGTGGGGCGTGACGGAGGTGCGTCTCGCGGGTGGCGACCCCCTGTCAGAGTGGCGGGCCGGTGCCGGAAAATGATGTGAGCAATGTTGTCCAGCCCATTGATCGGATTCACGCGATGCGATAGTATTTTGCCCACGAATCTTGGTGATCGCATGGCGCGAGGCGGTTTCTAAAAGCGAGTGGATGCATCCAGACAGTAGACTAAGCGTGTGACCCAGTTTGACTATCGGACGACCGTGATGGTTGAAGGGGTGGAACTCTACGCATGCGGTCGCTCGTTCGAGTGTCTCGTTTTCGTCTCATCGGCAGTCGAATTCTGGTAGCGCAAGAGGGTCCACAGCGACCTCTTACTTACAGGCAGTCCACGGGGAACAGGGTCGTGGCAATAGGGCTTCATGCTAGCTCTGGTGGTGTCCGGTGTTGTGGGCAACTCGGTGCGATCCGCTTTTGGGGTCGGGCCGCTAAACCCACTCGAAATGCGTTCAGGATGACAAGCAAGGAGAGACAACCATGGATTTAAGCCGGCGGAGTTTTCTCGCAGCCTCCGGTGCGGCCGGGACCGGGGCGCTGCTTGGCTTCCTGGGCCTCGATCTGCAGCCAAGTGTTGCGTACGCGGCCGACGCCCAGCCGACACGCGGGAGGATCTACACGACGATCTGCCCCTACTGCGGCGTGGGCTGCGGCGCGACGGTCGAGGTCGACGAGCAGACCGGGAAAGTCCTGCACATTGAGGGGGATGCCGATCATCCCATCAATGAGGGTGCCTTGTGCAGCAAGGGCGCCTCCTTGTTCCAGATTCACGACGACCCGGCACAACGGCGTCTTCGGACGGTCAAGCATCGCAAGCCTGGAGCCAGCGATTGGGAGGAGCTTTCCTGGGACCAGGCGATGCAAATGATCGCCGCCCGGTTCAAACAGACGCGCGACGAGACCTGGGTTGGGCAGCGCAATGGCCAGAGCGTCAACCACACCACTGGGATCGCTTGTCTGGGCGGGGCGGCGCTCGATACTGAAGAGTGTTATCTGCTGGCCAAGGCGATGCGGGCGATGGGGCTGGTCTGGATCGAGCACCAGGCCCGGATATGACACAGCTCCACCGTCGCCAGTCTGGCGGCATCCTTCGGTCGTGGAGCCATGACCAACCACTGGATCGACCTGCGGAACGCGGACGTGGTGATGATCTGCGGCAGCAACGCGGTCGAGAACCACCCGATCGCGGCCCGGTGGATTCAGAAAGCCAAGGAGAACGGCGCGGTCGTGCTCTCGTGCGACCCGCGCTATACCCGCACGACGTCGTTTTCCGACCATTACTGCAAGATGCGTTCGGGAACGGATATCGCGTTCGTAAGTGGCATGATCAACTATGCCCTGCAGAACGATCGCATCAACAAGGAGTACGTGCGGCATTACACGAACGCGACGTTCATCATCAATCCCGAGTTCGAATTCAACGACGGCCTGTTCGCCGGTTACGATTCCCAGACCGATCCCCCCTCGTATGACAAGTCGAAATGGCGATACGAGCTGGACAGCGATGGAGTGCCGAAGCGCGACATGTCGCTGGAACACCCGCGCTGCGTTTACCAGCTGATGAAGAGGCACTACGCCCGCTACGACGCGGACACGGTCTGCAACATCACTGGGTCGCCCAAGAGCGTGTATGAGAAGATTTGCGACGTCTACACCTCGACTTGGGCACCCGACCGGGTGGCGACGTGGATGTACGCGATGGGCACCACGCAGCACACGCACGGGACCCAGAACATCCGCACTTACGTGATCCTCCAGCTCCTGCTCGGCAATGTCGGTGTGGCCGGTGGCGGCATCAACGCGCTGCGGGGGGAGTCGAACGTACAGGGCTCGACGGACATGGCCCTGCTGTTTCACATCCTGCCGGGTTATCTGAAGACGCCCAAGATCGGCCAGGAGACGCTCGCGGCCCACAACGAGGCCTCCACGCCCAGCACCAACGACCCGCTTAGCGCCAACTGGTGGGGGAACTACCCGAAGTACATGGCCAGTCTGCTCAAGGCGTTCTGGGGCAATCATGCGACCGAGGCCAACGATTTTGCCTTCAATTACCTGGGCAAGATCAGCGGTAACCTCTCGCACATCTCGCTGTTCGAATCGATGTATCAGGGCAATATCAAGGGATTGTTCTGCTTTGGACAGAACCCCGCAGTCGGTGGCCCGAACTGCCGAAAGGAGCTCGCGGCCATCGAGAAGCTCGACTGGCTGGTGGCGGTCGACATCTTCGAGTCCGACACATCCGTTTTCTGGAAGCGTCCCGGGGTGGACCCGTCGAAGATCCAGACGGAGGTTTTTCTGCTACCGGCGGCGGCCTCGATGGAGAAGGAAGGTAGCGTCGTCAACAGCGGGCGGTGGGCGCAGTGGCGGTATAAGGCCGCCGAGCCACCGGGGCAGGCCCTTACGGACGCCGGGGTCGTCACCAAGCTGGTTCAGGCGGTCCGAGCGGCCTACGAAGCTGACAGCGGACAGTTCCCCGATCCGATCCTGCATCTGGATTGGAACTACAACGTCGACGAGCACGGCGAGCCCGACATCCACATGGTCGCCAAGGAGATCAACGGTCAGTTCACGCGCGACTGCGAGGTGAACGGCAAGCCGTTCAGGAAGGGCGACCAGGTCCCCAGCTTCGCCTACCTCCAGGCCGACGGTTCGACCACCAGCGGCAACTGGCTCTACTGCAACGCGTACACCGGGCCCAATAAGGAAGATAACAAGATGGCCCGGCGCGGGAAGGAGGATGCGGTCAATCAGATCGGCCTCTATCCCAACTGGTCGTGGTGCTGGCCGGTCAACCGCCGCATCATCTACAACCGCGCCTCGGTCGACCTGTACGGTAACCCCTGGAATCCCAAACACTGGGTGATCCGCTGGAACCCGGCCCTGAAAGACGGGGCCGGCGGCTGGGAAGGCGACGTGCCCGACGGTGGCTGGCCACCGATGCTCACCCCGGACGGATCGGCGAACGAGAGCACCAAGCGGCCGTTCATCATGCGTCCCGAAGGTGTGGCCTGCGTCTTCTCGACCAGCCTGAATGACGGTCCGTTCCCCGAGCACTACGAGCCGCTCGAAAGCCCGCTGCGCAACCCGATGTCCAGCCGGCAGTACAACCCGGCCATCAAAGTCTGGGAGCCCGATCAGATCGGTGACCCGAGTGAATACCCGATTGTGGCCACCACCTACCGCGTCAGCGAGCACTGGCAGGCCGGCAACATGACCCGCAATACACCCTGGCTGGTCGAGCTGATGCCCGACGTTTTTGTCGAGATGTCGCCGGCCCTCGCTCGCGCGAAGGGCGTCAACCACGGTGACTGGGTACGTGTCATCACCAAGCGCGGGACGCTCGAAGCCCGAGCGTTCGTGACCAACCGTTTCGAGCCGTTCTTCATCGGTGGTAAGTACGTACATCAGATCGGCATTCCCTGGCATTGGGGTTTCAACGGGCTGGCGACCGGCGACAGCGCCAACATGCTCACGCCACACGTCGGCGACGCCAACACCATGATCCCGGAGTACAAAGCCTTCCTCTGCCAGGTTGAGAAGGGCCGGAGACAGGAGGTGCAGGTATGAAAGCGCTGCTGATTGATACGGTTCGCTGCACCGGCTGCCGCGGCTGTCAGGTGGCCTGCAAGGAGTGGAACAAGCGTCCCGCAGAGAAGACCGAGTTTTTCGGCGGCCCGGGTTACCAGAATCCCAAGGACTTGAGCAAGGATACCTGGTGCCTGGTGACCTACAACGAGGTCAAGATCAACGGTCGTTTCGAGTGGGTCTTCGGCAAGAAGCAGTGCATGCACTGTCTCGAGCCCGGGTGCGCATCGGCGTGCCCGGTCGGGGCGCTCAAGAAGACCGAAGACGGCCCGGTGGTCTACCGCCCGGGGATCTGCATCGGCTGCCGTTACTGCATGCTGGCCTGTCCGTTCCTGGTGCCGCGCTTCGAATTCGATAGTCCGAATCCCTATATCACGAAGTGCCGTATGTGCGACGATCGCTTGGCGATGGGCGAGATTCCGGCCTGCGCCAAGGTCTGCCCCACCGGGGCGATCGTCTTCGGCGAGCGTGACGACATGATCCGCGAAGCGCAACAGAGGATCGCCAGCAATCCCAGCGTGTATCTGCACAAGATCTACGGGCTGGAGGAAGCCGGCGGCACGTGTGTCCTGCACATATCGAGTGTGCCGTTTGAGGAACTGGGCTACATCACGGACATTCCCAAACAGGCGCTGGCGACCAGGGTCGAGCCGGCGATGAAGGCCATTCCGGCGGTCATGCTCGGGGCGGCGATCGTGCTCGGCGTCAGTTACAAGTTCCGGAACCGCACCCGGCAGGGCGAAGAGCCCGCGGCCCGAGAATAGGAGACGATCATGGCAACCGAAACAAAAGGCAGATTCGGGTTCGGCAGCTTCATCCTGCTGCTGCTGGTCGTGCTCGGGATCGTCCTTGCGATCTACCGTTTCGCTAACGGACTCGGCGCGGTCACCAACCTCAACCAGGGCTACCCGTGGGGATTGTGGATCGGCTTCGACATCCTGGCCGGGATCGCTCTGGCCGCCGGCGGATTCGTGATCGCCGCCGCCGTGCACATCTTCGGCGGGGAGAAATACCACCCCCTGGTGCGCCCGGCGATCCTGACGGCCCTGCTAGGCTACCTGATGTTCATCGGTGGTCTGCTGATCGACCTGGGCCGGCCCTGGATGGTCTGGGACATGATCTTCTTCCACCACCACGAGTCGCCGATGTTCGAGGTCGGCTGGTGCGTGATGCTGTACACGACCGTGCTGTTTCTCGAGTTTCTGCCGGTCGTGTTCGAGCGCTACAAGATGAGCGGGACCATCCGGGCCTGGATGAACCTGATGCCCCTGGTGGCGATCGTCCTGCTGGTCATGTTCGCGTGGTTCCTCACGCACTACGGCACCTGGACGGTCGTGATTGCGGCGGTGCTGGTGATCTTCGAGCTGGCAGTCCGGGGCGGCGCCGTCCCCCGGGATGCTAAGGCGCCGACCCTGCTGATCATGGCGGGCATCATCTTCTCGACGCTGCACCAGAGCTCGCTCGGAACGCTGTTTCTGATGGTGCCCCATAAGCTCGACGCGATCTGGTACACGCCAATGCTGCCGGCGATGTTCTTCGTGTCCGCGGTGATGGCCGGATTGGCCATGATCATCGTCGAGTCCACCCTCAGCTCCAAGTTCTTCGGCCGCGGCCTGGAACTCAATCTGCTGCAGGGGGTCGGTAAAGCGTTGAGCTGGATGATCCTGATCTATGTGGCGTTCCGCGGCGTCGATTTGGCCGTGCGGGGCGTCGGCACCGAGCTGTTTGCGGTGAGCCCCCAGTCGATCGCATTCTGGATTGAGGTCATCTTAGGCCTGCTGATTCCGCTGGCGATCCTGTTAACGCCGGAGGGCACTGCTTCGGGCCGGGGCTTGTTCTGGGCCGGTCTGCTGGTCGTCCTGGGGTTGATCGTTAACCGGATGAACGTGGCGGTAACGGGTGTTTCCGGCGGGTACTGGCCGACGTACTACCCGCGTTGGAGTGAGGTCGCGATTTCGGCCGGGATCGTTTCGCTCGGGATTCTCGTCTACGTGATTCTGTGCCGGAACTTCCCGGTGTTCGAAAAGGAGCATACGCAGGCCGCGGAGGCGTAGGTGGTCGGGGACTTTGTGCTCCGAGGCCGTTGATTGGAGGAATTCGATGGACGCCCGATTCCGTTTTGTCGTTGGCTTCGTGGGGGTTCTTAACGCGCTGCTGATCATCATTCTCTGCGGCGTGGTCATGGAGACTCGTCGAGAGGTGCAAGGCCTCGCCGATGTTCTGGCCACGAAACAGGATCTGATCAACGTGGCCGCCCCGAAGCTGACGCTTTTTCACGAGGACAAGTGCACCAGTTGCCACACCGAACGCAGGTTCGCCGGTCCGCATCACAACATGCCCGGCAAGATCGATCAGGCGCTGGCGCATATGGAGGCCCTGCCGGACACCGGCTTTACCGACGAGGAGCTCGCCAAGATCCACGGTTCACTGGCCGTGCTGCGCTGTGCCCAGTGTCACGGGGCCGAGAAGCTGCAATCGCTGGCAATCAAGACCCCCGCGCAGCGCAAACAGATCATTAACGAGATGATCGCCAAGCCCGGCTCGAATATCTCGCCCGACGAGGCCGAGGAGATTTCACGCTCCCTCGAGCAGATGTTCGGTTTTTAGGGCGAGGGCAGAGTATCTGACCAGCGGCAACCCCCGGCGACCGGTAGATACCCGTCGGCCGGGGGTTGTCTCCAATTTGGCCCGCTCATGACGCTGGAACCGCGACACACGGGTCGGGCTTTCGGGTATCCTGTTGGGCGGGTTGTTTCAGGCGATGGGGCGCAGGAGGATGTCAGGTGGCCCAGGCAGATGACGGCCGTCCGAGCTATGGTCTGACCGACGCGGTTGCGGGGCTCGAAGCCCTGATCGGGCAGCCGCACATCTCCGAGGAGTACGTCCGGTTCCGAATTGATCTGCTCAAAGCGCAATGGGCGGTGTGCGAAGCCTTAGATCAAGCTCGTCGGCCAGCCAGCACGCGAGACGATGATGACGGCCACCAACCCTCCGCGCCGGTGCTGACGCCCGAAAGAGTCGAGTTTGATGGCGACCTGCTCGGGTCGCTCTGCCAATCGCTGCGCGACGCGGCGACGAAGCCGGGGCGCGCCGCCGGCGATCTCGTGCGCCTGGCCGAGGTGGCACAGGAGCAGCCCGACTTGCTCGAGGAACTGTTCCGCCGGGCTGCTTTCGGCCCCGGTCGCGACCAGCTCGAGTCGCTCGGTCGGCGGCTCGAAATCGGTGCCGACGCGCTGCTTTTCGCCGGACGGACGCTGGCCGCCCCGTTTGTCACGGCTGCCGCTCAGCGCGTGCGACCGGCCGGAGGTCGATCACCCGAGGCACCGCCGGATTCCGGCTCGTGCAGCCTGTGCGGCTCGCCCCCGGGGTTGGCCACGCTCGAGCAGGAAGAGGGCAAACGCTTCCTGTACTGTTCGTTGTGTGGAGACCGGTACGGATTCAGACGACTGGCCTGTCCGCACTGCGGCACGCGCGAATCTGAGGCACTGTCTTATCTTCGCCTGGATGCCGCGGATCCACGTTGGATCGAGACCTGCAGCAAGTGCAACCATTACATCAAGACGATCGACACGCGCAAGCTTCCCGACCGTTACCCGCTGATCCCGATCGTGGAGGAGACCGCCACCCTTCACCTGGATTTGCTGGCCGAACGGGAAGGCTGTGCGCGGGCACTGCCATACGCGGCGTGCGTCTAGGCCCGGCGGAACCGCCATGTGGATCGAGTGGAAGGAATCAGACTGATGCAAGCGACCCTGAGTGTTCCGGAATCGATGGCCGACTCAGTTCGTACGTTCATCGAGCACGAGAAACTGCCGTTGGACGTCGTTACCACCCAGGGCGGCACGGTTCAAGTCGTGGAATCTGCCGAGGGCGAGCCCAGCACGCTGACGGTTCTCAAGGCGGGGGGGGCGATCGCCTGCCCGCTGGCGCGTCGCATGGCTCCGCGGCTCGGCATCCGCATCCGCGACATGGGCAAGCTGATCAACCATCTCAACATCAGGATTCGGGCTTGCGAACTCGGATGCTTTAAATGACTCTGACGTGGGTCATTTGCGGAGCCGGTCGACGCGTTGGAAAGACTCATCTGGCCGAGCGGCTCTGTGAGGTCCTGCCCAACGCCGCGTATGCGAAGCAGGGCCACGGGGCGAAGAAGCCCGGCAAGCCGGAGAATCTGTTTCATACCGACGCGGAGCTGGCCGCTTTCATCAACAGCCGTCCCGCGACCTGCGAGCACGTTGTAGTCGAGTCGAACGAGCTGGCCCGCCAGGGCCGCGGCGACCCGATCATCTTCATCGACGGCATCCCCGGCGAGACGGACTACCGCGACGACGTGGACCGGTTGCGCTCCCGGTCGCACGTGCACGTCAGCTCATCGGCTTCGATCGCCGATTGGCAGAAAACTCTGCGTGACAAACTGGGGTCCGGTGAGCTCTGCGACGCGGTGTGCGAAGTGCTGGCCGAGCATCGGCGCCATCCCAGTCGATTGACTCCGGCGACCCGCCATGTCGAGCCGTTGCGCGTCTCGACTGCTGACGGGTCGGCGGTGCGTGACCCATGCGACGTGGTGGTGGAGCAGCTTCTGACGATCATGGTGGAGGGCGTCGGCAACTTTGCGGTGATGTGCACGCCGTGCGACGTCGAGGCTCTCGCGATCGGCTTCGTGTTCTCCGAGGGCCTGATCTCGTCGATCGATGACGTGGTGGACTATTCGTATCGTCCGGATCAGCAGACCATCGGCCTGCGTTTGGAGGAGCCGGGGCAGGGGGGCGTTGTTCGGAACCTGATCGTTACCAGCTCCTGCGGGCTCTGTGGCAGTCGAAACGTGGAGCGCCTGCTCGCTGGCAAGACCACCTGCGCCGATACGCTGCGCGTTTCGCCGATGGTGCTGCGAGCCGTTGGCCAGAAGATGCACGAGCGTCAGCAGCTCTTTTCGTGCACGGGCGGCACGCACGCCGCCGGTATTTTCAACGCCGACGGTGAGCTGCTTACGGTGGCGGAGGATCTTGGCCGGCACAACGCGCTGGACAAGGCGATCGGGAGATGCCTTTTGCGGCGCCTGCCACTCGCCGGTTGCGGGGCCATGTTGTCCGGACGCGTCAGCCTCGAGCTGGTTGCCAAGGCGCTCCGCGCCGGGCTGGAAGTGATGGCCGCGGTCTCGGCCCCGTCTTCGCTAGCGATCGACGCCGCCGAGCGCTGCAACATCACGCTGTGCGGCTTCGTTCGTGGCGAGCGGGCCACCGTGTACACCCATCCGCGACGGATCGTGGAGCTCGAGCAGCAGACCTGAGCGTTCAGCACATTCACTTTCCCACATTCACGGCCGATACGGCCGTGCCACACCGCGTGTTCCATATGCGACGTGTGGCACGGCTGTGTCAGCCGTGAGTCGCCCGCGCCGGCGCCATGCCGGAGTCTGATGTCATCCCGAGCGCAGCGAGGGATCTGTGCACGTTTGCGAGGGTCCGTCGGACGACGAGGCGAGATTCCTCGCT
>Ga0180434_10008940_pt1 | contig 10974 bp, 9 predicted proteins | sample SS_ome_7_FD_132453 | JGI IMG/M metagenome (GOLD analysis project Ga0180434, IMG submission 132453) | Hypersaline lake sediment archaeal communities from the Salton Sea, California, USA - SS_1_D_2 metaG | ecosystem: Environmental > Aquatic > Non-marine Saline and Alkaline > Hypersaline > Sediment... | reverse complement strand
TATCATCAAGCTAAAAAATCCACACCATAGGGAGGTTGTAATGAAGCGGTTCACAAGTCTTATCCTCGTTGCAGTATTTCTCCTGTCCACCGTCGCTGTCTCCTGTGCCGCACCGGCGCCGGTAGCTATCGAAGACCCGATTAAAATCGAGACAGGGCTTATATCAGGGACGACTGTTGGCGACCTTCATGTCTACAAGGGCATTCCTTTTGCCGCACCACCGGTAGGCGACCTGCGATGGAAACCGCCGCAGCCGGCGGAATCTTGGGAGGGAGTTAAGGATTGCACGGAGTTCGGCCCGGCGCCGATGGGATATTTCAGTCCCAGTTTCCCGCTCCATGCCGACACGGCTAGCGAAGACTGCCTGTATCTCAATATCTGGACGCCGGCCAAGACAACCGGTGACAAGCTGCCTGTCATGGTTTGGATCTACGGCGGCGCCTATCGTTTCGGCGAAGGCTCGAACCCACTTTACAATGGTGAAAATTTAGCCAATCATGGCGTGGTGGTGGTCAACTTCAACTACAGGATAGGTCCCTTCGGGTTCCTGGCACATCCTCTGCTAACTGAAGAGTCCGAACACAATTCCTCCGGCAACCATGGGCTACTCGACCAGATTGCCGCCCTGCAGTGGGTACAGAAAAACATCGCTGCCTTCGGCGGTGACCCCGACCGGGTTACAATATTCGGTCAATCGGCAGGTGCCACCAGTGTGATCTGGCTCATGGCGTCGCCTCTGTCCGAAGGACTGTTTCAACGTGCTCTATCGCAGAGCATGTATGAGGGAACCAACTTCGCGGATATGCAGGCAAACAAGTACGGTAATGAGCCCAAACAAAAGATGGGCGAGCAACTGGCAGAGGACCTGGGTTGTAGCGATGCCGCAGACCCTCTAGCCTGCATGCGAGCTAAGAGTGCCCAGGAAGTCCTGGACACGGGGGAACCACCTGCCGATGTTTCTGCCCCCGGCTACAGATACGAGCCCTGTGTAGATGGCTGGGTAGTGTCCGATCTCCCGCTCAATATATTCCAGGAAGGCAAACAGCATGACGTTCCTCTTTTGATTGGTTCCACTGCAGACGAGTGGGCTTTATTCCAACTGCTTACGCGTCCCTCTCTGGAATCCTACCAGACATATTTAGAGAGCACATTCGGAGATAAAGCACAGCAAGTTATGACTATGTTCCCTGCCAGCGATGACGCAGAGGCCAAGGCATCGGGCGAGCAGCTGGTGACGTTGTTCACTTTTACCTGTCCTGCTAAAGCCTACGCTGGCGCCATGAGCGATGGTAAGTCCAAGGCTTATCTTTACCAGTTCACCCGTGTGCCGCCCGGAGCTAAGGTGCTTGGCGCCTATCATCTGCTGGATATAGGTTATGCCTTCGGCAATTTTATACCTTTTTTGTCACCTCTAAAGCCGGAGGCCTACTTCGGGGATACCGATAGGGAGCTATCCGAAGCTATGATGAGCTACTGGGCACAATTTGCCGCTGCCGGTGATCCCAACCAGGAAGGGCTGCCGGAATGGCCTGCCTATAATGCAGAAACCGGCCAATACCTGGAGCTGGGTGATAGGATAGAAGCAAAATCAGGCCTTTATACTGAAGCCTGTGAACTGTTACTGGATACACTCAAGGAGAAACGCAGCCAGTAGATAAATCAGCCGGCACAAGTTGCTTTTTTGTTGACAAAAACCTCCCTCGGCGTATGAACCGAGGGAGGTTTTTGATTTGTTTCATTCCGAGTCCTCCCTATGCTATTGCGAGGAGTCCCGGTGCAATCGGGACGACGTGGCAATCTCCGTGGGGTAGGCGGGAGCATCCGCTCCCCAGCCTCCCATTATCAGTGTAGGAGCCGGAAATAAACTTTTCGGCGTTTTACTCGTTTAACTGGTAGAGGGCGATGTCAGCTTCAAGGTCTTAATAAGAAATTAATATTCTCTTGCTATTATAAATATATAACGAAGGAGAAAACGTACGTGGTAGTTGATTGCAGAATAAGGCAAACGGCTGATTATGACCTGCTGTCGTTTCTCAAAGACATAGATTGTAACGGTATGCAATTCAAGTTACTCTGTTTCTGGGGAAGGCATCCCAGGGCAAAGCTGAGTCTGTATACCATAGCTGGAGCCTTGGATACTTCAGCGCTGAAATTAAGAGATGCGATTACAAACCTGGTTGGAAAAGGTATTCTTACAGCCCAGGACAACAATAACGGACTCACCACCTATGCCCTTTCCGAGCAGCGAGTCCAGGAATATGTTGACGAACTGGGCAGCCTGGACTGGAAACAAACGATGGACCTGGCAGGACGATTGGAGGGGGAAACAGTATTGACTACTGACAAGAGTGAATAGGTTGGTCGCCCTGAAGGGGCAGAGCCTAGGAAGCTCTCGAGGCTAATTTAGATAAAAAAGTTATTAACTGGTAGCCTAAGAAGAGGGGTAAAGTTGATGTGGCAGGTAAATTTTTGTCCCCGGTGTGGGGCACGTGCCGCTTCTGGCGCTCGGTTCTGTAGCGCTTGTGGTCTCAATTTAAGCTGTGTGGAAAAACCGGTGCCGCCGCCAGCGTATGATTATCAGTGCATTTATCAACAGTGGGTACCACATAGCCCTCCATATAATCAAGCAACGGCATCCGTAGAATCAGACCGACACGCTCAGCGACATACGCGGTCTAGTGGTGATACTGTAACACCGTTAAGCGCCGAGATTTCCAAACTGCTGGCAGACTTCTTTGACAGGCGCATGAAATACGGCAATATGTAGTGTCAGCAGATAAGGGAAGACTTTATTGTTCTGTTGCCCCGGGGATATTAGGCAAGCTGCGTAAGTTCATCTACATTGCGGGTTAATCAGTCCACTGCAATCATGACGTTGGACGCCTTGATTACGGCATAGACTTCTTTACCGTCGACGAGGCCCAGATTCTCCGCCGATTCTTTGGTGATAACTGATACCACCGACATCCCACCCGGTAATTCAATTGTCACTTCTGTGTTGACTGCACCAGGCTTGACACCTTTGACTTTCCCTTTCAGGACATTGCGTGCGCTGATTTTCATCTCTTATCCTCCTTTCAGTCTACCCTGCCCACATCTACTTTACCTGTAGTGCCGCAATGGAGACACCTCTCTCTTAATATGGGATGGTTATCGCAGAAAGGACATTCGATTTCCATCTTGCCTGTTTCGTGCTCTCCATATCCCTTAATTTTCGAATCCAGTTCTTTGTCGGCTCGATATTTTCCGCCTCCGACATTAGTGACTAACTGGCAGCCGATGGCACGGCAAGTCTCCGCTTCGGGGATATTTTGTGGGCCGGTTCGGAATCCTCCTTTGGCGAATATGTCGGGTTTGACTACTTCCAGAGTCTTAGATACTGTCTGGTCGTCGTCCATGGAGGCGATAACCTCATCCACACCTTTGATGCTCTCTAGGATTTCTTTTCTATCCTCGAACGGCCTGAAAATAAATCCTTTTTTCCTGAGCAGAAAATCGTCTCTGTTCAATATCACAATCAGCCTGTCACCCAGTTTGGCGGCTTCTCGTAAGTACCGAATGTGGCCTACATGTATTGGGTCAAAGGCTCCGCTTACTGCAACTGTGATTGGTTTCCTCTTCATTTTTGTCATTCTCCGTTTTCTTATATAACTATGATAACTCTAATGGCAAACTAGAGCAAGAGTTATGCCAGGACGATGCTCAGGGTGGGGTCATTATCCGAATACACCAATCCTGGCAAGCACGAACCATACTATTGCCAGAATAAGTAGTATTAATAGTGCAGAAATGAGTATTCTCATCGTTTCTTACCCCCTTTGCCTTTCGCTCCAGGTGGGCTCAGAAGCACCCTTTCGCAAGCATTTTAGCTTTCCGGATTCCGTTCGCTCGATTCTCTTTTGTAGCCTTCCTCTTCCAGCTTCTCCATGATACGGGCGGCTCTGGGATAGCCGATGCGCAGTCGGCGTTGCAGGAAAGAAGTGGAGATGTATTTATGTTCTTGGGCTAGCTGTCTGGCGGCATCCATCATAGCGTCTTCGCCGCCTTTTTCCGCTGAAACGAGCTGGCTCATCTCCTCGAACTTGACGGTGGTTGCATCCGGTCTTTGCTGGCTGCCCCAGAAGTAGACTACTCTCTCGGTCTCGGCGTCGGAGACGAAAGTTCCTTGAAGGCGCTTTGGCTTGGCGGCATCGGTGGGCATGTAAAGCATATCGCCCCTGCCCAACAGCTTCTCGGCTCCGGCGGAATCGAGGATGGTACGCGAGTCTATCTGTGAGGTGAGCGCGAAGCTGATGCGGGTGGGGAAGTTGGCTTTGATGAGTCCGGTGACTACGTCAACCGAGGGGCGCTGGGTAGCCACGATTAGGTGGATACCCGTGGCTCTCGCCAGTTGGGCCAAGCGGCATAATGTCTGTTCCACCAGGTCAAAGGCCGCCATCATAAGGTCAGCAAGCTCGTCGATGACCAGCACCATAAATGGCATTGTCTCTCCGGCTTGACGGTTTTTGTTGTAGCCTTCGATGTTCCGGGCCCCGACTTGGGCGAATTTCTGGTAGCGGTTGTCCATCTCCTGATTTAGCCAGCGTAGTGCTATTACCGCTTTGTCGGTGTCAACAAATACCGGGGATACCAGGTGGGGGAGGGTATTGAAATTGACCAGCTCTACTCGCTTGGGGTCAATCATAATGAACTGGATGTCGTCCGGAGTATTATGGATGAGCAGGCAGCAGATAATGGAGTTGAGGCAGGCGGTCTTGCCGCTGCCGGTTGCCCCGGCAATAAGCAGATGTGGCATCCTGGTTAAATCAGCAGCCACTGTTTCACCGCCGGCGCCTTTGCCCATAGCCAGGGCCAGCTTCGATTTGGCATAGGTTTTCTGAAATGCGGGACTCTCTATTACGCTTCTGAGGTTGACCAGGCCGAATGTGGTATTGGGGACCTCGATGCCGACTATTGATTTACCCGGTACCGGGGCTTCGATTCTGATGCTCGATGCCGCCAGCGCCAGCGCCAGGTCGCTGGCTAGAGCGCTGATACGGTCTACTTTGACCCGGGTTTTTGATACCTCCTCCATGCGGACCTTAACATTGCCGTCCTTGTCCCGCTCTTTGATTTCCTTGTATTTGCGGTCCCAGCCGGGCTCGACGCCGAATTGAGTTACTGTGGGACCGACGTTAATCTGGACTACCTTGGCATCGACGCCATAGCTGGCTAAAGCCTCCTGGATTAGATCTGCCCGCTTCTCGATATCACTCTGACTTAGCTCTACTTCTGTAGATTTATCCAGTATGGTGATAGGTGGCAGTTGCCAGCCGCTGGGGGTGAGCACCGGTTGATATTTCCCGGGTTCCCAGGCTTCAGGTGGAGGCGCCTCGGCGGCTTTCGGTGGTGTTGCTGCTACGGCAGGTGGGGGTGTCGGTGTCGGTGCCGGCTCCTCCTCTTTTTGAGCTTCTGCTTTGCTGAATTCGATTTCCCTCGATACTGGTTCAGGTTTGACTGTGGCAGGGCGCTGGCTGGCCTGGCGAATGGACTGCCAGATAAACAGGCAGAGCTTGCCTATGCCTTTAGCTATACTCTTTATTATGCGCCAGACCCACCGTGGCGCTATGAACAAGATACCCAGGATTATCAGGCCGGCTACCCTTAGAATTCCCGTGCCATAGGAATCGCCGATAATACCCGTGCCTATTTTACCACCCAGGGTTGCCTGGCTGGCTACGCCGCAGCCGGGGCTGAAAAATGCCGCTATTCCCCAGGCAGCTAAGGCTAGAGGAATACCACAAAGCCACCATTTCCAGTATTTGGTGAATAGTGAAAACCGTCCGCTGGCGATTATCCAGAATACGATTCCCAGAAATGCGACTGTCAGGACTAATCCAAGTCCGAACAGCGCAAGCAGGTCTTCCCAGACGTCAACAAACCAGTTGGTTATGTTGCCCCAGGCAGTGGCAGCCCAGTTCGATATATAGGGCCAGAACCACCATATCAGCCCGATGATGATGAGTGCTACTAATACTCTTAGTATCGGACCCAGGTATTTCTGCCTTTTCTTGGTCTTGCCGCTGCCAGAAGTTTTGGCTGCTTTCTTTTTTGGCATAGCTTGACTATACCTCGACAGCTGTGGTCAGAATCATAGGACGGCGCCGGGTTTGCTCATAGAAAAACTTGCTCAGTGTGTCCTTGACTTTGGTATTTATGAAGCTCCACTCGAGCGGTCGCCCGCCGCCGTGGTCTAAGGTGGCTTTTACCAGGTCTCGCCCTTGCTCCAGTATGGACTCGGCTTCCTTTGTATCCACAAAGCCTCGTGATACGATATCGGGGCGACCCACGATTTTGCCCGCCTCCTTGTCGATGGCGATTATTACCACCACAATACCGTCTCTGGACAGCAGCTTCCGGTCGCGTAGAATGACGTTGGCCAGGTCTCCCATAACCAGGCCGTCTACATAGACATTGCCTGTAGGCAGTCTGCCGGTTACCCTGCCCTTTTCACGGTCCAACTCGAGTATGTTCCCGTTTTCTAAGACGAAGATGTTGGATTCAGGCATACCCATGTTTTTAGCTAACTTGGCGTGCAGGCTCAGGTGGCGATATTCGCCGTGGATTGGAACGAAGAATTTAGGCTTCACCAGGTTGAGCAAAAGCTTTAGCTCCTCCTGGCTGCCATGTCCGTGAACATGTACTTGAGCTAGCTTTTCGTAGACTACATGAGCGCCCTGGCGAAAAAGGTTGTCAACTGTGCGGTTAACCAGCCCTTCGTTGCCCGGTACGGGTGTGGCTGACATTACTACCGTGTCTCCGGGGATGATTTTGACCTGGTTGTTGTCCCTGTTGGCAATGCGGACCAGGGCTGAAGTAGGCTCTCCCTGGCTGCCGGTGGTTATAAGGACAATCTTATTGTGTGGGAAGCGGCTGATTTCATCGAAGCGGCGCAGGATGCCTGGTGGGGAGTTGAGATACCCCAGATCCGAGGCGATACGCACTGTGTCTTTCATGCTGCGGCCGATAACAAAGACATGCCGATTATGCTTGGCGGCAGCGTCAATTACCTGTTGAATTCGGGAGATTAGCGAGGAGAAGGTGGTGATAATCACTCTTCCCGGGGCATCAGCTATGATGCGTGACAGCGCTTCACCAACCACAGTCTCTGATGGTGTGTAACCCGGAAGCTCGGCGTAGGTTGAATCGGCGAGAAGGAGCAGTACCCCTTCGTTGCCCAATTGTGCCAGTTTGGCCAGTTCGGTAGGTTTGCCGTCGACGGGTGTGTAGTCTATTTTGAAATCACCGCTGTGAACCACTATACCTATTGGTGTGTGGATAACGAAGCCCAGGGCATCGGGAATGCTGTGACAGACGGAGAATGGCTCTATTTTGAAATTGCCAAGTGTAAATTTGACCCCGGACTGTATTGTCTTTAGTGTGGCTTTCTTCGCGTCCCTGTGTTCCTTCAGCTTTACTGAGATTAAGCCTTTGGTGAGCTTGGCACCGTAAACAGGTACATCGAGTTGAGGTAGTATGTAAGGCAGAGCACCGATGTGGTCTTCGTGACCGTGAGTTATGATTATGCCTCGCAGCTTCTCTCGCCTTTCCAGCAGGTAGTTTATGTCTGGAATGACCAGGTCGACCCCCAGCATATCCTCTTCGGGAAACATGAGTCCGGCGTCGATTACTATGATGTCATTGGCGAACTCAATGGCCATCATGTTCTTGCCGATTTCACCTAGGCCGCCCAGGGGGATTATCCGGAGTTTCTGTTTGCTCATGCTCGTCATCTAGAATAGGCTTAGCTGCTGTGGCTCGGTTTCGGCTTCTGTTAGTTTCTCAGCCTGGGCTAGGATTTGGGGGATTTTGGCCATATCAGCTTCGATAGTCTTCCGCAGGCTTCCTTGGTGGAGGGCTGCTGCAGGGTGATACATTGCATAGTAGACGATGCCGTCCTGCTTTTTGGCTTTGCCGTGGGCCTGGCTGATGCTCTGATTTGGGAAATACTCAGCCATGGAATAACGACCTAAGGTAATTATCATCTTGGGGCTGATAAGCTCTATCTGGCAGGTTAACCATTTGCTGCAGGCTTGAATTTCACTGGGCAGCGGGTCTCGATTTCCAGGTGGGCGGCATTTAATAACGTTGGCGATGTAAACTTGTTCGCGTCTCAGGTTGATGGAAGCTAATAATTCCTCCAGATATTTTCCTGCTGGACCGACGAAGGGACGTCCTTGCTGGTCTTCATGCCACCCCGGTGCCTCGCCAATGAAAAGTATGCTTGTTTTTTCAGGCCCTTCGCCGGGCACAACTCTGGTGCGGTGTTTGCCTAACTCACAATCCTGGCAGCGTTCGATTTCCTGGTACAGTTCGGTCAGCGCTGACATTTAGAGAAATCATAGCACAGCCTTCCCTGCTGGTCAATTCAGAGTAGCGCTATAGCAAAGCTGAGAGCGGCAAGGCAGAGAACTGCTATGGCGATACCTATGAACAGCCTGTCCTTGGATGCTGAGAAGAGCGCAACGGTTATGATCACCTGTATGATAGGCGTAAGCAGTAGAAGCAGGATTCCAATACTGATGACAGTAGCCGCTGATATCTCATCTAATCTGACCAGCGGCTGAATATCTGCGGCGCCGGGGGTGATGAGCAGAATAATAATACCGATAATAATCAGTGCTAAAGATACCGCAGCACCCAGTCTGAAGGTAAGGCTTACCCAATTGTTTAGGCGGTTTTCTTTGAGGTTTCTGTTATTCATATGGCTAAATTCACAAAAATCCTCTCTATATTACATTGGCTGTTTTAAGGAACATCAATATGGCAATAATAATCAGAAAGACTCCGAATATGCGTCTGAGCAATATTCCACCTGCTCTTTGTGTTAGTTCGACACCTATTCTGGCTCCTATAATTATGCCTATGACCAGTGGGGCAATTATAAATGGGTATATATGGCCGTGGAAATGATAAATGAGAGCGCCAGCTGCGGTTGTGATTGTTATGATAAAGGTGCTGGTGGCGATGGCTGCTTTTATCGGCACCCCCATAATCAGGTGCGTCACAGGAACGTTTACAACGCCGCCGCCTATACCAAGCAGGCTGGAGAGGATACCGGAGAAAAAGCCGGCTACTAAGCCAGCAGGCGTGCGGTTTACTTTGTATGTGACAATTTTATCCAGATTCTGGTCATAATAAGAGTTTGCCAGCGAGGCGGATAAATTATCGGTAGCAATATTGCGGGCCATTGAACCGTTCGCGGACGAGTTATCTTCATACATAAGCTGTTTGGGTGTTAGCATGGTATAGGCGGCATATATGAGGGCGAGTCCGAAAATGGCACTTAATATGGAGGGGGCGATGACGGCGGCGATAAAACCGCCTATGATAGCTCCGGGGATGGTTACTGTTTCCAGGAGCAAGCCCAGTCTTATGTTGGTCAATCTGGCTTTGGTGTAGATGCCGGCAGCGGTACATGAGTTAGCTACGATAGCTACCAGGCTGCTGGCAATGGCTACTTTGATTGGCAAGCCGAGAGCTAAGGTAAGTATGGGTACCATAAGGAAACCGCCGCCAACTCCCAGCGCTGAGCCAAGAATCCCGGCGACCAGTCCTGTGCCCCCCAGTGCCCAGAGATTCAATCCGTCCAATGGCGTCGCTCGACATAGTAGCATTGGTTCTTATATGAGGTCAATTTAAGCACGAGCGTTGTTAAGGTGAATTAATCAATGCTATACTGTATCGATAACGTAGCAAGTCGAGAGTCTTAATATGAAGAGAATAGACGGCCGTGCCGGTGATGAGCTTCGCCCCATAAAAATTAGCCTGGGATACCAGACTTTTGCTGAAGGCTCAGCGCTGATAGAGCTGGGACTTACCAGAGTGCTGTGCTCCGTGAGTATGGAGGACAGGGTTCCGAATTTCCTCAAGGGTGAGGGTACGGGGTGGGTTACTGCTGAGTATGCCATGCTGCCCCGTTCTACGCTTACTCGTACTCCTCGCAGTATCTCTCCCGAGAGAGTATCTGGTAGAAACCAGGAAATCCAGCGTCTCATCGGGCGGAGCTTGAGGGCAGTTACTGACCTGGCGGCTCTGGGGGAACGGACTTTCACTGTGGATTGCGATGTATTGCAGGCAGATGGCGGCACCCGTACCGCGGCTATCACCGGCGGGTATGTGGCTTTGTCTGTGGCTTTACATACTCTGAAGAAGCAGGGCACGCTGTCATCGATTCCTTTGAAAGGTGCTGTAGCTGCGACCAGTGTTGGCGTCGTGGGCAGGGAGGTGCTTCTTGACCTCTGCTATGAAGAAGACTTCCGGGCTGCAGTTGATTTCAATGTGGTTATGACCGATAAGGGCGACTTTGTGGAGATTCAGGGTACAGCTGAGGGTAAGCCTTTCTCCAAGGAGACCACAGATACCGTGCTTGCCCTTGCCGAAAAAGGCATTAAACAGCTGTTTGAAGTCCAGAAGGCAGTCCTGGCAGGGTTAGACTAGGGGCGGACGTGCCCATCCCCGATGATAATCCAATTGTAGCTGGTCAGCTCTCTTAGTGCCATGGGGCCGCGGGCGTGAAACTTTTGCGTGCTTATGCCTATCTCAGCTCCCAGCCCGAATTGAGCGCCATCGGTGAAACGCGTGCTGGCATTAGCATAGACACAGGCAGCATCCACCTCATTGAGAAAGCGTGCTGCCGCCGATTTATCCTCAGTAACTATGGCTTCGGAATGCCCTGAGCCGTAGCGTTCGATGTGCTCCAGTGCCTCATCCAGGGAATCGACCACCTTAACCGCTGCAACCAGGGACAGGAATTCCTTGCCCCAATCCTCGGCCTTTGCTGAAACGAGTTTAAGGGAAGAAATCGGGCCAAGGATAGATAAAGTGCGCTTATCGCAGTGCATTTCCACCTCGGCCTTTGCCCATTCTTGGGCGATTAAGGGCAGATACCGCGGTGCGATTTCGACGTGAACCAGAAGTGTATCCAGAGCATTG
>Ga0180434_10008938_pt1 | contig 10975 bp, 8 predicted proteins | sample SS_ome_7_FD_132453 | JGI IMG/M metagenome (GOLD analysis project Ga0180434, IMG submission 132453) | Hypersaline lake sediment archaeal communities from the Salton Sea, California, USA - SS_1_D_2 metaG | ecosystem: Environmental > Aquatic > Non-marine Saline and Alkaline > Hypersaline > Sediment... | reverse complement strand
GGCGCGGTATTTCTTATGTTTGCGGGCTGCGGCCAAACTTGGTATCCGGACGCGCTCGGCCTCTCTCAGGAAGATTTGAGCGAGATCAGTTCCAGCGACAGTCTCGGACCGCAGCAGATGCGCGACGCGTTGGCGGCTTACGGCATCGACGATGTCACCATCAACGGCTTGCTCTCCTCCGTACGTCTGGCCAATCAGAACGGCGGCGATCTCGCAAGCGCTTACGAAAAAGTGGTCAGCGGCCAGCTGTCCACAATGACGCCTGATGAAGTTCAGTTATATGGTGACGCCACGGCTCTGACGACGTACACCGACATTGAAGCTCAGGTAATCGTCGATTATTTCGAGGACAATGCGATCAAAACGATCGAGGATCTTGAGGAGCTGTTGAGGACGAATGCGGACGAGCTTCCGGCGATCATCGACGAGACCAATCTTCGGAACGTTTTCAACGAGGCAAGTACGACTGACGTACTGAATAAACTTTAACCTGGAGGTGTACAGTATGAGGACGAGTTCAAAACTGCTGTTGGCGAGCTTGGGTTGCGCTACGATGTTGTGGATGGCTGGTTGCCCGCAACCGCCCGAAAACGAGATTACATGGGGCATCAAAGCCGTTCGGGGACAGCTTACCACAACGACAGCCACCGAGTGGCAAGCCGTGGCGACGAAGGTTGACGAAGCCGTTCCGGAGGCGGATCTGACGCTCACCCAGGTCGAGGCGCAAGCGATCGTTGATTTCCTGAAGCAGTACGAGCTTGACAGCCAGGAAGACATCAATGCCTTTATCGCACAGGTCGAGCAGGATCCGGGTTCGGTTGAGATTCCGCCGGCTTTGTTAAACATGTTTGGTGATGCCGCCGCCGCCGCCGTGGTGAACCAACTGGGCGGATAGCGCTTGCCAACGCTGATTTGACGGATCGCATATTGATCTGAATGTGTGCCGCTGCTCTCGAGCGGTGCGTATCTAAACCGCGTGCATGGGGCGCGCCGAGAAACGCTGCTCAAGGGCAGTGGCGCACGCATCGATCGAGCACTGTTCGGGCGCCGTCGCGCGTTGGGCGAGGTCGGCGAACAGCACTGGGAGGACACTCATGCTTGCATGCATGGGTGTTCTTCGTATTTAATTATTGAGCGGCGTGAATCGCGAGACGGCGATTTTAGCGACAGCGGGTAAAGCGAGAAGGCGTTATGTTCGCCGGCATAATCGAAAGAGTTTGCAGGATTGTCGCCGTTCACCGCGGACGCGCGGCCGTGCGCCTGGAGATTGAACTCGACGATCTCCTGAACGGTCTGCGACTGGGGGCCAGCGTGGCCGTCAACGGCGCATGTCTGACCCTCGCCGATCGGCGCGGCGTCTCGGGCGGTTTTGACGTGGTGCCGGAAACCTGGAAGCTGACCAATCTGGCCGCTCTAAAAACTGGCGACGAAGTCAACGTGGAGCGGTCGCTGAGCGTGGGGGATCACATTGACGGCCATTTCGTGCAAGGACATGTTGACGGTTTGGGGCGGGTTGATCGGATCCAGAACGATGACGGAGCGTACAAGATCTGGATTCGGATCACGAACGATTTGAAGCCATACGTGGTACGCAAGGGATCGATAGCGATCGACGGCGTCAGCCTGACGATCGCCGATGTCGAGCCGGATCTATTTTCGGTCGCTCTGATCCCAACGACTTTGAAAGAGACCGTACTTGGAGTCCGCCGCCCGGGCGACTCGGTGAATTTGGAGACGGACATCCTGGCTCGACTGGTCGTCGCGCGTTTGGAGACTCTGATGCAGCACAGCCGGCAGACGCCGGCGGGCCTGAGTTTGAAGCGTTTGCAGGAGAACGGATTTCTTCCATGACTTCGAAGCCGATTAGATCCAACGGGAAGCCGTTGATTGGCATATCGATGGGAGACCCGTTGGGCATCGGGCCGGAAGTGGTAGTTAAAGCCTTATCCAACAGCGAGTTGCGTAGCCAGGCCCGTTTCGTTATTTTCGGCCTGCACGACGTTCTGGAGATCGTAGCCGACCAAGCCGAGATTAACCGCTTCTGGTGGCGCGAGCCGTATGACGGCCGCCCGAGGATTGCCTCGGGCGTACTCGTGGCGGATTTTGACACGTTGCCTCAGGCACGCGTCAACGGAAAACGGGGGCCTGACGAGGCGGCCGGGCGGGCGTCGTTCCGCTTCGTCGAGGAGGGGATTACTCACCTCAAATCCGGCGTCATCGACGCGCTGGTAACCGCTCCGATTAGCAAGGCGGCATGGAATCTGGCGCGCTGCAAATTCCGCGGTCATACCGAACTGTTGTGGCGTCGGTTCGATTGCAAACCGGTAACGATGGCGTTTTTCGCCGACGAACTGCGCATCGCCCTGGCCAGCGATCACGTGCCGTTGTTCGAATTGCGAAACCAATTCACGATTGGTCTTGTTCACAGGCCGATCGACATGCTCGACCGCGCCTTGCGCGAATGGTACGGCATCGACAAGCCGCACATCGGAGTCTTGGGATTAAACCCGCATGCCGGCGAGGACGGCTTGCTGGGCGATGAGGAACAGCGCATCATCGAGCCCGCTCTGACGCTGGCGCGCAACGCCGGCATCCACGTCGCCGGCCCGTTGCCGCCCGATACGGCGTTCGTTCCGGAGATTCTGGCGCGTTACGACGGGTTGGTTGCGATGTATCATGATCAGGGCTTGATTCCGCTGAAAATGAAAGCCTTTGACCGAGCCGTGAATGTCACGCTGGGATTGAAGGCGGTCAGAACCAGCCCCGATCACGGCACCGCGTTCGATATAGCCGGCAAGAATCTTGCCGGCCCCGACAGCATGATGGAAGCGATTCGTCTGGCTATTCGGTTCGTGAAAGCTAAACGAGATGCGCGACCGTCTTCAGCGATCGTTGCCAGGTGAGGCGGCGCGGGCGAAGCTTCAATAAAACCAGATTCACCAGCTCCATAACGTGTCGGCGTCAAACGTAGCGGCCGACGTCCCGGTCGACCGAGGGCGTCTATAACCATCCGCGTCTGGCACAGGGATCGGACGTTACCGGGAAATGAAATCTGCTCCAGTCACGGGCGGGCGACATTAACGCCGGAAATATGCTAGAATTCTCGGCTTCAACGCCGCGCGCACGGAATGCGTCGCCGTCGGCGCTACGGGAGTCGTAGCAGAGTATGAAACGTAAACGGACAAAATGGCTGCTGCAATTCGTTCGCTTGGCGTTGTGCGCGGCGGCGATCGTATACATCGTCAACAAAGTCGATTGGTACGATTACGTGACGTTGAACGACGGGGCCGGCACTCAGGCGCGCGTTCTGGAATATGACGAACAAGCGGGCGAAATCGTGATCGAGCGCGACGGGCAGAGCGAGACATTCGCGGTCAACGAGCAGAACATTGTCTATGTCGCGCAGGGCGAAATTCCCGTCCAGCCCGGCATTCGCGGCGTCGTCACGGGCATGGATGTCGGATTGGGATTGCTCGCCATCCTTATTTTCCTGCCGGTGCCAGTGCTGCAATCGATCCGGCTGGTTTGGATGCTGGGCGTGCAGAACGTGAAGCTCTCGTATTGGAACGCCTTCAAGCTGACGTACGCGGGCAATTTTTTCAACTTCGCTTTGCCCGGCACGGTCGGCGGCGATTTGATCAAGGCCTATTACATCACGAGTTTCACGCACCATAAGACCGAGGCGGTCACGACCGTCTTTCTCGATCGCGTGGTCGGCCTGAGCGGCTTGATGATCCTGGCGAGCGTCACATTTTTTTTCGCATGGAATCGCATCGAATGGCCGCCGGCGTATCGACACGGGATGGCGGTCGGGTTGGGGGCGATTTGGTGCGGATTGGCCGTCGGTTGTTTGTTTCTGTTTAGTAGGCGTTTGCGCCACCTGATCCGGGCGCCTCAAATCGCCGAGAAACTTCCGGCGCGCGATCAAATTTTGAGAATTGGACGGGCGACTGTTGCGATGCGGCGTCACAAAACGCTCGTAATTATGTCGCTGCTGAACACGCTTGTTTTACAGCTCACCGTAGTCGTCGCGGCGTATGTCATGTCGCGCGCTTTGGGAATGCACGGCCATTTTTCGCTCTACTTCATCTGCGTACCGATCGGTTTCCTGATTGGCGCCGTGCCGATTACGCCGCCGCAGGCTTTCGGCGTAATGGAGGGGGCGTATCTGATATTCTTTTCGTCGAACGGTTTGAATCCCTCTTCGGCCGCGGTCGCGTTTGCGTTGGCGAACCGGTTGACGCAGTTAGCCTGGGCTCTTCCGGGCGTGCTGGTGCCGCTTTTTGGGGCGCACGTGCCTAACAAGGCCGAGTTGGAAGAACTGGAACATTTCGACCCCGAGGACGCCGATGCCGACCAGGCCGGCGGCGCCGAAACATGAACGCCTGGAACGACCAGTATGGGTTGGCGTCGTTTCGTCGCGGACAGCTAATCCTGGCGATCCTTTCGCTCGCAATTCTGATCGGCGTCTTTCACGGACGCGCCCTGGACTACGGCCTGTTCATGGACGACTACGCTCATTATCGCCAACTACGCGAAGCCGATTGGTCGCTTGGAGATCTGGTCGACGCCTGTCGTCTGGACCTCAGCGGCGGCGTAATCGACTTGTGGTGGATGCCCGAATGCACGTTACGTTTCTTTCGGCCGATCGCGTTCGGGATCATGAAGTTGACGTACACGCTCGGCGGTTGGCGTCCGGCGGCGGCGCATGTCGCCTCGCTTTTCTGGCATTTAGCGGCGTGCATCCTGCTCATGCTGCTGCTGCGCCGGCTGGGGATTTCCCGAAGGATAGCATGGATCGTCGCCTGTTTGTTCGCGACCCATCCCGGCCATGTGGCCACGGTGCAATGGATCGCTTCGCAGACTGAATTGATCGTGACGACATTATTGCTGGGAGCGATGCTGTGCTGGGCCGAGTTTCGCGGCTGGCCGAGCGGCGTGATTGAGCGAACCAAGCCGCGCGTGGTCGAGCATCGGCGGGCATGGGGCGTCGCGTGCCTGTTATTATTCGCGGCGGCCCTCGGGTGCCGCGAGAACGCCGTGGTCTTTCCGTTCGTGATTCTCGCCGTCGAGCCGCTGATGCGCGGCGAGCAGCGTCGCCGGGTGGTCTCGATTTACGCCTGTTTCGGAGTTGTGATCGGGGCCTACTGGGCTTTGCGAACGCACTATCTCGGCGGGCTCGCTACGCCGCCGCGGCCGTACATCGTGCCGCCCGGGGCAGAGGATTTTTTCCCGTACATCATCGACAAAGCGTGCTATTACCTCTTGGGAGAATTTTTGCTGGCGCCCTGCGTGCCCATCGGCGGATTGGCGTATTTTCACGAACGACCGACGGTGTTCTACGGTTTGACGCTGTTTATCGTGGTCGTCTTGGTTTTTTTGTTTATTAAAAACAGGCTCAGCGCGCGCGGCGTTCTTGGCCCGGCATGCCTCTTCGGTTTTATGGCGCCGGTGCTGCCCGCGTTCGAGTCGCCTCATCACCTCTACCTGCCGGGCGTCGGCTGGGCGATCGTGGCGGCGCTGTTCATCCAGGAGGTCGGCGGCTATGTGCCCGGCCGGACGCCGAGCGAGCCATTGCGAATGAAGCTGGCCGGCTTCGGTTCGTTGGCGACCGTCCTGGTTTTTGGAGTGGCCACGCATTTCTTCAGCATGGCGTTGGATACCGCCCAAGCAGTCGAGGACCATGTCGTCGAGGAAATCGCCGAGGCGCCGCGGCCCGTCGCCGACGGGGACACGTTATACATCGCCAATCTACCCATGATCGCGCATTACGTTCGACTGGCCGTCGAGGAGCGTACCGGCGCGCGAGATTTGAAAGTCATTCCTTTGACCTGGGCGCCGCGCCTGCTCGGGGTCGCCACGCCGACCGAACTTGTTCGCATCGACGAGCGAACCATCGAAATGTGCGTCCGGGGGGACCGATATTTTTCAGGCCCGGTGCGGTTGCTGGTTGAGCAATCCAACGGCGGCGTCTCGCCGATCAAGTTGAACCAGCCGGTCGTGCGTACGGATTTCACGGCGACGCCCGTCGCGGGCGACGCGGACGGGATCACGGCCTTGCGTTTTACTTTTAACCGATCGATTGCGCAAGCCGGGGTGCACTTGTTCTGGGGATCGAAAACGCGCTGGGCGTATCAGATCTCTCATATTAAGCCGTAGTGTCACGCCGTGTCGGATGTAGTCGATCGGAATCCCGAACGTCAACGAGCGTGCGCGCGGCATCCGATCTTCCCGTGCCGGACATGGCATTATCGAGCGATACGCGGCCGACAGGGGCGTCGGACGCGGGATTATTGAAACTCCCGCGACCGGCCGGGCGTCGGATGTGATATAATAAATGCTCTGGCTGCCATAAGAGACGGCGGCATGCCCAGGCGGAAATTGTGATGAAAACGGATCAGCTGCTGCCGAGCGTTCGGCCGCTGGACATTTCGCCTTTCCAGAACGAGCGCGACGAGCAATATTTCGCGTTGCACGACCTGACGCAGGTGGCGCCGAGACCGCTCGCGGTCTCGTGGCCGGGTTATTTTATCCTAATGCACCTCGACGGCCGGCATACCTGCCAGGACGTCCAGTCGGCGTTTGTCGATCATTTTGGTCAGGCAATCTCGATCGCCCAAATCAACGAAATGATCGACATTCTCGACAGGGCCTTGTTGCTCCAGACGCCGTCTTTTCAAGAGGCGTATACGCGCTTGCGGAACGAGTATTGCGCGAGCGATGCGCGCGACTGCCGGCACAAGTACCCGCCGGCGCCGGAATTACGAAGCCTTATCGAGAAGATGCTCGAGGCAGGCGTCGCGATGAAGACCGCCGACCTGCGCGGGTTGATCGCGCCGCATCTGGATTATGCGCGCGGCGGTCGATGTTACGCCGACGCTTACGCATCGTTGTGTGCGGCGCCCCCGGCGGATCGATATGTGATCCTCGGCACGAATCATTACGGTCGATCTGGCGCGGCGGTCGCGACGACCAAGGATTTCTTGACGCCGTTGGGACGCACGCCGACCGATCGCGAGTTCATCAAGCGGCTCGAGCTGGGCCTCGGTCAGACGATCACCGAAGATCAGTTTGATCACAACTCCGAGCATTCAATCGAATTGCAGGTTCAGATTTTACAGACATGCCAGGCCGGGCATCCGTTCGAGATCGTGCCGATTTTGTGCCCCGATCCCAGCGGGCCGTCGGGTACGCAGCCGCATGACGGCAAAGGACCGGATCTAGGGGATTTTGCCGACATGCTGGCGCGGCTAGTCGCGGATTCCGACCAGCGCACGATTCTGATCGCCGGCGCCGATCTCAGTCACGTGGGGCGGCGTTTCGGCGACGAGGCGCCGACCACGCCGGAGTTCCTGGAGCGGGTGGGGCGCGATGATCGTATGCTGCTCGATCTGCTCGAAAGCCGGCTCGAAGACGCGTTTATCGAGGAACTGCGGATGTCCGAGAATCCGACGCGCGTGTGCGGCGCCGGGTGCATTTACGCGTTGCTGCGAGCGACGCCCGATCAACCTTGTCGCGTGTTGCGCTACGAGCAGGCCGTCGATATGGAGACGGAAACGCACGTCACCTGCGCCGCCGCGATCGTGGGGCGTTAGAACACCGTCCATTTATCCGGGGCGACCGATGCCTTTGTCGGCCGTAGGCGCATCGATAATCCTGAGGTCGGAACGACGCCCATGTGCTGCGGGATTGAATAATTCGTTAACGCATGATCCAGCGCGCGTCGTCTAGACGGGGTTCAATCTGGCTGCGGGCTTTGTCGGAAGCCGGCAGCATGTAGGTCAGACTCAGCGTTTTTCTCAGCGTGAAAAATTTGGGGTTGACGGTCGTTTCATGCTCGCGGCCTCGGTCGTCGACGACGGTTTTCATCACCGGCTTGGACGGATCATGGACCGGGTTGCGCAGCACGCGGGCTTCGCCGCTCAGGCCGGCGATGTAAATGCTGAACTCGCTGGCACGGAGATCGTCGGCGCGCCATATCGCTGCTGATTCACGGGCGTAGTCGTCTCCCGTGCGCAACTCGCCGATCGCTTTCGTCGGGTGCAGCAGATACTTGTGCGTGATTTTGTGACGTTCCTTGATCGCGTCGAACACCAGCGGGCTGATCCCGATGTCCGTGTGAAAAACGCGCAGGTCGATCGTGACCAGTTCGAATAGCGGATGAAACTGACGCGTCGTCATGCTCTTGTTCGTCACCGTGTAGAGCATGTACCAATACGTTTCGGTTTGACCGTCGGCGTTGCGGACTTCGATGCGTTTGGGCGGCGCGTATTTGAAATCGAACTCCCACGAGATGGGCGCGGGCGACGGCGCCGGACCGACTCCCACCGGCGTCTCTTTTTTCTGAGCCGACGCCGTCAGCATCCCAAGGGACAGTACCAGTGTCGCAGCCGTGAACCGCCGCATGATGTCTCCTAATCGCCGAGTTGCTTGAGAATGAATGTGCTCGCGGGATTGCCGGGCAGGTTGAGAGCGCCCAGCGTCTGGGACGCCGCCGTGCGTAGGGACATATTTTCGTCGGTCTCGGCGATCGCCATCAGTTTGGCGACATCCGCCTCGGCCAGACGATTACCATGGTGCTTGGCCGCATCGGCCAGGGCCGTGAACATGATTATGCGAACCGCATCGGTCTCGCCGGCGTCAAGCGCGATCCGCGCGACGGCCTGCTGGGCGGCGGATGTGCCGACGTAACCCAACACTTGGGCGGCGGAGCGACGCAGATCGACATCCTCGGTCGCCAGAGCCGCGATCAGCGCCGCTTCGGCGTCGCCGACATCGAAGAGCGGATTGTTCGTGACGGCCAGCAAGCCGAGCGTCAGTACGCCTTCCAACGCCAATCCGGATCCGACCGCCGGAGTGATTGTCGTCGCGCCGAGGGCCTTGGACACCGCCGCGATTTGATCCGCCAGAATATCCTCGTCCGGATCGGCCGAGACCTGTCCAAGGCGATGATCGCCTCGCGTGAAGTCCTCGACCATCTCGCGCTGCGTCGGCTTGGCGACGATGATTATCGGGATCGACGCGAACCGAAACTCGCCGCGGAGGTCCGCCACGCCTGCGGCCAAAGCGGGTTTTGCCATGTCGGACGCCAGCAGGATGACGTCCAGCCCGGGTGATTCGTTGCGTACTTTGTCGAGGCCGGTGAGCAGCCCGCTCGCCGTGATTACTTCGTAATCCAGAGAACGCAATGCGCCGGCGGCGCTGTTAGCTTTCTCGGCGTCGGGGTCTACGACCAGTGCGTGTCGAGCGCCGCCGAACAGCATCACCGCTTCGTTCAGCACCGGCATGAGATTCTGCGAGTTGTGGAAAGGCTTGGTCGGCAAGGCGTTCCCCAAAGCCAGGGCCGCCTTGATCCGCACCATGCGGTCGGGGAAGGACAGCGCCTCGGCCAAAGGCATACGCCCGTCCTGGTCGCCGACGATGCTGGTCGAGCCGGCGATTTTTTGCAGCGATTCAATGACGCCGAGCGCTGCGGCCGGATCGCCGTCATCCACGGCGCGGGCCAACGCCATCAGGCAATAATCCGCTCCGGCCGATTGCGCGAAGAACGCCGCGCTCGGAAAGTTGTCCGGACGCGTGTAATCGGTCTCGCCCTCGGGCAGTTGGGCCTCGCGGCGAAAATTGGCGGCCACCCAGAGAGCCAGCGCCGGCTTGAGGTTCGCATCGAGACGCAGGGCTCGTTCGCAGCAGCGCAGGCACATGATTTCGTTGAAGATCGCCGTCGGGATCTCGACGTTTTGCAGCATGCCGTCGCGCCAATACCAGATGTTCGCGAGGTCCTGCCGCGGATCGGCGGCCAGCGAGTCCTGGTCGTCGTAATAGGCCAGCGCCAGCTGGTAGTACGCATTGGCGGCGGTCAGTTCCGGATCGACTACGACTCCGCCGCGAGACAGGTCGTCCAGGGCCGCCACGACGGCCTCGCGCACTTCATCGAGCGTATTCTGATCGTCGCGCAGCTCGAGCAGATAAGGCGCCGGGCTCCAATATCCGATTTGCCCCAGCGTTTTGATTACGTATCTCAAAGTCGCCTGATCGTTCATCCGCAAAGCGCTCACCAGCGGATTGAGCGCGGGACGGCCGATTTGCGGCAACGTGCGCAAAATCGGCTGAGTTAGGGATTTGTGGTCGGGATCATGCAAGTATTGAAGCAGGAACGGAACAGCGTATTCGCCCGAGTCCTTCAGTCGCGCGATCCCGTTCTCGAACGCGCGCGGCGATCCGCCGAGCCGTTCTATGTTTTGCTTGATACGCGTCGGATCGGCTTTAATAAGGCGTTCGCCTTCCTGGAGCAGTCGAAGGACTTCTGCGACCGACTCGCCGATAACGGCGTGGCCGGCCAACTGCACCAACACCGAATGTCGCTTCGGCACGCGATCGACGAATTCGAGCAGTGCGACCGGATCCGGTTGTTGTTTAAGCAAGGCCTGGAAGTTGGCGTCGGCGATCCCGAAACGTCCGATCGACGCGAAATACCAGCCGTCGTCGGCTTCGTTCATTTGTTCGCGGCCGGCTTCAAGGAGCTCGGCTATTTGCTGGCCGCTGCTGCCGAGATCTCCGGCCTCGGCGTCTTGTTCGAGCAATAACACGCCGCCCGCATTGATGTTCCGTTTGACCGAGCGTTCCGCCAGCAGCGCCAGACGGAACGCCGACGGCTCGGTCGCGAGCAGATTATCGAAAGCTGTTTCCGCCGCCGCGGCGTCGCGATACAGCAGGCCTGTAAGCGCCGCGCTCCATTTCTCCCAAGCGACGGCGGCCTGACCGGTGACGAATTCGCTTTCGCCGATCTGAGCTCGCGCGGTCGCGCAGTTGAGGGCCAGAAAAGCCGATACTGCTAAAAGTATGGTGCGATGGGAAAGCCGAACGATAGCGGGCATACTTACCTCCCCACACGGGTCTTAGTACGAACGGCGTCTTACGCCGTCCATAGCGAGAAAACAATCACAGGCCGGGATTATAGCGCCGCTAGGGGTCAAGT
>Ga0180434_10008937_pt1 | contig 10977 bp, 11 predicted proteins | sample SS_ome_7_FD_132453 | JGI IMG/M metagenome (GOLD analysis project Ga0180434, IMG submission 132453) | Hypersaline lake sediment archaeal communities from the Salton Sea, California, USA - SS_1_D_2 metaG | ecosystem: Environmental > Aquatic > Non-marine Saline and Alkaline > Hypersaline >... | reverse complement strand
TCCTCCTCGAATTATCTTAACACCTACAAGGGTCTCATCAGTAAATTTAGGGTGCCAAGCAGGATAGAAAGGGTAAGAGCATACCACTGTTAATTCATAACCTTTCTCAACAAATTTTTGGACTAAAAAGGTATTATATTTGCCAGTAGATATGAACTCGGGATAAAAGAAGGGGGACACAAAAAGTATTCTTTTGTTTTGCTGATTCAACATATTTTAAGCATGATTGAGTTTAGAATACATGGCTGGCAATTTGTTCAGTATGCGTAAATTATTATATAAATTAGCTAAACATGGCCTTAAGGAATTAATAGGTAATTTTAAAGCGTATACAACTCTTATGTTAATATTTTCTAAAATAAAGCCTTAACCATCTTAGAAAATATTCTATATTATAAAAGTATTTACTCGAGTTTCCTTTATTCATAATACACCTATATTCTTCATAATTTTCCGGCTCATTATCACCTCTTCTCCTGGCCCTCTCACAATATCGCATAAACATCTGTTGAGGTATAGTTATCCTAAATTTATTAGTAACGCTACCTTCGTTAAGAACGTAGTGGTATAGGGGCCTGGGAGAGTTTAAAAAAATAACATCCTTTTCTTCGTAAAGCCTGCTCAATAAGTCACCATCTTCTCCGGCAATCTTAAACTTGGTGCGCCAACCCCCAACATCAATTATTTTTTGTCTTAAACTTACCATTGTGAAGGTATTAAAGGCCTGTCTAAATAATCGCCGCCCCATAATTTTTCTAATCCTCTCATTTTCCTCTGGCACCCTTTTTGTTTTAGCCCTTACATTCCCCCCAAAATGCAATATTAAACCTGACCCTACAACTGGCTTGCCATGCGCTTTTTCAGCCAGATACAATTGTCTTTCTAAGCGATCAGGCTCTGACCAATCATCTGCATCCTGTAACCCTATATATTTCCCCCTGCTTAAGTGAAGAGCCGTATTCCTTGCATGTGCACGTCCGGAATTATTCTGCCTGTAAACACTGATGCGCTTATCAGTATAATTTTTCAAGATTGCCTGTGTATTGTCTGTAGATCCGTCATCTACTATAATAACCTCAAAATCAGTCACTGTCTGAACAAGTAATGAATCAATACATTTACCAATATACCGTTCTTCATTGTATACAGGTATTAAAAAAGAGACTAAAGGCCTCATGGTAGAAACTTTTCCGCTTAAAGGTGTTTTAATAGATAAAAGATATAACTGTCAGATCCCTTCGCCTGTTAACCTTTTGAGGACCTCCAGATATTTTTCTCTCGTAACCTGAATTATCTCTGCTGGTAGCCTAGGTGGTGGTGGCTGTTTACTCCAGTTAAGCCCGTTCAGGTAATCCCTTAAGAATTGTTTATCAAAGCTTTTCTGAGGGCCGCCTGCCTTATATTCATCAGCCGGCCAGAATCTTGATGAATCAGGCGTCAATACCTCATCAATGAGTATAATGTTGTCATTAACAATGCCAAACTCGAATTTGGTATCAGCAATAATAATTCCACTTTTTATTGCCATGTCTCTGCCTTCCTCGTAAAGCCTTAGGCTTGTATCCTTTATTACTCTCGCGGTTTTCGCATCTGTAAGTTTCACCACTTCATCATAAGAAATATTTTCGTCATGTGTCCCGGGCTCACCTTTAGTGGATGGGGTAAATATCGGTTCCACCAATTTAGATGACTCTTCCAGGCCTTCCGGCAAGGGTACGCCTGAAATACCTCCGGTTTTTTTGTATTCAAGCCAACCAGACCCGGAGATATAGCCCCTGACAACACATTCTACTGGTAAGGGTTTAGCCTTTTGTACAAGCATACTCCTTCCTATGAGAAATTCTTTATAAGGGCTACATTCATCGGGATATTCATCCGGATTAATACTTATTAAATGATTTGCGATAATGGGGGAGAGTTTTATAAACCAGTAAATAGATATCTTGGTGAGGATCTTTCCCTTATCCGGGACAGGATCATCCATAATTACATCAAATGCCGATATACGATCTGTAGCAACTATAAGCAGGTTATTCCCCACGTTGTAAATATCCCTGACTTTTCCACGAGTTAACAGTTCCAAGCTACTGAAATTAGTTTCGCTTACTATTGGGTCTACCATGGCCTCCTCCTTTTATACTATACCACGAAAATATATATCACTATTTAAGGTTTTTAGTATAGATAAATTTCAAAATCACCATGGACAATTTTATATCTTTTTCATATGAATATTTTACTTTTTTTGTTATACTAACAAACTTTTGATGTACTTGTATAAAAAGTATCGGGGTATTATGATATGATCAAATTAGATTTTAAAAAAGGCGATGGTCTCTTGCCGGCAATTGCGCAAGACTACAAAACAGGTAGGGTTTTGATGCTGGCATACATGAACGAAGATTCATGGTTGCTAACCCTTAAAACCAGAGAGGCACATTATTGGAGCCGCTCTCGTAAAGAAATTTGGCATAAAGGTGAGACATCCGGTAATATACAAATTGTAAAAGAGGTTTTCGTCGACTGTGATTATGATACCATCCTTATAAAGATAGAGCAGGTCGGAGGGGCCGCATGTCACCTTGGATACGAAAGTTGTTTTCATAACAAGATTGAGAGGAATGGTGAAAAAGTACTAGTGGGTGAAAAAATATTTAACCCTGATGAGGTGTATAAAAAATGAACTTGCTTAAACTCGGCATACCAAAGGGAAGTCTGGAAGGAGCAACCCTAAGATTATTCGAAAAATCCGGCTGGAAAATTTCTTCAACTAATAGAAACTATTTTCCCGAAATCAATGATAGTGAGATAAGGTGCTCCCTTTTAAGGGCGCAAGAAATATCTGTTCATGTTGAAAACGGGAATATTGACGCAGGGCTAACCGGAAAAGATTGGACTGAGGAGAATGAGTCAGATGTTGTAACAGTTGCTGACCTGATATATTCCAAGGTTAGCCAGAGCCCTGCCAGATGGGTTTTGGCCGTAGCGAGTGATTCCGACATCAAAGAGTTATCCGATCTGAATGGTAAAAAAATCGCGACAGAGATGGTGCATTTTACAAAAAAATATTTTGCTCAAAGGGGAATAGACGTTAATGTCTCATTTTCCTGGGGTACAACGGAGGCAAAGGTCGTAACTGGATTAGCAGACGCCGTGGTTGAGGTAACAGAGACAGGCAATACTATAAAGGCGCACGGTTTAAAAATCATTCATGAATTAATGCAATCATATACTATACTAATAGCCAATAAAAATTCATGGGAAGACCCTTGGAAAAGGCGCAAGATTGAGCAAATTGTTTTACTCCTTAATGGTGCATTAAAGGCAGAAAATATGGTAGGTTTAAAAATGAATGTACCCGAACAAAAATTGAAGGAAATTATAAATGTACTTCCGAGCATAACTTCTCCAACAGTAGCCAACCTTCTGCAGTCGGAGTGGTTTTCGGTTGAGGTTATGATAAACCGAGAAAAGGTAAGAGAGTTAATTCCTCAGCTTATAGAAAAAGGAGCAAAGGGTATAATAGAATACCCATTAAACAAGGTTATTTAATGATGAGATAGGAGGTAAATCAAAGATATGGAAGCCTCAAAAAGATCTCAACAAATACGCTCCTTCATCGTTATGGATGTGCTTGAAAAAGCCAACAACCTCGAACGAGAAGGAAGGAATATCATTCACCTTGAGATAGGTGAGCCGGATTTTTATACCCCTCAGTGCATTAGAGATGCTGCAATGCAGGCAATAAAGGCCGGCAAAACACACTATACACATAGCCTCGGTATTCCAGAGCTAAGAGAGGCCATCTGTAAGCACTACACAGAGTCTTACGGGGTTCAAATAGATGAGGAACAGGTCATAGTAACCTCTGGCACATCACCAGGCATGTTATTAATTTTTTCTGCCCTTTTAGAGCAAGGTGAGGAGATTATTCTTTCTGATCCTTGTTATCCCTGTTATCCCAATATAGTAAATTATGTCGGTGGAAGGTGTTCACACATAAAAACCAAGGAAGAGGATGGATTTCAGTATAGGCCGGAGGACATTGCCAAGGTGATCTACAAAAAAACAAAGGCAGTAATGATTAATTCCCCGTCAAATCCAACAGGCAACCTTCTACCCCCTGGTAAGATGCAGGCCATAGCCGATCTCGGAATATATATTATTTCTGATGAAATATATCATGGCCTTGTATATGAAGGTAAAGAGCACTCGATGTTAGAATATACCAATAAGGCATTTATTTTAAACGGTTTTTCTAAGGCCTATGCAATGACTGGTTGGCGACTCGGCTATATCATAGCCCCACCTGAATTCGTCAGGCCTATTCAAAAAATGCAACAAAATTTCTTTATTTCAGCCACAAGCATCTCTCAATGGGCTGCCATAGCAGCATTAAAAAATGCAAAGCCAGATATGGAAAACATGAGAAAAACCTATAATACAAGAAGGGGCTATATACTCAAGAGATTAAAAGAAATTGGATTCGGCGTAGCTGTTGATCCAGCGGGGGCTTTTTATGTTCTTGCAAGGGCAAGGCATTTTTCTCCAAACTCCTATGATCTATCATTTGAAATACTTGAAAAGGCCGGCGTGGCTGTTGCGCCTGGAATAGATTTTGGGGGAAATGCAGAAGGCTACCTACGATTTTCCTATGCTAACTCCCTGGAAAATATAACTGAAGGACTTAACAGAATTGAAAATTTTCTTAATCATAGATAAAAATAGACGTAAACAAAAAACTGCCTATAATATCATTAGATAAATGGATGTTTCCTTTTTAACGAGTGCTTTTAGGGCGGAACAATTTCCAGCCCCTGATAAACCGGAAATTGCCTTTGTAGGAAGGTCAAATGTAGGAAAATCCTCCCTTATAAATACCCTTGTAAATCGCCGAGCTCTTGCCCAAATTAGCTCCAAACCAGGAAAAACCAGATCCATTAATTTTTATTCTATTGAAAAAGACATTTATTTTGCAGATCTTCCTGGTTATGGTTATGCGAGCGTTCCATTGGAAATGAAGAGCAAGTGGAAAAGTTTGATTGAGAATTACCTCAAAAATAGATCCAGCTTGAAGGCTGTTGTTGTAATTATAGATGTAAGGAGAGGTTTACAGGAAAAAGACATAGATCTCATAATGTGGCTAAAGGCTGTTCAGATAAAAATAATTATTGTAATTACGAAGATCGATAAATTATCAAAGAGTGAAACGGCTCGTCGGCTAAGTCTTATCTCCAATAGCCTTGCAATTAAAAATATTAATCAATTTATTACATTTTCGTCAAAAACAGGTCGGGGCAAAGAACACCTTTGGTCAATTATATACGAAATATTGAATGGTGAAAAAGGTAAGGCTGAAAATAAAGGGCATGCAGATAAATAAATAACATAATGTATTGATAAGGTATGGCACTTATTGTTCAGCTTAAACCGTATATTTTCATCTTTTTGTGAAGGTTGCTTCGTTCTACGCCAATAGCCTCAGCAGTCTTACTGATATTGCCTCCGTACTGTTCCAATTTTTTGGAAATAAATAACCTCTCTAAGCTCTCTCTAGCCTCTTTAAGGGTCTGGAAGGAAGAAAAATCCCTGAAATTTTTATCCTCAATCTTTTGCGTATTGTAAGGGAAGGGTATATCTTTAGTTTCTATCACTTTATCCGGGCACATAATGGCAAGCCGTTCTATAAGATTTTTTACCTCTCGTACATTTCCCGGCCAAGGATATTTTTTAAGTAGTTCCAAGGCATCAGGACTTAAATATTTCCGTTCTTTTTTTGTTTCCCGGGAAAATTCATCGAGAAACTCATCTACTAGCTCGGGTATATCATCTTCTCTGTCTCTCAAGGGGGAAACTCTTATTGGTATAACATTTAGGCGAAAATAAAGATCTTCCCTAAACGTTCCTTTTTTTATCTCATCCTCTAAGTTCTTATTTGTGGCTGCGATAACCCTCACATTTACCCTGATCGTTCTATTCCCACCTACCCTTTCAAACCTCTGTTCCTGTAAAATACGCAATACTTTTGATTGGGCCTTCAGGCTCATATCTCCAATCTCATCTAAAAACAACATTCCGTCATTGGCCTGATCAAATTTCCCCCTTTTCATTGTCGTAGCCCCGGTAAACGCACCCTTTTCATGCCCAAAAAGCTCCGACTCAATTAAATCTTCTGGTATAGCCGCACAATTTACCTCTATTAACGGTTTCGAATTTCTCTTACTTAACCTATGTATTGTGTGTGCAACTAATTCCTTACCGGTTCCATTCTCCCCAACAATAAGAACCCATGCATCCGTAGGTGCAACCAATTCTATCTGTTCCCTTAATTCGGTGATGGCCTTGCTATGACCAGTAATCTGGTGCTTTTGGCGTTCCTTCTCTCTGAAGAGATCAAGTTCTGATTCCAGCCTGTTATAATTTAATGCATTATTTACCGCCAATATTACCTTATCCAAGGAAAGTGGTTTTTCGATAAAATCGTAAGCGCCCAATTTTGTAGCCTTAACAGCTGTTTCTATAGTTCCGTGACCTGATATCATAACTACCGGCAATGTTGGATAAAGCTCCCTTATTCTTGCAAGCGTCTCAATTCCGTCTATATCAGGCATCCAAATGTCCAGTATTATTAGGTCCGGAATAGTCTCTTTTACTATATCAAGAGCCTTTAAGCCGCAATCGGCAGTGATTACCGTAAATCCTTCATCAGCAAGTATACCCCCTAAGGATTGAATTATATTCGGCTCATCATCTATTATAAGTATTGTTTCAGCCATACAGCTTTATCTTTTAGTTGATAACTATGTAATTCTTTAGACATTTTTGCTGATAATCTCTACCCAACAAGACCCATCATCTTCGCTGCTATGCCTGCCGTCTTAATGGAGGCTCCACCCTTACCCAGTTTCTTGTTAACACGGCTTAAATCCGCTCTTATTTGTTCCCTTACAACACTATTCTCTAAAATAGTAATTCCCTCTCTGGCCACATTTTCTGCTGTTGCATCGCCTTGAATTAATTCCGGAACTATCTCTTTATCTGCAACCAAGTTTACAAGACCAACATTCCGTACATGTATAAGAAATTTACCTAAAATATAGCTTACAGGGGAAACCTTATACACTATCACCATGGGAGTACGCATTATAGACGCCTCTAAAGTGGCAGTTCCTGAAGCTATAAAGGCAACATCACTTATTTTGAGCAGTATTTTTGCGTCAATGCTTTCAATAGTAAAATTTAAACCTGAGTTGTCAATATAGCGTCTTAACATATCCTCTTTAATGGTAGAGGCCAGCGGTAAAACACAATGTAAGTCAGGATAATAATGGGATATTATTCTAGCCGCATCAACCATAACGGGCATATGCCTAATAATTTCCTCAGATCTACTGCCAGGAAGCAACCCAATGATAGGCTTCTGTTTATTATCAATGCCCAGCCTTTCCGTAATTTCTCTCTTGCTTTCCGTAGGCAAAGGCAGATCTAAAAGAGGATGGCCAACATATTCTACCTTCATCCCGTATTCTCGGTAAAATTGTTTCTCAAACGGCAGTATAACAGCCAGCTGATCCACCCTTTTTGATAACTTATTTACCCTCCCTTTCCACCATGCCCATAACTGGGGCGGGATATAATAAAGCACAGGTATTCCCAGGGCATGTGCGCTTTTGGCAACATTAAGATTAAACCCCGGATAATCAATGAGTATTAAGAGATCCGGTGCGCTTTTAGCTAATATCTTCTTAGTTTCCCTTAGGGCCTTTAGAATATATCTACTTTTATAGATAACCTCCATGAGCCCCACAACCGCCAAAAGAGAAGATTCATAGATGATCTTTACACCAGCCTTCTCCATTTCTTGGCCTCCAAGGCCAAAAAAGGTAGCATCAGGTGAAATACTCTTTATTGCCCTTGCCAGATATGCCCCATAAAGGTCTCCAGAGGCCTCTCCAGCTAAAATCATTATGCGTCTGATATTATGCATAAGAATTGTTTTTTCTTTTAGTAAAAAAACAGCCCCTGAGCCCTCTCCGCTAATTCTATTTATAATAAATTACCCACCCTTTTGAAAAAAATCATTATCCGGGATAGCACTGGAGGTTTTTCTTTTAATCTGATCAACAATAGTTAGGGCTAGAGATAGAGCATTTCTCCCATCAATTCCTGAAACCTTGGGCTTTGTATGGGTTTTTATGCAATATATAAAAGACCCAATCTGCTCAAATAAGGGGTCACTATCCTGAAAGGTGGTTTTTTCGTAAGAATCAGGAGAAAAATGATCAAAACCCTCCCCCCTTCTTTTTAGCTTGGTTATGCCACATTTTCTTTTACTGTAATCAACTGAGATATAACTATCCTGCTGAAGGATTCTTATTCTTCTAACAGATTCATGGGAATGTCTGTTGACCGATAGATGAGCTATAGTGCCATTAGAAAAGCTTATTTTTACATTAGCAAGATCTATCGCATCAGTCATTACAGGCGCACCAAAAGCATCTATCTCCTTGATATCTGAATTTACTAGATTCAGTATTATATCTAAATCGTGAATCATTAGATCCAAAACCACATCTACATCAGTTCCTCTTTTAGTAAAAGAGCTTAGCCTTTGCGATTCTATGTAAATAGGATCAAAAACAAAGGGTCTCATTTTTACTATCGCTGGGTTAAATCTTTCGATGTGTCCTACCTGGAGGACGATCTTATTGTCAGTTGCTAATTCTATTAATGTATCAGCATCGCTTAATAGTAGAGTAATTGGTTTCTCAATTAACAAATGCTTTCCGTGGTTCAGGATATCACGGGCAATTTCGAAATGGATTGCTGTTGGTACCGCCAGGCTAATCCCGTCAACATTTTTTAAAAGCTCAAGATGGCTACTGTAGGCCTTAGTGTTATACTTATGAGCCATTTCCTTTGCCTTCTTAAAATCAATATCTGCCAATCCAGCTAAAGTAATATCCTTCATGGCAGCATACTTCTCGGCATGCAGTTGGCCTATATAACCTACTCCTACAACACCAAATCGTAATTTATTCACTTAATAACATACCCTTTTATTTCGAAATGCTCTTTGCTGTTCCTTGTTCGACTAAGAAACAGCATTATTCCATAAAACTATTATCTTGAGATAATAGATATACCCCTTTCGTTTGCCAATCTTATCATTGCCTCTTTATCAAAGACAAGGGTTTTACCTGATTCAATTGCTAATGTAGATGCCTTGACCCTTGACATTGTCTTTATAGTGTTAAGGCCAACGGCAGGAAGATCAAATCTGAGATCCTGATCAGGCTTGCAGACCTTAATCACTACTGCGCCTTTATGAGCCAGTTCTCCGCCCCTCAGTATGGTCTTATCAGTGCCTTCAATGGCCTCCAAAGCTAGCACCGTCTTTCTCTTTACGACAACGCAATGTCCAATATCTAAACGCCCTAATTCTTTTGCCATCTCCCAACCAAACTCAATGTCTGTCAACTCCTCCTTATTCGGCCTTCTTTTCGTAAAGCAACCCTCCGGAGCTAACAATTCCGGGAGATATATGGCAGAGCTAACAACTCTTATACCTTCTTTCTCAAGCTCATTAGCAACGGCCCTTAAAATATCATCATCATGGTATACCAATAATTTTCCAGCTATCGCCATTCCCTTTAGGTCCAGCCTGAGGTTTTTAAACATGTTTGTCTTATTTATGCCACCCGCCATTAAAACCTTATTAACCCCGCTTAATTTAAAGGCTTCAAGCAAATGGCCAAATTGGCCAAGGCCTACCCATGTGATACTACTAACCTTTTTTTCTAATTCCGGATCAGTCTCTCCCTTGTGGACTACAGCAATTATCTTCAAACCCCCCCTAGCAGCGGTTTCAGCTATTAAAATCGGAAACTTACCGCTTCCTGCAATAAGCCCTATTTTATCCTCTTGCTCGCTGACCCCGCCATTTCTGTCCATGTTATATACTCGGTTACTATTTAAGGATGCCCCTCTTTGAGCTTATTACAAATTCAAGTAAGGTATCTAATTCCTCGAAGGCCGGCAACTCCGTTTTTACCTTCTCTAATGCTTCATTAAGCAGAATGTGGCTACGCCATATAATCTTATATGCCTTTTTCAGCATTTCTATCTTCTCCTCTGAGAAACCCTCTCTCTTAAGGCCTGTCAGGTTTAATCCATACAATTTTGCCCTATCACCAGATGCCATCATAAAGGGAGGTATATCTTTTACTATTGCAGATTTTCCGCCTATAAAGGCATATGGGCCAATTCTGACAAACTGATGAATAGCCACCAATCCGCCTATTATGGCGTGATCACCTATTTCTATATGACCTCCGAGTGTTGCAGCATTTGACATTATAATAGAATCACCCAGGGTACAATCATGGGCTATATGTGCATAGGCCATAATGTAATTTCTGCTACCAATTTTAGTCACTCTATTCTGTTTAGTAGTAGCCCGATTAACAGTCACAAACTCCCGTATTATGTTTTCATTCTCAATAATAAGTTTTGTTTCCTCGCCTTTATAGTTTGTATCCTGAGGAGGTAACCCAAGGGAAACAAAGGGATATATCATATTTTTTTCTCCCATCGATGTAGTTCCCTCTATAATCACATGCGATCCAATATGTGTATCTCTCCCAATAGTTACACCTTCCCCTATTATTGAAAAAGGTCCGATTTTAACCCCATCATCTAATTCTGCCTTCGAAGACACCTCTGCAGATTTATGGATATCTATTCCCATCCTCAACACCTCAATTTATTACGGCAACGAGTTCTGCCTCAGCCGCTAGAATATTATTAACCGTAGCCTTCCCCTTCATTTTCCATATCCTGTTGCCCTTCCTTATGGGGGTAAGTTCAAAAACAATTTGGTCACCGGGTAAAATTGGTTTTCGAAATTTTACCTTGTCAATAGAGGCAAAGTATATGGCATTTTCCTTTTTATCTTCTAATACCCCTGGAACGGAT
>Ga0180434_10008935_pt1 | contig 10982 bp, 7 predicted proteins | sample SS_ome_7_FD_132453 | JGI IMG/M metagenome (GOLD analysis project Ga0180434, IMG submission 132453) | Hypersaline lake sediment archaeal communities from the Salton Sea, California, USA - SS_1_D_2 metaG | ecosystem: Environmental > Aquatic > Non-marine Saline and Alkaline > Hypersaline > Sediment... | reverse complement strand
GTAACTATACCGTAGACATCACCTTGCTCCAGTTTTATAGAATTGCCGGACGATTGGCTTTTCGTGTATTGCACTATCTGTTCGGCGATTTGGCGGGGATAGAGTAGTTCAAGGCGATCTATCCAGGTCCAGTTCTCTTCCGGGTCAAGATACGGTAGAGAAACAGGTGCTATCACTGTGCCGCGAACGCCAACAAATTCATAACCCGTTTTCATGTAGAACGCACATTTGCCTTGCCTCTGAAATACCTCTTCAGGAGAATCACCAACTTTCAAACCGTAACGATCGAGTTTAATATATGCGGTACCAAAACTTGAAAGATCACCGCCGATGTATTGACCAAAACTCGATGCATTTCTATCGTAAACCGGCATTGTAAACTCAGTGAGAGAGCCGGGCTTGGCTCCACTAAGTTCGTAGATGCAAAGATTCACCCTGCGCTTACGTCCACGTTCGCTATCCTTATCGCCTGCAAGCTTGTCGGAAGCAGCCTCCAGATACGGTATGGCATCGGGATTGTTGAACTTTACCAATTGCTCAGCTATGACCCAACGTAAAGTAGGTGACACATCGCGTGTAGCAGCATCGCGCAGAGTGATGTATGCATCCTCGCCGCCAAGCTGCCCAAGCGCCATCGCGGCCATCGTGGGGTAAGCGCCATTCTCTATGTCCTCTTCAAACAACTGTGTTATGTATCGGACATGGGCACGGTTTCCCGATTCCGCCAGTATGATCAATGAGCAATGGATTGTATTGGGGTGCCGATTTCGATCCAGCTTGAGATTATCCAGCATCACCGCCTGAACATGCTCGTCAGTTGCCATCGGCTTCAATATATCAAGAACCCTTACATCCGCCGGCCCACCGTAGCGGAACATCTTGCTAAGCGGCTCGGCAACTTTCGGCCCTATGGCCTTCAGTTCCTCCGCCGCTTCTTTCCATACCGTCTCATCTTCGCTGCGCAACTTCTCTGCCAACGCCGGGATATCTTTCTCCTTGCTCTTTGCCATCGGCAGCAGGATTCCACCTGCAATGAGAACCGTCACCAGGCCGAGGATCCCAAGTTTGCTACTTCTGGGCATCGGGCGATTGAGGATGTGCTTGATTCTACCGTTCAAGGCGCTTTTGGATTCCACTACTCCTATCAGTCGCAGACTCAAGGCCGGGCGTTTGAACGCCAACTTCGCCACGTCCACAAGTGTCTGCGGATACTGCTGGGCGTTGTGGCCCATCGCCACCAGTACGGCCTCATCGACGGCCTGCTCGCGGACCCGGCGAATGATCGCGTTGGCCAGCCACAGCAGCGGATTGTAGAAATACATGATCTGCAAAAAAGTCTGTACCAGGTTCACCCACAAATCGCCGCGCTTAATGTGCGCCAATTCATGCATCAAAACCGTATGCAATTGGTCCGAATTCAGGCTCAAGGCCAAATTCTCCGGCACCAGAATCACCGGCCGAAATAGGCCGCACACCGCCGGACTGGTGGCGTTTGCTGAGACTTTCAGGTCAACCTTCGTGCTGATCCGCATGTCCTCCCGACAAAGTTTGAGTATGCCATTCATTCTGCGGTTTGCCGCCTTGGCTTGCGCTACAAGCCCTCTGACAAAGAGCGCGCGCTGCAACAGCAGCAGAGCCAACGCCGCAGCCATGACCAGCCAGGCCAAAAAGGCGGCTGCCTGCCAGGACAAGGATGCTACCGGTTCTGCAGGCCGCGCGGGAGGCTGCATAGCCTCGGTCTGCCCCACCACCGGTTCTGCAACCGACGATGCCGGCATGGGCGGCACCGGCCTGATATGCAAATCAGTCAATAGTGGCGCAGTAGTCGTGCTCGTCTCGACAGGGGGCGGTTTTTCCACGGCCTGTTCTGCCGGAGCATACACGAGCCTGTCGCCGAACCAGTAGCCGAAACTCATGGGCAGCGACAACGAAGTCGGCAAGCAAAGCTTGACCAGCACGAGCATCCACATCCAGTACCGCAAGACCGCACGCACTTTTTTGCGCAGAAGGACATCAACCGCCAGTAGAATCAATATCAGCACGCTGGACTGAATCAGCATGGGACCGGCAAACTCGACAAATGCCTTGCCCGTCGAATTGATGGGTTCCAAGACTGCGTTCATAATAACCTCCGCATCTTAAGACGCACCTTTTGCCGCCTCTGATACAGCAAAAAAACTATTTTCGCTTTCGCTTTTTTACTTTTGCCTTTTTGCTCTTTATCATCGCTTCCAGCTCGTTGAGCTGCTCTTGCGAAAGCCGGTGGCTATCCAGCATAAACTGCATCATCGGGGTCAGGGCCCCGCCGAACGCTCGTTGTACCGTCCGCATGATTTCGCTTTTTTGTGCTCGCTTTTTGGTTATTGTGGAGCGATACAGAATCAAATTGCGGATTTTGCTGGTGGTCAGCAGACCCTTAGCCACCATTCTGTCCATCAGAGTCTTCACGGTGCTGTAGCTCCAGTTCCTGCGGCGCTGGAGCACTTCCTGAATGGTTGGGGCCGCACAAGGCTGGTTGTCCCAGATAGCCTGCATAATCGTCCATTCAGCCTCTGTAAGCTCAGACTTTTTCTTTGCCATAAGAATCTCCTTTCGCTTTAGTTTTGACAAGCATACTCTACATTTGTCAAGCTAACAAGAAAAAATCAAAATTTTTTTTGCGTGCTTTTTCAGGTGGCCCCAAGGAATTATATGGCGAACCGGGCACAAAACAATAGACTTGTAATGCGGCGTGAATAGGTACCAGCAGCGAATCTTTCAAGGACATGACTATGAAAACTTCAGCAAGGCCAACAATTGTGTGTTTTTGTGCTCTCATGCTTATGGTGAGCCCTTGTTGGGCACGAATATGCGACATCACAGATTACGGCGTACAGGCGGACAAGAAGACCAACGATGCGCGGGCCATCCAGGCGGCGATTGATGCCTGCGCTGCAGCAGGTGGAGGGACCGTCTATGTGCCGGCAGGAGATTATCTCTGCGGGCAGCTTCAGTTGAAAAGTAACGTGGCCCTGCACCTGGAATCTGGGGCCACGCTGTGGGTGAGCCCCAAGAAGCAAGATTATGAAAGGGGCAACCGTTTTCTGTACGCCGACGGGCAAAAGAATATCACCATTCAAGGTCGAGGGACAATTCACGGGACCGGCCAGGCCGATCTGATGCGCAAAAGGACCGACAAGACAGAAAAGAGGCCTGCGTTCCGGGTGGGAATCTTGCAGTTGGCGCGGTGCGAGAACATCTCCATCAAGGACATTACCGTGCGGTACAGTGACAGTTGGACATTCGACCTGGAATTCTGCCGGAACGTATTTATCACCGGCGTGAGCATTCTGAACAATTATTACCGGGTGAACGCGGATGGAATCGACCCGGTCTCGTGCAAGAATGTGCACATCTCGAACTGCCATATCGTCGCCGGAGATGACTGTATCGTGTGCAAGACCCGCGAAGGCCGGCCCTGCGAGGATGTGGTGGTGACGAACTGCACGTTGGAATCGGTGGCCACCGCCGTTAAGATCGGCACAGAATCGCCGAGTGACTTCCGCAATATTCGTGTCAGCAATTGCGTGATTCGCAATTCCACCGTGGGCATCGGCATGTACATCAAAGACGGTGGCACAGCGGAGCGAATTAGCTTTTCCAACTGCAGTATCGAGACAATCCGCGATCTAAACCTAGTCAAAGATTCACTGAGGAATGGCATCTATCCGATCTTCGTCGATATTGAGAAGCGACATAAGGATTCGCGAATCGGCCGAATACGCGATTTGACCTTTGCAGATATCGATATTGTCAGCGACAACGGTCTTTTGATTCAGGGCATGAACAAGGGCAAGATCGAGAACTTGACCCTGCGAAATATCACCATGAGGGTCGATAGAGCCTTCGATTATTCGCAGCGCAGGAAACACGTGGGCGGCAGAACCTCAGAGACGGAGGAGAGACGCCGAACGATATACGCGCGCCAGCCTTCCTATGCCACGCTGGCCAATATCGAGTGCTTGACTGTAGATGACCTGAGGGTAGTCATCCCGGAAGATGTTTATGCTCGGCATCCGCGCTCTGCACTATCGCTTCACCAGGTGCAGGGCGCGGCCCTGAGCGCCATTTGCCGCCGGCCCGCCGGTGCCGGCTCAGCCATGCCGGTAGTCAATATGGAAAACTGCCGGGATGCGTTTTTAACCAACTGCTTTGCCCTGCCGGGAACAGATGTTTTCCTCAAGGTTAGCGGCCAGGATACCGCAAACCTCTCCTTGAAGGCCAACGACCTGAGCAAGGCAGAAACCCCGGTGCGTGTGTCCGACGATGTCTCCCAAGACCAGATTCGAGACTGAAACGCCTGGTCTTAGCTTCTCCAGGGGCGGGTTCTGTTGACCTCGTCTAAGGTCTTGTTGGCAATGAGGACGTCTTCGGCGATCTCGAAGTCGAACATGCCGGCAAGGATGTGGTCGGCACCGTTCTCAAATGCGTAGCGGAAGGCATCAGCAGGCGGGATGGCACCGGCGGCCATCACCTTAAAAGCGATCCAGGGCTTTTGGACGTCCTTCATGAAATCGATGACTTCCTGCGGATTCTTGCACCAGTAACCGGGCACCTCGGTCGTCACGTTCGTCAGCTCGTGCGGCTTGGGCGCGCTGGGGTACTTGTGGTGGTGCAGCGTCTTGATGTAGAAATCCGCATCGACCTTATTCTTCTCACACTCGACGATGGCTTCGAGGTCATGCGCACCCACACCGGAGGGGACCCCCTGCTCTTTGGCGATTTGTACCGCCTTGGCCATCAAATCGACTCTGCCTTCTGATGCCAGATTATCCGCCCGAACGCCCCACAGATAAATCACCTCGGTGCCGTCGTCCACGAGCTGCTTGACCTGATCCCTATAGGCCGTCATTTGCGCATCGATCTCAGCGGTGGGACAGATGATCCAGTTCATTTTGCCGCCGAGCTGATAGCGATATTTTTTTAGTGTCTTCATGATGCCGGGCGCTGTATGGATGACCAGGGTGTTGATGCCGTGCTCTTCGGCCAGCGCCATGGTCTCATGGATCTTCTGCTCGGTGTTATAGTGCGCGGTGAGGTTGTACACGTATCTCAGGTCCCGGCTGTGTGTGAAATGTGTCAGCAAATTGCCGCCCAGCAGCAGCCGACTCACCTGCAGGTTGCCGATTTTGCCCATCGGCACTGCAGCCTTGGTCGCCGGCCGGCCTCTCGCAGCGCCGGTCCCTCGCGCTGTGCCTTGAGCAGCGACCTTGCCACCAGCCTGCAATCCCAGCGCACCACCGGCGGAAGTTACCAGTGACTTCTTGATGAAATCTCGACGGTCAAATCGTGACGGCATATATGTCCTCCTTCGTCTGAATCGCTTCGGCGCTCACACTATTTCAGTTCGCCTGCGCACCATCTGATGGCGCGGGCAATGAGTCGGCGATAATTAGGATCGGCGTACACGCTTGGGCCGTGCCCCACCTGGATGCAGCAGATTCTTGCCTTGCCGTACTTTCTGACCCAGCCTATGGACTCGTCACTGGTGGGATGGTCGGTGGTCAGAAGCACATGATTGTCCTTCTCGAACCCGCAGCTCTTATACGTCTCGTCGTGCACCTCAAAGTCGCTCAGGCCTCGCGTAATAGGATGCGAAGCATCCTCTATGCAAACGGAAAAGTCTATATCATGCTTATACGTGCTCGCCGCATGGTCGTCCATCGGCTTCGTGTAATACTTTCCGCCGATGATCTTGCGATATTCGGGCCAGTTCTGGAACGACCCCATGCTGTGATGCAGCGCCAGCACGCCTACGCCGCGGTCAAGGAGCTTGACAAAATTCTCGCGCCGCTTCGGCGAGATTTTCTGGGTCATATTAAACAGCACAATCACATTATAGTCCCAATCGTCTACGTCCTCGAAGATTTCGCTATGATCCTGCAAATGTGCCCGGCTGTACTCGATGTCTTCGTATCCTTCGAACAACGAAAGGAATGGTTCTTCCTCGAAGCCGTGCCCGCCCGTCACAACTATCACTTCGATTTGTCTAAACGATTCTTCGCCATCTTCTTCGGGCTGCGAAAGATTCGTGCAGGAACAAGCAAACGCCACCAGATATAACAAAACGCCTGCCATAAGCAGCATATACAACGATTTTGCTTGTGCGGGAGTCATCTATTTGTCTCCTTTTTGCATCCGACGAACAAGACCATGCGCTACAGAATCACGGCCGACCGATTGCAGCGCAAAGCTGCTCTCGGTGCGATCGGCATCAGGGCAGCGGCTTAACCATGATATTTTTGAAGCATACGATGCTGTTCGGGTCGTGTCCCTGCAGAGCGAATGTGCCGCTGGAGAGTACGCGTCCGATGCGTCCGGACGAGCCCTGCGGCCCCTTCCAGTCCTCCGGCTGCGTCCACTCGACAACCGTGTGACCATTCACCTTGATCGTGACGTGCTTATCCTTGACGATGATGTGCTCGGTGAACCACTCGTAGTCGAAGGCCCGCGACTGGTGGTTCGCGTCCTTGACATTGTATAGGCTGCCGGTCTTCTTCGGGTCCGTATGCGTATTGTTGACCTGGACCTCGAAGCCCAAGCCCGGCCAGCCCTCTTTCTGGTAGGTGGTGTGGAAGTAGATCCCGGAGTTGGAGCCGACCTCGGTCATCACATCGGCTTTGAACTCGAAGTTCTTGAAGTCGGCATTGTTGACCGGGCCGACGTAGAATAGATGACTGCGAGGACCGTGGGCTACGATCATCCCGTCACGGACACTGAAGGTATCCTTGTTTTCACTGGCCTTCCAGCCATACAGTGTCTTGCCGTCGAACAGGCTCTTGTAGCCCGTGGTCTTGCAGTACAGCGCATCGACCGACCGGCAGCCCACCGAGAAAACCGACACACACACTATCGCCAGCACCAACTTCCTTGCCATCTGTCTTTCTCCTTACTCGTGCATCACTTGGGTGACTACGAACGCAAAAACGTTCCGCCGAGAACATTCCCGGCAATCTTTTCGCCCACTTATAGTTACATTCCTAAAGCCGCCAGGGACTGCGCATCGAGCGCGTCAGCTTACGATTGGCCGTGTCATTGTTCACAAAGCATTCGGTTTGCGGATCCCATCGTAGTCTTTGCCCCAACCGAATAGCGATATCGCTGATGTGACATATTGTATCCGCCTGCACCGCGACGTCAATGGGACATATCGTCTCCGACCTGCTTCTAACGCAGTCCAAGAGATTTCTGACGTGGTTATGGCTTTCAACCAGATGAGTTTCATCCGGGCCGAATTCTGTTTGTAAGAGTTCCTTCGGGTGGGCGTTAATGCCGGAGCGGTCCACGCGCACCCACCCTTCGCTGCCCTCAAATGCTGTTCCATGAGAGGTGGTTCTGCCGTAACGCTCTTGCCACTTTTTCGGGAATGGATTGCCCGTGAAGTTCATTATCACGCCCTTGTCGTATTTCAAAACCACGTCCCAGTTCATAGCGGTATCGCAGACTCCCTGCGGCGAGGGCCAGACGCCTTTTCCCTCGATTTGCGCCGGGCAAGCAACCTTGTCACCGCCGCCCCACAGGGCGATATCCAGCGGATGCACGCCCCAGCCGGCGATAAATCCCAGCGCGTAATCCGAGATGAACCACCAAAGCCTGTTCGAGCAGCGATCCTTCGTATACGGATGCCACGGGGCCGGACCCAGCCACATATCGTAATCGATCCAACCCGGCTCGGCCGCCGGTTTGGGCGACCCGCCGGAAGCACTTCCCGGCGACCAGACGTTGATCGTGTGCAGTTTGCCGATCCGCTCGTTCAGCGCAAGCTCGCAGGCAAAACGGAAGTTCCGACTGGAGCGCTGTTGGGTGCCGAACTGAAAAACCGTGCCGTAGCGATGACATGTCTCGCGCAGAGCCTGGTCCTCGGCAAGGCTCAGGCCCATCGGCTTTTCCAGATAGATGTCTTTGCCCGCACGTGCCGCAGCCAGTGCCACCAAAACGTGCCAGTGGTCGGTGGTGGCAATGGAGACTACGTCGATGTCCTTTCGGCCAATCAACTCACGGAAATCCTTGTAGGTCGCGCAGTCATCGTTGCCGTAGTGTTTGTTCACAAGGCCGCTGGCCTCATCGCGTGCAGGCTCTTTCAGATCGCAAATCGCCGCCACACGGGCATCTTTCTGCGCCAGAAAGCCGCGCATAACTCCGGTGCCCTGCGGCCCGACGCCGACACAGCCAACGATGATCCGCTCACTGGCGGCTGCGCTGCCGGCCCTTCCCAGCGCCGACGGCTGAACCACATACGGAAACCCTGCCGCCCCCACCGCAGCCCCGGCGGCCTTCTTCAGAAACCCCCGCCGAGTAATATCCTTATCTATCAGCATAATTTGGCTCCTTTTCAATTGCCTCGCCACGCTCCCGTAATGGGTAAATTCTCTACCAGACACAATTGCATTTTATCTGCTTGTAGTCCATTTTCAAAGCGTTCCACATTTGAACAGTTTCTTTGCATAAAGCTACGTCTCTATATTCGTACTTACTGCTCAATTGGCCGACTATTGCCGCATACATATCGTATCGAGTTTCAAAATCAATTTTCTTGCCCCAGTTGGAAGATTCCTTCAAGTAATGTACCCAGCTCCTATCTGAACAGCCGTTAATTGTGCTTTGCAGGCCCCGCAACGAACCCAGAGTTATCCTTTCAGGCGCGAACTTATCAAACAATATATCAAGTAATCGCAAGTAATGCTTGCGCCAATTTTCGACGGGTACCATCGGGTCGATTCTGACCCTCACCTCGTATCCTGCGTCAAAGACCTTCTTGGCAGCTTCGATCCTTTGCAGCACTGCTGGTGCTTTTTCCCATCTGTCGGAAACAGGTACAGCATTAAGACTAAAGCTGATAATCACTTGGTTGTGGGGTCGGATTTCCAAGAGATTGCCGACGTTTGATGATTTTGTCAGAAATAGAACCTTGTGGCGCTGCTGTGTTTCAAAAATGGGAATAATGAACTTCGAGAAGGGCAGCTTTGCATGTTCGTGCATCAGCGAATCGGCAATTTCACCTGTATTCAGGATTTCGGGGACGCTTACCTGTTCGAGAAATGCCCGGGTATGAAGTTCTATTTTCTCGTACGGCTTGACTACCGGTAGTTTTCCTTTCGGCTGGAACCTAAACGTGCCCTTCAGGTAGCACCAAGCACAGTCATAAGGACAACCGTAAGCCCACTTTAGTTCAAGAAAATGGGGGCATATAATATCCGCGCTTCTTTTGGGCAGCGGTGTTTTATCAAACCTTCTCACGATCGAACCATCATTTACTCGTTCAACCAGGGGCTTCTTCCTTCCGTCAGACTGTCCATATTCTCTATAATGAACCTTGATCTTGCTCGCCCTGCTTGATGCTCCAAAGGTAACGGTTCCGATGGGGTTACCTCGTCTGACAAAAGTGACTCTATCCTTACCGCTTAGGCCCCTTAAAGTTTTCGACGTGACTCTTTGCACTTTCAGTTTGTCTTCTGTCTCAAGTTCCTTTAACGCTTCCTTGAAGTGTCTATCAATGTACGGAGGTTCGGCGTACCACGGACGTCATGCGCTTTCTTGAACTTGGTCATACGTTAAGGTTTGGCCCGCAAATTTTTGTAATAGGTATTCCTTCAACTGGCCTATATCGTCAATGTCAAACAATCTCATTTGAGAGCGCTCAGAAACATCTGCGGGGCCAAGGTACGCAAAAGAACCAAGAGCACTTTGGTTAAACATGATGCCTTTCATTATGGAATGCCCTTTGAAGTTGTTAGTCGCATGAACCAAGTAATATAAAGTCCTCAACCTTTCGCTTTCGCAAACCCGAAAATGCCAGCCGTATCTTACTCCCGCTACATCATGCAATTGCTTTCGATATAATTCTATCAAAGCTTTTTCTCGATCCGGAAGTCGTATAACATTCTTCCACTCTTCAGTCCCAAATAGCTCCGTCAAAGTCTCTCCCAGTTGAGGATGCTCGATAAATCGCGCAATGGCGCTCACCATGAAGTTAAAGAAGACTTCCGTTTTGGGGTTGGATAGAATGTTGTTGACCGTTTTGAAAGGGACACCGCCGAAGCCGAAGGGATCAATGAATGAAAAGATTGGCATGATCTCGGCTTCCGTTTCCTCTAATACTTTCCCTGCAACAGTTGCGAATTCCTGATTTTCCGGTTTAACTTGAATTCTATTTCTGAACGCGATATTTTCCTTTTCACGCTGTAACACATCGCGAAGGTTTTTGAAATTATCCGCATCTTTCTCCACAGCAACACATCGAAATTGCCCAAAATATGGCTCGCGATTTTTCTCTTCACATCGTTCCAGTAGACTGTTTGCCACGCGTAATGCAATGATCGGTGAGCCGAAAGCTACAACCTCTCCGCTTGTCTCATCTCTATATTCGCCACGCCCCGCGAATCCATCAAGGTAGCAAATCCTCGGGTACCACTTGCCAAGGATAGGTATCCATGCTACAAGGTATTTCTCCAGCACGATATGTTTTACCCTGGTATGTTCCCTATATTCCCACTTCGCCGGTGCTGAGTCTTTCGTCATCTGGACTCCTCATCTCATTACGGCAGAAAGAAATAGTCACCTGAGTCGCCCCTTGAGATTGTCCACCTAAAAATGATAGAGTAACCAGATCGGTAACTGCTGTCAAAACGAAATACAACAATTCCACCAAGAGGATTCAGCTTGAGGGCGGACGCCCTCTGACGCAGTGCAAGGGTGGATAAACAATTTGAACCAGTGCACGCTTAGAAACTGTAGCGTAGGCCGACGTACATGTTGGTGTTGTCCTCGAACTGACCGAAGAAGGTGTCGGGATAGTCGCCAAAAAAGATGTTCGCGCCGACCTCCAGGGCTAAATTGTCGGTGGCCTTGTAATTGAGATTCGGCCGCATATACACGTCTTTGTCCGACGGCGAATAATAACCAAACAAAGAGCACGTCAGATTCTGATTCATCAGAAGCTTGGT
>Ga0180434_10008930_pt1 | contig 10988 bp, 9 predicted proteins | sample SS_ome_7_FD_132453 | JGI IMG/M metagenome (GOLD analysis project Ga0180434, IMG submission 132453) | Hypersaline lake sediment archaeal communities from the Salton Sea, California, USA - SS_1_D_2 metaG | ecosystem: Environmental > Aquatic > Non-marine Saline and Alkaline > Hypersaline > Sediment... | reverse complement strand
CGTGGTGCTCGATGCGCAACGCGACATGGCCCGCCTGGTGCTGAAGGGCTGGACCCTCGATCTGGCCCGGCAGGACGGGGCGGACCTGGAGGCGGATCTGTGGCGGCGGGATTTCCGGCTCAATGCGATCGCCCTGGTGGTGGATTCCCAGCCCCAGTTGCTCGACCCCACCGGCGGCCTCGACGATCTACGCGCCGGGCGCCTCTCGGCCATCCATGAAAACAACCTGATCGACGATCCGCTGAGGCTGCTGCGAGGCGTGCGACTGCTGGCGGAACTGCCCCTCAGCCTCGACGACGCCACCATGGCGATGCTCAGGCGGCAGCGCGCCCTGCTGCCCAGGGCGGCACCGGAGCGCATTCAGGCGGAACTGCTGCGGCTGGTGGCAGGCCCCCAGGCCGACCAGGCCCTGGAGGTGCTCGATACCCTCCAACTGCTGAGGCCCTGGCAGGAGCTGGAGGGGCCACGGCCGGCCGCACTGCCGGTGCGGGGTACTGGCCTGGATCAGGCGGCCGCAGCCCTCAACCCAGACGAACGCGACCACGCCTTGCCCCTGCTCCGGCTCACCGCCTGCCTGGGTGATCGCGGACTGCAGAGCCTGCGCTTCAGCAAAAAGCAGTGTCAACGCTGTGCCCGGCTGCGTCACTGGCTGACACGCCTGGAGCAAGCGGCGGACGACACGCTGCCGGAACCCGAACGCCTCCAGCTGCATCTGGAGCTGGAGAACGACCTACCCGCCTTGATTCTGCAACTGCCCGCCGAGAGGCGAGATCACTGGTTGATGCGCTGGCGCGATGGCAGCGATCCTTTATTCCATCCCCGGGCGGCCCTGGATGGACGCACCCTGCAACGCGAACTGAAGCTGCCCCAGGGTCCCCTGCTGGGGCGACTTCTGCATCACCTCAAGCGCGAACGCGCCTTCGGGCGCATCCACAATCGCGAAGACAGCCTTGCCGCAAGCCGGACATGGCTGAAGCTTCAATGTGATTGACTGGCCTTGCAATGACGACCCCGATCGGCCTGACCGGATCTTCACGTTTCCATCTCCCCCTCCCTTCATGAGTGTTCGCCTCTACATCGGCAACCTGCCGCAAGACTTCGACAGCAAAGCCCTGGAGTCTCAGCTCGCCAATGTGGGAGAGGGGATCCGTTTCAAAGCGGTGCTTGACCGCGAGACGGGCAGCTGCCGGGGCTTCGGCTTTGCCAATGTGAATGACGAAAAGGTCGCCGATGCTGTGATCGAGCAGTTCAACGGCAAGGAGTTCGGTGGCCAGTCCCTCCGAGTGGAACGCTCCGAGCGCCGCGACAGCAACGCCGGCCCAGCGGGTCGCCGCAGCGGTCGCGATCAGGGCCATCCGCCTGGTTCAGCCCGTAAAGCGGTGAACAAAGTGGTGCACAGCGATGCCAAGGCAGAAGAAGCACCCGATCCACGCTGGGCCGGTGAACTCTCCAAACTGAAGGACCTGCTCGCCAATCAGAAGACCGCCGTCTGAGCGAAGACCACACAACAGTGACAACCCGGGATTGAACATCCCGGGTTTTTTAGCGCGCCTGGGCGATCACAAAAGAGCGGGGCAGCTCAAGCAATTTACCAAGGCGACTGACATAGGCCCGATGGTTGAAGACGTCGTAATCGAGCCGTTCAATCGCATCAAGAATGCCGCGATACAAACGCAGAGAGGTCCACACCGGCCAGCGCGCATCGCCTGACAACCAACGTACACCCGCCTCTGAACGGGCAAACCAGAGGCGCGCACGCTCGAGCTGGAACATCATCAGATCGCGCCAGGCCTCATTCAGCCGACCGGCCAGGAGATCAGCCTCTGAATAACCGAATCGGTCGAGATCTTCCAAGGGGAGATAGATACGACCACGGGAACGATCTTCACCCACGTCGCGAAGAATATTGGTGAGCTGATTGGCGATACCGAGGGCCACAGCAGCATCGGAAGTGTTGGGGTCATGGCTCCAGGGGGCCGTGGTGTAAGCCGGATCCAAACCCATCACGCCCTGGGTCATCAGGCCCACCGTGCCCGCGACGCGGTAACAGTAAAGACGCAGATCGTCAAAGGTGGGATAACGGGTCCAGGTGAGATCCATCCGCTGCCCTTCGATCATGTCGAGATAGGGCTGTATCGACTTCGGGAAACGCTCCAGGGTGTCGACCATCACCGCATCAAGATCACTGCCGACCCGCCCGGCGAACACGGCGCGGGTGTTCTCCTCCCAGCGATCGAGTCGCTCAGCCAGTTCCGCCTGGGGACGGGCCTGGGCTTCGGCACTGTCCATCAGTTCGTCGGTGCGACGACACCAGACGTAGATCGCCCAGATCGCCCGCCGCTTCTCGGGAGGCAGCAGCAGCGTGCCCAGATAAAAGGTTTTGGCCCACTCCGCCGTCTCCTGTCGGCAGGCTTCATAAGCCCGCTCCAGAGCCCCGCTGAGAGCCTGACTCCCGCGGTCCTGGGAGGGTTCGGGAGGCGCGAGGGTCATGAGTCAAGCCGTGACCGGCGCACCGACATTGGCCAATGTTTGCAGGTGGTCGCGTTGGCGGTCCACCGCCTGGGCACAGAGCTTGCCGCTGAGCACGGCCCCTTCCATCGAGGCCAGATAGCGCTGCATCGTGTAATCGCCTGCGAGAAAGAAGTTGGCAATCGGAGTGGTCTGATCCGGACGCAACTGCTGGCAGCCAGGGGTGGTTTTGTAGACAGACAGAGGCGTTTTCACCACCTTGTATTTGCGCAGGGTGGCGGGCTGATCGCCACCGAAGTGCATGGGGAACAGCTTCTTGAGTTCGCCCATGGTGGCCTCGATGATCTCCTCATCCGGGCGGCCGATCCAATCCTTGGCCGGAGCAAACACCAGCTCGAGCATGGAGCGATCGGGATCCTCGTATTCCTTGCAGGTGATGCTCATGTCGGCGTAGACACTGAGCAGGGGAGAGCGGCTGAACAGCAGGTGATCAATATCGGTGAGCTTGCGGTCGAACCACAGATGCAGATTGATCACCGGCACACCGCGCAGGCCATCCAGCTTGCGGAACACCTCCATCTGCTTCCATGGCTCGGGTAGCAACAGCTTGAAGGGATCCACCGGCAGAGCACTCACGTAGGCATCCGCCTGCACCTCACGGGGCTCCTGTCCCTTCACCCCACCGATCTGGAAACCAGCCACGCTGCCATCGGCTTTGAGGCGAATCTCCCGCAGGGGGCTATTGCGATGCACCTCGCCACCGAGAGCCTCGATGTGCTCCACGATCGGCTGGCACAGCCGTTCCGGCGGTGCCCCGTCAAGGAACGCCATCTGAGAACCGTTCTTCTCCTGCAGGAAACGGTTCAGGGCCGTGAGCACCACAGTGGCTGAAATTTCATCGGGATCGATGAAGTTGAGAGCCTTGCTCATGGCGATGAACACCTCATCGTTCACGCGCTCCGGGATGTTGTGCAGGCGCAACCACTCGGTCCAGGAGTACTGATCACACTCCTCCACGTAGCCCTGGCCGCGGAGCATGGCGGGCACCAACCCCAGTCCAAACGCGATCTTTTCGGGCCAGGTGAGCATGTCGTTGTTGCCCAGAATCGCCGCCACGCCATTGACTGGTGCGGGGAGATCTGGAAAGTCAAAGCGGCTGTAGGTGCCGGGCTCCTCCGGCTGGTTGAAGATCATCGAATGGCTCTTCCACTGCAGCCTGTCTTCGATGTTCAACTCTTTGAAGAGCTGCAGCATGTTCGGGTAAGCCCCGAAGAAGATGTGCAGACCGGTTTCGTACCAGTCGCCGTCCTCGTCTTTCCAGGCCGCCACCTTGCCGCCCAGCACATCCCTTGCTTCGAGCACGATCGGGGTATGACCGGCGTCCGCCAGATATTTGGCGCAGGACAGACCGGCCAGACCGGCTCCTGCAATGGCGACGCGCATGGCTGTCTCGAAATCGTGAAGTCAACCTTAAAAGGACCACCTCCCCGGCCGCTTCCTAAAGTCGATTGCAACAGCCACCGGAGCCTCCGCTCGCCCCCCTGCCATGGCCGAGACCCTGCTGAAGTGCACCACCCGCCACGTCCGGCTGTTCACCGCCCGAGTGGAGAACGACAACCTGGTGCCGGCTGACGACCAGCTCACCCTGGATCTCGACCCCGACAACGAATTCCTCTGGAACGACGCCGCGATCGCCACGGTGCAGCAACGGTTCCGTGACCTGGTGGACCGTCAGGCCGGCCAGGAACTGAGCGACTACACCCTGCGGCGCATCGGCACCGAGCTTGAGGGCTGCATTCGCGATCTGCTCCAGAGCGGCGCCCTGAACTACAACCCGGCCTGCCGGGTGCTCAATTACTCCATGGGTCTTCCCCGCACCCCAGAACTGCTGTGAGCCGTTCCCCCTACGACCGCCCCCGGCCCACCCGTCGCGGCAGCGAACGCCGCTATGAGGAGAGCCGCTTTGGCCCACCGCCGACGGGTGGTGGCGGTCCGGGTGGGCTCAAGTTCAACGGAGCCACCGCCGCCGTGCTCGCCGGCGTTCTCGTGATCGGCATCGGAATCGGCAGTGCCGTCACCAGCACCACCCAAGGCGATCAGGGCAACATCGCCAGCAGCCAACAGCTGGACATGGCAGTGCCGGATCCGGAGTTCTGCCGGCAATGGGGCGCCAGTGCCTATGTGATGGATGTGGAGATGTACACGACGATGAACCCGGTGAGCAGCTTCGTGACCCAACCGGCACTGCAGGCCGGTTGCGTGATCCGCCGAGAGAACTGGGCCGTGCTCCGCAAGGAGGGAGCGATCACTCCCGCCCAGGAGCGGGAATGCAAGCAACGGATGAACACCTTCGCTTACATCGGCTCCATCCGCGATAAGCCCGTGGTGCGCTGCGTGTATCAGACCGACATTCGGGAGAACAAGTTCATCACCAAGGGCGTCGCTGACGATTCCGTCGGCATCACCCCGGAAGCGGATCAGTTCTGATCCATCGCTTCGATCAGCCCGCTTCCGCCACCGCTTCCCCCTCCTCCATGGCGCTGCGGCTCTGACGCAGCGGGCTGTCGGCACTGGCAAACACCGGCAACACATCGCGGCGGAACGCTTCCGCTGCCCTGGAGCAGTAGCGGGCGGGGTGGCTGATCAGCTTCAGTTGCCGCCGCACCTGCAGATCCACCACCGAGGGTTTATGCAGGGTGCCGGCATTGAGTTCCCGCTCAATCGAGACCACCGGCAGAAAGGCGGCACCGAGACCGGATTGCACCGCATTCTTGATCGCTTCCAGAGAGTTGAGCTCCATCTCAATCCGCAACCGCTGCACATCAAGGCCGGAGCGCGCCAGCAGCTGATCCACCATCTTGCGGGTGGTCGATTGGGCATCGAGACAAACGAAGCCGAGTCGGTAGAGGTCGTCTTTGCTCAGCTCCAGCAGGCGGGCCAACGGATGCTTCACAGGCAACACCAGAGCCAGTTCATCGCTGGCGTAGGGCACCACCTGCAGCAGCTCGTTGAGCTCCGGTGGCAGTTCACCGCCGATGATCGCCAGATCGATCTGACCGTTGGCCACACTCCAACCGGTGCGCCGGGTGCTGTGCACGTGCAGCTGCACGGCCACATCGGGGTATTTCTGCCGGAACAGGCCGATCATCCGTGGCATCAGATAGGTGCCTGTGGTCTGGCTGGCTCCCACCACCAGGGAGCCGCCCTTGAGGTTGTGCAGATCGTCGAGGGCGCGGCAGGCCTCGTGGCACTGACTCAGGATCCGGTCGCAGTAGCCGAGCAGCAGGTGACCGGCCTCGGTGAGCTGGGCCTTGCGACCACCACGGTCGAAGAGAGAGACCTCCAGCTGCTTCTCAAGATTCTGGATCTGCAGGCTCACCGCCGGCTGGGTGACGAAGAGGCTGTCGGCGGCTTTCTTGAAGCTGCCCTCGCTGACGATGGCGCGAAGGATGCGCAGCTGATCCAGGGTGAACGGGAGATCGGCCATGGGGCCCAGCCACCCGGGCAACGAAGAGCAAAACTGTAGGCGGGATGCCCGCAGCACGAGCGACCATTCACGGACCGCCAGAATCGCCGCTTGCGATGGCTGTGAGATCCAACCGTGCCGCTGAGCGCCCCTCCCACTCTTCACCACAGCAGCCTGGTGATGCTGGCCCTGCTCCTCGCTTTCGCCCTGATCCACAGCGGCGGTGCTGCCCTGCGCAGCCGCGCCGAAGCCCGCATCGGTGCCCGCGCCTGGCGGCTGATCTTCGCGGCTCTGAGCATTCCCTCAGCCGTTGTGGTGATCGGCTATTTCCTGGCGCATCGCTACGACGGCCTGCAGCTCTGGAACCTCCAGACGGTGCCCGGCATGGTGCCCCTGATCTGGACCCTGACGGCGATCAGCTTTCTGTTTCTCTATCCGGCTACCTACAACCTGCTGGAGATTCCTGCCGTTCTCAAGCCCCAGGTGCGGCTCTATGCCACGGGAATCATTCGCATCAGCCGCCATCCCCAGGCGGTGGGTCAGATCCTGTGGTGCTTCAGCCATGCCCTCTGGATCGGCAGCAGCTTCATGCTCGTGACCTGCGCAGGCCTGATCGGCCACCATCTCTTCGCCGTCTGGCATGGCGATCGCCGCTTGAAAGAACGCTTCGGCACCGCCTTCGACACCCTGCGGGACAGCACCTCGGTGGTGCCCTTCGTGGCCGTGCTCGATGGGCGTCAGCAGCTCGACTGGCGCGAACTGCTGCGTCCAGCCCAACTCGGCATCGCCATCGCCGTGGGGGTGTTCTGGTGGGCCCATCGCTACATCCCGATCGGCGGCATGGTCTTTCTTCACTCACGGCTCGAGGGCCTGTTGAGCTGAGCTGCCTACACTCGTCATCAGCCTGATTCGCCCGGATGCACTCGGCCGCTGACTTCGCCTGGTTGATCCCGGTGCTCCCCCTGCTCGGTGCCGTCGTCACCGGCCTGGGGCTGATCAGTTTCAACCGCACGATCAATCGGTTGCGCAAACCGGTTGCCGTGCTGCTGCTCAGTTGCGTGGGGGCGGCCGCCGCCATCAGTTATGCGGTGCTGCTCGAACAGCTGGCAGGTGCCGCTCCGGTGGAACATCTGTTTGTGTGGGCCAGCGCCGGCAGTTTCAGCCTGCCGATGGGGTACGTGGTCGATCCTCTCGGGGCCGTGATGCTCGCCCTGGTCACCACGATCGCCCTGCTGGTGATGCTCTATTCCCATGGCTACATGGCGCACGACAAGAGCTACGTGCGCTTTTTCACCTACCTCGCCCTGTTCAGCAGTTCGATGCTTGGGCTGGTGTTGAGCCCGAACCTCCTCGAGATCTACGTGTTCTGGGAACTGGTGGGCATGTCGTCGTATCTGCTGATCGGCTTCTGGTATGACCGCGACGGTGCTGCCCATGCCGCCCAAAAAGCTTTTGTGGTGAACAGGGTCGGGGATTTCGGGCTCCTTCTCGGCATCCTCGGTCTGTTCTGGGCCACCGGCAGCTTTGATTTCCAGGGCATCGCCGATGGCCTCTCCGCTGCGATCAGCTCAGGCGTGGTGCCCGGTTGGGCCGCTCTCGCCCTCTGCCTGTTCGTGTTCATGGGACCGATGGCCAAGTCGGCCCAGTTCCCCCTGCACGTGTGGCTGCCCGATGCGATGGAAGGCCCCACCCCGATCTCCGCCCTGATCCATGCCGCCACGATGGTGGCCGCCGGCGTCTTCCTGGTGGCCCGCCTGGAACCGCTCTACGCCCAGTTCCCATCGGTGGGCCTGGTGATCGCCGTGGTGGGCACGATCACCTGCTTCCTGGGGGCATCGATCGCCCTCACCCAGATGGATCTCAAGAAAGGGCTGGCTTACAGCACCGTGAGCCAACTGGGCTACATGATGCTGGCCATGGGTTGCGGCGCCCCGGTGGCTGGGATGTTCCACCTGGTGACGCACGCCTTCTTCAAGGCGATGCTCTTCCTCTGCTCCGGCTCGGTGATCCACGCCATGGAAGACGTGGTAGGGCATGAACCGGTGCTGGCGCAGGACATGCGCCTGATGGGCGGCCTGCGCGGCAAGATGCCGATCACAGCGATCACCTTCCTGATCGGCTGCATCGCCATCAGCGGCATCCCCCCCCTCGCCGGCTTCTGGAGCAAGGATGAAATCCTCGGCCAGGCCTTCGGCACATTCCCGCTGTTGTGGGCCGTGGGCTTTCTCACCGCAGGCATGACGGCCTTTTATATGTTCCGCCTCTACTTCCTCACCTTCGAAGGGGAGTTCCGAGGCACGGATACGGCGCTGCAACACAGCCTGCTCGAAGCCGCCGGCAAAACTGCTGACGAAGACCATGGCCATCACGCCGGCAGCGTGCATGAATCCACCTGGTCGATGACCCTGCCCCTGGCGATCCTGGCGGTGCCGTCGCTGCTCATCGGCCTGCTCGGCACCCCTTGGAACAGCCGCTTCGCTGCCCTGCTCAATCCAGAGGAGGCGGCGGAGATGGCTGAACACTTCAGCTGGGGAGAATTCCTACCCCTGGCCGGTGCTTCTGTGGCCATCTCGTTGGCGGGCATCAGCATCGCTGTTCTCGCCTATCTGCTGCATCGCCTCGATCTGAGCCAACTGGCGGCCGCTCGCTTCCCGGCGGTCAATGCATTCCTCGCCAACAAGTGGTATCTCGATGCCATCAACGAGAAGCTCTTTGTTCGCGGCAGCCGCAAGCTGGCACGCGAAGTGCTGGAAGTGGACGCCAAGGTGGTGGATGGCGTGGTGAATCTCACCGGCCTGCTCACCCTGGGCAGTGGCGAAGGCCTGAAATACTTCGAGACCGGCAGGGCGCAGTTCTATGCCCTGATCGTGTTCGGTGGCGTCATCGCGCTGGTGGTGCTGTTCGGCGTGCTCGGCAGTCCGATCAGCTGAACCGGTCCCGCCCTGATGGCCTCGCGACGCGTTGTGTGTGTCAACGCCTATCGAGGCGATGCGAACCGGGCCAGGATTTCTACACTCCAGCCAGTGCTGAAAAGGCCTGGCCGTGCTGGATTTCGCCGTCAGTCCACCCTTCGATCCCACGTCGGCCCTGGTGCCTGACGCCCTCGAAGCCGGTGTTCCCTGGCTGAGCCTTTCGATTCTTTTTCCGATCGTCGGCGCCCTGATCGTGCCCTTTGTGCCCGACAAGGGAGACGGCAAACAGGTGCGCTGGTTTGCGCTGGGAATCGCCCTGGTCACCTTCCTGATCACCGCTGCGGCCTACCTCAATGGCTATGACCCCAGCGTCAGCGGCCTGCAGCTGTCGGAACGGGTGAGCTGGCTGCCGCAGCTCGGACTCACCTGGGCCGTCGGCGCCGATGGGCTCTCCATGCCCCTGATCCTGCTCACGAGCTTCATCACCACCCTGGCCGTGCTTGCCGCCTGGCCGGTCACCTTCAAACCGAAGCTGTTCTTCTTCCTGATCCTGGCGATGGATGGCGGTCAGATCGCCGTCTTCGCGGTGCAAGACATGCTGCTCTTCTTCCTGGCCTGGGAGCTGGAGCTGATTCCGGTGTATCTGCTGCTGGCGATCTGGGGAGGCAAGAAACGCCAATACGCGGCCACCAAATTCATCCTCTACACCGCCGGAAGCTCCTTGTTCATCCTGCTGGCAGCCCTGGCCATGGGCTTCTTCGGGGGTGGCACACCGAGTTATGAATACAGCGTGCTGGCGCAGAAGGGCTTCGGCACCGGTTTCCAGCTGCTCTGCTATGCGGGCTTGCTGATCGCCTTCGGCGTCAAACTACCGATCGTGCCCTTGCACACCTGGCTTCCCGATGCTCACGGCGAAGCCACCGCTCCGGTGCACATGCTGCTGGCCGGCATCCTGCTCAAGATGGGTGGGTATGCCCTGATGCGCTTCAACGCCGAGATGCTGCCGGCAGCGCATGCCCAATTCGCCCCTCTGCTGGTGGTGCTCGGCGTGGTGAACATCATCTACGCCGCCCTCACCTCGTTCGCCCAGCGCAATCTCAAACGCAAGATCGCCTACAGCTCCATCAGCCACATGGGGTTTGTGCTGATCGGCATCGGCAGCTTCAGTGCCCTCGGCACCAGTGGCGCCATGCTGCAGATGATCAGCCATGGTCTGATCGGTGCCAGCCTGTTTTTCCTGGTGGGAGCCACCTACGACCGCACCCACACGCTCCAGCTCGATGAGATGGGCGGCGTGGGCCAGAAGATGCGGATCATGTTTGCGCTCTGGACGGTCTGCTCCCTCGCCTCCCTAGCCCTGCCCGGCATGAGTGGCTTCGTGAGCGAGCTGATGGTGTTTGCCGGTTTCGCCACCGACGAGGCCTACAGCCTCACCTTCCGCATCGTCATCGACGGACTGGCTGCCGTCGGCGTGATCCTGACCCCGATTTATCTCCTCTCCATGCTGCGGGAGATTTTCTTCGGCAAAGAGAACAGCCAGCTGGTGACCAACACCAACCTGGTGGATGCCGAACCGCGCGAGATTTACATCATCGGCTGCCTGCTGGTGCCGATCATCGGCATCGGTTTGTATCCCCGGCTGATGACCGACAGCTACCGCAGCTCGATCGAGGCGCTGGTGGATCGGGATGTGGTGGCGATGGAACGGCTCAAACAACCCACGGCGCCGATGATTCGCAGCCTCTCACTGGCGCCGGCCCTGTTGCAGGCTCCGGCACTCGCCGCGGGCGACTAGACACCACAGGCTGAGAGCTGGCATCTCCTTATTCTCCTCGATACCCTCAGCGCAGTGATGTCACAGCGTTGTCGGATGCCGAGCTGAGCCGCGGAAGTGAGGGGGGCGCGCGCCTGGCGATCCGCCTGCTCCAGGATGCGGCGCAGCGTGGCGATCTCGATCCCTGGGATGTGGATGTGATCGCCGTTGTGGACGGCTTTCTCGATCAGCTGCGTCAGCGCATTGCCGTGCCCCGTCAGGTGGCGCAGGCCCTTCAGGGTCGTGGTGGCAGCTACGAGCAGGATCTGGCCGACAGCAGCGAAGCCTTTCTGGCAGCCTCCGTGCTCGTGGGCCTGAAAGCAGAGGT
>Ga0180434_10008929_pt1 | contig 10988 bp, 8 predicted proteins | sample SS_ome_7_FD_132453 | JGI IMG/M metagenome (GOLD analysis project Ga0180434, IMG submission 132453) | Hypersaline lake sediment archaeal communities from the Salton Sea, California, USA - SS_1_D_2 metaG | ecosystem: Environmental > Aquatic > Non-marine Saline and Alkaline > Hypersaline > Sediment... | reverse complement strand
TCTTCGCGCCGGCCCTCTTCATCGGTGCCATGGCCGGCGGAGCCTTCGGAAAAGCGGCCAACCAGATCTTTCCCAACCTGACGGCCCCTCCCGGTGCGTACGCCCTGGTGGGCATGGCGGCTCTCTTCGCGGCGGCGGCCCACGCGCCCATCACCGGGATCATCATCCTCTTCGAGATGACCCGCGACTACCGGATCATCCTGCCCCTGATGATCGCCGTGGTGGTGAGCACGCTGCTGGCCCAGCGCGCCAGCCGCGAGTCCATCTACACGCTCAAACTGGTGCGCCGCGGCATAGACCTCGCCCGGGCCGCCGTCGGCAACCCGCTGTCCCGCGTCGCCGTTGCCCAGGCCATGGTTTCCGACGTGGAGCCCGTTTCGCCCTCCACGCCCGTGCGGGACCTGATCGGCCGCTTCGACGCCGTCGCGCATCACGCGCTGCCCGCGGTGGACGACGAGGGCCGCCTGGTCGGCCTAGTCAGCGCCACCGATCTCGCCGAGGCGGTCGCCGGCGACGAGCCGGACCTAGTGGTGGGCGACATCGCCACGCGCCAGCCCCTCGTTTGCCACCCCGACGAGCCGTTGAGCGAGGCGCTCAAACGCATGGCGGCCCGCGACGTGGGCCAGCTCCCGGTGGTGGACCGGCTGGACCCCACGCGCCTGGTGGGGATGCTGAGGCGCCCCGAGATCATCCGGGCCTACGGCCAGGCGACGGCGGAGCAGTCGGCGCTCCAAGCACACTTGGAGCGGATGCGCGTGCAGATGCCGGGCGGCCGGTTCATCGAACTGCCGCTTGAGGAGGGCTCCGCCGCGGTGGGCAAGCGTCTCACCGATCTGGAACTCCCCCGCGAGTGTATCCTGGTGGCGGTGGAGCGAGACGGACGCACGCTGTTCCCGCACGGCGGCACGGTGCTGCAGGCCGGCGACCGCGTGGTGGCCTTCGTCGCCGCCGGCGCCGAGGCCGACGTGCGCGCCGGCATCACCGGCAAAGAGGGGGCCTGATCGGATGATGCTGGAGATCCGCGGCCTGGTCGTCCGATACGACGAGAGCGAGGTGCTGCACGACGTCCACCTCGCCGTCGAGGCGGGCGAGTTCGTCGGGCTGGTCGGACCCAACGGATCGGGCAAGTCCACCCTGGTGCGCGCGATCAGCCGGGTGCTGCCTGCGGCCGCCGGCAGCATCAGGCTCGACGGGCGCGACCTGGCCGCGATGCCGCAGCGCGAGGTGGCCCGGCGCGTCGCCGTGGTGGCCCAGGAGGCGACGCCGGCCTTCGACTACTCGGCCCTCGAGATCGTGCTCATGGGCCGCTCGCCGCATCTGGGGCGCTTCGGCTTCGAGGGCCGGCGCGATCTCGCCGTCGCCTCGGAATGCCTGCGCGCCACCCACGCCGAGCACCTGGCCGGCCGGCCCGTGACCGCGCTCTCCGGCGGCGAGCGACAGCGGGTGATGATCGCCCGCGCCCTGGCCCAGGAGCCGCGCCTGCTGATCCTCGACGAGCCCACCGCCCATCTCGACATCAACCTTCAGATCGAGGTGATGGACCTGGTGCGCCGCCTCAACGCCGAGCGCGGCCTGACGGTCGTCGCCGTGCTGCACGACCTCAACCTGGCCGCCCAGTACGGCAACCGGCTGGTGCTGCTCTGCGAGGGGCGCGTGGTGGCCGACGGCCCGCCCGCCGAGGTCATCACCCCCGAGCGCGTGCTTCGCGCCTACGGGACGCAGGTCGAGGTCAAGCGCCACCCGGCGACCGGGCGGCCCTACTTCACACTCCTCTCGCGGCTGCCGGAGCGCGCCCCGGCGGCGTCGGGCACGGCGGTGCACGTCATCTGCGGAGCCGGCACCGGCGCCGACCTCATGCGCGAACTGGTGCGCCGCGGGTACTCCGTCTCTGCGGGCGCGCTCAATATCGAGGACTCCGACCAGCGCGAGGCGGAGCACCTGGGCATCGAGCGCGTCGAGGAGGCGCCCTTCTCGCCCGTCTCGGACGAGAGCCACGCGCGCAACTGCGAACTGGCGCAGCAGGCCGAGGCGGTCATCGTCACGGCGATCCCACTCGGCCACGGCAACCTGCGCAACCTGGAGGCGGCCGAGGCGGCGCTGCGGGCGGGCAGGCGCGTGATCCTGCTGGATGCGCCGCCGGTCGCCGAGCGCGATTTCGTGTCGGGAGGCGCGGCGGCGTTGCAGGCCCGGCTGGTGGAGGCCGGCGCCGAAACGGCGGCTTCGGCCGCCGAGGCCCTGGCGCTGCTGGAGCGGGACCGGCCCCATGACTGACCGTGCCTGGCGGCTTATCCTGGACGGGTTCGGCGACGGCGCCTGGAACATGGCGGCCGACGAAGCGATGCTGGCCGCGCTGGAGCGGGGCGAGGCGCCGGCCACGGTGCGCTTCTATCGCTGGCGGCCCGCGGCCGTGTCGCTGGGGCGCTTCCAGAAGATCGAGGCTGCCGTGGACCGCGAGGCGTGCCGGGAGATGGAGGTGGACGTAGTGCGCCGGCCCACGGGCGGGCGCGCGATCCTGCACGAGGAGAGCGAGATCACCTTCAGCGTGGCGGTCTCCGAGGCGGCGTTGGGCGCGTCGGGTGTGATGGCCTCCTACGCGGTGCTCGCCAGGGGCATCGTGGCCGGGCTGCGGCGCCTCGGGGCGCGGGCGCGGCTCGTGGAGCAGGAGGGCCAACGCCGCGTGGCCCCCGCCGCAACGGACCCGATGTGTTTCGCCGCCAAGGCGCGCTGCGATATCGAGGCGGACGGCAGGAAGATGGTGGGCAGCGCCCAGGTGCACCGCGGCGGCGTGATCCTGCAGCAGAACTCGCTGCCGGTGAAGGTGGATCTCGGCCGCTGCGGCCGCGCCTTCGGCGCCGATCCCAACGCGCCGGGCGGGATGGCCCACGCGGCCGTGGACCTTCGCAGCGCGCTGGGCCGGCCCGTCGCGGCCGGCGAGGTGGTGGCGGCGCTCTCCGAGGGCTTCGCCCACGCCCTGGGGCTGCGCCTGGCGCCGGGGGGCCTCAGCAATGCCGAGCGCGCCGAGGCCGCCGCCATCGCCGACAGACTGCGCGCCGAAGCGGCACGTTAGGCGCCGCTGGGCGCGGCAGGAGCGGTTGGTGCATCGCAGAAACAACAGGGTCATGCCTCAACACGGGAGACAGCCGTGAGCACCGATACGGACGCATCTCGGCCTACGGGCGGCGCCCGCGCCTCCGGCTCGCCCGCCGATGCGCCGGGGCCGGGGCCGCTTGTCGCGACGCTCCTGAAGATCGCCGCAGGGCTCGCGGTGGTGGGCTTCCTGGCGCTGGTCATCTGGCTGGCCGGGCGCGGCCGGACCGTGGCCGGGAGCGTGTCGGACGTCGAGACCGGCCTGCCCATCGCCGGCGCCAAGGTGGCTGCGCCCCATGGAAACACCCTCACGGATGACGCTGGACGCTTCGTGCTGCGCGTGCAGGGCCAGCCCGGCGTCCTGACCCTGGTGGCCGAGGGGTACGAGAGCCGCCAGATCCCGTGGGCGCAGGCCGCCGCGGGCGGCACGCTCGATGTGTCGCTCGTGCCCACGGCCAGGCGCGTGGTGGCGGAGTGGCTCGACGACTGGCCGCGCCGCAACTACGGCGAGATGTACGAGCGCCTGGCCATGACCTCGCAGGCGGAGATCAGCCGCGACGAGTTCATCGCGCGTCTCCAGGGGCTGCGGCTGCAGCGGGCGCGGGTGGTCCGCGCCAAGCAGAACGCGCATGAGGCCGAGGTCGTGGTCGAACTGCAACTGCGCCGCGATGAAGGCACGGTCGCGGAGACGCGCACATTCCCGCTCTTCAAGGAGCAGGGAAGGTGGCGACTGGCCTGGATTCCCGAGGCGCCCCCCGAGCCCGAACCCGCCCCTGCGCCGCCCCCGGACGCACCCTTGCAGCCTGCGGAGCCCTGATGTCCGCCAACGACTTCGAGCAACTGCACAAGGTCGCACTCACCCGCGGGCTCAGCGTGAGCGACGCCACGCTCATCGGCGTAGGCGCGATGATCGGTGCGGGGGTGTTCGTGCTTACCGGCTACGCGGCCGGCGCGGCCGGGCCAGCCCTGGTGGTCGCCTTCGCGCTCAACGGCGTCATCACCCTGCTGACGGCCATGTCCTACGCCGAACTGGGCTCTGCCATGCCTCGGGCCGGCGGCTCCTATGCTTGGGTGCGGGAGGGGCTGCCTCAGCCGCTCGGCTTCCTGGCGGGCTGGACCTCCTGGTTCGCGAACGCGGTAGCCTGTAGCCTCTACGCCCTGGGGTTCGGGACTTACTTCGTGCACGTCCTGCGATGGGCCGGCGTACCGATGGGCTCGCTGTTCGAGGCCCATCCGGGCGTGCTCACGAAACTGCTGGTGGCGCTGGTCGTCCTCGCGTTCGTCTACGTCAACTACCGCGGCGTGTCCGAGACCGGGAAGACCGGAAGCGCACTCACCGTCGGCAAGGTGCTACTGCTGCTGGTGTTCATCGCAGCGGGTCTATGGGCTCTGGGCCATGTCGCGGGCTGGCGAGGTCACTTCAGCCCCTTCCTGCCGCGGGGATGGCCGGGCGTATTCATCGCGATGGGCCTGTCCACGATCGCCTTCGAGGGCTACGAGATCATCGCCCAGTGCGGCGAGGAGGTGAAGCATCCCCGGCGCGACATACCGCACGCGGTACTGGCCGCTATCGGGATCGTAGTGCCCATCTACCTTCTGATCGCCTTCGTGGCCATCGGCGCGGTGCGCAGCACGGGCATCCCTGTGTGGCAACTGCTGGGCAACCAGGGGGAGATGGCGCTGGTCGAGGCCGCCAAGCAGTTTATGCCTGGGGGCATGGCGGTACTGCTTTTCGGCGGCCTCCTCTCGACCGTCTCGGCGCTGAATGCGACGATCTACTCGTCCTCCCGCATCTCGTTCGCCATGGCGCGCGACGCCAGTCTTCCCCTGTTCGTGGCCCGAATCCATCCACGCCGTCGCACCCCCTACCTGGCCATCCTCATCTCAGGGGCGGTGGTCTTGCTCATGGCGGAAGCCCTGCCCATCGAGGCGGTGGCTGGCGCCACCGGCATCCTCTTCCAGTTGCTCTTCCTCCAGGTGAGCCTCAGCGTCATCACCCTGCGCTACCGGCACCCCGAGGTCCAGCGGGGATTCCGCGTGCCCTGGGTGCCAGTGCTGCCGGCGGCGGTTGTCGCCATTCGGCTTGCTCTGGTCGTTGCTCTGGCGGTCTTCAGCCCCATTTCCCTCTACGTCTGCATCGGCTGGCTGGCGCTGGGCCTGGTGATCCACTACGCCTACGCCGGCCCCCAGGAGAAGACGGTCAAGGGGTCCAAGGTCGTGCTGGAGGAACGGGACCTGGAGCCCGTCAAGTACCGGGTGCTGGTGCCCCTGGCCAGCCGCGAGACGGTCGGGCCCCTGCTTCGCCTGGCGGCCGCCGTCGCCGTCGAGAAGGGGGGCGATATCCTGGTCGTCCACGTCATCACCGTCCCGCCCCAGTTGCCGCTGGCGCAGGGACGGCGTTTCCTCAACGACGCCAAGCCGCTCATGGAGCTGGCCGCCGAGATCGGCGAGCAACTGGACGCGCCGGTGTTCCCCATGATCCGCGTGAGCCGCGACATCTCGCAGGCCATCATCGAGGCGGCCGAGGAGCGCAAGGCCGACCTCATTCTGCTGGGCTGGCACGGGCGCCGCGGGCGGCGCGACCGGATGCTGGGCACCACGGTGGACCGGGTGGTGATGGATGCCCCCTGCGACGTCGCCGTGCTCAAGCCCTCGAAGCGGCTGGAGACGCTGTCGTCCATTCTGGTGTCCACCACGGCCAGCCCCCACGCCCACCTGGGGGCGGAGATCGGGGACCTCATCGCCCAGCACTTCGGCGCCGGGGTCAAGTACCTGCACGTGGTGAAGCGCGGCACGGCCATGGACAAGGACACCATGCGCCAGTACCTGGGCAGGCCGCCCCGCGAGAGCGAGCGGCCCTTCCTGCACATCGCCGAGGCGGCCTCCACCACCGAGGGGGTCATCGAGGAGGGCAAGCACCACGACCTGATCATCGTCGGTGCGGCGCGGGAGAGCCCGGTGCAGCAACTCATCTTCGGCACCAAGCCGCAGGCCGTCGCGCGCGGCTCCCAGGCGGCGGTGCTCATGGTAAAGAAGTTCTCGGGCAGGGGGAAGTCGGTGCTGAAGCGGATGTTCACCCGCGTCCTGCCCGCCGAGTAGCCCCGCAGGCCCGTCTTAGGCCTTCTGAGGCGGTGTTCCGCCCAGGTGAGGCGGCGAGGCCCGCACCCCCAGCAGGTTGACAGGCGGGGGCGAATGTGGTATAAACTCCTTGACAGTCAGAGCGCGGATCAACGGAAGGTTTGGCCCACCCGCCAACCTTCCGTTTCTATATAGTGCAGCGCCACGCCGGGCATGCGTGGGCAGGGGTAGTGAGCATGGAAGATGGCATTCTAATGACCCGCGAGGGGCACGAGGACCTGGTCAAGGAACTCGATCACCTCAAGGGCGCAGGCCGCAAGGCGGTTGCCGAGCGCATCCGCGACTCGAAGCAATTCGGCGAGTTCCTCGAGAACTCGGAGTACGAGGAAGCCAAGTCGGAGCAGGCTGTGGTGGAGGGCCGCATTCTGGAACTCCAGCGCATCCTGCAGAACGCCAAGGTCGTGGACAAACCCTCGGGACAGGGGCGTACGGTGGGCGTCGGCTCTCTGGTGACCCTGCGCGATCCCAAGTCGCGCAAAGAGGTCCAGTACCGCATCGTGAGCCCCGTGGAGGCAGACCCCGCCAACAGCCGCATCTCCTACGAATCGCCCGTGGGCCGGGCCATCATGGATCGCTCGGTCGGCGACAAGGTGCAGGTGACGGCACCCGACGGCACCATCACCTACGTGATTGCGAAGGTGTCGAACCGCAAGTAGGGGCAGCCTCCGCCTTCGTGGGGGAGACGGCCTCAACGGAGTCGCTCCCCTCCAGCACGCACGGTTTCGGCTTGCTCCCCGGGTCCTGCAGAGGCGAAGGGACGGGCCGCCGAGGTCGCGTCTGCGCCGTCTTCGCAAGGTCCCTGCTCAAGGCAGCACGAACTGGACAGCCACCGGTAATCCGACGGGGAATCTGAGCACATGGCCGACGACGCCAGCGACCTCATCGCCCAGCGCAGGGCCAAGCTGGACCATCTGGTGCAGAGCGGCCACGACCCCTTCAGCGTGACGCGCTTCGAGCGCACCCACCTCGCGCAGCCGATCCTGGATGGGTTCGCGGACCTGGAGGACCAGCCCGTCGCCGTGGCCGGCCGCGTGCGGTCGCTGCGCCGGCACGGCAAGGTGGTCTTCGCACACGTGGAGGACCCCTCGGGCCGCATCCAGGTCTACTTCCGGCGCGACGATGTAGGTGAGGCGCGCTACCACCTGCTGGAGGACCTGGACATCGGCGACTTCCTGGCCGTCCGGGGCACGGTGTTCCGCACGCGCACCGGGGAGATCACCGTGGCGGCGCGGGAGTTCTCGATGCTGGCCAAGGCGCTGCGCCCGCTGCCCGACAAGTGGCATGGGCTGAAGGACGTGGAGATCCGCTACCGCCAGCGCTACCTGGATCTGATCGTCAACCCCGACGTCCGCAAGGTGTTCCTGGCGCGGAGCCGGATCATCAGCGAACTGCGCCGCTTCCTCGACGGGCGGGGCTTCGTCGAGGTCGAGACGCCCATGATGCAGCCCATCCCGGGCGGGGCGGCCGCCAAGCCGTTCATCACGCATCACAACGCGCTCGACGTGGACCTCTACCTGCGGGTGGCTCCCGAACTCTACCTCAAGCGGCTGGTGGTGGGCGGCCTGGAGCGGGTCTACGAGATCAACCGCAACTTCCGCAACGAGGGCGTCTCGACCCGGCACAACCCCGAGTTCACCATGCTCGAGGCCTACCAGGCCTACGCCGACTACGGCGACATGATGGACCTGACCGAGGCGCTGGTGACCCACGTCTGTCGCGCCGTGACCGGCGGGCTGCAGATCGCCTACCAGGGCCAGGAGATGGACCTGACGCCGCCCTGGCAGCGGGTGCGGCTCTCCGAGGCGCTGGCCGAGCACGCCGGGATTGACCCCGCGCGCCTGGACGAGACCGCGTCGGCGCGGGAGGTCTGCGGCGAACTGGGGCTGCCGGACGGCGAGGACCTGCCGCTGTCCACCATGGTGGGCAATGTCTTCGACACCTTCGTCCAGCCGAAGTTGATCCAGCCGACCTTCGTGGTGGACTACCCGACGGCGATCTCGCCGCTGGCCAAGCGCAAGCCCGGCGATCCCCGCTTCGTCGAGCGCTTCGAGCCGTTCATGGCGGCGCAGGAGATCGGCAACGCCTTCTCCGAGCTGAACGACCCCATTGACCAGCGGCAGCGCTTCGAGGAGCAGATGGCGGAGCGCGCGGCCGGCGACGATGAAGCGCACCCCATGGATGAGGACTACGTGCGGGCGCTGGAATACGGCCTGCCGCCGACGGGCGGGTTGGGGATCGGCATTGACCGGCTGGTCATGATCCTGACGGACTCCCCCTCGATCCGCGACGTGATCCTCTTCCCCCAGATGCGCTCCGAGCAGGGCCAGGAGTCCTGACGGCCAACCGCGGCTCAGCGCAGGCCCGGCAATCTGCGGCTCTGCCTCTCGGGCCGTCGCTCCGTCAGGAAGCCCGAGCGGAGCCTTGCTCTGTCATCACATGCGCTTGCGGGCCCGTGAGCGCTCAGGCCGCGCCGCGCGATCAACCCCCGGCCGGCGCTCCCAGCCCGGCCTCTGTTACACGTGAGGGCGATGGAATCAGCGCTGCCGGTTCCGGCGTCGCGCGCCGGCAAGCCGGGAAAGGATCCGTGCGCCGATGACAGTGCGTGAGTTTGGAGGCGGTGCTGACTACGAAGCCGTCTCGGAGTTTCTGACCGGCCTCTACGAGCCCGAGAATCGCGACGGCAACTGGCTCCAGCCGATCTGGGAGTACGCCTACACCCACCCCGAGTTCGACGAGGCCTCGGTCGGTCGGATCGGCATCTGGGAGGATGGGGGACGGATTGTCGCGGTCGCGACCTACGAACTGCAACTGGGGGAGGCTTTCTTCAACACACACCGCGACTACGCCTACCTGAAGCCCGAGATGCTGCGCTATGCCGAGGCGAATCTGTCAGCCTCCCGCGATGACGGCCAGCGCCGCCTCAGGGCGTTTGTGAACGACTTCGATGGTGCCTTCGGGGAAGTCGTTCTCGCGCGCGGCCATGCCCGCGACCCTGGCCGCGACCGGTACATGTCGCGGTTCGTAATCGGCTCGCTGTTCCCCCAGATCACGGTACCGGAGGGGTTCCGCCTTCAGAGCCTGGCCGATGATAACGACCTGGAGAAGGCGGCGCGCGCGCTGCACCGCGGCTTCGATCATCCGGGGGAGCCGCCGGAAGACGCTGTCGAGGGACGCAAGAGGATGCAGTCCGGGCCGAACTACCGCCTCGACCTCACCATCGTGGCGGTCGCGCCGAGCGGCGACTTCGTATCGTTTTGCGGCATGTGGTACGACCCCGCAAACCGGTTTGCTTACGTGGAGCCGGTGGCGACCGACCCGGACTACCGCCGACGCGGCCTGGGCAGGGCGTGCGTGCTGGAGGGCATTCGCCGGTGTGGTGAACTGGGGGCGACGGCAGCCTATGTCGGCGCGGTCAAGCCCTTCTACCGGTCATTAGGATTCGCCAAGCTGTTCACGGCGAACTGCTGGCTAAAGGAGCTGCAAGAGCCGGCAGTCGCGTCTGGTTCCGCCTGACGGGACGCACGGAAAAGACCGGCACAGCCGTGCCTCGCTGGGTCACCGACGGCTGCGGCGCCGCGGCCTGGCGGCGCGGGCCTTGAGCGGCAGCGCCACAGGTTTTCCGGTGCGCGATGACTCGTAGACCCCCAGGATGATCTCCACCGAGCGGCGCGCATCCTTGCCCGGGATCATGGGCTCGCGGTCCGTACGGATGGCGTCGGTGAAATCGCCCAGCAGCCGGATGTGACCCGCCAGGCCGATGGCCTTGGGGTCGGCGGCGCCGGAGCCTTCGTCGGTCTCGGAGCGGCGCGCCTGCTCCAGCGTCTCGCCCGGCACCTCCCACTTGGCGATCTGCTCGCCCTGAACGACGATGGTGCCCTTGTCGCCGTGGAACTCGAGGCGGTGGTCCATCCCCAGCACCGAGGTCGTGCCTTCGAGCACGCCGAAGGCGCCGTTCTTGAAGGTCAGCGCGGCGACGGCCGTGTCCTCGACCTCGATCTTGCGCGCCAGGTGGTCGGCATGCGCGTAGATGGACTTGACGGGCCCCATGATCCACTGCAGCAGGTCCACGCAGTGCACGCCCTGGTTCATCAGGGCGCCGCCGCCGTCCCACTTCCAGGTGCCGCGCCAGCCGGCGCTGTCGTAGTACTCCTGGCTGCGGAAGTACTTGAGGTAGGCGTCGCCCAGCACCATCTTCCCCAACTTGCCCTCGGCCACGGTGTCGCGCACCTTGCGCCACATGGGCTGGGTCCGGCGCTGGAAGATGCAGCCCAGTTTCACGCCGGCGCGGCGGCAGGCGCGGGTCATGCGGTCTATCTGGGGCAGCGCGATGTCGGCGGGCTTCTCGGTCATCACGTGCTTGCCGGCGCGGGCGCAGTCCACGGCCATGTCGGCGTGCATGCCGCTTGGGGTGCAGACGCAGACGGCGTCGAGGTCGGCCTGGGCCAGCATCTCGTGGTAGTCGAGGTAGGGCGCGGCGTCGAACTCGGCCGCCATCTTGCGCGCCTTCTCCTCGACGAGGTCGCAGACGGCGACCAGCCGCGCGTTCTTGACGCGCTGCAGCGCCCCTGCGTGCCAGGGCCCGATCACCCCGCAGCCGATTATGCCGAAGCGAACGGTGCGTTTCATCCTAGACCTCCGTGGTCGTCCATCTGCATACGACTGCCAACAGTCCTACGGCTCGATCCCGAAGATGCGCGCCGCGTTGCCGCCGAGCAGGTCGCGCTTCTCGTCGTCGCTGATGCGGGCGAAGGCGAGCCGCCCGA
>Ga0180434_10008926_pt1 | contig 10989 bp, 9 predicted proteins | sample SS_ome_7_FD_132453 | JGI IMG/M metagenome (GOLD analysis project Ga0180434, IMG submission 132453) | Hypersaline lake sediment archaeal communities from the Salton Sea, California, USA - SS_1_D_2 metaG | ecosystem: Environmental > Aquatic > Non-marine Saline and Alkaline > Hypersaline > Sediment... | reverse complement strand
TTGTCGATATCGGAAAAGACGGTCGTGTACCAGAAAAAGAAACAAACTACAAAGACACTAAGAAGTGTCGCGGCCAGCCGTAGCTTTGTAAATTCTTTCTGCATCAGACGGACAAGCAGCCCTATGCCGATCAACATTCCGATATAATGCGGAATCGGGTGGTACATGTAGATCCCGAGCTTGGGCGTGATACCCAGATAAGATATAAATGAAGAAACCACCAGGACTAAGCAGAGAAATGTTTTCATTAGACCCTCCCATGAAAGAGCTACTGTCAACAGCTCAATTAAGAAACTAAACTTCGACTATGATCTCCAAGCAGTTCGGCCTTCACTCCATTCATGTGAGGACTTGCTAAGGCGAATGGCAGGGTGAGTCACCGGCGGGGGGGAGATTGACCGCATATTCGTTCCACCAGGTCTCGCAAAATCCTTTTTGCCATTACCACCGAGCAGTGTTGGTCCTCACGCAACGCCCTCCACGTGGGCCAGCTCGTGACGAGCTCTAGGGCATGCCACCGCTCTTGGTCATGTGGCTCGACGTGCTCTCCCAGGAGCCACTCAAGATGCATACGCAAGGCTTTGCGTCCCTCTGCCAGGCCCGCCGCGACAGCCGGTTGTGACCGCTGCAACGAATCCGCCAAGCGCCGATAGGGGGTTACGAACTCGTAGATCTTTGCGCGGTGGTCCACCAGGGCGGCGACCTTTTCGTGAAGCCCCCGCCCACTTGGTATCGGTGCCGGAAAACGAGTGACCACCTGTTGTCGTAGATGGTTGGTCACGGCGGCGCGAAGTCCTTCGAGGTCATCGAACAAACGAAAAACGGTTCGTCGCGACACACCCGCTCGCTCTGCAATGACCTCGGGCGTCGGCACTTCTCCGGTTTCTCTTATGAGGTCCACCATCGCGACGACGATAGCCTCGCGGTTCTTCTCAGCCCGCTGGTGGCGGCCGTCTGTTTGCTCTCCTTTGTTCATATTAGAAAAATACATATTGACATTGCGAGTGTCAACATATATTATGTCACCGAAAGTGACAACAGATCGACTCCCTTTCTTCTCGGAGGTGACACCATGAGACATCCCACCTTCTGGCCCCTGAACACCCAGGCAGCCTCTATCTTCACTCGGCTTGTGACCTGCGCCGCCCTTGCGATCGCCGTCGGGTGCAGCGACGACGGGGACGAAGGTCCGGACGTGCCCGTCGCATGTGACTCTGAACCCGTCATCATGACGACGCAAGCAGGGGTCGACTTCGTGCGCACGCCAGACTCCTGCTTCGATTCACTACCCGGATGGCCGTTCGCGCCCGAGTACGTGGAGATCGACGGACTGCGCCAGGCGTATGTCGACGAGGGCCCCGCAGACGGTCCGGTCGTCCTACTGCTGCACGGTCAGCCATCCTGGTCGTACCTGTATCGAAAGATGATCCCGGTGCTCGCCGACGCCGGATACCGCGTCATCGCCATGGACCACCTGGGCATGGGCCGGTCGGACAAGCCGATCGACATTGCGTCGTACAGCTTCCTCGGGCACAACGATCGCCTGGAGGGTTTCATCGAAGCACTCGAGCTCGACGACATCACCATGTTCGTGCAGGACTGGGGCAGCCTGATTGGACTCCGGGTGGCCGGTCTGAATCCCGATCGGTTTGCGCGGCTCGCGGTCGGCGACGGTACGCTTCCGGTCATACCGGCGGGGGTTCAGCCTTACCCTCCCGTCGAGAACCCGGACGAGATCGACAACGATCTCTCCTTGCCCTTGACCGACGTCCCACCCCAGCAGCCGTCGTTCTACGATGAGAACTGCGAGCTCCTGGAACCACTCGATGACTATTTTGGCGATTGGATAATCTACGCGATGAAGGCGGGCTCGTTTCATGCGTCCGAGGTCGTCGAAGCCATGACGTGGTTTGATCTTCCGGCCGAAGTAGAGGCGGCCTACGATGCGCCGTTCCCAAGCCGAATCTACATGGCGGGGCCACGTACGTTTCCCTCCCTCGTCAACGAGGTGCCTGGCGTGACCGAGCAGGCATGGGAGGGCCTGACGTCCTTTACGAAACCCTTCGTGACCATCTGGGCGTCGAACGATCCCGGCAATCTCGGGCAATGTAGCACGCAAGACAACCTGATCTGCAACATCCCCGGCGCTGAAGGCCAACCGCACACGAGGCTCCCCGAAGCCAGCCACTTCCTCCAAGATGACCAGGGTCCCGAAATTGCCGCCCGTCTCGTAGACTTCATCCAGAACGATGCGCCGACGGGGGCAGATTACAGTCCCACCTGCGAGCTGCCCATTGCCGCCGATGGCACAGGGACTCCGTGTGACGATGACACCGACTGCAGCTCGTTGGTGGCGGACACATGCATCAGCCAATCCGGCTCGGCCGGGTTCTGCTCGGTGGAGGGATGCACGACAGGCAGCTGCCTCGACACCTATGTCTGTTGCCACGACTGCAATCCGCTCGCCGCTCCATTACTGCCCTTTGACGGATCCGCCTGCTTCCCCCCAGAAGCTACGTCCCTGCTGAGCGGCAGGGGCGGGTGCACCTGCGATTGATGGCGAGACAGTACAGACACAAAGGAGGGATCAAATGAAGACCTTGAACTTTCTGGCAGCCATACTGATCATGGTCACCATCCCGGCGGGATGCATGCCGGTGGAAGATCTGGAGGAATGTGTCTCACTGGAACCGGCTTCTGATGGCGAAGTGGTCGGTTACGAGTTGATTGATCTTCTGAACAAAGAAGTATGGGCGACTTCTGATTTCACCCCGGAGGAGTACGCCGCGTTTTCGCCTCCGTTATTATGGATTAAGAATGACCCGCGGACCATGATTGCTGACAGCGGCGAGTTCCTTCGATCACCGGGATGCAGCGAGCCAGGTCAATTCACCTATATGCGGGCGTATGACAAGGGATTCTTGAACGTGGTCCAGCTTATTACACTGGATACGCCAGTGGATGATCAGGGGCTGATCCGCAAGACGGAACTTGAGAAGTACCACGTTTTGACCTATTTTTCAGGCCGGACCGTGCACATACTCCAGAGTCCGACTGGAGAAAGATTCATCTGGGTAAGTAGAAGCGTGGACCGGCCCTCGGATACATTCACCTTGCCTGAAGGGTGGACCCTTACAACGCACGTACTATCAACAGAGCTCACGCTTGATCTCTCGGGAAACGTGAGCGTCCTTCGAACCGACAACGAAGATTCATACCAGGGACCGCTTCCGGACGGTATCAACTTCTGAGCCTGGATCATTTGGAGTAGTCACGAAAAGAAGAAGCCAATTGCTGCTTCATCTATATTCATATTGCCCCTGAGTTATTGTCACCTCCCGACCGCTTTTTTCGATTTCACGTTGTTGGTCACTATACGTACATTGGTACGATTTCATCTTTCGACATGGAACGAAGCCGCTCCGCTTTCGCGTAGCGGCAGTGGGGTTGTTCACGACCTCCTGACCATCCTCCTCGTTTTGACCTTACGTTTCCCCTCCTTGTAATTCCCCTCAAGAAGCAAGTAGCTTTCCCGTTATCCAATCCATTCCACCCCAACACAAGGAGGAAGAACCATGGGAAAGCTACATGAACAGATGAAAGCAGATTTGAAGCTAAAAGGCTACAGCAAGCATACACGCGAGGGGTACCTTCGATACCTTCGAAAATTCGCCAGGCACTTCATGCGCTCACTTGCCGAGCTGGGCGAGGAGGAGATCCGTGCCTTCCTGCTGCATCTGGTTGAAGAGCAGAAGGCCGATCCCTATCTGCAAAAGGCTCATATGTCTGCGTTGAAATTCTTCTGCCGGACCACCTTGGGACGCCCGGAAGTCGTGGCCAACCTGCCCAGTCCGAAGCTTCCTAACCACCTACGGAGCCGGCCTTCGCATCGAGGGCCATTTCGATCGCGAGGGTGCGCCCGATGACCCACATCCATTCTCCGTCTCCCCTGATCTTCCGCATGTCCTGGAGGATTCCCTTTGCCTTGTCTCCCTTCGGCTCGATCCGTGCAGGCCCCATCACTCGATCATGACCCTCACGGCCGGGCCATGAACACTCTGGAGCCAATGATCTCCATCCCGCTCAAAGGCCACCAAGCCGTCCAGGTACTCAATCGCATTCTCCCCGGCAGGCCACCCCAGCAACCGGTCCATTAGCAGTAATACCGTGATATCATGGGTGACACACACGTCGAGCTGGCAATCCGTCCGTGGGCGTCTGTATAGCCCGTGGAGCGTCTTCAAGACAGTTCTTGCCGCCCCGTCGGCCGGTGCGAGGGCATCCCTCGGCATCTTCCCCTCCACCCATACCTCTACGAAGGAACCTGAGACAGAGGCAGCGTGAGACCCATCTGCAACAAGGGCCCCGCTCCCCGATTGCAGAGCGCCTGCCCCCTGCATTCCTTTGACCACCTTGGCTTCATCCAGCACAAAGAAGACGCCGAAGGCTTCCATAGGCTCGTGTCCAAGAGACTCCCCTCCTCCGCTTCGGTGGCCTGCCAGCACGAGTTCCGCCGTCTCCATGCACCGGTGCACCGGACTCGCATAGCCACGGACGGCCATCCTCTTGGGCACCTTTGTCCCGAGGCGGAATGCCAGGTCCCTGCCCTCGGGCGTGAGCGGGTTCTCCAACTCGTGGAAATCCGGGTTATACTCTCTCGCCGAGTGACGCATCAATACGGACATGTTCCGAACACCTTGTGAGAGCAGATGTTCGATCAGTTCAATGACCCTGTCTCCGTTCAATTCTGATCCTCCTATTAGAAGAGGTCCATCCTCAGTTGTCGAGGTCCCGTTGGCGTCCCCATCCCTCTTCTAACTTGCCGTCGTTTTCCCTCCATGCCATTATGGGTGCTGCTGTGGGAGAACTCAATACTTCGAGAGATCCCTTTGCCCCGGACTATTCAGTGTATGCCTTGAGGTCGCATATCGAAACCACGGAGACAGCAAGTATGAGACGCGAAATTTACACAGAGGAGCATGACATCTTTCGGGATGCCTTTCGGAAATTCCTGGAAAAGGAGGTTGTCCCTCACCAGGAAGAGTGGCTCCAGGCAGGCATCGTAACGCGCGACATCTGGAAGAAGACCGGCGAGCAAGGGTTCATCGCTCCCTGGCTGCCCGAACAGTACGGGGGAGTGGGAGCGGACTTCCTCTACAGTGCAATCGAAATAGAAGAGATGGCCCGAATCGCAGAGTCCGGGTTCAACTTGAGCCTCCACGGCGAGATCGTGGTGCCCTACATCGAGGCCTTCGGAAACGAAGAGCAGAAGGCGAAGTGGCTGCCGGGGTGCGCGACAGGAGACATCATCACAGCCGTGGCCATGAGCGAGCCGGATGCGGGCTCGGACCTCCAGGCCATAAAGACCACGGCCGTGAAGGATGGGGACTCTTATGTCATCAACGGGCAAAAGACCTTCATCAGCAACGGCATCCTGAACGATCTCTGCGTCGTGGCCACCATGACGGACCCCAGAGCAGAGCCCCGCTACACCGGGATGAGCCTGATTGTCGTGGAGGACGGCACGCCGGGCTACCACAAGGTCCGCAAGCTGGACAAGATGGGCGCCCAGTCCCAGGATACGGCCGAGCTCTTCTTCGAGGATTGCCGGGTGCCCAAAGAAAACCTGCTCGGACCGGAGGAGGGGCAGGGCTTCGTCCAGCTCATGCAGAAGCTTCAGCAGGAGCGGCTGGTCATCGCCATCACGGCCATGGCAAGCATGTGGGCCGTCCTGGACATGACCAAACAGTATTGTCAGGAACGGAGCGCCTTTGGCAAGCCGATCATCAAGTTCCAGAATACGCGGTTCAAACTGGTGGAGATGTACACCACGGCCGAGATCTGCCAGACCTTCTGTGACCGCCTCTTGAAGGAGCACGTAAAGGGCACGGACGTGGTGACCGAAACGAGCATGGCCAAGTACTTGTTCACCGAAGAGAGCAAGAAGATCGTGGACCAGTGCCTCCAGTTCTTCGGCGGCTACGGCTACATGAACGAGTACCCCATCTCCAGGGCATACCGAGACATCCGCGCGACTACCATCGTTGGCGGTTCCACCGAGATTATGAAGGAAATCATCGGCCGAAACCTGGGAATGTAGGGTGCTGTCCCTGTTCCGAATTCGATAGGAGGCCGGATGTTGACCGATCAATCCGAATAGTTGAAGTAGATCGGATTGGACAGGGCCTTGGTGAAACCGCGGAGCAGGGCGTTGATGAAGTCTGCCGGAGGTGTTCCGAGCAGCTCGATTCGGTAGAAGACCTGCTCCCCCGGAGCCATCTGTTCGGTGAGCTCGATCTGTCCCGTATCCCCAAAGGCCTTCCACAGGCCGTGAAAGTCTCCATTCCGTAGCAGAACCACCAGATACTCCCCGTCGTTCAGGAAGGCGGACACGAGTCTCTCTTCCGCCTTGGCCGATTCCGCCTCGCCCACGTCGAGCAACTCCGATGTGAGATCCAGTGTCATGCCTGCCCTGTCAACCGCTTCCTGAGACACGATCTCGATCTTGAGGGTGACATTCACTTCTTCCTCGATGAGGACATTGTCGCCCATCATGGTCTCGAATATCCCATCACCGTCCGCGTCCGCCGTCAGGTCGATGCGCGGCGCCCGGGGTTCGTCACTCACGGATACGTGACCTGCACGAATTCCAGCGAGAATGGCCTCCGCCGACCGCTCCTCGGCATACACCCAGGTGGTCGGCTCGGCATGGCGGAGGAAGTATGCCTGGAACCCTGCGAGTTCATGCGTATCGCTCCCGCCCACGCCCGGGATCCTCTTTCCGGACAGGAGATGATCGTCCCAGAATCCCTGGGTGGAGACGAAGTTGAAATTCGGCAGAAGATACATGGAATTCCAGACCTCGATGCTGTCGACGCCTTCGTAGGCTTCGTACTCCCAGGGGCAGCAGAGAAAGGCACTGGGGTGATTGATGGAAAACAGCGCGTTCTGGGTGTGGGCGGCGTCGATTGCCGTTTGCGCATCCTGTGTTCGATTGGCGAGCCAGAGGTCATCATAGTCGAACGGGCCGGAGGCCCACACGTTGGCGTGTCCGAGCCCGGTCGTCCACTCCACGCCGTAGAGCATGACCATGCGGTCGGAATGATAGTCCGGGTCGTACCACTGGGTGGGGGAGCCGTCCATGCTCCCGTCGTGGTCGGTGATGACGAAGAAATCCAGGCCCTTGGATTCCGCGCTCAAGATGACTTCCTGTACGGAGCTGTCTCCGTCACTATGCGTGGAGTGGCAGTGCAGATCTCCCTTGTACCACTCCCCTTCGAGGGACGGTGATGCTATCTCGTTACATCCCGCCCCGAACAGCGCTGTGCAGACCAGAGCGACCAGACAGACGAACTCGGCCTTCTTCATGTACCCTCTTGCCTCCTGTTCTCTTGTCCCCATGAGCCTTCACGAAAAGCCAGGGTCTCTCGTACGTAGCAGACTTAGGTAACCCCTGTGTCAAGAGGCTGTCAAGCTATTTCTTGGGATCAGGAACAGGAGTTCTACATCTTTAGGGCGGATTCCTCTGCGGCGTCGCTCGGTCTCGGATCCGGGGGTCTCGAAGAAATTCCGGCCCCAGAGCACACGAGACACGGCGTTCCCGAAGAAGAGTCCGAGAGGGGTTCGGGTGCGGGCGAGAAGGGACGCTTGTAGAAAGAGTCCTCCGCCTCACTTCTTCTTTCTGTATGGGTTCACCGTCATGACCGGCACGGAGGAGGTGGTAACCACGTGATTCGCCACGCTGCCGAACAGGACCCTGTCGAGCCCCTTCCGTCCGTGGGTGCTCATGACCACGAGATCGATCCCTTCCGCGTCGATGTACCCGACGATCTCCTCTGCCGGATCCCCGGGAATGACCTTCACCACGGATACGCAACAATCTTTCAGGTGCTCTTCCACGAATTCGTCCAGGCGTCGCTTTCCTCCGGCCACAACCTTCTCTTCAAACTCCACGATGGACACGGGCGGCACGTAAATGGTGTCGTAGTACTTGAAGATACGTGCCACGAAGAGGACATGCAAATCGGCCTGAAAGGTCCTGGCCATGGTGGTCACATAAGGGATGATCTCCGCAGAAACCTCGGACAGATCGACCGGAAACAAGATCTTCTTGAACTCTGGCATGAATTCGTCTCCCTGCTGTGGGTGATAGGTCGAAAGGAGGAGGTCTTATTCGTCTTCCCCTCGCGGAAGCCCTTCTCCGGGTGCTGTTCCCTCGGTCCCGAACGGGATGGTCAGGTTGTAGACTCCGTATTCCATTTTGGCCTGGATTGGCAGCCCGGACTTCTCGAACACCTTCATCATCCCCTTGTTGGTGGCCAGAACGTCTGCGGTGAAGCCCTTGACGCCTTGTTTCTTGGCCAGCTGGATGAGCCGCTTGAGAAGATACGTGGCGATGCCGAGCCCCTGGTATTCCTCGTCCACGACGAACGCCGCTTCCGCATAGGGGCGATGCCGCTCGCGGACGAATCTTGCCTCTGCAATGATGTGGCCTTCCCCGGTGTTGCTCACGAGCCCGACGATGGGCAGGGTCTGGGTAAAATCGACGTTCACGTATTCCTGCATCTTGGCGTGGGGCATGGCCTTGATCGGGCTGAAGTAGCGATAGTAGACCGCCTCGTCGGAAAAGCGGTAGAAGAGGCGGCGCATCTCCTCTTCGTCCGACGGCTTGATCGCCCGGAACCGAACCTCCAGATCCCCCTTGAAGGTCTGCTTCGTGGCGATCCCTTCCGGGTAGAGGTGGGCCGACTCGACCAGGTAGATCTGGTCCTGATAGAGAATCTTCTTCTCCTTGGCCTGCTCCACGAGCCCCGGCCGATCATCCGGGTGGGCCACGTCGATCAGGGCCTGCGCTCTTTCCCTGACCGTCCTTCCCTTCAGGTAGGCCACGCCGTATTCGGTGACCACCATGTCGATCGCCTCCCGAAGGCTGAACTCGTTCGGATACTTCTCCACCGAGACCCGAACGTTCGGCTCCCCCTTCAGGTTTCGGCTGGGAAGGGCGAACACCGCCCGTCCCCCTCTGGAAAGCTCCGCACCGTTTACGAAGTCCACGGCGTTTTCCGGCCCGGCGGACACGTTCCCCTTGCCTACATGGAGGGCGACTCGGCCGGAAAGGTCCACCTTACGGGCAGGGAGCACGCAGACGAAGCCGGCGTTACGGCCGATCTGGTTCGGGCTGAAGACCTTGTCGATGCCCTGGAACTCGATGAGCGGGTTGCGGTTCAGCCAGGCCATCAGATCCGGGGTGCCGAACCCATAGGACGTCACGGACTTGCCCCGGAACAGCTCCTTGTTGCGGTTGGTGACGGCGCCGCTCTTGACGAGATCCATCAGGGCGTCCGTGAAGAACGGCGAGTGCACGCCCAGGTTGCGCTTGTGCATCAAGTGGTTGCTCAGGGCCTCGAAGAGGGGGCCGATCGAAAAGGCGATGCAGCTCCCATCTTCGATCTCGGAGGCAACGTTCGCCGCGATCCGGTCGAAAACGTCGTGCATGGGCCAGCGCTTGAAATAGATCGGCTGTTCCGTTGCGCTCACGAGCAGATCGAAATCGGCTATGGGGACAAAGGTGTCTCCAAAGGTGATCGGCACCTGGGGATTGATTTCGCCTACGAGGACAGAGGCCTTTTCCATGGCATGACGCGCCACATCGACGGCGACTCCAAGGCTGCAGTAGCCTGCCTCGTTGGGGGGCGTGATCTGTACGATGGCTACGTCGATGGGGATCTGCCCGGAATCGATCAGGCGTGGGATCTCGGAGAAGCGGCTCGGGATCAGGTCTACCCGGCCCTCCGTGATCGCCTCACTGGCCACCCAGCCCGAGAAGAACGTCTTCAATCGGTACTTCTGAGCGGAGAGTTCATCCAGGGAAATGGCATCGCTCAGGCTGATGACCTGGATCAACTCCAGGTCCTCCAGGTTTGCCGCCTCCGTTTCCATCATGAGCTTCACGAGGGTTCTGGGTTCGGCTACACCCGTGCCCACGAAGATGCTCATCCCCGCCTCGATCCTGTCCAGAACCCGCTCGGGCGGGACGGTGAGCTTTTCCCATTGTCTGTCCTCTGCATGGTGCATGGGACCGCCTCTCTCGATTCTTTGCTGAATTTCTCATTCTAACACAAGAACGAGGCGTAACGAAAATCCCTCCGGCGGACCGGTGCGGATCCTAGGATGCCCTGGGTGGTGCTTTCGGGATGGACAGGAAGAAGGCGGTTCCCTTGCCCTCTTCCGTTTCTGCCCAGACCCTTCCCCCGTGCCTGCGGGCGAGCTCTTTGACAATGGCCAGCCCCAGGCCGCTTCCGTCGACTCCGTTCGAAGTCTCATGTCGCTGGAAGAGCTCGAAGAGTTCTTCTGCGTCCTCCTGCTTCATGCCGACTCCGTCGTCGTGTACAGAGAAGATGTGGGAATCCCGATCCTCTTCATGTTCGATGCGAACCTCTGTCAGCCCCTCCCCCCCGTACTTGAGCGCGTTGTCTACGCAGTTCTGAAAAAACCGTATCAGGGCCGATCTGTCGGCCTCGACCTCTGTCGGCTGAGACGGCTCTGTCCACCGGATGTTTCGTTCTCGGAGAATCGGTTCGAATTCGGTCCGGATCAATTCCGTAATCTCGCTCAAAGGGGTTTTTTCGATCTCGAGAGGCAACTCCTTGGTGGCAATATAGGCGTTTATCTTCTCGGAGAGGGTCAGAATGTGATTCGATGTTTTCAGAATCTGTCCGCAGACCTCTTTTCCCTTCTCGTCGAGGGTGGCGGCGTACCTCTGCTGCAGCCTTTGCACGAGACCGTGGAGACCCACGGCAGGGCTTTTCAGGTCATGGGATACCGAATAGGCAAAGAACTTGATGGTTTCCTTCTTTTCCTTCAGTTCCTTTACCTTTCCCTGGACCTCTTCGTACAGCAGAGCATTGTTCGCGGCGGTGGCAATCTGGTTTCCCACGATCATCAGGAGGTCGATCTTGTTCTGGTCGAGTTCGATCACCCTGTCCGTGG
>Ga0180434_10008924_pt1 | contig 10992 bp, 7 predicted proteins | sample SS_ome_7_FD_132453 | JGI IMG/M metagenome (GOLD analysis project Ga0180434, IMG submission 132453) | Hypersaline lake sediment archaeal communities from the Salton Sea, California, USA - SS_1_D_2 metaG | ecosystem: Environmental > Aquatic > Non-marine Saline and Alkaline > Hypersaline > Sediment... | reverse complement strand
GCAACCGGGACGACCTCAAGGGGTGCGGAACGGGGGCGGGGCTAGTTTTCATGTTTGCTCACCTTTTTCGTGACTTTCTTCCGCTTTTGGGGCCGACCTTTAGAGCGGAGCGTGTGCGTTAGTTCTAGCCGGCTGGGTGGCCCAGGTCCTTCTGGACCTGGGGGAGCGATTGTCCGACCGTTTGATGGTCAATCATTATTTTTTCTTGTCAGCCGGATGGCGAGAAATTGTGACCCCATGTTGAAACAACATGAGCCACTCGCCTTATCTGTGGTGACGGAATGGGCTAGATCGCTTGCGAGCTTCGATCGGAGTTTGTTAACCGCCGACGAGGAGGATTGAGAGGAGGAAGATGAGAGCGAGTGAGGCGGCGGTGATGATGCCGATGGGGCCGAAGGAGATGAGGAAGACGGCTCCGAGTATGGCCGTTAAGCCCCAAAGGGCGGGTGCGAGTTGGTCGAGCAGGTCGGGTTCTTGTTGCGTTTCGTCGGTGGCGTTGGTTGTCGAGTCGTTTGCGGATTGGTTGTTTGTCGTGTCGGTGGTGGCATTGACGGTGATCGTGACCGTATCGGCGGAAATGTCGGTGCCATTGGAGACGCGGAATTCAAATTGGATGTCGGTATCGGTGCTGACACTGGGAGCGGTGAAGGTGGGGTTGGTGAGGGTGTTATCGCTCAATTCAACGTTGGTGCCGGTCATTTGTATCCAGCGGTAGATTAGTGGTAAAGCCTGGGTATCGCTGGCTTGGCCGGTGAGTTGTACGGTGTCGCCTGCGTCGACGGTTTGGTCTTCGCCGGCGTCGATGATGGGGGCTTGGTTGTTGGGGTTGACGGTGACCGAGACGGTGTCCACGGATGTGGTGGTGCCGTCATAGACACGCAGTTCAAACGTGAGCACGCGGTTGTCGGCCCCTTCGGGGGCGGTGAAGGTGGGATTGGCTGCGGTGGCGTCGCTGAGGACGACCGCGATGCCGTCGGTTTGTGTCCAGGTGTAGGTGAGCGATTGGCCGATGGCGTTGGCGTCGCTGCCGGCAAGTTGGACGGTTTGGCTGCCGGTAACCGTTTGATCGAGGCCCGCGTCGGCGGCAATGTCGGTTGCGTCAACGTTGACCGTGATGGTGACGTTGTCGGCTGATGTGGTGGTGCCGTCCGAGACGCGTAATTCAAACGTGATGCTGGTGTTGGTCACGCTTTGGGGTGCGGTGAAGGTGGGGTCGGCGATTTCGTCATCGCTGAGGATGACGGCCGGTCCGGCAATTTGACGCCACTGGTAGGTTAAGGTTTGTTCTTCGTGGTCGGAGCCGATGCCAGCCAGTTGTACGGTGTCGCCGGCGGTAACGGATTGATCGGGACCAGCGTCGGCGGTCGGTGCGTCGTTGCTGACGTTGATGGTGATCGTGACCGTGTCGGCTGAGGTATCGATACCGTCGGAGACGCGGAGCTGGAAAACGAGGGCTGTGTTCGCGAGGTTTGTCGGTGCGGTGAAGGTGGGGTCGGCTATCTTGTCGTCGCTGAGAATGACGGTGGCGCCTGCGGTTTGGATCCACTGGTAGGTGAGGGATTGTGCTTCCGGGTCGGTACCACTGCCGTTGAGTTGGACTTCCTGGCCAGCTTCGACCCGTTGATCGGCACCCGCGTTTGCCGTGGGGGCTGCGTTGTCAGCATTGACAGCGACAGCGACGGTATCGGTTGCGGTGGTGGTGCCGTCGAAGACGCTCAGTTCGAGCGTGATTTGACTGTTGGTCAATCCGATTGGGGCGAGGAAGGTCGGGTTTGATAGGGTAGGATCGCTGAGTGTGATGGTTGGTCCGCCGATCTGGGTCCACAGGTAGCTGAGCGACGCGACTTCGGGATCGCCTCCGGAGCCGGTGCCGGCCAGTTGGACGAGCTCGCCGCCTTCGACGGTCTGGTTTTCGCCAGCATCAGCGGTCAACGGGTTCTCGTTGCCTGTTCCCAAGACAGTGATGGTGCCGTCAACGATTTCGAGCGGGACGCCAGCGAAGTCGGTGGGTCCGTTGAGTGTGTCGCTCAAGATGAGGTCGAATGACCCTTCGGTGAAGCCCGTCGTGTCGATGGTGAGTGTGGCAAGGAGGCCCTCTGCGAGAACCTCGCCGCTTGCGGTGGTTGTGCCTGCCGCGACAAATTGCGGGAACTGTCCGACGGGTACCGGTTCACGATCGCCTGTGTTGTTGGTGCCGAAAATCGCGTCGGTGAAGATGTCCAGATCGGTGATTGCGGGACCGTCGATTTCGCCGTCCAGTTCGGGACCGCCGTCAGCGATTTGCACGTTGAGGTCAAGACCTTGGACAGGGTCGCTGCCCGTGACGAAGATCTGGATGGTTTGGCCCGGCTGGTTGGGCTGCAATTCGACCGTTCCCACGACGATCCGGGGCGTAGCCCAGGCAGCGGTTATCGGACAGAGTAGGGCTGCTATTGCATAGGCGAATCGTGCGCTCATTGGCCAACTCCGGGGTATGGATGCCTTTTGTGTTGCAAGATCAGTGTTTGTTTTCTAGATCCGTCTCGTGTTTTCGTTGCTGCGTTTGACCGCGAATCATCCGTTTGGATGATAGGTTTCCTTATGGGACATCGTTTTTTTCGGACGCAATCTTGTGTAATAAACGCGCGTCTGTTTGTCGGTGTTGGGACAAAAAGTGGACGTCTCGTGTCGGCAGGTTCTTTCTGAAGAGACAAAAAAGACGGGAACACCCGTTTATCGGGCGTTCCCGTCTTTGATGATACACGAGCTCGCCGGGGTACGAGAACCGGCGGCTGGCAATGGTTGGCGGTGTCGTTATCCGCCGAGGCCGAGCATTGAACCGATTTGTGGGGCGAACTTGACGATCAGGCCGGCAAAGACGACCGAGACCATGCTCATCAGCTTGATGAGGATGTTGAGGCTCGGGCCGGAGGTGTCCTTGAACGGATCACCCACGGTGTCGCCGACGACGCCGGCTTTATGGTCTTCGGATCCCTTGCCGTAGATGATGTCGTCAGGGTTGCCCGCGTTGAACGCCATTTCCGCACGGGTGATTAGTTCTTCCCGGATGCTAGGCGGTAACTTCTGCTGGATGGCCCGATCTTCGACGATCTCCTTGGCGGTGATTTTGCCAAAGGTCTCGATCAGCTTCTTGGCGTTGTCCCAGGCACCGCCCGCGTTGGCCATGAAGATCGCGACGGCGAAGCCACTGGTCAGGCCGCCGGCGAGCAAACCCATAACGCCCGGTACGCCGAACAAAAGACCGACGACGACGGGGACGATGATCGCCAACAATGCCGGCATGATCATCTCCTTCTGGGCGCCGGCAGTCGAGATGGCCACGCAGTTGGCGTAGTCGGGATACTGGTGATTGTCGACGGTGACTCGCTTGGGCCAATTGTCGGGGTTCTGGACAAAGGCTTCATCCTTGCCTTCGTCGCGGAGGAATTGACGGACTTTCTCGAACTGACGCCGGCACTCGATCATCATCGCGTTGGCGGCTCGGCCCACAGCCTTCATCGTGAGCGAGCAGAACAGGAACGCCAGTAGTACACCGGAGAAGAGCCCACACAAGACCTTGGGGTTCATCAGCGTCACCTTATAGAAGGCCATAAACTGGTCGAGCGAAGCTCGCCGCGAAGGCACGAGGTTGATGGCAGTGTGTTGCTCACCTCCGATGATCGTGGCCTTGCGGATGTATTCGTTGTCCTTGTTACCTTTTGGTCCGAGCTTGACTTTCGTCTCGTTGGCTTTGAGGGTTTCCTTGAGTTCGCGCTTTAGGTTGAGTGCAAAGAAGGCCTCAAAGTTTTCAGTCGCTTTCCCTTCTGCAACACGTGAACCAAACTTGCCGTAGCCGAGGTAGACGGCCTCGTCCGGTGCGGGTTGTTGGTAGACTTCCACGACCTTATCGCGTGCTTCGAAGAGTTGACCGAAGCGGACTTCTTCGATGTAGGCGGCCAAGAGAGCCAGAGCAGTCAGAGCCGCTGAGCCGATCGCGAAGCCTTTGCCTGTAGCTGCCGTCGTATTGCCCAGCGCGTCCAGGGCATCAGTGCGCTCACGCACTTGCGGATCCTGGCCGGTCATTTCAGCGTTGCCGCCCGCGTTGTCAGCGATGGGGCCGTAAGCGTCCGTCGCCAGCGTGATACCGAGTGTCGCGAGCATGCCCACTGCCGCGAAGCCGACGCCGTAAAGGCCCAACATGAATTCGTTGCCGCCACCGGCGAAGGTGAACGCCATCATGATTGCCACGATGATAGTGGCCAAAGAGGCCCAGGTGCTCTTCATGCCTTCGGCAATACCACCGATGATGATCGTTGCAGGGCCGGTGATGCCTTGAGCGCTGATTTCCTTAGTGGGCTTGTAGTCGTAGCTGGTGTAGTACTCGGTGGAGTAACCGATGATCAAGCCACCGATGAGACCAGCGAGAATGCTACCCCAGATGCCGTACCAATTGACACCCTCGATACCCCCGAGCACTAGGTAGCACACCAAACCGGCGGCAATCGCGATCAGGATGCTGCTGCCCCAGATGCCTTTATTGAGGGCTTTCATGAGGACGGCCATGGTGGCTTTCTCTTCGCTCTTGACCATGTAGATGCCCGCAATTGAAAGCAGGATGCCGACGCCGGCGAGCACCATCGGAGCCGCCAGGAAGCGGATAGCTGCGTCTGCTGCAATTTCCGTGGTTTCCGAGCCGAACAGGGCTGCCGCTGCAGCTACGCCGAGTGCCGCGGTGGCAAGGATCGATCCACAATAGGACTCGTAGAGGTCGGCGCCCATGCCTGCAACGTCACCGACGTTATCGCCGACGTTGTCCGCGATGGTGGCTGGGTTCCGAGCGTCATCTTCAGGGATGCCCGCTTCGACTTTACCGACGAGGTCGGCACCGACGTCCGCTGCTTTGGTGTAGATACCGCCACCGACACGCGCGAACAACGCTTGCGTCGAAGCGCCCATACCGAACGTCAGCATGACGACGGTGATCGTGGAGAGGTGTAGTTCGGTCACAAAATAGAGGACGAGAAACCAGCCGGTGATATCGATCAGTGCGAAGCCGACGACGACCAAGCCCATGACGGCACCCGCTCGGAAAGCGACCTGCAGACCACGATTGAGCGACTTCCTGGCGCCGGCCGTGGTTCGGTTACTCGCCAAGGTGGCCGTCCGCATACCGAGGTAGCCGCATAGGCCGCTGAAGAATCCCCCGGTGAGAAAGGCGAAGGGCACGATGCCATTTTGGACTTTCAGCTTGAAAGCCATAAAGGCCAGGATCAACGCCAAGACGATGAACACGACGGTTACCACGGAATACTGACGTTTTAGGTAGGCCATTGCCCCATCACGGACGTATCCGGCAATCTCGATCATGTCTGGATCGCCCTGGTCGGCGTTCTTGACTTCAACATAGAACTTTCGGGCAAAGAAAAGGGCGATGATGGCTCCGATTGGTGCGATCCACCACCACAATGGGATGGGGGGGCGGGTCACCATTTCGGACGCGCCTTCGGCGGTGCTCGCCGCTTCCTGGGCCCATACTGGTGAGACTACCAGCATGGTGACCGCGATGGCCATTAGGCACAGGGTCAGGCTTGCGAAAGATCTCATGTTTGAGTTTCTCATCTCAATGCTTCTCCTGAAAAACTTGATCCATTCCTACGATACGAACCGACCCTATACGAGCCGATCCCGTTTGTTACTCGGTGTATTTTTGCCCTTGTTCTTGTTTGTTATGCCAAACAAAAGGGTGGTCAAGCTGTTTAAGCCATCGCTATGCCATTGGGCTTGTTCATTAAGAACATTCTCTGACCCACATTGCGCCACGGCAAAATTGTCGTCGGAACCAAATCCGCTACCCTCGCGCCACGGGATGAGCCGATTTGATAAGTGGAGTATTTATTTTGTCGGGCTACCGGCCTCGACGGTCAGTCATAGGCAGATGAGCCCATAACCGCAACTTTTTTTGACTTTGCTTCTAGCTAAGTCGTGATGGCCTATCTTCTTGAACAACGTTCATATCCGGGCCGTTCTCAATAGTGTCGCCAATCACCTAAAAACTATTGGGTACACAAGCTCCGACAGGAACAGTCGCGAAAGGCTGCCTCGCCCTTGTGGTTGGTTGATTCCGCGCCGACCTTGGACGACCTCGACTTATCTCGAGCGGCCGAACCCTCCGGACGTTTCGCCATTGGTCGTTTTTTGTTCTCGCTTGATGGCCTTGCGCATACGACGTCGTCGTCGCTCGCTGGGCTTCTCATAGTAGCTCGTTCGCTTGATTTCTTTCGTCAGCCCCTCTTTTTCGCACATCTTCTTGAAGCGGCGCAGCATTTGGTCGAGGGATTCGTTGCCTCGGGCCTTCACCTTAATCATGCAGGTTTACATCCTTTCCAATGCGAGAACCAACCATCCAACCACGGTATAACCTTAATCGTCATACAGAAAGGTTAGTATAATCAGAGCCTTGAAGTGTGTAAATATTGCCGGAGCACTTCCTCGCTGTTGTCGCATATAGGGGGAAATTTGATGACAACGTTCAATCGTTGAGATCGTCTGTAAGTCCTTACTAGGGCTTTCTTTAGGGTTCTGGATCAGGGCGTTGCGTTTCTTCGGCTTGTGTACTACGCCGCCAGTAAGATGCCAGAGCGGAACTGGTGACGGCACTCCAGGGGCCGAAGATAGCTGAACCGAGGGCGGCAAGGGGCTTGCCCATGACGTTCATGGCTAATGTGGTTGCCATCCCCCCGTTTTGGATGCCGACTTCGATGGCGACGGTTCGACTATCGCGTTTTTCCAGGCCTGAGAACCGGGCTCCAAAGTACCCGAGTAAATACCCAGTGGCATTATGGCAGACCGAAGCACCGAACAAGCCCAAGGCGACGCGGAACATGTCGTCGCGGGCCAGAGCAATGGTTACCGTAATGATGGCGCAGGTGCCAAACATCGCGATTGGCGGAAGTCCGCGTATCACTTTTTGTACATACTTGTGGGCATACCGATTGGCAAGGACGCCGATGATCAGCGGTGCAATGATGATTTTGAGGATACTGATCATCATGGGCAGCACTTCGATGGGCACGTATTGGCCGGCGAGTGTTTTCATGGCCAGGGGCGTCATGATCGGCGACACGAGTGTGGAGCAAGCCGTCATCGTGACCGACAGTGCCACATTTGCCCGGGCGATATAGGCGATGATGTTGGACGTGACACCGCCGGGGCAAGATCCGACGAGGATCAGTCCGGCCGCGACTTGGGGTTCCAAGCCGAAGAATTTGGCGAATGCAAAGCCCGCAAAGGGCATGATGGCAAATTGGCAGATGATTCCAATCAAAACGGCCTTGGGCAGCTTGATGACCCGGGCGAAATCTTCGAATGTCAGCGTCATTCCCATGCCGAAGAGGATAAGTTGAATCAATGGGCCGAACGTACTTTTGAGCTCAAAGTCGCCCCATTTGATGAAGAGATTGGGGTGGAACATGGCCCACGTGCCGCTGGCCAATACCCATCCCGTGAACGAGAGGCTGATGAATCGACGCGACGTATTGATCGCCAATGCCAAGGCAGACATACCGATGGGCGCAGCGATGGCGGCGGCTGACCTGTTGTCGGCAAGCCAGAAGATCAATGCGGAGGTGATTCCGATGCCGCCGACAATCAAAAAGAACCATGCGAGGCGATCACGCAGTGTTCGTTGAGTCTGTTTTGTCATCTCGACTGCTGTCGTTTTTGTGTGCATGATTCACCGTCCTAGGCTAAGAGTCGGCGTTCACGATCGGTGTCTTATTTGTTGTTTTTGGCGGGCGACGAAGTAGACGTCACCGATGTCCGAGTTGTCGCCTTCATTTTCTCTCACAAAAGCTACCGGTTTTGGCGAATGAGCACCGGCGGTTCTGTTCGCGGTTCTTTTAACCGAAAGCCCCGGCCACATTGGCCGGGGCCCTTGGGTTATTTTGCTGCTTATCGAAGGTCGATTATGCTTTACTACCCTACGTTTTTTCAATCGAAGCTCATGGCTTTGACGACCTTGGTCAATGCCGCATCGACCTCTTCAGTCAAAGGCAGCATCGGGGGACGAACGGAGCCGACTTTTCGTCCCCGTAGCTCGAGCCCACGCTTAATCACGGCGATCCAGTCCGCACGCTCGTTGTTTTGTCCGACGGTGGCCAACTCGATGAACGGGAGAATCTCGTACCAGAGCTCGCGGGCTTTGACGAAATCGCCGTCGTCGATACAGGTGTGGACAAACTTGGACCATCGTTTCGGATCGAAATTCGACGTTCCTGATACCCAACCGGTCGCGCCAAAGGCAAAAGCGCCAATCGCATTGTTGTCATGGCCGTAGAACAGATGGAGCTTGTCGCCGACACGCATTTTCAAACGACTGAGCGTATACGGATCGGAGTCGGCATCCTTGAGGTATTGCACGATGCCTTCTTTGGCCAAGCGTTCGAGCAGGTCGATGCTCAACTGAATGCCGGTGACCGGCGGGTTGTTGTAAATCATGATGGGGATCGAGACGGCATTTCGAACCGCTTTGAAATGCGCGTAGAGTTCTCGCTGCGTATGGACTTGGTACCAGGGCGAGATCACGAGGAGGCCATCGTAGCCGAGTTTCTCGGCAAACTTGCATCGTTCGATGGTGGCTGGTGTGGACATGTCCGCGCCCCCGGCAAGCAGAGGGACCCGCCCGGCGGTTTGCTCTTTCGAGATGTGAAGTACCTTTTCCCACTCTTCGCGGGTGAGATTCATGAACTCGCCGGTGCTGCTGCCGGCACACAGGCCGTCTGTGCCGCCTTCGATCATGAAATCGATGTGGTCGCGCATTCGTTTCTCGTCCATGTTGCCGTTCTCATCGAACGCGGTGATCAAGGGGGGGAACAAGCCTCTAAAAACTGCCATTTCAAATCTCCTTTTCTGCCGGCACTGCATCCGACCAGGTTACACATGCCGAGCGTTGATTCCCATATTTCAAATACACGCCTCTCGTCGCCGTTGAGGGATACCTACATCCCACTTTCGCTCTCTTGGGCGAGAGGGTTCTCGGGTTGTCCCGGATGGTACAGAAGGGTTTCAGGTGGTTCCGTGGGATTTCAGGTGCTCCCCGAGAATCGCCAGGGCCTTTTCCGTGTCCTCTTCTTTTATTGCGCCAAGCAAAGCCCTGTGTTGGTCGAGGGCCTTTTGGAACTTCTCTCGTGTTCGGAACTGTCGGCGGACACTCTCATGGAAGAGCTCCTGGATCACCGCGGCAAACGCCTGGAGCGTTTGGTTGCCGCAGGCCTGCAGGAGCTGAATATGGAAATCCCGGTCCGCTCGGTCCGCCTCCTCCGGCTGATCCAGGTGCGTTTCCATATAGGACAACATGTCCTGCAGCTTGGCGATGCCGGAAGGCGTAACCCGTTTCACCACAAGCGGGAGAACCGCCAGCTCAATCACGCGCCGGGCTTCCGCTGCGTCTGCGGTATCGAGGCCCGCCATTTGGAAACGGAAGGCGAGATCTTCGCCTAACGCAACCGTGTCCAACTGACAAATCCGGGTTCCTATCCGGGGCCTTCGTGAAAGAAGCCCCTGTTGGCATAGAGCTGTGGTCGCTTCCCGGATTCTGGCGCGAGAGACGTTAAAGCTCCGCGCAAGTTCCGTTTCTGTTTCAATTCGGTCACCCGGACGGTATCGCATGGCCAGGAAATGCTGTCGCAACCGTTTCGCCAGGTTGCCAGCCGGGTTCTGCCTGGGCAGCTCTTTCGCCATTGGGTTTCCCCTTTTCTTTCACCGTCCTTTCATCTATCAATGATCCCCTATTCGTTGCATTTGTCAAGGGGCGAGAATAGGCACGTCAAGTTCGGCTCTTGCCGAACAAGTCCATCTGTATTTCGGTCTGGCGTTTGAGGATTTGCTGAAGTCGCGGAGGATGACGAGGTGGCCTACATGGGGGAGATTGCAAGGCTGTGGGGGGGCGGATAGCCTGGGGAACTTGGCCCGGTGGATTCGGCGGCAAGAGCTCGGTTTCCGTCGTGTTTGCCGTTGCGAACGTGATACCTTTTCCCGCGAAGTGTGCATGTGTATTGATTCGTAACATGTGAGAAAGGTTATTCAGCAGGTAACGGATGGCGATGTCGTGTGCCAAGCATGAGTGAGACTTTTGAAATTATTGAAGGCTATGAATCGCTGCTGCAGTCCCGTGGGCTTGCCTCACTGGGGGACGTTTTTGCGTGGGACACAGGGGTCCGTTTGGACAAGCCTGGTTTGGAATGTTGGCGGCAGCGGTGGCGAATTTGCCTGAACGATCGTGAGGGGATGAAGACCGTTCTCTATCTCAAGCGGTTTGATCGACCGCCGTTTCGGCGTCAGGCGGAGCGTTGGCGGTTGGGGCATCCGTGGTTGAGCACGGCAGCGATCGAGTGGCACAATGCTCAGCAACTCGCGGCAGCTGGCGTAGCCGCAGTTCGTCCTGCCGCTTATGCGGAACGGATGCGTGGACCTTGGGAATCGCGAAGTTTCGTGCTGCTCACGGAGGTTGTGGGTGAATCGCTGGAGCGGTGGTTGCCGGTTCACGTGCCGCCGATGGCACGGGAGATGGATCCGGTAGGTCGTCGGCACCTTCTTGATGGGCTGGCGCGGTTTGTGGGGCGGTTTCATCGGGCTGGATTTGTGCATCGTGATCTCTATCTTTCGCATGTCTTCATTCAGCCGAACAGGGAGAGCGGTGCCGTTGGTGAGACTAAAGCGGAACCGCGGTTCTGCTTGATCGACTTACAGCGTGTCTTTCGTCCGCGGATGCGTCATCGCCGATGGGTGGTCAAGGATCTGGCTCAGTTGAATTACTCGACCCCGCTCGATCGGGTGGGGTTGCGGGAACGATTGCGATTTCTTTGTCGGTATGTACGGGAGTGCGACCGTTTCGGATCGGCCCGGCTTTTGGCTCAGCTTGTCGCTGGCAAGACGGCGCGGATGGCTCGGCGGACACCGATGGATGCTGCCGGTATGGATGATGAATGAGAAAAGGTGAACCTCGATGGCACGAGG